>JACCDH011063549.1_pt1 | contig 18568 bp, 15 predicted proteins | sample 7442481 | NCBI WGS metagenome assembly JACCDH01 (sample SAMN15323433, study PRJNA562643) | freshwater metagenome | isolation source: river surface water | place: USA:Blue River Watershed | collected 2017-08-15 | reverse complement strand
CAGATCCATTATACTTGTTAGATGGCAAAATAGTGGACAAGTCGGAGTTAAATAATGTTGACCCTACAATGATCAAATCAGTTGAAGTGCTCAAAGCCAATAAAGCGCTTGAAGCATTTGGAGAAGATGGAAAGAATGGAGTGATTAAAGTAACATTGAAGTCTCCCAATGATAAGATGTTAGAAGGCGTGCAAATTTTTACTGCTGTACAAGAAGAACCTAAGTTTGATGGTGGTAAAGAGGCTTGGTTGTCTTTTTTAATTAAGAATTTAAATAGAGATATTCCTGTTGAAAAGGGAGGTCCTCCCGGAAAATACACGGTGATCTTATCGTTTATTGTAGATACTAAAGGGAAAGTGAGTAATGTAGAGGCAGAAAATAATCCTGGTTATGGCACAGCTGAAGAAGCGGTGCGTGTAATGAAATTAAGTCCTAATTGGATACCTGCTAAGCAAAATGGAAAGCCTGTTGTATACAAGCATAAACATACCATTACTTACGTGATCAGTGAAGAATAGTCATTTGTAAATAATCATCAACTAAAAGTTGATCATGCTTCTATTAAACAAACCATTTAAAGCCAAGGGAGATCAAGGCATACACACAGGTTGCTATAAATACTCCCTTGGCTGTTTTATCTTTTTGCTTATTGATGTAAACGGTAAATACGATGGCATTGGCAATTAAAGCAATGCTAATGATGCCACTCAACAAAGATTTTTGGAGCATCAATACTTGAAAGAATTCATTCAACGTAAATAGGCTAAACTTCCAATAGTAATAGCCAAATAAGCCAAATATGGGAGCAATAAATCCCAATATTAAACCAAAGCCAAATTGATCTTTATTCAAAAGCATTAGAATTTCCAGTTTTTTTCCAACTGCTTTTTTAATTCATAGTTGGTTAAGTCAAATTGAACAGGTACAACACTTACATAATTATTCTTTAGCGCCCATACATCGCTTTCCTTGCTTTTGTCAAAATTCACAAATTCTCCTGTTAGCCAAAAATACTTGCGACCATGTGGATCTTTACGTTCGTCAAATTTCTCTTGGTACTTAGCATAAGCCTGGGAGCAGATTTTGATTCCTTTGATTAGTTCAGTTTTTACTTTTGGAATATTGACATTTAAGCATACATGCTTATCTAATTTCTTATTGGCCAATAATTGCTCTACAATAATTCTAGCATATTTTTTTGCACCTTCAAAATCCGCTTCAATACTAAAGTCTAATAAGCTAAAACCGATACTTGGAATGCTCTCAATTGAAGCTTCCAATGCAGCACTCATAGTACCAGAATAAATCACATTGATAGAATGATTGGCGCCATGATTGATTCCACTGATACAGATATCTGGTTTTCTGTGTAATACTTTGTCTACGGCCAATTTTACACAATCTACCGGTGTGCCACTACAGCTATAGGCTTCCACTTCTCCAAAATTGTGCACTTTATGTAAGCGCAAAGGCTCTCCAATAGTAATAGCATGTCCCATACCGCTTTGAGGTTTGTCTGGAGCTACAACTACAATCTTCCCTAAACCTTTTACTGATTCTACCAAAGCATGTATGCCTGGCGCGGTAAAACCATCGTCGTTGGTTACCAATATAATGGGTTCTTCTTTCTTCTTACTTGTTTTTACTTTAACTTTTGCCATACTGCAAGGTACGATAAGCTTAGGCCTATCTTTTCTTTTTCGTTGTTGTAATTGTGCTAAAAAATTTAAACACAGGGTATGCTACGGGTTGAGTACTTATTCCTTTAGTATTAAGATAATGATCAAAGAAATTCCAGGTTAATAAACCATCATCCGATTGTGGTTCTAATGCATAAAAGATAAGGTTGGCCAATGGTTGAGCTAGGTCTACCATATAATCTCCTTTCTCCGCAGTAAAATTTTTTGCAACAAATTTTCCTTCTGCTGATGCCATTTGATGACCTTCAAATTTCCTGTTTGCTTTGGTGAATTTTTCGATCATGAACTCTTCTCCTTTGAACTCCGTTTTTTTCTCTAGCTTTTCTACTTTTGCACCCATCATTTTCAAGTGTTGAACAATGCTGTCCATTGCTGCTGGAATAATATATCCTCTGGGTAAAGTAGCATTTACCGTGTCTTTAAAATCGGCATAGTAGTTCACTTTATCTATATGCGTAATTCGGCCTGTTTTTACAATGCTGGTACTTCCATCTTCCTTTTTAAAAGGGATGTAATCATAAGTTCTAAAGTTACGAATGCCCTCTAGTGTAGGAAACATTTTAAACCTTACACCCTTAGAAACCAACCCTGCATTGTTTCGTACATTATCAATAGCGTTTTTCTCTGCTTGTTGGTTTATTTGAATAATTTCCGCAGCATTGTTATTGCAATAGGATAAAATCTCTTTTACAAATTGGTAAGTACTATTGATGCGTTGATAAAAACGCTCATGCGCAAATGATTCACTTAAAATAGACATTCTATTCCTTAAACCAATTTGATTGATGATATATCTTGGGTGATGATTGTAAGTGTAAAAGTTTTTTACTGGCCATCCTTCTCTGGTTGAGAAATCACCAAACGGCCCAAATAATAAATCATTTTTTTTCTTTACTTGGTCTGTAATAAATGGTAAGATGGTGCTATTGGTATAGTGATAGGGGCCAGACTCTCCAGCAGATAAATAGCCTGGGGCCCAGGTTAAATCATAGCCATGCCAGGTTCCATTGGTGGTATGTAAGTCTACCACCATTTGTGGATCCCATGCATTCAAAATATTCGTTACCATGGCTTTGGTTTCGGGGGTCTCCATCTTCATACCATCTCTATTTAAGTCGAGGCCTTGCCCGTTTTCTCTGATACCTGTTTCTAGCGGGCTATTCTCTTGAGACGGCCTTAATCCCTTTGCAAATTGGTCGTTCCCATCTGTATTGTAAATAGGCACGAAAACGATGATTTGTTTGCTGAGTAATTCAGATAAATTTCCCAATAAAATATCTCGCATCAACATCATGCAAACTTCTTTGCCTTCCACTTCACCACCATGAATATTTCCTTGAATATAGATGACCGGTTTGCCGGATTGCTTTGCCTGTTCTGGATTGTTTACAGCTGGGTTTGCTAATACTGCATAGGGAATATCTTTTCCCAAAGTACTTTTTCCGATAGAACCCACTTGAATCAAAGGGCTCATGGTTTTAATGGTGTTTAAAAACTGCATCACATCTGCATAAGAAGATGTTTTCTCGTAATTCGATTTCTCAGGGGTAATCATCAGCGATGCTGGAAATTGTGCAGGTTGTTGGGCCATCGTAATTAACGAGAGGCAAATCGAAAGTAAAAAAGCTATTTTTTTCATGGTTCTTTATTGCACACGAAAAGTACTGCAAACATTTTTTAGAAAGGGTAGTAAAAAAGAAAAATGAAAATAAATTTGGTAAAACTAAAAACTTTAGTAAATTGCGCTAAAAGTATTAGTTATGTCAAACGCTGGAAAAAATTTACGGTATCTGCGCAAACTGCGGGGCTGGACCCAGGAAGAGTTTGCCAACAAGCTAAAAATTAAGCGATCCTTAGTGGGTGCTTATGAAGAAGAAAGGGCTGAACCTAAACTAGAAGTAATGGAGCAGGTCTGCAGTATTTTTAAGCTTACACTCGAAGATTTTTTATTTAAAGACCTTTCTGAATCAGCAGGCGGATCTTATTTGGATAGAAGACGCCAATTGAAAATGGTTTCTGAATCCAATGAAATTCGTTTTGTTCCGGTAAAAGCGGCTGCTGGTTATATGACTGGTTATGCAGATCCAGAATTTGTTGATGAGCTGAATACATTTACATTGCCTATGTTAGCCCCTGGCCAGTATAGGGCATTCGAAATAATGGGTGATTCTATGTTGCCTACGCCAAGTGGAAGTGTGATTGTGGGTGAAAAAGTAGAAGACCTAGATGATTTAAAAAACAGCAATACTTACGTGGTTTTGTCTCGCAATGAAGGAGTAGCTTATAAGCGTGTAATGAAGAACAACCGCTTAAAAAATAAAATCACTTTAATCAGCGATAATCCGCAATACGAGCCTTATAATGTAAGCGCAGAAGATGTTTTAGAGATCTGGAAAGCGGTTTATATTTTGCAAAAAGCCAATGCGGCTCCTGTTTGGGATGTAAATCAATTAGCAGGAATGGTCAATAATTTACAGGAGCAAGTAAGTACGCTTAAAAAGAAGCTGAATTAGCATGAGTAAAGACCATCATTATAAAGTATCTGTTAAATGGACAGGGAATTTAGGTACTGGTACAAGTAATTATAAAGGGTACTCTAGAAATCATTTAATTCAGGTGGAAGGGAAACCTCCTGTGGAGTCCAGTTCCGATCCTGCTTTTCGGGGAGATCCCAATCGGTATAACCCTGAAGAAATGATGGTAGCTGCCTTGTCTTCTTGTCATATGCTTTGGTACTTGCATTTTTGTGCAGAAGCTGGAATCATTGTTACCTCTTACATTGATTATGCTGAAGGTACAATGGTGGAAGATCAGTCAGGGAGTGGGAGGTTTACAGAAGTCATATTAAAACCTTCCATTTCATTGGCTAATATGCAAATGATGGATCAAGCCAATGCTTTACATGCAAAAGCCAACCAATTTTGTTTTATTGCCAATAGCTGTAATTTTCCAGTTAAACATCATGCTGTTTATAGTATTGGTTAGGTATAAATATCTGCTGCTAACCTAAAAGTATTGCAATGTGCTTCAACAATGGTTTTCACGTCAGGTGAATAACCTCCTCCTAATGCCACTTTAACAGGTATATGGTGCTTTTTTAATTGTTCAAATACGATTGCATCTCTTTGCTTACATTCATCAAGGCTTACTTGAAGCTTGCCGAATTTGTCTGTATTTAATATATCTACACCAGATAAATAAAATGCAAAATCTGGTTTTACTTTTTCAATGAGTGGCGGAAGTGTTTCTCTTAAAATGATTAAATATTCTTTCCCAGTTGTACCATCTTTTAAGCCAATATCTAAATCGGATTGTTCTTTATGAAAAGGATAATTATGTGCCCCGTGCATACTGAATGTGAAAACCCTATCTTCCTTTTCCATCAACTTGGCTGTTCCATTTCCTTGGTGTACATCTAAATCGATAATTAATATTTTTTTGCAAATCTGTTTGCGCAATAAATAGTTTGATGCCACAGCCATATCATTCAATAAGCAAAATCCTTCTCCTCTATCTGCAAAAGCATGGTGTGTACCTCCGGCAACATTGAGCGCAACGCCTGTTTCTAATGCATATAAACAACCATCAATAGTTCCTTGCGTGATGATCAATTCTCTTTGTGTTAGTTCAGGTGATTGAGGAAAACCAATTTTTCTTTGTTCTGAAGGACTTAATTGTTGATGGAGTAATTTATTGAAGTAGGCTTGATCATGCGTATATAAAATAATTTCTTCAGTACAAATACTAGGAGCAAAAAAATTTTCTGCGGTGTAGGTACCCTCGTACATCAATTGTTCCGGAATCAATTGGTATTTTAACATCGGGAACCGATGGTTCTCGGGTAAGGGATGTGCATAGATTGGGTCAAAAGCTATTTTAATCATGCTAGTTTTATAATGTTCTCGTCTGCAATGGCATATACCTGGTCTTGTTTTTTGGGCTTTACAATAGCCATTCCACTAAACTTGCTAAATGCTGGTAAGATGCATTGATTTTTAGTAAAATAAAAACACGGAAAGCGGAGGCTTTGTTTACCAATCCCTTTCATTAGTATTCCAGGGTGTAGATGTCCTGAGAAAATAAATGAATGTTCTTGTTGTAGTTGATCATTCTCTGCAGGGTCGTGTTGAAAACTAAATGATCCTATTGAATAGGTTTGATCGAATAATTGTATACCTGCATTTTCGTACCAGCCATTACCAAGAATATCATGATTCCCTTTGATTAAAGTGATTTGCAAGGCCTTGAAATCATTTTTCCATTTCAAAAATAAATTCATTTCCTCGTTGGCTGTACTGTGAAAAAAATCACCCACCACTAGTATTCGAGCTGGCTTTAATTCAGCGGCTAAACTGAAAAATCTTTGTAAGTCTTCTTTGTAAACCTGCTGTGGTACTGCAATACCGCTTTTTCTAAAATGACCTGTTTTACCAAAATGTGTATCAGAAACGATTAAGGTTTTTTCTTCTTCCCAGTATATACTTCTTTGTGGTGAAAGCCAAAAATGCTGGTCTTGAATAATATGCAAAATCGGAATACTCATTGGGCACTAAGATAACTGTTGTTGCATCTTTTTGATGCGGTCTTCTAATTTTTCAGAAGAAAGATTGTTTCTATTTAATCCATCTACCACAATTGGGAAGGAGAGGGGGGTGAGTTTTTTTGGGAATTGTAATACGATATCACTTTCTGCTATTCTTTGCAAAGCCATTCTTAATCTTACTTCATCCATTTGTTGCTCAAGTACTTCATTATACGCTTGCCTTAATAAAATATTGTTGGGGTCAAATTCTTCAAACACTTTGAATAGTAGGGAAGCGGATGACTGCAAGTGTCTAGCTTTTGTTTTTTCCCCAGGCATTCCTTGGAAAATAAGGCCACCAATAACGGCAATATCTCTAAATTTTCGCTTCGCCATTTCTGTATTATTAATGCTCTGCTGTATATGTTGTAACAATTGATTAGCACTAAATAATTCTCGAACATTACTATCGTCTACAGGAATGGGTGAATCACTTAATAATTCAAATCCATAATCATTCATTGAAATAGAAAAACTCATAGGCTGAATTTGGGCAATGCGATAAGCCAAAATAGCGCTTAATGCTTCATGAACCTGCCTTCCTTCAAATGGGTAAACCAGTAAATGAAATCCTCCTTTATCTTCAATCTGCTCAATCAATAGTTCATGGTGTTTTGGAATATGCGACAATTCATTTTGTAGCAAAAAAAGTTGTTCCAAACTTTTGAGTTCAATTCCTGCAGTAGGTGAAAGTGCTAAAGAAAAAGTTCTTCTTAACACAGCTCCTAAATTAGCTGTTAAACTCATTCTGCCGCCCATCCATGCGGGGATAATTGATTTTTTAGCCGTTGATTTTCTTACCAATACAGTCATTTCTTTAATCATGACTAATTCTACATTTCTTCCAGCTAGTGTAAATACATCACCTGGGGTTAATCTGCTGATAAAATATTCTTCTATCACCCCTATAAATCCTCCACTTAAAAATTTTACTTTAAGCATAGCATCACTTACAATAGTACCAATATGCATTCGATGACGCATAGCAATTCTTCTATTGGTTATTTTGTAAATGCCATCAATAATTTCCACTTTTTTATAATCATCATACGCCTGTAATGCATTCCCTCCTGTGGTAATATGTTGTAATAGTTCTTGCCACTCTTCTTCTTGCATATCAGCAAAGCAATGCGTAGATTTTACTTCTTCATAAATTTTTTTTGCAATAAATCCTTCACCAGTTGCCAATGTACATAAGTATTGCAATAGCACATCAAAGCAAAGCAATAATGGATCTTTACTTTCTACATTACCCTCCATTAGGGCGGTTTTCAAAGCTGCAGCTTCTACCAATTCTAAACTATGTGTGGGAAGGAAATAAATTTTACTAATCTCTCCAGGTCTATGTCCACTTCTTCCCGCTCTTTGTAGAAATCGAGCAATGCCCTTTGGTGATCCAACCTGAATCACTGTGTCTACAGGTCTAAAATCTACACCTAAGTCTAAGCTAGCTGTACACACAACAGCTTTTAATTTTTCAGTATGCAGTGCATCTTCTACCCATAGCCTTAGTTCTTGTTCTATACTGCCATGGTGTAATGCAATAGCCCCTGCTAATTCCGGCGCAAGGGTGAGCAAAGTTTGATACCAGGTTTCACTCATCCCCCTTGTATTGATAAATATTAGGGTGGTTTTACTTGCTTCAATAATGGGAATAAGTGTATGGGCTAATTTAATTCCTAAATGACCTGCCCAAGGATATTCTTCTATTTCATCTGGTAAGATTGTATGGACTTCTATTGGTTTGTCAATCTCCGCTTTAATAATGATCCCTTCATTTTTTAATGGAGCTAGTAAAACATTTTTTGCTTCAACTAAATTTCCAATTGTAGCACTGATGCCCCAAACTTGTAATTGATTAGTACAGTTTACAATTCGGCTGATGGCAAGTTCCGTTTGAACGCCTCTTTTACTGCCCATCAATTCATGCCATTCATCAACTGCTATTATTTTTAAACTATTAAAATAGTTGGGATAATTTTTTTGGGTAAGGAGTAATTGCAAACTTTCTGGTGTAATAATCAGTACTTCCGGCATTTGCTTTTTCTGCTTGGCTCTATCAGCAGTGGAAGTATCCCCATTTCTTATGGCCACTTTCCAAGGAATGCCCAATTGCTCAATGACTTCTTCCATGGCCCTTCCAATATCTTTAGCTAATGCCCTTAATGGGGTAATCCATAGCAATTGCAGCCCATTGCTTTTTTGTGTATTCCAATTATTGGGATTGTTTTGTATAAACTGCATGAGTGCACCTAAGAAAACGGAATAGGTTTTTCCACAACCTGTTGGGGCATTGATTAATCCGCTTTGACCATTTAATATAGCAGTCCAAGCTTGTTCCTGAAATGGGAAAGGAGTAAGTTGATGTTGTTTAAGCCATTGATGTACTATATCATTTCCTTTGTTGGCTTGCATTTCCTTTATTTGAATTTCTACATCGGTCACTGCAATATTTTACTTCCTCCCAATTTTTTTCCCACTTCTTTCTCCATGTAAATGGTTTGCCGCAAGTGACACAGTTTTTTTGGGGTAAGTACGATTTATTTCCTTTATTGCCAGCCATAGATAAATAACATGTTCAGTCCAAAACTGTTTACTGAATTGATTTTATTACTCCATCTGTTTTTTTGACAAAATAGATTCGTTTGTTTTCCAAGTAGGCTGGTAAATTTTCCCCTTTGTTTTTAACAGGAACAAAATCGAATTCATGAAAGAGTTTGAAACTGTTATCCGATAATTGAGTAACAATACTGTTTTGGTGTTTTATCAATAATTTACCAAAATGATACATCGCTTCAAATCCCTTAAATACCATGTCAGAAGGCCTTCCAGCAACTTTATTTCTGTAGCTTGAAGTAATGTATTGTGCTAGCTTATCTGTTCTATTGTATTTGTATGGAGTAGAATAGATAATATCTGTACCCTTTCCTAAGTCTTTAATTGCATCCCATGTAGGCATTCCAATTAATACAGCTTTATAATTTTTATTAGCAGCTGTTGATTTGACTAAGTTGATTCCAAAGTTTTCATTTAAACTTCCGCAGAAAATAAGATTGGTTTTGGTACTATCTAGGATTGAATTGTAGCTCGCTATATTCGTACTATCATTGGCCATTACGGTTCTTATTTTCAACGGTAATGCAGGTGTTTTTTTATTGAGGTCTTGAAATAGTCCTTCAACCATATCTTCTAATGCGCCTTGTCTTTTTACATATAGGATAGGCTCAGTCGGATAATTTTTTTGTAAATACTTATAGATGCCTTCTACATGAGTGGTGAGCGTAGGATTAACCAATGCAAAGTAGGGGTTCCCTTTAACTCCGCCATCGTTGGGATAAGTCATTGATATTAAAGGAATCTGTTTGTTTAAAGCAAAATCCGCTAAGGGCTTTATATCATTCCTATTATTAAACGATGCAATAATCATGGATACATCTTGCAAAGAAGAGGTAGTTAGTAATTCCTTAATTGATTGCGTATTGTTTTTGCTATCATAAAACAATACAGACAAAGATTGACCTTCTGCATTCAAAGAATCAATGGCTAATTGAATGCCATTGTAAAAGTCTAATCCAGGCAAAATCACACGAGGTAAATTATTATTACCTAACAAATAATTGTTGCCATTAAAAGCAGTATCCAAATAAATAGGCGCAAATACAGCAATTTTTAAAGGACTAGTTTGCTGTGCATTGATGCAACTGCCTACTACCATTAATATACATAATATAAACCCTTTTAATTGCATGCAGTTTAGTTTAATTATTCCCACTCAATAGTTGCTGGTGGTTTGCTACTAATATCGTAAACCACTCTATTGATGCCTCTTACATTATTGATGATTTCGTTAGAAATATCAGCAAGGAATTCGTATGGTAAATGAGCCCAATCGGCGGTCATTCCATCTACAGATGTCACTGCTCTTAAGGCAACGGTGAATTCATAGGTTCTTTCATCACCCATCACCCCCACACTTTTAACAGGCAATAGAATGGTTCCAGCTTGCCAAACCTGGGTATACAATCCCGCTTTCTTTAACCCGTTGATAAAAATGGCATCAGCTCTTTGTAATAAGTCTACCCTTTCTGCATTCACTTCTCCTAGTATGCGAATGGCTAATCCTGGTCCAGGAAAAGGGTGTCGGTTGATCATATCTGCCGGTATACCCAGCTCCAAACCTACTTTTCGAACCTCATCCTTGAATAGGTATCTTAAGGGTTCAACCAAGGAAAGATGCATGGTATCTGGTAATCCTCCAACATTGTGGTGACTCTTAATAGTTTGAGATGGTCCATGCACGCTAACGCTTTCAATCACATCGGGGTAAATGGTACCTTGGCCTAAGAAAGAAATATTTTGTAACTGAAGAGATTCAGCTTGAAACACATCAATAAATAGTTTACCAATCGCTTTTCGTTTTGCTTCTGGATCTGTTTGGTCTTTTAATGCAGCATAGAAAAGTTCTTTAGCATCTACTCCTTTTACATTTAATCCAATGGCATTATAGGTTTCTAATACTTGTTCAAATTCGTCTTTTCTTAATACGCCGTTGTCTACAAAAATCCCATGTAATCTAGGTCCAATGGCTTTCGCTATTAAGGTAGCAGCTACGGTGCTGTCTACCCCGCCACTTAATGCCATGATAACTTGCTTATCCCCAATTTCTTCTTTTAGTTTAGCTACCGTTTCTTCTACAAATGAAGCTGGTGTCCAGTTCTGGCTACATCCACAAATATCTACCAGAAAATTTTTAATCATTTTTTTACCCTCTGTAGAATGGTATACTTCTGGATGAAATTGAAATCCATACAAGGGATGGGTATCTGATCCATCTTTCTTAAATGCAGCTACTGGTATGCTTTCTGTGGTAGCCAATATTGAAAATCCCTCTGGCAAGTGTTTAATGGAATCGCTATGGCTCATCCAAACCTGAGATTTAGCACTGATTCCATTGAACAATCGGTCTTGCTGATGAATATCTAATTGGGCTCTACCGTATTCTCTTTTGTTAGACTTGTCTACTTTGCCCCCAAATACTTTGGCAGTTAATTGAGCGCCATAACATACCCCTAAAACAGGAAGTTGTTTGATAAATGAAGCAATATTGACCGTTGGGGCATTTTCTTCATTTACACTAAAAGGAGATCCACTTAAAATGATTCCCTTTAAAGAGCCGTCTATGGTAAATTCCTTGTGAAAAGGGATGATTTCGCAATAAATATTCGCCTCACGCACAGCACGGGCAATTAACTGGGTATATTGACTACCAAAATCGAGAATTAGTATTTTTTCTGTCATGGGTCAAAGTTAATTCAATTTTACTTGTTCCCGTATTTATGCAGTTTTTTGCTACCTTTCATGCACCATAATTTATTTAATATGAAAATCAACATTCTTGGTTCTCTTCTGCTATCCTTGCTACTTTTTTCCTGTAACTGGATGGGTAAATCCATTCATGGTGATGGAAATATTGTTACAGAGAATAGGAAAGTGACCAAAGCAGAAAAAATAGTACTAAAAGGTAATTTTGATATTGTTTTAGTGCCTGGTAATACCACATCCGTTTCTATAGAAACGGATGAAAATTTACAGAAATACGTTCTTATGTCGGAAAGTAATGATGAGTTGGTGTTTAAAACCAAGTCTAAGTTCAATTTGAAATCGGACCATGGAATAAAAATCACCATTACAACACCTAATATCACTGGCATTTATTTGGCTGGATCAGGAAATGTAAAAGGAACAGGCAAGTTTACGGGGGGAAATGAATTAAAAATTGATATTGCAGGACAAGGTGATGTGGATTTATTCGTGAACACACCTAAAATTGATGTGGATATTAAGGGTTCCGGCAATGTTAATTTACAAGGGGAAACCCAAACAGCCAATTTTGATATTGCTGGTACCGGTGATTGTAATGCAGAATTACTTAAATCGGAAAATGCATCCATTAAGATTGCTGGAAATGGAAATGTAAAAGTATTTGCCGATGTTTCCCTCAATATTAAGATTATGGGTTCTGGTGATGTTTTTTATAAAGGCAATGCAGAAGTAAGTCAAAAAATAGTTGGAGCAGGTAATGTTAAAAAAATAGATTAATGGATAAGCGATATAAAATATTGTTAGCGGAAGATGAAGCCAAATTAGCAAAAGCCATACAAGAGGAGTTAACCAGAGTTGGTTACGATGTAGATGTTGCCGAGAATGGGCTTGATGCAGATAAAATGTTCATGGAGAATGATTATTCTATGGCTTTATTAGATATCAATTTGCCCGGAAAAAATGGCATGGCTTTGTGTAGTGATTTTAGAAAAAGAAGTGCGAGTATACCTATAGTTATGTTAACTGCGGTAGGAGAAATACATGATAAAGTGGCCGCTTTTAATATGGGAGCCGATGACTATTTGGTAAAACCGTTTCATTTTGATGAACTATTTGCTCGGCTGAAAGTATTATTTAAAAGAACCGATTCGGTAGAAAAACATGAAAAATTGGTATACGGAGACTTAGAGATTGACTTTAAATTAAAGTCTGTTGTTCGTGGCGGCGTCTCTATCAATCTTACTTCTAAAGAATTTACATTACTAACCTTATTAGTTAGAACACCGGAGCGGGTCATTTCAAAGCAAGAAATATTAGAAAAAGTTTGGGACTTAAGTTTTGATACTGGAACCAATACCATTGAAGTGTATATTAGTTTTTTAAGGAACAAAATTGATAAGCCTTTCAATACCAAACTGATTCATACTAAGCCTGGTTTTGGATACTTTATAAAGTAAGTACATGAATTTTAAACTTCGGTTTGCACTGCTGTTTACAAGCTTTGTTGCTTCTATTTTATTAATTGCTTGTACCAGTATTTATTTTTTATATTCTACTTACCGAGAAGAAGATTACTATAATCGAGTACAATCGGAAGGGGACGATTTGTTTGAAATATATACTAATCTTAAAGCAAAATCTTCAAAGGTAACAGAGGAACAAGTGTTTGCTTTACACCGAATTGAATTAATCAATGAAAGGCTTTATATTTTGGACTCAACCGGTAAGTTGGAAATGCTTATTGGGAAAAATAGTCCCATGTCATTGCCCCATTTTAATTTAAAAACACTCAAAAAGAAAGGGGTTCTAAAATTCACCAATCTAAATCAGTACCAGATTGTTGTGATGTATAAAGCTGCTCAAAAAAAGATCCTAATTTCAGCAGCATACGATAGAGTAGGGTTTAGGAAACTAAATACGATGAAACTCATTCTTGCAGGCGTATTTGGTGGATCATTGTTGTTAACCGCAGTAATATCTTTTCTATTTGTTCGGCAGGCCATTAAGCCCATCGTAGAATTGAGTAATCAAATGCAAAGAACCAACGAACTCAATTTATCAGAACGAATTTTTGTAAAGCCTACTAAGGATGAAATCAATGCGATTGCTCAAAACTTTAATGCCATGCTTGAGCGTATTAAAACCGCATTTGAATTTAGGAAAAGCTATGTTCATCATACTTCACATGAATTAAGGACTCCACTTGCTGTAATGTTATCTCAAACTGAAGCGGCATTAAATAGTAATTATGATGCAGAAGGGTATAGGAAAGTATTGATGTCTTTAAAAGAGGATCAACAGAATTTAATTGAATTGACCAATTCATTGTTGTTGATTTCTCAAAATGAACAAATGGAATTCATGGATGAATGGCCTTTTTTACGCATTGACGAATTGTTGTTTGATGCGGTTGCCTATTTTAATAAAAGTTTCCCAGATGCTAAAACCAGTTTCTCGTTCGACACTTTGCCTTCAGATGATGAGCAATTAATGGTTAAGGGGAATGAATCTTTACTGCGTGCTGCATTCATGAACTTGATGAAAAACGCTTATTTGTATTCAAATGATCAATCAGTAAATATTCGTTTAATAACCGATGATAAGACGGTAAGAATAAAGTTCCAAAATAAAGGGGATCAATTAAGTGAAGAAGAGGCTGAAAAAATGATGATACCTTTTTTTAGAGGAAGTAATGTAGGAAAGAAAAAAGGGTTTGGTTTAGGCTTGGCCATCATCAATCGAATAATAATTATTCACAAGGGTTCCTTAACTTATAAAGCTATTGATGCGAATTTGAATAGTTTCGTCGTGGTATTACCTGTTAAAAATTAGAACGATCTGAAATAAAAAAAGCCAATCTTATGATTGGCTTTAACTATTTACAGGAAGTAAGCAATTATGCTAATGCAGCTGCTTTCTTCACTAATTTGCTCTTCAGGTTGGCCGCTTTATTCTTATGGATGATTCCACGTTTTGCCAACTTATCGATCATAGAAATAACATCAGGAAGTTTTTCTTCGTATCCTTTCTTTTCTGCGCTTGTTTTTAGGTCACGGATAGCGTTACGGGTAGTTTTACCATAGTAACGGTTACGGTCACGGCGCTTAGCGGCTTGTCTGACGTCTTTCTTTGTAGCTGAGTGATTTGCCATTTTCTATTTTTTTCAGGACGGCAAAGGTAGGGGCTTTCTAACAAATTTCAAATTTAAATTGAAAAAAACTAGAAAAATATTGATTTTCTGCAAAACGACTGCTGTGTATAAAATAGTGGCTTTTAGCTTATTTTTTGGTTTATTTTCTGCCCCCAATGACCGATATTTGCGAACAATTTAGATTGAAAAGCTGCATAAATAAGCCAAATGAAGGATTTTTCGTACATCACCAATTCACATCCGGCGTTCATAGAGGGTCTTTATCAAGACTTTTTAACCAATCCCGAGAGCGTAGACCCCGATTTAAGGAAGTTTTTTGAAGGATTTGACTTTGCTGTCGCAGGAAATTATACTGCAGGTCAAGCACCAGCAGAAGCCGGATCAGGCAGTTCTGCCGATTGGATGAAGGAAATTAAAGTGTATAGGCTTATTCTGGGCTACAGAAACAAGGGGCATTTAATTGCCAAAACCAATCCAATCAGAACCCGAAAAGACAGAGGGGCAAATTTAGATTTATCTTTTTTTGGTTTATCAGATGCCGATTTAAATACCGTTTATCAAGCAGGTAATTTGATTGGGTTAGGTGCTACAACATTAAAAAATATTTTAACGCATTTACAAAATACCTATGCCAATCATGTTGGTATAGAGTTTAAATATATCAGCGATCAAAAAAGGGTTGATTTTTTAACTGCTGAAATGGAGCAGCATTTTGCAAAACCACTTCCACTGCAAAAAAAACAAAGAATCCTGGAAAAATTGAACCAAGGAGTCATGTTCGAAAAGTTTTTGCATACCAAATATATTGGGCAAAAACGCTTTTCATTAGAAGGTGGAGAAACTACCATTGCAGCGCTGGATGCCATCATCAATACTGCTGCCAATCATGATATTCAAGAAGTGGTGATTGGGATGGCACATAGAGGAAGATTAAATGTTTTAGCCAATATCATGGGGAAAACCTATGAGCAAATTTTTAGTGAATTTGAAGGAACCGCTACGATAGACCAAACCATGGGAAGTGGAGATGTTAAATACCATATGGGTTATGGTAGCGAAGTCAAAACAATGGATGATAAAACCATTCATTTGAAATTGATGCCTAACCCTTCACACTTAGAAGCGGTAGATCCAGTTGTAGTTGGTTTTGCAAGAGCAAAAGCTGATCTTATTTCTGAAAGTCATTTTGAAAATATTTTACCCATTTTAATTCATGGAGACTCATCGGTAGCTGGTCAGGGTATTGTTTATGAAGTTTTGCAAATGAGTAAGCTTCGTGGATATTATACTGGCGGTACTATCCACTTTGTCATTAATAATCAGATTGGATTTACCACTGATTTTGATGATGCTAGAAGTGCCGATTATTCTACTTCGGTTGCTGCAATGGTGCAAGCCCCTGTTTTGCATGTAAATGGAGATGATGCAGAAGCTGTAGTTAAGTGTGCAGAGATTGCAACCAGATATAGAAGAGCATTTAACTCAGATATTTTTATTGATATGGTATGCTATAGAAAGCATGGCCATAATGAAGGGGATGATCCTAAATATACACAGCCTCAATTGTATGCATTAATTGATAAGCACCAGAATCCAAGAGAAATTTATACACAGTTTCTTATAGAGAATGGAACACCTGATGCGCAAGAGTTGGCTAAAGGAATGGAGAAAAAGTTTTGGTCTGATTTACAAGAGCGATTGGATGAAGTAAAGCAAAATCCACTCCCATATAAATATCAACCCCCAGAACTAATTTGGAAATCTTTTGAGAAAGCAACTTCAAATGATTTCGAATATTCTCCTACTACTGCAATCAATGATGATCAATTCAATCTTTTATTCAATGGCTTAATGAAGTGGCCTGCTGATTTTAAGCCACTTAAAAAGATTGAAAAACTTATTCAAGATAAAATCAAACTTTTTGAAGTAGAAGGAAAAATAGATTGGGCAACTGCAGAATTGATGGCTTACGGTTCTATCTTAACGGATGGCAATATTGTTCGAATGAGTGGTCAAGACGTGAAGAGAGGAACTTTTAGTCATAGACATGCCGTTATTAGAGACGAAGAAACCAATCAAGAATACAATCGATTAAATCATTTCAAAGAAGGTCAACAACCTTTTAGAATTTACAACTCTTTGTTAAGTGAATACGGGGTGTTAGGTTTTGAATATGGTTACGCAATGGCTAATCCAAATGCATTGGTTATTTGGGAAGCACAATTTGGTGATTTTTGTAACGGTGCTCAAACGATGATTGATCAATTCATTGCAGCAGGAGAACAAAAATGGCAGCGCCAAAATGGTTTAGTAATGTTATTGCCTCACGGTTATGAAGGTCAAGGTCCTGAGCATAGTAGTGCAAGAATGGAGCGCTTTCTTCAAATGTGTGCAGAATTAAATATGGTTATTACCAATATTACTAGTGCTGCTAATTTATTCCATGCATTTAGAAGACAAGTAAGTTGGAACTTCAGAAAACCATTGATTAATTTTTCTCCTAAAGCGAACCTAAGAAACCCAGGAACTTATAGTACAAAAGAAGATTTTACTGTTGGAGGTTTTAAGGAGTTGATTGATGATTCATTTGTTTCAGATGCTTCAGCTGTTAAGAAAGTATTGTTCTGTTCTGGTAAATTGTATTTTGAATTGGCCGATAAACAACAGAAGGAAAATAGAACAGATATCGCCATAGTGCGTTTAGAACAAATTTATCCATTGCCTTATCAGCAACTAGACTTGTTGTATAAAAAATACAACAAAGCAACTTGGTTCTGGGTTCAAGAAGAACCGCTGAATATGGGTGCTGCTGGTTTCTTGCAAACTAATTTAAAAACCATCAATTTTGGTGTAATCAGCAGAAATGCAAGTGCTGCAACAGCAACAGGTTACGCTAAAGTGCACGCACAAGAGCAAGCTGAAATTATTGAAACTGCTTTTAATATTTAAAGTATTATTTAACTAGAATTAACATTACATCTTATTAATACATCGTTATGATCGAAATAAAAGTACCAACTGTTGGAGAATCAATCAATGAAGTAACCCTTTTAAAGTGGACTAAAAAAGATGGAGAATGGGTAGAACGTGACGAAGTGATTGCTGAATTAGAAAGTGAAAAAGCCACTTTCGAAGTAAACGCAGAAAAGGCGGGCATTCTTACAACGATTGGTAAGGAAGGGGATACCCTTAATATTGGCGATGTATTGGCTAAAATTGATGAAACAGCTGCTAAGCCTGAAGGGGTTGCTGCTCCAGTAGCTCCTGCTCCTGCGGCACCAGCATCAGCTGCTCCTGTAAATCAAGCTGCAGTAACTGCTGTTCCAAATGATATCAAAGCAAGCCCGGTAGCATCGGCTATCATTGCAGATAAGAAAGTAGATACTAAATCAATTACTCCTTCTGGTACGGGTGGTAAAATAATGAAACAAGATGTACTAGATGCATTGAATAACCCAGGTAAAAAATCATTTGCACCTGATGGCGCTTTGTTTAGTAGAAATGTGCGCCAAGAAAAAATGAGTGCATTGCGTAGAACCATCAGCAGAAGACTGGTAGAATCTAAAAATACTACCGCTATGCTCACCACTTTTAACGAAGTGGATATGACGCAAATAATGGAAATTAGAAAGCAGTATAAGGATAAATTTAAAGAGGGGCATGGCGTTAATTTAGGCTTCATGAGTTTCTTTGCTAAAGCTTGTGCAATTGCGCTTGGAGAATGGCCTTCTGTAAATGCTTATATTGACGGAGATCAAATTATCTATCATGATTATGCAGATATCAGCATAGCTGTAAGTACCCCTAGAGGTT
>JACCDH010462654.1_pt1 | contig 18574 bp, 9 predicted proteins | sample 7442481 | NCBI WGS metagenome assembly JACCDH01 (sample SAMN15323433, study PRJNA562643) | freshwater metagenome | isolation source: river surface water | place: USA:Blue River Watershed | collected 2017-08-15 | reverse complement strand
GGCGCGAGCGCCTGGCCGAGCCGGTATGCGCCTTGCACGCCGAGATGGCTTTGCAGCGACAGCGGCACGACCGGCACGTCGGCATCCGGATACATCAGGCGCAGCGGAATCCACGCGCCGTGGTCCAGTCCCTGGCCGGGCGCTTCGACCGCCGCAAGGCCGGCGGCCTGCAGCGCGGCGACGACCTCGCGCGCGGCTTCCGGACACCCGGTTGCCGGGTAGCGGATCTCGTACAGTTCGGGCGGGAAGCCGTAGAAGTCGTGGATCGTCTGCAGCCGCTGTGCGGTACCGACCGCCGGTTGCGAGGTTTCCCAGTGCGGGCTGACCATCACGATGGCGCGCGGACGCGGCAGGTCGGCCGCGATGCGGGCCATCGCCGCGCCGGCCGCGCCGGGACGCAGGGCAAAGGTCGGTGCGCCGTGCGGGATAAAGAGGGTAGGCAGTTTCATGGCATTGGCTCCATCAGGTGCGCCCACTGTAACCGTGCAGATTGATTTGAAATAGAGGACAATCTGCAATTATTTGTTCCTTTGGACGCAACAATGGACAGGCTGGTGGCAATGCAGGTCTTTGCCCGGGTGGCCGAGCTGAACAGCTTTTCGGCGGTGGCGCAGCAGATGGGCGTGGCCCGTTCCGTGGTCACGCGGCAGGTGGCGGCGCTCGAGGAGCACCTCGGCGTGAAGCTGATGGCGCGCAGCACGCGCAGGCTGACGCTGACCTCGGCCGGCGCGGCCTACCTCGAGAAGTGCCGCGTGATACTGAACCTCGTCGAGGCTGCCGAGACCGGATTGGCGGAGCAGCGGCATGCAGCGCGCGGGCATATCCGGGTCAGCCTGCCGCTGTCGTACGGCTTGAAGCGCATGGTGCCCTTGCTGCTGGATTTTGCGCGCACGTACCCGGAGGTGTCGCTGGACATGGATTACACCGATCGTCGCGTGAACCTGATCGAGGAGGGCGTCGATCTCGCGATCCGCATCACCGGCCGGCTCGGCGCCAACGAGGTCGCGCGCAAACTGGGCGTGATCCGCATGCACACGTTCGCGTCGCCCGATTACCTGGCGCGCTTCGGCCGCCCGCGCCATCCGTCGGAACTTGCACAGCATGAATGCCTGGGCTATACGATAGGCGGCGCGCCGGGCAGCTGGACTTATCGCGTCGATGGCAGCTGGGTGAACTTTCCGCTGCAGTCGCGCCTCAGCGCCAGCAACGGCGATGCGCTGTCCGAGGCGGCGGCGCAGGGGCTGGGCATCACGACCCAGCCGGATTTCGTCGCCGCGCCCTTTCTCGAATCGGGACGCGTGCAAACGATACTGGAGGAATTCGATATGCCCGAACTGGGCATTTATGCGATGTTGCCGGGTAACCGGCAGGTGCCGCACCGGGTGCGCGTGCTGATGGATTTCATTGCGTCGCAGGTCGACGCGTCACAGGCACAGGCAGGATCATGATCAACGACGCATGGGCGCTGCTCGACGACGCCAGCGCATCCGGCGCAGCGGGGCGCAGGTCGCGGCTCTACACCGGTTGCCGGCAGGTGCTTGAATTCCGCGCGACCGACGACCGCGAGGATTTTTTTGCCGAGCTGCAGCGGGCGCTCGACGGCGGCCTGCATGCGGTCGGGCTGTTCAGTTACGAGTTCGGGCAGGCACAGCACGGTATAGCCGTTCATGCGGATACGGATCAGGTGCTGGCGACCGTGCTGCTGTTCGGCGGCTACGAGGCGCTGCACGCACACGAGGTCGGCGCATGGCTGGCAGCACGTTCGGCGGGACGCGCGTATGCGGTCAACGAGATCCGTGCGGCACTGGCCGAGGATGAATTCGTCGAAGCGATAAACGCGATCCACCGCTACATCGAATCCGGCGACACTTATCAGGTCAATTTCACTTTCCCGCTGCGCTTCGACATGCACGGCGATCCGGCGGCGCTGTATGCAGCCTTGCGCGCGCGGCAGCCGGTGCCTTATGGCGCGCTGGTCGCATTGCACGATGGCTCGTCGGTGCTGTCGCTGTCGCCGGAACTGTTCGTCGGCCATCGTCAGGGTCAGCTGACGTGCCGGCCGATGAAGGGGACGGCTGCGGCCAGCGGTGACAGCGCGACCGACGCGCAGCGCGCGGAGGCGCTCAGGCAGAGCGTGAAGGAACGCTCGGAAAACCTGATGATCGTCGACTTACTGCGCAATGACCTCGGCCGCATCGCGGTCACCGGCTCGGTGAAAGTCCCCGAACTGTTTGCGGTCGACCGCTTCGGTGCCGTGCTGCAGATGACGTCGACGATCGTCGCCGACATGCGCGAAGGACCGGGCCTTGCGCAGGTGTTCGACGCGCTGTATCCGTGCGGCTCGATCACGGGCGCGCCGAAGCGGCGCACGATGCAGATATTGCGCGAGCTCGAGCAGAGTCCGCGCCGCGTGTACACCGGTGCGATCGGCTGGTTCGAACCGCCGGCGGGCAACGACAGGCCCGGCGATTTCATGCTGTCGGTACCGATACGCACGCTGCTGCTCGATGCGCCGGATGCGAACGATCGTCGCCATGGGGAACTGTCGGTGGGCGCCGGCATCGTCTATGACAGCGACGCGCGTGCCGAGTATCAGGAATGCCTGCTGAAGGCGCGCTTCCTGACCGGTGCCGCGCCCGGCTTTTCGCTGTTCGAGACCATGCGCGCCACGCGCGACGGCTGCGCGCTGCTGGAGCGGCACATGGCGCGGCTGGCTTCATCGGCGCTGCAGCTGGGCTTTCGTCTCGACCGCGACTCTGCACTCGCACGCATCGCGGCCGAATGCGAACAGCTTGAGCCCGGGCTCGACTACCGGCTGCGCGTCGCGCTTGAACCCGATGGAACCTTGCAGCTTCAATCCGCGCCAGTCGCGCCGTTGTCGCAGCCGGTCAGGCTGTTGCTGTCGGCGGTGATGATGCCCTCCGACGATGCGCTGTTGGCGCACAAGACCACGCTGCGGCGCATCTATGACGAAGGCTGGCGGCATGCGGAGTCGGTCGGCGCATTCGACACGCTATTCTTCAACGAGCGCGGCGAACTGACCGAGGGCGGCCGCAGCAATGTGTTCGTGCGAATCGGCGGGCGATGGCTGACGCCGCCGCTGTCGGCGGGCCTGCTGCCGGGCGTGATGCGCTCGCTGCTGCTGGAAGATGCGCAGTGGAACGCGACCGAATGCGCGATCACGCGCGAGGACCTGCTCGCCGCCGACGAGGTGTGCGTGTGCAATGCGCTGCGCGGCGTGCTGCGCGCGGAAATCGTCACGGATCGCGCCTGATCACTTCTCGACCATCGCCTCGCGCATCGTCTTGACCACCGGCTTCGCAAGGTAGCGCAGCACGGTGTTGCTGCCGGTCTTCACCTCGACCGTCGCGGTCATGCCGGGCTGCAGATCGATAGTCTGGTCGGGACGGCCGCTGAAGTGCTTGCCTTCGGAGCGCACCTGTATCCGGTAGTACGCCTGCTCGCCCTGCTTCAGGTCGTCGGTCAGCGTGTCGGGGCTGAGGTAGCTGACTTCGCCGTCGAGCCAGCCGTAGACCGTGTAATCGTAGGCATCGACCTTCACGCTGGCCGGCTGGCCGATCTTCACGAACGCGATATCGGCGGGCTTCACGCGCGCCTCGACGATCAGGTCATTCTCCAGCGGCACGATCTGCATCAGCTCCTCGGTCGGCTTCAGCGTGCCGCCCAGCGTGGTCATGCGGATGTTCTTCACCAACCCCGTGACCGGCGCGCGCAGCTCGGTGCGCGACAGCATGTCGGCCCGCTGCGCGAGCATTTGCTTGACGCCGGCCAGCTCTTCCTCCGCGCGCGACAGCTCGGTCTGTGCGTCCTGCAGGTATTTGTTGTTGCGGTTCGTGATCTGTGCCTGCAGGTCGGCCACCTGGCGCTCGAGCCGCAGCAGGTCGGCCTGCGACACGTCGCCGGTCTGCACCAGCGGCGCCGTCATCGCCAGTTCCTTCTGCGCCAGCTCGAGCATCTTTTGCAGCGACGCGGTCTCTTCGCTGATGGATGCGCGCCGCTTCTCCAGCAGCGCCTGCTGGTTGTCGCGGAACTGCGGGTAGGCCGCGAGATCGGGCGTGAACGCCGGTTCGCCGCCGAACAGTTCGGCGCGCAGCCGCGCCACCGTCGCGCGCAGCGCGACCTCGCGCGAGCGCGTCTCGTAATACGCGGCGCGCAGCTTGTTCGCATCGAGCCTCGCGAGCAGCTGCCCCTTCGTTACCTTGTCGCCTTCCTTCACCAGCAACTGGTCCAGTACGCCGCCGTCGCTGGCCTGGATCACTTGCGTGCGCCCGCTGGCGATGATCTGTCCCTGCGCGCGCGTGACCTGGTCGAGCTCGGCCTGCCATGCCCACAGCAGGAAGGACAACAGCGCGAACAGGCTGGCCCAGATCACGAGCCGCGGGCGCTCGCGCCGGCCGTGGGCGGAACCGGCCAGCGTCAGCCGCCGGCCTTGCTTGCGCTCCGGTTCCGGGCGCGGAAGAGACTTCATCGGCTCGCTCATCGCATTCCCTCCATCAGGTTCATGGTCGGAGCCGGTTCACTCGGCTTCGTCACCTGCGTCGGCGTCGTCAGTCGCGCCAGTACGTCGGCGCGCGCGCCGTCCAGCACCACGCGCCCCTGGTCCATCACGATTACGCGGTCGACCAGCCGCAGCAGGCTGGCCTTGTGCGTGACGATGACCATCGTCGTCTCTGCGGGCAGCGAAGCGAACACCTGCTGCATCACGCTGGCCTCGAGATCGCCGTCCATCGCGGCCGTCGGTTCGTCCAGCAGCAGCACTGTCGGTTTTGCGATCAGCAGGCGGGTCAGGCCCACCAGTTGCCGCTGCCCGCCGGAGAGTCCGCGACCGCCTTCGAAGATCGGCAGCTCCAGTCCCAGCGGATGCGCGACGATCACGCGGTCCAGTCCGGTCAGCGCGGCCGCGCGCAGCAGGTCACCGTCGGCCGGCGGCGCGAGGCCGAGCGCGAGGTTCTCGCGCAGCGTGCCGCGCAGCAGGCGCACGTCCTGCGGCAGGTAGCCGATCTGCTCATGCAGGTAGCCGGGTGCCAGCAGCGCCATGTCGACGCCATCGAGCAAGGCCTTGCCCTCGCCGGGCCGGTACAGGCCGGACAGCAGCCGGATCAGCGTCGACTTGCCGGAGCCGACCGGCCCGATCACGGCGACTTTCTCGCCGGCCGCGATCGACAGCTGCAGCGGCTGCACGGCGGGCAGCCTGCCGCTGAAGGAAAAGCCTGCCTTGTCCAGCGTCAGCGCGCCGGCACAGGCGGACGGGATGATCGCGCTGCCGCCGTCGCCATGCTCGACCGGCAGCGCCATCATTTCATCGAGCCCCTTGAGCGCCTCCTGCGCGTGCTGCCATTGCGTGACCAGCGTGGCGATCTGCGTGATCGGCGCCAGCGCGCGGTTGCTGAGGATGGAGCAGGCGATCAGCGCGCCCATCGTGATCTGTCCCGAGCCGACCATCCACGCGCCCAGCCCGATGATGGCGACATAGCTCAACTGCTGCAGGAACTGCGCAAGGTGCGCGGATGTGCTCGACAGGTGGCGCGTGTCGAGCTCGAGCGCGGACGCCGACGCGGTCAGCTGCCGCCAGCGCTCCATCATCTTCCACTCGGCGCCGGCGGCCTTGATGCTCTCGATGCCGTCGATCACGTCGACCAGCAGCCCGTTCTTGTTGCGCGCGTCCTTCAGCTGGCTTTGCGTGAGCCGCCGTATGCGCCAGTTCAGCCATGCGGACGAGGCCAGCACCAGCGGCAGCAGCACAAGCGGTATGCTCGCCAGCATCCCGCCGATGACGCCGATGACAGCAACGAACAGCAAGCAGAACGGCAGGTCGGCGATCAGGAACACGGTCGACGAGGTCATGAAGTTGCGCACCAGTTCGAACTGCCGCACCTGCGCGGCGAAGGTGCCGACGGCGCGCGGCCGCGCTTCCATGCGTATGTCCAGCATGCGCCCGAAAAATACGTCGGACAGCTCTTCCTCGATCGCCTTGCAGCCGCGATCGACCATCAGCGAGCGCACCTGCTTGAGCACGAATTCGAACACCACCGCGATCGCGACGCCGAAGGTCAGCGCCAGCAGCGTCGCATGGGCCTGCGTCGGTATCACCCGGTCGTACACCTGCAAACTGTAGAACGATGCGCCGAGGCCGAGCATGCTGACGACGAAGGTGGCGACCACGGCCTCGATGAATACCTGCCGCCGCTTCAGTATCGCGTGCAGGAACCACTGGCGCGCGCTGCGCGATGCCTTGCCCTCGGCGCTGCGGTGCGCAGGCGCGACACACAGTTGCATGAAGGCGCCGTCGTGCAGGGATTGCGCGCCGAGCTGCGCGGAGCTGCCGTCGGCGCGCTCGCAGAGGAAGGATCCCGCGCTGGTCTTGCCGCGCACCAGCAGCGGCTCGCCGGTGTCATGCGGAACCCACAACAGCGGCAGTAACTCGCGCGCCGGATCGGCGTCCAGCAGGACGGCCTCTCCTGCAGGGAAGGCCGATCGCCAAAGTTCTGCGGCGGTGCTGGCAGGGTCGTCATCGATCACCATCCCCATCGCCTCGAGCGCCGGCAGGCTGAAGCGATGCGCGGGCAGCGCATGGCCGTAGTGGGCCGCCATCCGCGACAGCAGCGCCGGCAGCAGGGCAACGGGGGACGGTGGCGCCGTGTCGCCGGGCGGGGAGATGGCCATGCTCATTCGCTGCCCTCATAGAGTGGACGGTAGTTGCGCGCCGCCAGGCGGCCGGTGGCGATGTCGAGCTTCAGCGTTGCCGCGAACCCGGTCCATTGCGAATCGGCCAGCGCGTATTGCGCCTGCGTTGCGTCGCGCCGCGCCAGCAGCACCTCGAGCCAGGTACGCCGGCCGACCGGGAATTGCCGCAGGCAGGATTCATAGACTTGTTGCGTCGATGCGACCAGTTCGCGCAGCACGGCCAGCTCGCCGCGCGACGACTCGGCAAGATTCCACAGGCTGCGCGCGCGGTTGACGAGGTCGAGGCGGGCTGCTTCGCGCGAGTGGATCGCGCCGGTGCGGCGCGCCTCGGCTTCGCTGATCGAGGAGAACGAGGACAGCCCGCTGCCGGGCTGGAAGGTGACGCCGACGAACACTTGCTCGGCCTGGTACAGCGCGCCGCCGCCGAAGGTGCGGTTGTAGCGCAGCGCCAGCGCCGGCGACAGGCTGCTGCGCGTGGCGGCGATGGTTTCTTCCGCGACCCGTTCTTCCGCGTTCAGCCGGCCCAGTTCCGGCGCTGCGGCCAGCGTCGCGTCGATCGCCTCGGCCATGCTCGACAGCGCTGTCTGCAGCGGGCGCGGCGGCGCGAGCTCGCCGAACCGGCGGCCGACCAGTAGTTCCAGTTCGGCGCGCGCATTGCGCAGTTGCAGGGTCATTTGCAATTGCTCGCTCTGCGCCTGTTGCAGCCGCGCGCGCACGTTGACGCCATCGTTCTTCGGGCTCACGCCATTGTCGACACGGCGGTCGATCATCGCGGTCAGTTCCCTGAAGTCTGCAATTGCCGCGTCGGCCGTCGCCAGCCTGGACTGCAGTCGCATCGCCTCGGCATACGCATTCACCGTACGTTCAAGGATGAACTTGCGCGCCTCGGCGACGCTGGCACGCGCAGCCTCGGCGCGCGCTTCGGCGGCGTTGATGTTGGCGGTGATGCGACCGCCCGACCACAGCGGTTGTTCGACCTGCACCTCGGTCAGCGTATTGCCCAGCGGGCCGCGCGACGATGCCATGCTGAGCCCGGGCCAGCGCTGCCAGCGCGCACCTTCGACGCCGAACTCGCTCGCGCCCTGTTCGCTCAGCTTCAGCGCGACCGATGGATGGGTCTCGGCAGCGCTGCGCAGCGCTTCGTCCAGTATCAGCATCGGCAACGGCGTGTCGGCAGGCGGCGGTGTCGTTTCGGCTTGCGGCGCTGGCGTCATTTCCTGGCCCATGTCCTGCGCGGCACCCGTCGAAAAAGCTTGTGCCAGCGCGACGATCAGGATGGCGGATCGGAACTTCATGCGAACCCTCCAGAAGCCCGTTTCGTTGGGCCTTACCAGTGAATGAATGGCATGCATCGGATTCTGCGTTGAACAGGCCTCCGGATGGCGCCGCGCATTGTCTTGCCGGGATACCAGAAAAAATTTCTCTGGCAGAAGGAGAGGGCGCTGCTCGAATTGCCCGCCACGAGCAGCCTTGCTGCCTCGCCCGTCATTTACATAAAGCAAAACTGCGGCTCAGAGGGTGGAGAAGACTGTAAGCCAGTCCCTATGTTCGGCACAGAAGAAGCCGCAGAATCGTATTATCAATACAACAATAATTGCGCGGCGATGATGCATCATCCGTCTGCACCAATGATTCGAAAAGGACACAAAACCGGCAGGGATTTGTCCATTCGAAACACTGCCGGAGCGTTTGATGCCCAAAATCGACCCTAAGCAATTCAAGCTTCTGAAACGCAGTCCTGCCGGAAAGATTTCTGCGCAGGAAATTCTTGGTGGCACTGTTCAGGTCGAGGGCTCATTCGCTTACACGCTGATCGATGCCGGCACCGGCAAACTCCCGCCCAAGCTGCAGGCAAAGCGCAATGGCCAGGACTTGCAGCTGCTGGTCGATGGCGAACCGGTGCTACGCCTTGAAGGCTTCTACGCACCGGTCAATGGCAATACGGCTTTCGATGGTTCCGGCGAGCTGTTCGCGCCGGCCGCCGGCAATTACGACAGCGGCTATGCGCTGGTGACCGGGGACGCGCTGGGCGCAAGCGACAAGGTCATCGTCGGCAAGCCTGATGCGCCGGTCGGAGATGAAGGCGGATGGTCGTGGATCACCTGGGGCGGACTGATAGGCCTGGGCATACTCGGCGCGGCTGCCGCCGGCGGTTCGTCTGGCGGAGGCGGCTCGGGCGGGAGCAACGGCGGCGGAACGGGTGGCAATAACGGTGGAGGAACCGGCGGCGGAACTGGCGGCAATACCGGCGGAAATACCGGCGGCGGAGATCCGCCCTTGCCGCCACTGAGCCTGCTGTCGCAGCGCGCAGGCATCGTCGGCCCGGATGGTCTGGCGAATGCGAAGGTGCAGGTACGTTTCGACGCCAATGCCGATGGCCGCATCGATGCGACCGAGGCAGCGTCCGCACTGTCGGCCACGCTCGTCAGTTCCGCGCCCAACAGCGGATACCGTGGCCAGTTTTCCCTGCCCGATGCGATCTCCGCCGACACATTCAACCCGGCCACCGGCGTGCTGCAATTCACGTCGACCGGCGGTTCCAAGCTGCTGCTCGGAAGCGAAGTCGCGGTGACGGGATCGCTGCAGACCATGGCTTACCTGACGCATCCCGTCAGTGCCAGCAGCACGAGCTTCCAGGTCGTGCTGAGCCCGCTGACGACGCTGGGCGCGAACCTGTTCAGGCAAGAGCTCGCGCTGGGCGCGCCGCCCGGATTTGACCTCGCGCGCGCGTACGACGAAGACCTCGGCTATGTCAGCGATGCGCTCGGCTTGCCCATGTCGGCCGGCGCGCTGATGTCGGTGGCGCCTGAACGCAGCCCGGCGCTGCGACTGGTGGCCGAGCTGAAGGCAAACGCGCTGATGAACGGCCTGGTCGCGCTGGCCAGCGGCAAAAGTACCGCTCCGACCGATGCCGCATCCCTGGCCTTGTCAGAGAGCAGCAGCGCCGACGTCGCGTATCGCCTCGCCAACTACATCACCCATCGCGGCAGTTTCGACCTCGGCGATGCGGCACAGTTGAAGGCAGCCTTCGCCAGTGTGTTGCCCGCTTCGCTGGCGATTGACGATGTGCTCGCCGGCACGCTGGCGAAGATGATGGCCATTTACGACCTCGCGCTCGAAGGCGGCGGTGCGATGTCCCGCGTGCCCGACGCGATGCTGCCGGAGTTCTCGCGCATCGTCGCCGGCCTGAACCAGGCAATGAACGCAGGCACCTTGTCGTCGGACGGCGTACAGTCCGGCGTGAAAGCCGCGATGGACGTGTTGCTGGCGGACCTGCGCAGCAAGCTGGCCGACGCCAATGCCGGCGGCTTCGTGCATGTGATTGCCGATGCGGCAGGCGCGCGGCTGGACTTGAATTTCGATGGCCGCATCGATGACGAGGACAAGGTGGACGGCAATTTCATCAGCGCCGATTTCGCCGTCGGCAAGAATGCCGATCCGGCGGCCAACCGGGTATTCGTCACCTACCTGACGCTGCCCACGGCCACGCAGGCGCAGGTCCTGAAGACCTTTGGCACGAACGATGGGTCGACTTTCGTTCTCGACCCCGGAAACACGGGAAACAGGATCGACCTCAAATGGTCCGCCGCCGACGCGAATGCCGCGTTGAAAAAGCAGGATCTCGCACTGACCGCGCGCGGCGCGGCATCGACCGCCTTGCTCAGCATCGGCAAGCTGCCCGCTGTCAGCAGCACCGAGGGCATCACCGCAAGTTTCGGCGCGCTGGCGATTCTCGCCGCTGGCGACGCGCATGGCGTGAATGACCTGGACGCGCCGATCTTCAGCAAGGCCAACGTTTCGATCGGCCTCGGCGGCAAGGATGCCAGCGGTGCACCGCTCGCCGGCAGCATCGCCGGCCCGGTTCGCGTGCAGGCCGCCGGCAGGCAGTCGGAGGCGGCGCTGACGGCGCTGTCGAACGCGGGCATCGATGCGGCCGATCTGTCAGCCATCACCACGGGCGTGCAGGCCAAGGCGACGCTGCAGATGCAGGCCGCGGGCAGCGGCGTACTCAAGGCGAATCGGGTGTCGGCGACCAGCCATGCCAGCGAAGGCGAAAGCGAACTGGGCCTCGCCAGCGTCGATGGCAATGTCGTCGTCGGCAGCCAGATCTCGGCGCTCGCCGCCGGCGACGGCAGCTCATCTTCGGTGACGGTGAGTTCGACGAAAGGCGCTATCCTTATTGCGTCGACCTCCGGTACATCGACGACGTATGGCGACGTCAGCGCGATCGCCTCCGGTTCGACGCTGACGGTGCTCGATACGGATCGTCGCACGACGGCCAGCGTGAACCTGTCCTCGGATGCGGGCAGTATCAGCCTCGGCGCCCTTTGCGTGCTCGCCAGCGGCGTCAACAGCATCGCGTCCGTGACCGCCGACGCCGAGAAAGGCACGGTAACGGTGAATGGCGCGGTGACGGTCGCCGCGACCGGATACGGCGCCGATGCGCAACTCGATCTCAGCGGATACAGTGCGACGGCGACCGGCACCGGACTGATGCTGGGCTCGTCGCTGAGCGTCAGCACGTCCGCCACCGCTGCCAGCTCGCTGGTGAGCGTGAATCTGGAATCGCTGGGCGGCGCGGCCAGCTTGCAGGGATACGCCAGCCAGTCTGCGACCGGTGCCCACAGCGCCATCCAGACCTCGGTGTCTGCCGCTGACCGCCTCACCGTGGGGCAACACGTTGTCGTGACTTCCGGCGGCTCGCAAAGTTCTTCCGATCTGAGCCTTACCGCCAACGGCGGCCTGTCGATTGGCGCTGCGGGGAGCAGCGCCGATGCAAAAAGCGTGACGCTGGCGTCGGCCGGCTATGGCAGCGCGGCATCGCTGGCCCTGACGGGCGACGTCATCGTGGCCGGCGACGTCACGCTCGCGCGCAGCGGCGCGATGGCGAGCGACTCCACGCAAAATTTCACGCGGCTGTCGGTGTCGGGCGCAAGCAGCATGGTTGATATACACGGCAAGCTCGACCTGAAGTCCGAGGCCAGCGCCGTCGGCGGCAAGGTCTCGGCAGTGTTCGGGGCCGGCAAGGCCGGCACCTATGCCGCGAAGATAGGCGGCGACCTGCTGCTGCAGTCGGCGGGCTACGGCAGCAAGGCCGAGTTCGACGCCAGCGCGACCGAGGGACTTTCCAGCCTGGATATCGGCGGCAATTGGCGGACCATTTCTTCGGGCACCGGTGACCTCGTCGGGCTCAACTATGGCAGCCTCGCCAACGTCAGCTTGTCGGGCGCGGCGACCATGCTGCATGTCGGCGGCAATCTCGAGGTGATCGCTGGGACGGAGCTGTCGCGCGCGCTGCTGGAGACGAGCTTCGTGCCGGCCAGCGGCACGGCCTCTGCCTCCGGCAGCATAGCCGGCAGCGTGCTGGTATCGGCGACCGGGTATGGAAGCCAGGCATGGGCATCGTTCACGGGCTTGTCCGTTCCCGACATCGTTGTCTCCGGCAATGTGTCGGTCGCGGCGCGGGGCAGTGCCGCCGCCGCCATCTTCGACGCCGGTGAAACGATGAGTGCGCGGGGCAACCTGTCGGTGCTGGCCGACAGCGGTGCCGGCTCGATGTCAGGCGCGTTCGCATCGATGAGCATAGGCGTGGATGCCATCGGCGGCCGTAACGGCAACGTGAATGCGGTGCGCGCCGGCGATGTCGCGATCCTGACGGTCAACAACGCGGCGTATGGCGGCAGTTACACGATTGGCTCGGCTTCCGGCGCTGGCATGTCCTACCTGCAGATCAATGGCGCGCCGGCGCAAAGCATCCGGATCAGCTACCAGCAGCAGGGCAACGCGAACATCCTGCTCGGAACGCAGGACCAGGATTTGTCCGCGCAGGCCGCGATTGGCGGCATGGTCACGATCGACGGTTTTCGCACCGGAACGGACGCGCTGATCATTCCCTGGGCACCGCCCGGCGCGAATTTCCAGATGAGCGGTTATCCGTTTTTCTCCGACCTGCAGACCTTCCTGCGCGACGCGATCCGGGACATAGGCTCAGAGCCTTTCCCGCACAGTGATGCCGCGGCCTATCGCTCTGCCTATTCGATGACGGAGAACGTGACCTATATCGCGTACGACCTCGATGGCACCGGCCTGACCGGCCTGGTCAAGCTGACGGGGAACCATTACCTGTTCAATTTCAACGACCCGGTCACCCTGCCTGCGGCGACCGGCATCGATTCTTCGGTGATCAATCCGACCCTGCGTTCGACGGTGGCTGCCGGGTCGGTCACCAACGCCAACGGCGGCGATATCATCAAGACCGCGGTCGTGGTCAACGCGGACGTCGCCGAAAAGCAGACGCTGACCCTGAGCACCAGCGACGGCAACGTCCGCATGCAGAGCCTGTCGGCCACCGCGAGCGCCTATTTCAGCCAGGCCATCCTTGACCTGTCCCCGGGAAGGGGGGGCTTGGCTCCGGCGCCGGAGCTGGCCGTTGCGGGCGACGTCAACCTGACGGCGGGGGGCAGGTCCTCGTTGGTGAAGCTTGCAGTCAACCAGAGCCCGAGCGGAATGATCGTTGGCGGCAACCTGAATGCGGTGGCCAGCGGCGATGGTTCGCTGATCCGTGCGGAGGTGAACGATGTGTTCAGGCAGACCTACGGCAATCTGGTGCGGCTCCAGGCCACCGGCGCCTACTCGGAAGTGGAATTGAAGCTCACGCAAGCAAACGTCGAGGCGGAGCGAACCTTCAGTGGCGGACTGGCGCTGCAGGCATCAGGCTTCCAGTCCAAGCTTGTGTATTCGCAGGCGGACGGCAATGACAGTCATACGACGTTCAATGGTCCGGTGTCGGTCAACGCGTCGGGCGCGGAGTCCTCGTCGTCTATGAACGTCGACTACAAACTCGGTGACATCCACTTGGCGGCGGGTTTGCAGGTGAACGCTTCCGGCGACAAGGCCAGCGCCAGCGTCGCCATTACCAAGGACTATTTGATCGTCTCGAATCTGGCGCCATCCATCCGTATCGGCGCAGACGTGGCGATCAAGGCGATCGGCGAATCATCGATCGCCAGGGTGAGCATCGCATCCTCGAGCGACCCGGCACTCGAGCTCGGTGCAAACCTGCTTGCAGAGGCGAGTGGTGGCGGCGCAGAGGCCAGCTTCGATGCGCAGCTGAGCGCTCGCCAGTTCAGCGTCAATCAGGTGCGGGCGACAGCCAACGGAGCAGCAGCGGAATCGGACATCAACGTGTCGCTCGGGCAGTTCATCTTCCAGGGCAGTCCGACGGCGACCCGCGTCGGTGGCGGAAGGATCAGCACTCGCGGTGATGTCACGACCGGGGTCAGTGCCGTCAATGCCAGGGCCTCGGTGACCATGCGGACCTTCAGTGACGATATCGTGATCGGCGGCGCGCTGGGCGCACTGGCGCAGTTCGGCAATGCGGGCTCCTCGGCTCCTGACGCCAGGATCAGCTTGTGGGCCGGCGCCGGTCGCCTGACTACCGGTAATGACGGCGATGTCCTCGACTACGACACGATCAGCGGCTATGGCGCCGTGACGGTCGCCGGGAACGTGAGCGCGATCAGCACGGGAGTTGGCGCCGCGTCCGATGTGTCCTTGTTCGCGGTCGGGAAGGCGTTGACGATTGGCGCCGGCGTCAATCTGGCGGCGACGGCCACCGCCAGCGTCGCCAGCGTCGCGCTGCAGGCGCAAGACGGCGCGGACAGTGTGACGCCGACGACCGTGCTGGCTGCCAACATCAACATTTCCGGTGCCCTCCAGCTCGAGGCGAGCGGCACGGGTTCCTCCGCACAACTTGCGGTGGTCGCAAATCGCGGGCAGGTCAAGCTGTCCGGTACGTCGAGCGTGGTCGCCTCGGGGGTTGGGGCGGACGCTGCGCTGTCGGTTTCCAGCCTGCGTTCCGGCATCAGCGCCGGGGGTGACCTGATCGTTTCCGCCACTGCGGCTGACAGCCACGCCAGCATCAGCGTCAAGTCGGGCGAGCTTCATAATCTGGTGCAGTCAGCCACGCCGTCAGTAACGATCAGCGGCGGATTGCATGTGCTCGCCAGTGGCAGCGACAGCCGCAGCGACGCTGAGATCAGCAACGAGGCGGTATCGGGAAAGATCAGCATTGGTCAGAGCGTTACCGTCGGCGCCCTGGGTGAAGGCAGCCACGCACACCTGCTCCTCAAGCAGGGATCGGCGAGCGACGTGACCGTCGCCGGCACCATGCTGCTGTCGGCCGACAGCAGCATGGGCGTTGCTGCCGGCGCCGCTGTCGATGCGGATCTCACGCTGGGCAAGCTCGGGTCGGCGCCGGTCGACCTGTTCCTGCGTGCTATGCAGCAGGACGATACGGTGTCGGCCACGCTCAGCTTATATGCCGACGGCGGCAGGGCGCAGCTTGGCGGCAGCGGCGAGGCGGGTATCGCCTCGCTGACGCTGGGTGAAAAGACGTCCGCAGCGAACCAGCTTGTCGACCAGGTCGACATTGCCTTCAGCGGGTCGTCCGGCAAGGCCATCGTGAATTTCGGCGCAGACCAGGACAGCATGACAGCGTCGGCGCTACAGCAAGTGCTGGTCAAGGGTTTCCGGATCGACCAGGACGAATTGAATTTCGGCACCCTGTCCAAGGTCGTCACGACAGCGAAAACGCTGGACGGATTCATCTCGGCCGCCATCGACAACTTCAACACCACCAGCAGCGGCACGACGAGCTCGCAGCCGGTCGCTGAAGTGTTCATCGGGGGCAATGACAGCCAGACCTATCTCGCGTATGACTATGACGGCACCGGCATATCCGCGATCATCGTGCTGGACGGGGTGTCGGCGTCGGCATACAAGACGCACAATGGGCTGGCGTGATGCTGATTAAATTGTAAGCAGTTCGTGGCATCGCGGCCTTTCTGCTTCGAGGCGGACAAACCATGCGCATTCTCAACTCGCTAAAATGGCGCACCGTCCCGTCATGGGCAATCTCCGGAGAAGACTCGCGTGGCACGACAGATACTGGATGAGCGTTACCTTCACCCTGCGATCAGGCAAACCGTATCAGAGCATTTTCGGGAAACCGTGCAAGAGGTGCAAACGGCCGTCGCGCAAAGTCGCATCGTCGTGGTCGGCATGGCAGGCAATCCGTCGGTCAAAAAAGCCAGAAAGCTGCTGAGTGATCAAAAGCTCGATTTCCGCTACCTGGAGTACGGCAGCTACTTCAACCAGTGGCGCCGGCGTAACTCGCTGAAGATGTGGACAGGATGGCCCACCTTCCCGATGGTCTTTGTCGATGGCGTGCTCATCGGCGGCTGTAAAGACCTGAAAGCCCTGGTGGATTCTGCCGAGTTGAGCCGAATGCTTGCATCCAATCCTGCCTGAGCCTCGCGTCCCGCGGATTCGCTTTCGCAATGACGATCAATCAAAAAACAAAACCGCCTTGCGGCGGTCCTGTTTTTGATTGGTGGAGACGGCGGGAATTTCCCCAGCCTTCGCACCAGCAGGTGCGAAGTCGCTCAGGCAGCGGCGAGCGGTGCTCGCCGAAACCCTGCCTTCGCCCCGCGTCCCGCGGGTTCGCTTCCGCAATGACGATCAATCAAAAAACAAAACCGCCTTGCGGCGGTCCTGTTTTTTGATTGGTGGAGACGGCGGGAATCGAACCCGCGTCCAGAAGCCCTCTACAGACAGTTCTACATGCTTAGTGCTGTCGTTTGAATTTGACCTTGCCGACGCGGACGCACACGCTGCGACAAGGCGAGTCACCTAAATTTAACGCCATGCCAAGTGACCCGACATAACGCGATTCCCTGTAGATAACCTCACGCGCCGTTGCCGGCCTGCCCCAGGGACGAGGCAGTGTGAGGGAAGCCGCAATTAAGCAGCTACTGCGTACGAAGTATCGTTTGCAGTTATTGGTTTTCCGGCTGGATTTACGAGGTGACCAGTCCTCGGCATGCCCTGCGCTGCTTCGTAACCCCTGTCGAAACCAGGTCGTCCCCAAGCAGGTACCCATTGTAGCCCATCAGATGGGGCGGCTGCAGCCGATTTCAAGGGCGGGGCAGCAATTCGCCGATGTCGCCAGGGCGCACAGCGACCCGGTCGGCGTCCCAGCCCTGCGGCGTCGCAAGGCCGCAGTAGCCCCAGCCGGCCGCAATGGTCGGCATGCCGGCAGCCTTGCCGGCCTGTATGTCGCGCAGGTCGTCACCGACGTACCAGCAGTCGCTCGGCTGCAATTGCATCCTGCGGGCAGCTTCGAACAAGGGCTCCGGATGCGGCTTCGGATGCGGTGTGGTGTCGCCCGAAACCGAACATGCGGCATGCCCGAGCCCGATCAGAGGCAGCAGCGCGTCGGTATACCGTTCCGGCTTGTTGGTGACCACGCCCCAGCGCAGGCCGCTTGCTTCGATCGCTGCCAGCAGTTCCGCAATGCCATCGAACAGCACCGTGCTGTCAGCGATGTGGGCCGCGTAGTTGGCAAGGAATTCCGTGCGCATCGCATCGAATCCCTCATCGCCCGGCGCAATGCCAAAGGCCACGCCGAGCAAGCCGCGCGCGCCGGCCGATGCGACCGGTCGCAGCGATTCGAACGGCGCCAGCGGCAAGCCGCGGTCGGCGCGCATCTTGTTGACCGCAAATGCGAGGTCGGGCGCGGTATCGGCCAGCGTGCCGTCGAGGTCGAACAGCACCGCCTTCGGCGCAGTCAGGCTATGGCTCATTGGATCAGGCTCAGGCCGGCTTGCGGCAGGCAATCAGGTAATTGACGTCGGTATTGCTGTTGAGCGAGTAGATCTTTGTCAGCGGGTTGTAGGTCATGCCCTTGATGGCGTCGACCTCAAGACCCGCATTGCGACAGAACTGCGTGAGCTCGGCCGGCTTGATGAACTTCGCGTAGTCATGCGTGCCTTTCGGCAGCAGGCGAAGGATGTACTCGGCGCCAATCACGGCGAACAGGTAGGACTTCGGATTGCGATTGAGCGTAGAGAAAAACACATGTCCGCCGGGCTTTACCAGCGTCGCGCAGGCCTGCACGATCGCTGCCGGGTCCGGCACGTGCTCGAGCATTTCCATGCAGGTGACCACGTCATACTGGCCCGCTTCGCGTGCTGCCAGCGCTTCGGCAGCGATCAGTTCATAGTGCACCGCGACGCCCGATTCGAGGCTGTGCAGGTCGGCGACCTTCAGCGCCTTTTCCGACAGGTCGATGCCGGTGACGGTCGCGCCTTTGCGCGCGATTGATTCGGCAAGGATGCCGCCGCCGCAGCCGACGTCGACCACGCGCTTGCCGGCCAGCGGCACGCGTGCGTTGATCCACTCAAGCCGCAGCGGGTTGATCTCGTGCAGCGGACGGAATTCGGAGTTCGGGTCCCACCAGCGATGTGCAAGCTCGCTGAATTTCTGGAGTTCTGTCGGATCGGCGTTCATGGGCGTGATGATAGCGGAAACGCTGTCACAAATAAAAAAGCCGCTGCATTGCAGCGGCTTTGGTGTTCCCGTCCGGGCTTTTGCCGCGGGCGGAAAGCGTCCGGTCTTACTTGGTCTTGCCGACGACTTCGATGTCGACACGGCGATTCTTCGCGCGGCCTTCGCGGGTATGGTTGTCCGCGATCGGCTGGCTTTCGCCCTTGCCCTCGGTGAAGATGCGTGCCGCCGGAATGCCTTTCGAGACAAGGAAGGCCTTCACAGCCTGAGCGCGGCGCATCGACAACTTCATGTTGTAGGCCTCGGTGCCGGTCCAGTCGGTATGGCCGGTGGCGACGATGACTTCAATGTCGGTGCCTTGCAGCTTGCCTGCCAGGTCCGTCAGTTTTGCCTTGCCCTCGGGCTTCAGTACGGACTTGTCGAAATCGAAGAAGGCGTCGGCGGAGAAGCTGACTTTTTCGGAGGTCGGCGCTGCTGCGGCAGCAGGCGCGGCCGGCTCGGCAGCAACGGCAGGCGCTGC
>JACCDH010676941.1_pt1 | contig 18575 bp, 16 predicted proteins | sample 7442481 | NCBI WGS metagenome assembly JACCDH01 (sample SAMN15323433, study PRJNA562643) | freshwater metagenome | isolation source: river surface water | place: USA:Blue River Watershed | collected 2017-08-15 | reverse complement strand
GCTGAATTCAAAGTGAATCAGATGCGCCATACGCATCGCCTTTGAAAAAGCGCTTCAGTCATGCATGTTCTGCAAAACGGTCAACGGTAAAGCCGATAACTCATTAAAGCCGATAACTCAGCGAAGCCAGCAACTGAGTCAAACCGGCCATCTTCTAGCAAAACGGCAACCCTTAAAACGGCAATGCGTGAAACTGGCCATGCAAGCATTCTTAACAGCTATTGCAACTAATTCTCATTCAAGTCTAGGCAAGGGCCACGCACTTAACTATAATGAGAACAATTATCAATTACACTTTATGATCGGCTGGTTATTTTGGTCAAGTTTCGCTACCTCGGTGTTTTCGCATTGGTGTTGGTCTGTCATGGTGCTGCCTTAGCATTTGCTTGGCTGAACGTGCAACCGCCAAAAAGCTTAACCACATCGGTGAAGGCGGAACAACCGCCTGCCTTGACGGGATTATTAGTCGCGCCAGCAGCCGTGCAGACGCCACCGGCAAAACCTGTCCAGCCGCAACCTAAGCTCACACCTAAGCAGATGAACAAATCGCGAAACAGCAGTTCGCAAAGCAAGCATTCGCACCGCCATAAAACGCCAACCCAAGCGGCTCGCCCTGTGGCAGCCAAACCTTTACCGAGCGGTCCCGAATCTGCCCGTGCAATCTCGCAGTTAGCCTCAGCAACACCCGCTACTTCGAAACCAGCAACCAAGCAACACAACGAGCAAACAGCGTTGCAACTGCCCAGCACGGCCGCAACAAGTGCGCAAAACCAAGCACCGCTATACCCCAAAATCTCACGTAAGCGCAAAGAACAGGGCACGGTTTTGCTGTTATTACTCGTCAGTAAACTGGGCAAAGTGGAGTCTATTCAAATCAAACGCAGCAGTGGGTTCTCGCGTTTAGATCAAGCTGCACTGCAAGCCGTCAAACAATGGCGATTCACTGCGGCCAGCCAAAATGGTCAGGCCATCGATTATTGGTATGAAATGCCAATTAATTTTTCACTCAACCAAACGCAATAAGCGTTTGCCCTGTTAAGGAATACAATGATGCAAGCAAATCCCTATGGTATTTCCGCACTCTGGCAACAATCTGACGCAGTCATCAAAGCCGTCGCAGTCGTGCTTTTGTTCATGTCGATCGCCAGTTGGTGTGTCATCGTCATCAGAGCTTGGCGTTTATGGCAATTGCAAAAAATCGCCACTGCCAGCCGAGATTTTTGGCATACCCAATCCTTTAGTGCTGGTTTGCAGACGCTTAGCCAAAGTAGCAACCAGCATGGACTGCACAACCCATTTCGTTATTTAGCCGATCAGGGCCAACAAGCTTTAGAACATCACAGCAGTCATAAAGAGGATTTGCATGGCAATTTGCCCTTGTCTGATTGGCTGACTTCAACCTTAAAAGGGGCGATCGACGAAAGTGCAGAAAACATGCAAAAAGGCTTGGCGATTTTGGCTTCTGTCGGTTCGACTGCACCTTTTATTGGCTTATTTGGCACTGTGTGGGGTATTTATCATGCACTCGTTGGCATTGGTGTCAGTGGCCAAGCCAGTATTGATAAAGTCGCAGGCCCCGTGGGCGAAGCGCTGATCATGACGGCCTTTGGCTTAGCGGTTGCCATCCCAGCAGTGCTGGCTTACAACGCGCTGAGTCGAGGCAATAAAGGCATCATCAGCAAACTCAATCGCTTCGCCTTTCAATTGCATGCTTATTTTCTCACCGGCTCGGCGCCAAAGGCTGCAGTGCGCTCATTATCAGGAGTTGCATAATGGCATTTGGTGGCGACTTCGAAAACTCGGACGAAGTAATGAGTGAAATCAATATGACGCCTTTAGTGGACGTGATGTTGGTGCTTCTCATCATATTTATCATCACGGTGCCGGTGATCACCCATTCGGTGAAAGTTGATTTGCCAAGGGCGAGCAATCAACCTGAACCCGCGAAAATAACGACCATTGAAATTACTGTGGATGCCCAAGGTCAGGTGTATTGGCAGCAACAATTAGTCGACCGCAACAGCTTGCACGACAAATTAGCGCAAGCCGCGGCACAAAATCCACAACCTGAAATCCACTTGCGCGGTGATAAAGCCGTGGCTTATGAGCATGTCGTCACCACGATGGCGGCAGTGCAACAAGCTGGCATTTTAAAGTTGGGTTTTATCACCGAGCCAACACCATCAACGACAGTTTCTGAATAGCCATGACTCTGTAAAATTGTATCTATGCTCACATCGTGTTACAGATCCCTGCTGGACGCGATAAAATTTTGCGGTACTCTGCAAAGAAGTGAATTATTGAAGTGATACAACCATTGCTGTTATTAAGTGTACAGCAGTTCGGTGTGAGGAGAATCTATCATGGCAAGTCAAGGTTCTGGCGGTAATGTAATTGCGGCCCTGTGTAATATTCCGTTCCCTGGTTTAGGCCAACTGGTGCAAGGCCGCCTCATGGCTGCCATTCTATTTTTTGTATTTTGTGCTGTGGGTTATGCTTTGTGGTGGTTGATAGTCCCTGGCATTGTCGCCTTGGTCATCCACTTGTGGGCCATTTTAGACGCGGCGACATTTAAATCGAACGACTAAACAATTGGGTGCAGATGACCCGCAAATCCAAGCAATCATTCAAACAAACTCAGGGGCTCAACCTTGCCCCTGTGTTTAAAATTGATGGCTGCTAACCTTAAACTTTCTTCACAAACTCTGATTTTAAACTCATCGCGCCAAAACCGTCGATTTTACAGTCGATATCGTGATCACCCTCGACTAAGCGGATCCCTTTGACCTTAGTACCAATTTTTACCACTGCAGAAGAACCTTTCACTTTCAGATCTTTAATAACCGTGACAGTATCGCCATCTTGCAAAATATTGCCGGCAGCATCACGCACCACTTTGGCGGTTTCTGTGGCTTCAGTGGTTGCGCCTGCTTGCCATTCATGACCACATTCAGGGCAAATCAATTGCACTCCATCTTGGTAAGTGTAACTTGATTGGCATTGCGGACAGGCGGGTAATTGGCTCATGATTGATTCCTAAATGGACGGGATAACCTTATAAAGAGTATGGATTCTATCACTTTCCACTGCACAACAAAACTATCGCCGCAGGCAGAGTGCTATCCCCAGCTGCTGTTGCAAAAAACCAAGCCGACTTTCCATAGCATTTTCCATGGCATTTTCCATGGTATGATGTTGTTTTTTGGGGGATACCGCGTGATTGAAATTGACGCAAAGTGTGCAATTGCTGAGGTTGAGATCTCATGGCAAGCCATCCGAGCCAGCGGCCCGGGGGGCCAGCATGTCAATAAAACTGAAACTGCAATGCAATTGAGCTTCGATATTCATGCGTCCAGTTTACCGCCACATTACAAAAGCGCCTTGCTGCAACGCTCAGATCACCGCATCAGCCCTTCCGGCAAAATCATCATCAAATGTCAGGAACATCGGAGCCAAGAACTCAACAGGCAACAGGCTCTGAACCAGCTCATCATGTTATTGGCCAGTGCAGGCATCGTTGCCAAAAAACGTTATGCCACGAAACCAACCTATGCCAGCCAACAACGACGACTCGCCAGTAAAAAACACCAAGGCTCTACCAAGGCACTTCGTCGGCAAAAACCTGGGATGGATTAATCCCATAACGATATTCGCATCACTCGCTGCAACATCTTTCTTATAACTTTGGTTATTAATTATCGAAAAAAAAGTATTTAAAGTTATTAAGAAGCTCTGGTTTAATGCAATTTAGCATTTCAGGCATTTAGATGTCTAAACAAGGAGCAGCACTGATGTTCACACTGACCCACCGTTGGCAGCAACAATTATTGATGTTGAGTCGTTGGTATGAAAATGCCATGGCGCAAGCCGAACTTGGCCACATGGCTGGCTCAAGCCCAGACTGTAGCCGCGTATCCGCCTTGTTACACAGACAAAACCAACGTTGAGGGCACTATGAGTATTGAGGTGCAACAACTTCAGAAAAAATTTGGGGACTTTGTCGCAGTCGACAATGTCTCATTATCGATTGAAAGCGGTCAACTCACCGCGTTACTGGGCCCATCGGGTTCTGGCAAAACGACTTTATTACGCTTGATTGCAGGCTTAGAACAAGCCGATGCTGGCCGCATTCTGTTTCATGGGGAAGATATTAGCCATCAGCACGTTAGCGAGCGCGGCGTTGGTTTTGTGTTTCAACATTACGCGTTATTCAAACATATGACGGTTGCGGAAAACGTCGGCTTTGGCCTGAGCGTTAAACCGAAAAAATTTAGGCCCAGCAACGCTGAAATTCAAAAACGGGTGCACAAACTGTTGGAATTAGTGCAACTGGATTGGACGGCCGATCGCTATCCTTCGCAATTATCTGGGGGGCAACGCCAACGGATCGCTCTTGCGCGTGCATTAGCGGTTGAACCCAAGGTATTGCTATTGGATGAACCCTTCGGAGCTTTGGATGCGAAAGTTCGTGCAGAACTGCGCCGCTGGCTGCGTCGTTTGCATGATGAAATCCATGTGACGTCAGTTTTTGTGACCCACGACCAAGAAGAAGCACTGGAAGTCGCCGATCGCATCGTGGTGATGAACAAAGGCCGAGTTGAGCAAGATGGCACCCCTGAACAAGTCTATGATCATCCCGCCAATCCGTTTGTGTATGAATTTTTAGGCACGGTGAATTTATTTCACGCCCGTGTGCGTCAAGGGGATACGCTGATTCAGCAAGCTCAAGCCGACACCCCAGCCAGCGCCAACGAATTTGAACAACCGGGTTTAGCTTATGTGCGTCCCCATGAAATTGAGGTCTTGCTTCAACCGGAAGATGAAGCCATTCCTGCTCGCATCGACGTGATCACAGTGGTAGGCCCAGCAGTGCGACTGGAGCTCTCTTCCGCAGAGCATGAATTGATCCACGTTGAACTCGATAAAACGCGTTTTAAGTTATTGGGACTGTCGCAAGGGCAACAAACTTATTTGAAACCGCGTTACAGCCGGGTGTTTTTGGGCGAAGGCATCTAAATTTTCTCAGATAGCAACAACTAAAAAGCTCGGCGAGTCTTGCTAAGACTGCCAAGCTTTTTTCATGCCTATCGACGCAAATGACCAGTGGCCTCAACCGCAATCACCTGCAATCATATCCTCAATCACATCAGTAATCACAGCGCCAAGGGTCGCTATCAGCCTTGCGGCGTTGCCGTTTTCACCGAGTGTGGCTCTGTCAAATTAGCAGATAAGTGGTCAACTTCTTCCAAGGTTGTCACTGGGGCATGCCGACGAAACCGACTAAGCAGCAAATAAACCACGGGGGTGGTATACAACGTGAATAACTGGCTCACTGCTAAACCGCCGACAATCGTCACTCCGAGCGGTTGCCTTAACTCAGCGCCCTCACCCATCCCCATTAATAAAGGCACCGCTCCTAACATGGCCGCAAAATTAGTCATCAGAATGGGCCGCAAGCGTTGCTGACCGGCAAGCACAATGGCTTCATAAGGGCTTAATTTCAGGGTTCGTTCGGCATTGAGCGCAAAATCGACCAACAAAATGGCGTTTTTCATCACGATACCAATCAATAAAAATAAGCCGAGTTGCGCAATCAAATTCAAGGCAGTTCCGCTGAAATACAACGCGAGCAAAGCCCCCAGCGCCGCACAAGGCAAGGTCGACAAGATAGTCAGCGGTTGCAATAAACTTTCATACAAAATCCCCAGTAGCAAGTACACCGCCAGCACAACCCCAACAAACAACCAGAATTGGTCGCCTTGGCTGAATGTGGCATTGCGTTGATCCTCGCCATTGACGCTGAAAATACTGGTTGGCAACATCAATTCCGCCAACAATTGATCGATGGCTGCATCCGCTTGTTCGGCTGTAACGCCCGGTGCGAGCGCATAACCGATGCCTTTGGAGGCAAATTGATTGTCATGGCGTACCCGATCGCTGGCTAAGCCATAGTCGTAGCTGGCAATCGCACTGAGCGGCACTCGCTCACCGGTTCGGCTGATCAGCATCAACTGCTTGAGCACTTCGGGTTGCGCGGTATAACCAGGCGCAAGCTCCATCACCACCCGATATTGGTTCATCTCATCAAATAAAGTGGCCACTTGGCGCTGGGAAAAAGAGTTATTGAGTAAGGTGGCCACTGTGCGCATGTCCACCCCCAAGCGCTGGGCGGCTTCACGGTCGATACTGAGCACCACCTGCTGCGCATCTTCGCCCCCCGGTGAATTGACATCCACCAACTCGGGCAACTCTTTCATGCCCTCAGCAACTTTTTTGCTCCATTTATTGAGTTCCTGCAGATCGCCAGACATCAGCAACACTTCATAATCACTGCTGGCAAATGGCGATGACAAGCGAATATCCTGATCCACGCTCATAAACAACATACCGCCGGCAATTTTCGGTGCATTCATGCGAATGCGGTCGACGACTTCCTGCGCGGAAATTTTGCGTTCACTGAGCGGTTTTAAACGGACGCGCAACAACGAATTACTAAGCCCCATGGCGCCACCACTGGCGCCAGTGACATCGGCGACCGCCGGATCCTTTAATAAAAACTGGCGGAAGGCTTCAATTTTCGGCTGCATAATTTGGAAGGAAAAACCATCATCCCCACGTACAAAGCCATTCAGCTGCCCAGTATCTTGATCAGGCAACATGCCGCCTGGCAGTTGCTGAAATAACCAAACATTCAAACCAAATAAGGCCACTAAGGCCACTAACACCGACTTTTTATAAGCCAACACCGTCCGCAAACTGCTGGTGTACAAGCGTTGAAATTGAGCAAAGCGGCCAGCACCTTCGTTTGCATCTGACAGGCTCGAAGAGGCTGGGGCTGTGGCTGGGGCTGTTGCAGATAATTGGCGTGACCGACGCAATAATGCCGCGGCCAAGGCTGGAGTTAACGTCAGCGACATCAATAATGAAATCAGCATGGCGCCGACTAAAGTGATCGAGAACTCGCGGAACAACCGTTCAACCAAACCGCCCATAAACAAGATTGATAAAAACACCACCACCAAGGCTAAATTCATCGCTATCAGGGTATAGCCCACTTCCGCCGCGCCATCACGGGCCGCTTGCATCGGCGTTTTGCCAAGTTCGAGATGCCGCTTAATGTTCTCTAACACCACAATCGCATCGTCAACAACTAAGCCTGCAGCAACAATCAGCGCCATGACCGACAGGTTATTCAGCGAAAAGCCAAACGCCAACATCAAAGAAAAAGCCCCCACCAAGGCCACAGGAATGGCCAGCGTCGGAATAAGGGCACTGCGCCAGCTTTTCAAAAACAGCAACACCACTGCGACCACTAAACCAATCGAAATCGCCAAACTAATTTCGGCTTCTTTCAGCGTGGCGCGGATCACCGGCGAGCGGTCCATCACAACAGCTAAGGTGGCATCCTTGGGAGATAACGCTTGTAACACGGGTAATTGCTGATAAATCGCATCGATGGTCGCGACAATATTGGCGCCACTGCGACGACTGATTTGCATAATCACAGCCGGTTTATCGTTATGAAAACCCGCGCTGTAACGGTTTTCGGTGGAATCGCTGACCGTGGCCACATCCGCCAAGCGGATCGGGGCGCCATTGACAGTTTTGATAATCAGTTGTTGGTAATCGGCACTGCTGCGCAATGTTTGGCTGGTGGCAATTTGCCAGCGTAAATCCTCAGTTTCTAAAGTACCAAGCGGCACATTGGTATTGAGCGTACTAATGGCAGTACGCACTTCATCCAGCGCGATGCCATAGTGGCTGAGCATGGCGGGATTGAGTTGCACGCGCACCGCTGGCAGCGAAGATCCGACAATTTCAACTTCGCCGACCCCTTGGATTTGTAAAATCTTTTGGCTCAAAATGGTCGCTGCACTGTCATAAAGTTCCGGCGCAGACAAGCTGCTAGAACTGAGCGCCAACGCCATGACCGGCATTTGCGAAGGATTAAACTTGCGATACGTTGGGTTACCGGGCATGCCGGCAGGTAATTGCGAACGCACCGTATTGATGGCTGCTTGCACATCGCGCGCAGCCTCATCGACATCCCGATCTAATTCAAATTCCAAACGAACTTGGGTAGACCCCTGATTCGAGTTCGAACTGATGCGTTTGATGCCGGCAATGCTGCCCAGAGCACGCTCCAACGGCGTTGCTACTGTTGCCGCCATACTTTCTGGACTTGCTCCTGGCAAACTTGCGGTCACGACAATCATTGGAAAATCAACGGCAGGCAACGGCGCTACCGGTAATTGCCGATAGCTAATGATGCCGAGCAACACAATGGCCACCGCAAATAAACAGCTAGCGACTGGCCGGTGAATAAACGCATCCGCGAGTTTCATGATAATTCAGGCTCCAATGCGGTTTCAGACTTGGTGAAATGGCGATCAAACCACAAATACACCACTGGCGTGGTGAACAGCGTCAGCACTTGGCTGACCAACAAACCACCCACCATCACTAACCCCAACGGTTGGCGTAATTCCGCCCCTGCGCCACTGGCCAGCAACAGCGGGATCGCACCGAATAATGCCGCCAAAGTCGTCATTAGAATGGGGCGGAAACGCAACAAAGCCGCTTGATAAATGGCTTCTTGCGGCGATAAGCCATGTTGACGCTGCGCATCCAAGGCAAAATCGACCATCATGATGCCGTTTTTCTTCACCAAACCAATCAACAACACAATGCCGATGACCGCAATCAGATCCAACGGTTGCTGCATTAGCAACAAGGCCGCTAAAGCCCCCACGGTTGCTGAAGGTAACGTCGACAGGATAGTGATAGGATGAATTAAACTTTCGTACAAAATGCCGAGCACAATATACATAGTGACAATCGCGGCCAAAATTAACCACAGAGTATTATCAAGTGAGGTGACAAATGCCTCTGCAGCCCCTTGTAATTTCACTTCGACGGATGCGGGTAACTGCAACTGCGCCAAGGTTTGTTGGATAGCATCCACCGCTTCACCCAGCGAATGTCCAGCTGCCAGATTGAACGACAAAGTCACAGTGGGGAACTGGCCTTGATGGTTAATCAATAACTTCGCGGGCTGCTGACTAATTTTCGCAATCGCACTCAGTGGCACCGGTTCACCGGATGCAGCATTGATGTACAGCTTATCCAGTGCATCGAGCCCCTGCGCCTGCTCAGGATCGACTTCCAAAATCACTCGATATTGGTTGGCTTGGGTAAATAGTGTCGCTATTTGCCGCTGGCTGTATGAGCTTTGCAAGGCGGTGCCAATTTGACTGACCGTAATGCCCAAGCGCGCCGCTGCAGTGCGATCGATATCGACATAGGCTTGTAGGCCTTCTTCCTGCAAATCATGCGCAACCTCACTGAGCTCTGGCCGTTGTTGCAAGGCTTGCATCACTTGCGGTAACACCGCCGCTAACTCGTCACTTTGCGGAGAACTCAAGGTAAATTGATACTGGGTGCGACTCACTTTGTCTTCAATACTTAACTCTTGCACACTTTGGAACCAGCCTTTGATGCCTGGAACTTGCGCCGCCTGCTGCTCCAATTGCTGAATAATTTCCACCGCAGTTTGCTCGCGCTCGCCATGCGGTTTTAGATTCAATAAAATACGCCCGCTGTTCAAGCTGACATTGCTACCATCGACGCCAATAAACGAAGTCAGACTCGCCACATCAGGATGCGTCAGCAAGGCCTTGCCAAGCGCCTGTTGGCGACTGGCCATTGCAGCAAAGGACACATCTTGCGGAGCTTCGGTCACGACTTGGATCACGCCACTGTCTTGCACCGGGAAAAAACCTTTGGGTACAGCGATATAAAGCACCGCAGTTAACACCACAGTTGCCGCCATCGCCAACATTCCCAACCGCTGATGGGCTAACACCCAGCGCAGCATCTCGCCATAGCGCGCGATGATTTTGTCCATCCAATCGGGCGCATCTTGGTGATGGGCCGGTAATGTTTTCAGTAAGCGGGCACACAACATTGGCGTTAAGGTTAATGACACCACTAACGACAACAGAATGGCGATGGCAAGTGTCACCGCAAATTCAAAGAATAAACGGCCAACGACATCGGCCATGAACAACAGCGGGATCAGTACGGCAATTAGTGAAAAAGTTAATGAAATCAGTGTAAAACCAATTTCTTTCGCGCCTTCTAGCGCAGCCTGCAATGGCGATTTGCCCTGTTCCCGATGACGCGCGATGTTTTCTAACATCACGATGGCATCATCGACGACAAAACCGGTGGCGATAGTGAGCGCCATCAAGGTCAAGTTGTTGATAGAAAATTCAAACCAAACCATCACCGCAAAAGTCCCAATTAACGATAACGGCACGGCCAATGATGGAATAATGGTCGCAGGAATGGTGCGCAAGAACATAAACGTGACGGCAATCACCAAACAAATGGCGAAAATTAATTCATGTTGCACATCCCGCACGGCAGAACGAATACTTTGGGTGCGATCGGTTAATACAGTTACCTCCAGTGCTGCAGGTAATGAAGCGGTTAATTGCGGTAAAATCGCGCGCACGCTATCAGCCACTTCAATCACATTCGCGCCTGGCTGGCGCTGGATGTTAATCAGGACCGCTGGCTGTTCATTCGCCCACGCGGCTAAGAAACGATCTTCAGCACCTTGTTCAATCCGTGCCACATCGCCCAAACGCACAGGAGCATCGCCCTTGAAAGCAACAATCAATTGCTCATACTCGCTGGTACTGCGCATTTGATCATTGGCATCTAACATGGTGGAGCGGAACGGTCCGTCAAAACTGCCCTTGGGCTGGTTGGTGTTGGCGGCAACAATGGCGCTGCGTAATTGCTCCATCGTCAAATTTAAACTAGCCAGCGCCGCAGGATTGGCTTTGACGCGAATGGCAGGCCGTTGTCCCCCCGCCAAACTCACCATACCCACCCCACTGACTTGCGCGAGTTTTTGTGCCACGCGGGTATCCACTAAGTCATACACTTGCGGCAACGGCATGGACGTCGAACTCACCGCCAGCGTTAAAATGGGTGCATCCGCAGGGTTTACTTTGCGATAAATCGGCGGTGACGGCATATCGCTCGGCAGCAATGACGAGGAGGTATTGATGGCCGCTTGCACTTCTTGCTCCGCGACCCCCATATCAACCACCAGCGCAAATTGCAGCGTCAGCACTGAACTGCCCGCGCTACTGCTCGATGACATTTGCTTGAGGCCAGGAATTTGGCCAAGACGACGTTCTAGCGGCGCGGTGACTGTCCGCGCCATCACGTCTGGACTCGCGCCAGGATAAAAGCTAAACACTTGAATAATCGGATAGTCGACTTGCGGCAATGCGGCAACTGGCAATAACCGATAACTCAAGAGGCCCGCAATCAAAATCGCCAGCATCAACAATGCCGTGGCAACGGGCCGTAAAATAAAGGGCTTGGACAGATTCATAGCAAACCTCAGCCTTGGGCAGTTGGATTAGGTTTAGCTGGCTGTTTCTGCTCAGGCTGCTTTTGGGCAACGCCATCAATTTCTAATAGCACCACTTCTCGACCTGGCCGCAATCTGTCCAAACCTTGCATCACCACTTGCTCACCGGGTTGCAAGCCACTGCGCACTTCAATTCGGCCGTTATCCACCACGCCAAGTTCTAGCGGACGCATCACCGCTTTGCCCTCCGCAATCGCGAACACAAAAGTCCCTTCCGAGCCGTACTGCACAGCATCTTGCGGAATGGTGATGGCGCCCGTTTTTTCCGCAATATTCAGACGGACATTGACAAACTGGTTCGGGAATAACGCGTCATCTTCATTCTTGAAACTGGCTTTCAGTTTGAGTGTGCCAGTCGCCAAATCAATTTGGTTATCTAAGGTGGTTAACTCACCTTTGCTGAGGATTTGTTTTTCGTTGCGATCCCAAGCTTCGGTGACTAAAGGTTTGCCTTCGGCCACCGCGGCGCGTAACGACTGCAGCTGATTTTCTGGGATGCTAAAAGTGACATAAAGCGGCGAACTTTGCGTAATGGTAACCAAGCCTTCTGCGCTATTGGCTTGCACTAGGTTCCCAGCATCCACCTTGCGTAAGCCCAATTTACCAGAGATCGGCGCCACTATTTTGGTGTAAGACAATTCCAAGGCTGCAGCGTCGATTTGTGCTTGATTGGACTTGATTGACCCTTTCAGCTGATTGACCAGCGCTTGCTGGGCATTTAATTGCTGCTGCGATATCGAACCTTGTGCTTGCAGCTTAGTGTATAGCCCTAAATCTGCCTCGGCATTTTTCAGTTGCGCGACGTTTTGTTGTAATTGGCCTTCCGCTTGGGCGAGTTTGACTTGATAAGGCGCGGGATCGATTTCTGCCAATAACTGACCGGCTTTAACCGTTTGGCCTTCCGCAAAATGCAATTTTAACAATGGCCCGCTGACGCGACTTTGCACCAACACTGTGTTACTGGCCGTGACGGTTCCAATGGTTTTGAATTGCACTTTTAAATCGCCGGTTTGTGCGGTCACGACAGTCACAGGCACTGGCGCATTCCAAGGATTCATGCCACCGCCCCCTTGCCGTGGGCCTCCTTGCGGCCGTTGCCCTTGGGGACGCTGTCCTTGTGCTTGTCCTTGGGGTCTTTGGCCTTGGACCTGTGTTCCGGGAGCTGCAGCTCCGGGTACCGCTGTACCGGGTGCCGCCGCTCCGGGTACCGCTGTACCGGGTACCGCTGAGTTGGCCCCAGCATTGGCGGCAGTTGGCGCACTCTCTTGCGTTGAATACCACCAATAACCCGCGCCTAAACTCGCCAGCACCGCCGTCATCAACCCCAGTTTTTTCATTGACATCAGACCTTTCCTTTGTACGTCGTTCAGGCCCGATCGACGAAAGGGCCTGTTAAATCACACTGGCAAATCCCGCTTCGCGAATTTGCTGCTTTTCATCTTCTGGCAACACGCTGATTAAATTTAGTTTTTTCAGCCTAGCCAAATATAAACATCGACTGACCTTTTGTGAGGAGGCTCCGCCTGCTTGCCATTGTTGTTGTTGCAACAAGGCTTGCACCACTTCTTGTTCAAAGCCCCATAAAGTCATCACAAAAGCAGACACTGAGAGGTAGCTCAATCCACCTTGCTTAGCATCTTCTTGTAATGCGGCATCCGACAAATCAAAGCCATTTTGCAACAACACCAATTTGCCAAAACCACTTAAAATTGCCGTAATAAATACTTGGTCTTGCAAAGTCCGCGCGTAGCCACAACTTTGCGCGAGCTGGCGACATTGCGCCGCGTCTTGTAACACCGCATCCAATACGCTTTCATGCTCGCGATGGCCTAACTCCGCTTGCCGCGCCTTGATGGACAACATCAACACCAAGGTTTGTAACATCTGAAATCCCAGCCGGTTGATGGCTGTTTGCAATGACCAAGTTTCACTGGCAAACCCCATATAGGGAGAATTCACCAATTGCATCAATCGCGACACGATCAACGGATCTCGACTAACCAAAGCCGTTACTTTGGCGATCTCGACCTCAGGATCCTTCAAAAGCTCGCGCAGTTCCTGACAAATCGACGGAAATACTGGATATTCAGTTAAGCGACCAATTAAGCGTCGGGCCGATTCTGCTAACGGCAATTGGCTCAAGCGCGCCGCGTTTTCAAATAATTGTTTCAGGTGGTCATAATTCAAATCTTGGCCAACAAAACTATGAAAATGTTCTAAATGCTGCAAAATCACATCTTCATGTTGCGGATCAGTCACCACCACCCGCAGCGCCAAGGGTGCCATAAAACACACCAGCCGCTTTTCTTCTAAGCCTGCCACAATGCCCTTGGCATCAAAAAACAACAAATCAATCGCATCTTCAGTTCGCGGTGCGGTGAGGTAACTTCCAACCGTTGGAAAGCTGCGAAATTGCCAACGCTGATCATCCAATTGGCAATAATGCTTGATTAAACTCAGCAATGCTGGGTCAAGGCTAATGGCAACCACTTGATACATCTCAAACTTCCCCACCGAGGTGCCAACGCGGGCCACTTTAGCAGTGGCTCTCACGTGAGCGAACTGAATTTACATAACCTTTGCACAGTCTTTGATGCGCAGAATTTCATCGAAATTTGTCGTGATTCTAACGCAAGTTCTGAGCATTTTCAGAACAGGTTGGTCGATAACTTCTTATTCCAAAAAAGCCTGCATACAAAAACCTTCAGACCAACACCAACTGCTGGATCCGATAAGCACACACTCGGCTTATCCTTTACAGGGTTGGTAACACGCCGGATCACGTGGACAATGATTTCCACGTGAACAAATAAGCTGCGCTGGCTTTTCCAAACTGCGCGCGACCCAATTGATATTTAAAATATTACTAATTGTGGTGAGCGTCGATTGAATTGAAGCAGGCACCTTGGCAAAACCGCCTTGGCGGTTACACAAACTTTTTAATTCCAAAGCCAAAGTATCGGCATCTATGCCCTGAGCATCTATGGCTGGATTTAAATCAATACCCGCACATAACACATGCGGATTGCCCGCTAAATCCATCACCTTCGTTGATTCACAGCAATAAATTCGTGGCTGCCCTTGCACTTCAAGCAAAGATAATTGTGCGGAATGTTGTGACTCAGCCGCCTCAAACATACGGAACACCGCCCAATGCTGACACGGATCTTCCACTTGCCGCATATTGCCCCAAGGCAAGGGGATGCCATTCCCCCGATAGACTGCTTTTAACTTGCCTGGGGTATAGGCATCAAAATAATGCCAATGACTATAAGGGGACACCGCCGTCATGCGGCGCATCGCGACCGAAGCAGAGACGCCCGCAGCTTTGTGGCTACTAATTTCATAGCCATGGCGGTCGAGTAATTGCCGGAACGGTAACTTCGGACATAAGAGTGCGCCAGCAAAAAAACTCGATTCAAAATCGCGCCACGCATGCAGAATATCTTGCGGCGCCAAGTTAGCATTACTGTCCGAAGCTTCTTGTGCACCGCCAACCGACATCGAACTTTTCACGCCATCTTTGTTGTGCAACACGGCATGACCAATATGCACAGCCAATTCATATTTCAACCGTGTCGGATGGCGTTGCAAAATGCGATTTAAATGCAGCGTTTGCGGCGGTAAAAAAAACGAAGTCGCCACGTTTTTACTCAGCACGCCCAATTCATCGAGCACTTCTTTTGGCGTTTCATCAAACCAGCTGATTTTTAGACCCACTTGCTTAGCGATTGCTAATAAATCATCCGGCGACAGTGGCATTTGTTTGCGGCCGACTTCTTCTGCCGCTCTTTCTAATTCAGGAAAATGGTTTTGATGATGTTCTTGGTGTGCACGGATCAACAGCTGCGCAAATTGTTTACCGCCTGTGCCGGTTTGCGATAACAGCTCAGGAATCGCAATTTGCAAAATATCATTGGAGAACAAAAAACCCGGTTCAAGCGCCATGCCATGGATCCCGCCACGACTGCCTTTTTGCGGGGTTATGTCTGGCACGGCATCTTCGCCATCTAAAAACCAGTCCAGCTCTTTTTGAAAAACTTCGGCAATGACCTCAAGCATCTCAATGGCGGGCACTCGTTTTCCACGTTCAATCATCGACAAATAAGACACCGAGGGCGCATGTTCGGCGTTGATCCGAATACAACGCGTGGACAAGTCTTCCATCGTTAAGTTATTGCGTTTTCTCAGGTTTCTGATTTTAGTTCCGAGAAAATGGGATTGTCTGAGTAAACTTTTTGTGTTGGCCATTTTGTAAAATTCACATTGTAAAGTTTTAATTGTCAAATTTTGCACAAAAACAACATAGACTAGTTTCTAAGCAACGGCAATGACTGAAGCTAAACAAAGTACTGAGAGAACGCCCGCCACCCTACCGGGCCAGACAATAAGAGTGAGCGAGGACATTAACATGAACATGACTGCAATCAACTTTGACCAGCAAACCCCAATCGATACGGTAATTCAACAAGAAATTCATGCCATCAGCGCATTGAATGACAGCCATCAACGGCACATCTTGGATTACTCCAAAGGCTTTTTAGACAAAGTCTTCCCATTGGCCGCAGGTTCACATAAAGATGTCTGTAGTTATGTGGTGTATTATCAACACCTACTGGCATTTTTTGCCGATGGCAGTAACAGCGGCTTACAGAACCCATCCCAATTTGTTGCGTTAGCGGGTAGCCGTGAAAAACCGCAAGGTTTGTTATTTAATGACAACGGCCGCCATGTGGCGTTGATGATCTGTCGCAGCGGCCTGCAAGGTGCGAAAGATCAAGCCGGCATCGACGATGTGCAGTTAGAACTGCAAGATGAGCAAGGTCGTCATTGGTTTTCAATGATCCAAGGCCAATTGCAGCCGAGCTTAGGCCGACGCAAACCACGTTTTACCGCAAAAGAGGGCGGCGATTATCATTTAGCTTAACGCCTTGGATGCAACACAAAATCGCTGAAATTTAGTTTTTTTCAAAGGTTTTGTGTTGCAAATTGCGCAAATTCGCAACTTGGCTGTAACAACCACTTGCAGCCTCAGAATCCCAATCGTAACTTTTTCAATCTTGCTAAAAATCCCCTCTTGCGTGTCGTCTCAGAACCACAGATACTGCAAAACATTCAATTTTTGGAGAGTCGTTGTTGCTGTTACCAACTCAAGCAGTTGTGAAGGGATATCAAGCACTGGCAATTTTAATCTTAGGTGCCTTGGGAAGCGCACCCAGTTTTGCATCAGAACATTTTAGCGATCATCAACAGGTCTGCCAAAATCGTCCTGATTGCTTAAACTATTTAAAAGACCAACTGAGCACAACCAAAGTTGAATCGGCGGCTTGGTTCAAAATCCAGTCTTACCTGCTTGATTTGCTGTTTGATAAACAAGATTTCGCCGCGCTGCGCTATCGCTGTGAATTATTGCTAGCAAAACAACCCCATTCCGAAGTGTTTCGGGCACAGCTGCATTTTTATTATGCGAAAAGCCTGGCCTTCTTTGGTGAACGCGACAATGCCCGCAGCCACGCCTTTATTGCCTATAAACAGCTGAACGAGTTATTTCAATCCTTTGCCGACCCACTGCGGTTGATTGAACTGGGCAATTTAGAAATTTGGCTTGGCGAGCATGAACAAGCGTATGACATTTTAATCGCGGCACAGGCACGTTACAGCAAAAGTAAAGATCCATTATTTTGGTTCGAGCTCAACAGTAATTTCGCGTTAATTTACGACAAGCGGCAACAATTGGCGCTTTCAGAAGAGGCTCGCACTAAAGCCCTCGAAGCTATTATGCCGACGGGTGAAACCGATAAAATTGCGACGGCAATGGGGAACTTGGCACGGACAAAACAACTGCGTGGCGATTATGTCAATGCAAGAAAAGTGTACGAGCAATCCTTGGAGTATTTAACTTCGAAGCTGGACGATAAAATTCGCTCAATTTATTTGCTCCGTTTGAGTGAAATCGCCATGGCCATGGAAGATAAAGCGGGCGCAAAAACCTATTTTGATCAAGTCGACCCAACGCTGATTGACCCCAATAGCCATCTGATCATTTATCAATCATTGCAAAAGCATTGGCAGAACTAACCTGCCGAATTGCATTGTTGTTTGGCGGCGAGGATATCGGCGCTCGTTAAACCTTGCTGCTCCGCACTTAAGGCCTCATGCATCACGGCAGAGGCTTCGGGTAAATGTCCGATCCCTAGCGCGTGGCCAAATTCATGGGTTAAGGTCAATACCAAAGTATCATGATCATGGTAGGCAAAGATTTTCATCGCTAAATGTTGATTATTGCGGATCAACAATCCGACTTCTGCAATGCGTGCACGCTGTTGCTCTGCCGGGATCAGTGCGTTCCTATCGTCGATACTCGCCTGATAATGCCGTTGTTTATCATTGAGTTTGGCGGCATAAGCATTCACCTCATCCGCCTGTTGCTGCAAGAGTTGTTGCTCTAATTGTATCGTTTGCGCACTGAGACTACCGCTGGCGATTTGCTGTTGCAGCTGTTGTTTTCGGGTGGAAAAATCCGCATAACGTTGTTCATAATCGGCACGAAGCGCTGTCAGCTCGGCGGACAACCCGGCTAAATAGGCATCATAGTTGGCGATGTTGCGGGCGACCCGTTGACCTGATAACAACTGCTGTTGTCGTTCATCATAAATGAAATCAATCGGAAACCCATGCGTTGGGTCTTCGACCAAAACCAAAGCTCCCAACTGCTGATTCCAAGCTTCAGCCGCTTGCCGGATGGCTGATAAAGCCTGACTTTCATCAAGCTTAAACTGGGGATCTAAAGACGCTAACCGCCAAGAAATTGGGGCATGGCAATGCAACGCTGCAGCATCAGAATTTGGGCGGGGCTGTTGCCATTTTTCACTCAGTAGAAAAAACGCGAGGCCTAACAGACAGAGCAAGCCAATCAACTGACGCACAAGCGACACTCCAGGGTAAGTGCATTTATTGGCCGAGCTTAAATGAAAAAAACCGCCCTCACAAGAAGGCGGTTTTCCGTGTCTTCTGATTTTACAGCAGCCAACTCCATCTGAAAGTCTGTGTATAATCGGTACAGCGCTTTGGTCAACGTCAGACTTCTTAGACTCATTTTATAAGTTGTAGTGCTAAGAAG
>JACCDH011406020.1_pt1 | contig 18583 bp, 17 predicted proteins | sample 7442481 | NCBI WGS metagenome assembly JACCDH01 (sample SAMN15323433, study PRJNA562643) | freshwater metagenome | isolation source: river surface water | place: USA:Blue River Watershed | collected 2017-08-15 | reverse complement strand
TATGATAAGCCGATGATCTATTATCCATTATCTGTTTTGATGTTAGCTGGGATCAATGAAATTTTAATCATTACTACACCAGAAGATAATGATCAGTTTAAGAGATTGTTGGGAGATGGTTCTGAAATAGGATGCAAATTTAGTTATGCGGTGCAAGCTGTACCTAATGGATTAGCGCAAGCATTCGTGATTGGTGCTGACTTTATTGGAAAAGATAAAGTTGCATTGGTTTTAGGGGACAATATTTTTTATGGTGCAGGTTTTAGCAAATTAGTGCAATCCTTTAATGATGTAAATGGGGCAGCAGTATTTGCTTACGAAGTAAATGACCCTGAGCGTTATGGTGTGGTGGAATTTGACGACAACAAAAAAGTCATTTCTATCGAAGAAAAACCAGTGCAGCCTAAATCCAATTATGCGGTGCCGGGTTTATACTTTTACGATAATGACGTTGTAGAAATTGCCAAAAACATCGAACCTTCTGCTAGGGGCGAATACGAAATCACAACCGTTAACAATGTCTATTTGCAAAGAGGAACTTTGCAAGTGGGTATTATGAATCGTGGTGCGGCATGGTTGGATACGGGGACTTTTGACTCTTTAAGCGATGCTTCTGAATTTGTTAGAGTTATTGAGAAGCGACAAGGCCAAAAAATAGGTTGTATTGAGGAAGTCGCTTTTAGAATGAATTATATAAATAAGTCTCAATTGATAGAGTTAGCTAAGGATTACTCTAAGAGTGGTTATGGAGATTATTTGTTGAGAATTTCATAGTCTGTCTCTAATTATGGAAAAAAAAAGTACAAGAATAGTTAATAGTATTAAAAACGCGAGAGTTGCAGTTTTTTTTCATTTTATTAATTTAATTGTACAATTTTTCTTTCGCAAAATATTCTTGGATGAGCTTGGTCCTGAAGTTCTAGGATTAAATACGACTGCAATGAATCTATTACAGTTTTTAAATATTGCTGAGCTAGGAGTTGGGGCAGCTGTCAGTTATTCTCTTTACTCTCCTTTATCAAAAAGAAACTTTAATGAGGTTAATGAAATCATATCCGTTTTAGGTTATTTGTATTCAAGAATTGGGTTAATTGTTTTATTTGCAGGCTTGTTGCTTATGGGGGCTTTCCCATTAATTTTCGCTGATATTAATCTGCCTAATTGGTACCCTTATGCAACTTTTGGTGTATTGTTTTTGTCTTCTTTATCAAGTTATTTTTTTAACTATCAGCAAGTATTATTTATTTCGGATCAAAAAGAATTCAAACTGAATTATGTACTACAGGGTGTAAAATTAATAAAAGTATCTCTTCAGTTATTATCCATTGTTTTTTTAAACAACGGGTACTTTTGGTGGATTTTTTGGGACATTGTATCGATTGGAATAATAATTTTAGGTTTAAAAAAATCTTTAAATAAAGAGTTCCCATGGCTCAAAACTGATATTGACAAAGGGAAAAATCTTACCGCCAAATATTCTCAGATTGTATTAAAGACAAAACAACTTTTTGCTCATAAAATCGCAGGTTTTGCATTAAGTGAAGTAACCCCACTTATAATTTTTGCATATACTAGTTTGTCTTTTATAGCGCTCTATGGAAATTATTTATTAATGATTGCGGGAATTACTGCTCTTGTTGGTGCTGCATTTAATAGTGTTAATGCAAGCATAGGAAATTTAGTTTCTGAAAATGATCAAAAAAAAATTGAAAATGTCTTTGAGGAGCTGTTTACAATTAGATTTTTGTTTGCTGTAATTTGTTGTTATTCAGGCTATAAACTAATTCCCGTTTTCGTAACATATTGGTTAGGAAGTAATTATATTCTGGATGACTCAATCTTTTCTTTAATGATACTGTTGATGTTTATCAATTTAACGAGACTGACAGTTGATTCATTCATAAATGCATATGGATTATTCAATGATGTAGCTGCGCCAATTATAGAGTTTTGTATTAATATTTTGCTTTCAATTATTTTAGGTAGTTTATTGGGTGTAAAAGGAGTACTTATAGGAGTTTTAATAAGTAATATTATCATTGTGCTATTTTGGAAACCATTCTTTTTGTTTACAAAAGGTCTAAATGCTAAACCCAAAAAGTATTTTATGATGTATTTAAGTCAAATTGCAATTTCTTGCTCTATGATTTTATTGAGTGAATATATATTGCATTCTTTCACAATAGATCCTTATACTTCCTTATACAAGTTTATTACCTTTAGTATGCTTGTGGCAGGTTTGATTTTTCTTTTACTCTTTTCCTCTTTTTTGCTTTTGACAAATGGCTTAAGATTAGCTATGAATAGGGTTAAAAAAATTATGTTGTATTAAAATTATGCAAGAAGATATGTACTATTTTGAAAAAGGTGATTTTATTGTTAACGAAAATATTAAACAAACATTCTTAAAAAATCTATTTACTAGACTCTTATTTTATTCACTTCAAACCTTACTATTTAAGTCTTTTCTTTTAATTACTAGACTTTCTAAGAGACGTAAGAGAAAATTTAAATACTCAGTCTCTATTTGTGCAATTTTTAAAAATGAAGCAAAGTTTCTAGATGAGTGGATAAAGTTTCATTTAGTAATAGGGGTCGATCATTTTTATTTATATAATAACAACTCAAACGATCACTACTTCGAGATCCTGAAGCCATACATTGACAAGGGGGTGGTCGATTTGTTTGATTGGCCACAAAGTCATGCTCAAATGAGTGTATATGAAGATTGTTATAATAAATTCAAAAATGAAACTAATTGGCTGACATTTATCGATATTGATGAATTTATCTGTCCAATATCAAATAATAATATTAAATCTTCCTTATCGTCTTTTAATGGCTATCCAAGTATTGCTGTATATTGGAAACAATTTGGATCAAATGGGAAATTAACTCATGATTACAGTATCCCAGTTATTGAACAGTACACTCAATGTTGGCCTAAATATAGTTCTTTCACAAAGATGTTCTGTAACATGAATTTTTCTTTCAAGTTATTTAAGAATCCACATAAAATAAATTCTTACATATATGGTCTTGAATTCCCTCCAACCGATCAGTTTAAAAATTTAATTAGTTTCGGAATTAATAGGTCTATTTCAAATAAAAAACCTCTACTTCAAATCAATCATTACTGGGGTAAAGCTTTCGACTCTTTTGTAGAAAGCAAAATTAATCGATCTGATGTTTTCCACGAGGATGATGTTAAGATGTCAAATTTACGAAAAGATATTTTAAAGCATTATGAAAATATGTGCACTGACAGAGAATTTTTAATACACAGGTTTTTATTGGATACAAAATTGTACAATATTTAATTCCAATGATTCTATATGTTTTGCCATTTGTAGCTACATTTTTTGGATTTATAAAATATGAAGTATTTCAGATTAAAGACGTTGGTAAATCCGTGCTATTTTGGTTAATATATATATACCTAACTTTATTAATAGGCTTAAGATATATGGTAGGTGGTGACAGTTATTTCTACATGATTTATTTTAATAATATTAGTCTTGATTATATTGATCTTTCATGGGAAGCGGACTATCAACCACTTTTTTATTTATTGAATTATCTTGCCAAATTTGTTTATCCGAGTTTTACTAGTTTTCAAATTATACACTCAATAATTATAAATACAGTTTTATTTTATTTTATAAATAAAAACACCAATAATCGTTTTTTAGCATTATTTTTTTGTCTTCTGATGTTTTACATCAACTTTTCAGTCGAAATCCTTCGCGAATCGCTTGCAATAATGATATTTATTATAAATTATAAAAGCTATCAGAATAGTAAGTGGCTCCAATATTTTATAGGAGTATTTATTGCATTAATGTTTCATATTTCAGCCTTGTTTTTAATTCTATTACCCTTTTTCAAAAGGCTCAAACTAAATAAAAAGTATATTCTTCTATTGATTATTGCTTTTTTTGTTTTGAATCAACTCAACTATTTCTTCTCTGTATTAGAGAACGTTGAAAAAATAGGAAAAAAAGTAAATGATTATTCTGAGGCAAGTTATGGTTGGAAATCTACTTTTTTATTTTTCTTCACACGTACCTTATTGCCGATTAGTTTATTCTTCTGGGCAAAAACAAAATTTAATTTTAATATCAAATACGAGCCCCTTATATGTTCTTTCGGATTGCTTGGTGTTTTTTCGATTTTCAATACAATTATATTTACAAGATTTACAAACTATCTATTCCCATTCTATTGCATTTCATTAGCAGAGTTATTAATTCCTTATTTCCGTCTCAAAGTGCTAACTGTTCAAAAGTCATTTGTAAATATGGCTTTTCTTGCCATATTACTATCATATGGTTATTTGTCTTTTTATTGGCCTGATAAATACTATAAAAAATGGGTTCCATATTACTCTATTTTTAGTGATGAAGCCAATAGTCAAAAATTTATAGACCGAGACTACTAAATAAATGGTTGCAATATTATTATCTACTTATAACGGCGAAAAATATTTGGCTCAACAACTTGATAGCTTATTGAACCAATCTTTTAAAAAGTTTTCAATTCATATTAGGGATGATGGATCTACTGATAGAACTTTAGATATTATTAAAGAATACAAATCTTTTAATTCAAATATTCATTTTTATTCAGACTATTCTAATTTCAGAAAAGGCCCTTCAGGTAGTTTCATGTGGCTTTTGCAAAATGTTCAAGCTGAATATTATATGTTCTGTGACCAGGATGACTTTTGGTTTCCAAACAAAATTCAGATTTCATATGACGCAATTTGTTCTGAAGAAGTTAGGTCTTTCGATCAGCCAATATTAATTCACACCGACTTAATAGTGACAGATTCTAAGCTCAATATTGTATCGAACTCATTGTGGGAAAATAATAAAATTTCACCATTCAATCTTAAAAAAACGCATTTGCGTTTAGTAAATTTTGTCACTGGTTGTACGATTATAATCAATGAGAAAGCAAAACAGGTTGCACTCGTTGATTTTGATGGTAAAATTATGCATGATCATTGGATTGCTATCTGTATAGATTCGTTTCAAGGGAAAATCATTTCCTTACAAATCCCTACGCTATTCTATAGACAACATGGTGGTAATGTCATTGGCTCAAATGTTTCAGCAAAAAAGTTTTCAATCTTTAAAAGATATTTTCATTTTCCACAATTAGAATACTCCTTTACACTTTATAGAGTTCTGAATCTTAAGTATAAAATGAATTTTTTTAAATACTGCGTATACAGAGTATATTATTATTTTACACACTAATTTTCGTAAACTTTGGAAGTTTCTGTTATCATAGTAAACTATAATACATATTCTTTAACAAAAGAATGTATTGAAAGTGTAATAAAATATTCAACGAATATTATTGAAATAATTGTAATAGATAATGCTTCCAAAGATGCAAGTAAAAACAATTTTTCAAATGACAAAAGAATCAATTATTTATACTTGAATGAAAATCGTGGCTTTGGTGCTGCAAATAATGTTGGAGCCGCAATTGCGAAAGGCAAATATCTTTTTTTTTTAAATTCGGATACTGTTATTTTATATGATATAATTCAGAAGCTTTATCGCTTTTGTGAAGATAATATACACTTGAAAATTGGAGCACTTGGAACTTGTTTAGTAGACTCTGAATATGAGGATGTGATGTCTTTTGGACAATTTCATACATCCAAGAGAATATATAGAAGAATGCTTGAAAATATTCCTAAAATGGCCCCAAAATATGAAACTGAAATCTATCAATCTCTGACAGATAATTATTATGCAAAAGTTGATTTTATTTCAGGTGCTGATTTGTTTGTAAGAAGAGATGTTTTTCAAAGTATAGAAGGGTTTGATAAAAGATTTTTTATGTACTATGAAGAAACCGATCTTCAGAAACGTCTTGAGCAAATGGGTTATATGAGATACATTATTAATGAAAGAGGAATTATACATCTAGAGAGTGGGAGTTTCGGACATGATATGAAATTTAATAGAAAATTGTTGATAACAGAAAGTTTAAAAATCTATATTGACAAACATTTTTTTGGATTTAAAAAAATAGAATTTCTTTTTCTTTTGGTGCTTATTACTTTAAAAGATCTTCTTCATTTAAAATACAATTTCAATCAAAATATTATTATTCTGAAAACCTTGTTGAAGTAGATGAAGATTGCTTTCATATTACCATCATTAACAAATAAAGGGCCTGTAATAGCTGTCAATAATTTAATTAAATTTCTTAGTGGAAAAGTAACTTTGATTGACGTTTATTATTTTGATGAAGTAAAAAGCCCATTACATTTTGAATGTTGTACGCGTCAAATCCAAAAGTCTGAAGTTATTGATTTTGATAGATACGACATTATACATAGTCATACGTTACGAGCAGATATTTACTTGCATAAATTGAAAAGAAAAATTACAACTACTAAAATTGTAAGCACAATTCATCAAAATACTTTTCAATCTTTCATAATTAGGTATAATGTAATTATTTCATTGTTATTGACATCATATTGGATTTATATTCACCGCAAATTTGATGGTTTAATTTCTATTTCTAATGATTTAAAAAACAAGTACAGTTGTTTTTTGCCAAAAACAACTACTATTTATAATGGCTGTAATGTTGATACTCGTGCAACAAACATTTCAATAAGTTCAAAAATTAACGACTTAAAGATTAATGGCTATAAAATATTGTTTTCTTATGCGACTATAACAAAAGGCAAAGGACTTTCACAGGTATTGAAAAGTTTAGTCATCCTACAAGATTTCGTGTATGTAATAGTTGGAGAAGGCCCCTATCTGGATAATCTCAAAAAAGAAGTAAATAGATTGTTAATCAGTGACCGTGTATACTTTTTTCCATATCAACCTTTTCCCTATTCATATTTAAATGATATCGATTTATATATAATGCCTTCTTACAATGAAGGATTTGGTTTAGCAATGGTTGAAGCAGCATTTGAAAAAAAATCAATTGTTTGTTCAAATATTAATTCTTTCAAAGAATTGTTTTCTGAGTCTGAGGTTACTTTTTTTGAATTAGATAACAATAAATCACTTGTAAATGCTATAAAAACCGCTTATCTTGAAAAAGAAGCAAAAGGAAATAAAGCATATTTGAAAGCCATTTTATGTTACACCTCAGAAATAATGGCTAATAATCATTTAGCCTATTACAAAACTTTATTAAACAAATAAAATAACCTGATATGTCGATTTTCGATGGAAAAACATTATTAATTACTGGAGGTACCGGTTCATTTGGAAATGCTGTTTTAAAGCGATTTTTAAATACTGATATCAAAGAAATAAGAATTTTCAGTAGAGATGAAAAGAAACAGCATGATATGCGTGTTGAGCTACAAAATAATAAATTAAAATTTTACATAGGTGATGTGAGAGATTATGGTAGTTTATACTCTGCACTCGAAGGGGTAGATTATGTATTTCATGCAGCAGCATTAAAGCAAGTTCCTTCATGCGAATTTTATCCAATCGAAGCTGTGAAAACGAATGTATTGGGCACCGAGAATGTTCTTAACGCAGCCATCAATCAAAGAGTAAAAAAAGTAATTTGCCTGAGTACTGACAAGGCTGTTTATCCAATAAATGCCATGGGTATTTCTAAAGCTATGATGGAGAAAGTAATGGTGGCTAAATCACGAACTTCTGGTAATACCATTTTGGTTGGTACACGATATGGAAATGTGATGGCCTCGAGAGGGTCTGTAATCCCCTTGTTCGAAGAACAAATTAAAAGTAATCAACCAATAACAGTTACAGATCCAGAAATGACTCGTTTTATGATGACTTTAGACGATGCTGTAGAATTAGTATTGTATGCATTTGAACATGGAAACTCAGGTGACATATTTGTTCAAAAATCGCCCGCTTCTACGATTGGTGAATTAGCAAACGCTATGATTAAAATTTATAATTCAAAAGTGGAGATTAAGGTTATAGGGACTAGACATGCTGAGAAATTGTATGAAACACTTTTAGCGAGAGAAGAAGTCCAAGTTGCCGAGGATTTAGGAAATTATTATAGAGTTGCTGCCGATAATAGAGATTTAAATTATAATAAATATTTTACTGAAGGCTCAGGGAGTATTGCGAATATTGAGGATTACCATTCGCATAATACTAGAAGGTTGCCAGAAGAAGAACTAATACATCTATTAAAAAGTATTGGATACACAAATTAATAGTAATGACTAAACTGAAATTAGTTACTGTAATAGGTACACGACCAGAAATTATTCGCCTAGCAGAAATAATTAAACTTGCAGATCAAAATTTTAATCATATTTTAGTTCATACTGGACAAAATTATGATTATAATTTGAATGAAATATTTTTTGAAGATTTAGGTTTAAGAAAACCAGATTATTTTTTGGGTGTTGCCGGCAATCATTTAGGTGAAACTATTGGCAATGTAATTGCAAAGTCATATGAAGTTTTGTCCAAGGAAATACCAGATGCACTTTTAGTACTTGGTGATACCAATAGTGTGTTATGTACCATCGCAGCTAAAAGATTAAAGATTCCAATATTTCATATGGAATCGGGAAATAGATGTTTTGATCAGAATGTACCTGAAGAAATCAACAGGAAAATCTCTGATCATATAAGTGATATTAACTTAACATATACCGAGCACTCTAGAAGATATTTGTTGAGTGAGGGATTTAGAAAAGATCATGTGTTTGTTACTGGATCGCCTTTATTTGAAGTATTATACAAAAACAAAGCAAACATTGAGAAAAGCAATGTATTAGAAAAATTGAATCTCAATAAAGGGAAGTATTTTGTAGTTAGTGCACATCGTGAAGAGAACATAGATCTTGGTGATAATTTCTTGAAGTTAGCTGGAGCTTTAAATGCGGTTGCTGAAAAGTATAATTTCCCAATAGTGTTTTCTACACATCCACGCACACAAAAGCAAATTGAAAATAAAGGAATCAAATTTCATTCTTTAATAACTAATATGCCTCCTTTCGGGTTTTTTGATTACGTAAATTTGCAGAAAAATGCATTTTGTGTATTGTCTGATAGCGGTACCATAAGCGAAGAATCAGCAATGATGAGGTTCCCAGCAGTTAGTATTAGAACAAGCACTGAAAGACCAGAAGCAATAGATGTCGGAAGTATAGTATTAGGTGGTATTACTAAAGAGGAAGTATTGAATGCAATTGATATTTGTATTAATACTTATGATGGTGAAAATTTAATATTGCCAGTCGAATATAAAGTGAAGGATGTTTCTTCGAGAATAATAAGAGTTGTACAAAGTTATACTAGTGTAGTTAATAAAGTAATTTGGAATAAATAACATGGCTAAAAAGGTTATTGTTTTAGGAGCAAATGGAATGGCAGGTCATGTAATAACTACAGGTCTTAATGCTGATGATGCATATGAAGTGATTTCGGTTGCTAGGTCTAAAAGTGCCATTAATCCGACTGTATTAATGGATGTTTCTGATTTTGATTCATTAGCTATACTAATTAAAAATTCAAAAGCCGATGTAATTATTAACTGTATCGGCCTCCTCAATAAGACTGCGGAAAATAATCCTGATCAAGCTATTTTAGTAAATTCTTATTTACCACATTTTTTGGAGACCAAAACAAAAAATACAAATACCAAAGTAATTCATATTAGTACTGATTGTGTTTTTTCTGGTGAAGAGGGTGGATATACCGAAAAATCCTTTAAAAATGGTAAAGGTTTTTATGCACAATCAAAGGCACTAGGAGAGTTGGATAACACCAAAGACCTAACGTTTAGGACTTCCATCATTGGGCCAGAATTAAATACCAATGGAATTGGTTTATTCCACTGGTTCGCTAATCAAACAGTTACAATTAATGGATATACCAATGCATATTGGACTGGTATTACAACCATAGAATTATTAGAAGCAATTAAAGCTGCTATAACCGAAAACTTAACTGGCTTATATCACTTAGTTAATGACAGTAAAATATCTAAATTCAATTTAGTTGCAATTTTTAATGAGGTTTTCCATAAAAATCTAAGCATAAATCCATATGATGGATATAAAGTGGATAAAAGTTTAATTAATTCTAGAACTGATTTTTCATTTAAAGTAAACTCATACAAAGAAATGGTTTTGGAAATGAAAAACTGGATCAAAAAAAATAAAGAATTGTACCCGCATTATCTTACTTTTATTAACTCTTAATGCGTATATTAATTCTTACACAATATTTTTGGCCGGAGAGTTTTAGAATTAACGATATTGTTCTTTCCTTAAAGGAAAGAGGACATGAGGTGACTGTTTTTACAGGTAAACCAAATTATCCAAAAGGTTTTTTTTCTGAAGGCTATACTTTTTTTAATAAAAGAGTAGAATATTGGAACGACATCAAAGTGTATAGAGCACCTATTATCCCAAGAGGTAAAGGAAAGGGTATACAATTATTTGTTAATTATATTTCGTTTGCAATTTTCGCATCTTTTAGGTTATTATTTATAAGAAATAAATTTGATAAAATATTTGTTTACGAACCTTCACCTATTACAATTGGTGTTCCGGGCATTGTTGCTAAGTATAAATTCAAAGCGCCAATGTACTTTTGGGTACAAGATTTATGGCCAGAAAGTATTTCTGCAGCTGGCGGAGTAAAAAATAAAAGTGTACTTGCAATATTAAATTTGCTTACTAAATTTATATATAATCATTCGAAAAAGGTTTTGGTTCAATCTAAAGCATTCATCCCTTATATTCTTAATCAAAATATTGAGGAATCTAAACTTGTTTATTATCCTAATTCAACTGAGAATTATTATAAAGAATTGGACCCAGATGAAGATCTTTTAAAATCATTACCTCAAGGTAAAAAAATAATGTTTGCAGGAAATATTGGAGAATCGCAAAGTTTTGAAACATTATTAAACACAGCATTTTTATTAAAAAATGAAAATATAAAAGTACAATGGATTATTCTGGGAGAAGGTAGAATGAAAGAAGTTGTAAAGCAAAGAATAAAAGAATTGAGTCTACAAGATACGTTCCATTTGTTGGGGGCTTATCCAAGTACTCTAATGCCAAAGTACTTTAGTTGTGCGGACGCACTATTGGTATCTTTAAAAAAAGATCCAATTTTCAGCTATACAATCCCATCTAAAATCCAATCTTATTTAGCTTGTGGCAAACCTATTTTAACTAGTTTAGATGGCGAAGGCTCCAGAATTATTCAAGAGGCAAATGCAGGATTTACAAGTCCTTCAGAAGACCCAATTGCTCTGGCTTCGATAATTAAAAAATTCTTATCCTTGAATGAGAATGAACAAAAAGCTTTAGGGAAGAACGCTCGGAATTATTTTCAAGTCGAGTTTGAAAGAGAGATGCTGGTAGATAGATTAGAAACTATACTTTCATAAATGAAAACTATATTTCTAACTGGATCAAGCGGTTTTGTTGGTTCAAATCTAAAGAGGTACCTTGATGACTCAAGTAATTTTTCAGAATTCAAGCGTGAGAAAGAACTTGAAATTCATTCCAATACTGTAATTCACCTCGCAGGGAAAGCCCACGATCTTAAAAATACTTCCACACCTAATGAATATTACCAAGTAAACACTGAACTCACTAAAAGAGTATTTGATGTGTTTTTAGTTTCTGAAGCCCAGGTTTTCATAACATTAAGTTCGGTAAAGGCAGTAGCGGATGAGGTAGAGGGCGCTTTAACTGAAGAAGATATTCCAAATCCAACTACTCATTATGGTAAAAGTAAGTTCTTGGCTGAGCAATATATTTTATCAAAAGAAATACCACAAGGCAAAAGAGTATATATTTTACGCCCATGTATGATTCATGGTCCTGGCAATAAGGGTAACTTGAATTTATTGTTTAGTCTTATTTCAAAAGGTTTGCCTTGGCCATTAGGAGCATTTGATAATAAAAGGTCATTTTGCTCCATAAATAATCTTTGTTTTATAATAAAAGAATTAATAGAACGAGAAGATATTCCTTCAGGGGTCTATAATGTAGCAGATAATGTTCCATTATCTACGAATGATGTAATTAAAATGATTGCCGAATCAAAAGGAAAGAAAGCTAGGATTTTGAATATAAATAAGAGTCTTATAAAGCTATTAGCCCGTGTGGGAGATTTCTTAATATTACCTCTAAATTCAGAACGATTACAAAAGCTTACGGAGAGTTATGTAGTAAGTAATGAAAAGATCAAAGCAGCTCTTGGTAAGCCATTACCAGTCTCATCTAAAGAGGGATTAATGCGAACATTTAAATCTTTTGCTGATAATGCTTAATCGTTTAATTGCACTTATTCTTTTACTACTTATTTGGCCCCTCTTTTTGATAATCGTAATCCTTATCTATTTAGAAGACGGTTCGCCTATCTTTTTCAAACAAAAACGTGTAGGTGTAAATTATACCTTCTTCCAAATTTACAAGTTCAGAAGCATGAAGAAGCATACACCCAATGTGGCTACGCATTTGTTAACAAATCCTGAACAATATTTACTTTCAATTGGCAAATTCATTAGAAAAACCAGTTTGGATGAATTACCCAACCTCATCAATATCATCAAAGGCGAAATGGTATTTGTAGGTCCAAGACCAGCATTATATAACCAAGATGATTTAATGGTCTTACGGGTAGCAGCTGGGGTTGATAAGTTGAAGCCTGGAATTACTGGCTGGGCACAAATAAATGGTCGGGATGAGATTTCTATTGAGGAGAAAGTAGCTTTAGAGAAGAAGTATTTGGAGAGGAGATCTTTTCTTTTTGATGTGGTGATTGTGGTGAAGACGTTTACGAGTGTTTTGGGGAGTAAGGGAGTGGCGCATTGAGGTTGTAGGTGGTCCCGTCCCCTAGGTTCTCGAAGGGGAGCTTGTCAAAGGGAAGAGTAGAAGATATTTGAAAAACTATGAACCTTAGAAATCATTATTTTGGGTCATTATAAAAGCTTGCACTGCGCGAGCTTTTTTTGTTTTATGGAGACACTTTCTTAAAAACTGAATTTTACACACAAGTTGGAACTAAAACTATTCAACAAATAATAAGTCCTTTTGATGATTTGTGAGAAAAATCAGTTATCTAAACAAATCTTCGCTTATGTATCTGATATTGGGTCTATGTACGAAGGTTTGTTTCATATATACATAAGTTGGGTAACATACTAATAGAGTCAACGAACATTTAAGCACATTTGGTTTTTGCCGACACACAAAGTTCAAACAAAAAATCTTAAATTTTGCCAACGCTGGAAAAAAAATAGAACTCAATGAATCATAAAAATAAAAATCAATTATTTCGACTATCTGCAGTTCTTTATGCAGATAATAATTATCTCGTTTCTAGCAAAACTACGCTCAGTAAAATTATTGAAACTGGTTTGTTCGCTATGGAGCGAGATTCCGTGAGCATTCATGATTTAATTGACTTTATTTTTGACAACTATAACTTACATATTGATGAAGCAGAAATTGAAGAAGTTGTCACAGCAGAAAGACAAGATTCATTTTTAGTCAATACAACTGAAAATGGTCAGATTTTAAGTCTTACAGAAAAACGGAAGGTTCAAATACAATCCAAAATTGATGAAAATACCATTGAATACTTTATTGACCTTTTTATTAATCAAAATGAGATTCAATTTTCTAGCACAGAATTGAAGGAGCTAATCTACCGCTTCCTTTATGACATCTTATCAAGCAATATTGAGAGCTTTAAAAAGCTTATCGATAAAGACAGTTCGATTGAAGCTTTAATTAATGTAGATTCTCACAACTACACCCTAGAAGAAAGAGAAGCAATTAATAATTTTCTAAAATGGGATAATGAAGGTAAGAATAAGGCCGTTTTTAATATTGCAAGTTTTGCTATCGAATATTGTCTTATTTCCAATCATTCAAAGCAAGGACTTGAACTCAATAATTTAAAAAATAAGGTCTTTTATCTTGATACAAACGTAATTTTTAGGGCTCTTGGCATTAATGGCGAAGAAAGAAAAAAACGTTCTTTAACCTTCCTTAAACGCTTTCAAGAAACCAATACAAAACTCTTCATTTCAAAATATACAGACAAAGAGTTTGCTTCCACAATTGATTACTACATCAAGCGTCTTACAAATAAGCCGTTTAAAAATGATATCAATCCAAACCTATTTAGCCATCCTTATTTTTCTAAACTAAAAGGGATTTATGATTATTACTATCAATGGCGGATAGGAAAACAAAACCACTCTTTGGAGCTTTTCAAAGCAGAAGTTATAGCCAGATATAAATCGTTTGCAACTAGTATGAGCATTGATTTAGATTATAAAAACGTACTAAAAGAGGATGAAAAAGAAATAGAAGAAACAATTCGAGATTACACGTCTTCAATTAATACTCATAAATCATCTGATACAAGTTCGGCAAATTATAATGGCTTTGAGTTTGATGCAAAGAATATTTTACTTCTTGAAAAACTTAGAGATTCTAAAAATTATAGCATTTTTGACACTAAACATTATTTCCTTTCAACAGATCAATCTTTGAGAAGGTGGGATTTTCAAAGAGGCAATAAAACCCCTTTGGTGGTTATGCCAAGTCAATGGATGAGTTTATTACTCAGATATCAAACACGAACTACTGATGATTTCAAAAGTTTTGTGAGCTTTTTAAACCTGCCGATTCCTGAACAGCAAATCAGCAGTGAAAATATTCACAATGTTTTAGCAGGTATTTCAGAGGTAACTTCAAGTTTTGAGCAACAGTCATATATAGTTGAACAATTGGTTTCCCAAGGGTTTGATAAAATCATGCGCAAAACAAATGATTCTGAGGAACTTTTTAATATCACAGTCGAGGCATCAGAAAGTATTTTAGAAAAGCGACTTAAAGATTTGGAATGTAAACAAAAAGAGTTAGCTCAAACTAGTAATGAAAGAATTCAAAAACTTGAAGAGCACAACGAATCTAAAGAATCAATCATTGGTCAAAAAGACAGCGAGATTGAAAGACTCAAAAAAGAAAAATATGTTCTACATGAAGAAAAGGAAATAAGGAAGTTTAAGAAGCCAGCATTAAGGTATTATATCCCACTTGCTATCATTCTTTCAGTAGTAATTCTTTTATGCTTCACGTTTCAAGATGCCCAATGGAATCTCATTAAAAACTTTATTGATGGTATAGATATTGAGCCAAGTTCGACTAGACAATGGATATATCGCACTGGAATAAGTGTCTTCATTACTGTAATTATCATTGGTCTCATAAAATCTTCATACAACAGATTAGCGAAACACAAAATTGAGGACTACAAAGACAAAATAAGAGCACGTTATGAGAAATAGCCAATTCCCTGACAGCCACACACATTGCCTAGCCAAAACAGCCAACGCTCTAACCCAAGCTTAGCAAAGAGTGTGTCTATTTAACTATACAAACAATACGACTGACAAATAAGCTGACGAAAAAGAAGCACGATTGCCTAACAGCACCTACCCAAGAGTGGCGGTTCAGTGGTTGAATCAAGCTTAGTGCTTCTATCAAAGTTTCTGCTAGGTTGACATAGAAGTGTTTTTTTGAAATTAAGATATCATAAAGAGATTTGCAAAATTTGTTGTTTAGTAAGGGAGTAAGTAACTTGCATACTTTTAAACTTATTAAGTAAATGACCCACCAATTGGTGGGTTTCGCGTTTTCGGGTATTGCATTATTATTCGAACCCTTTTTCGTAACTCTTGATTATAGCTCCCAAATTTCCTAGCTCTTTCTCAATGGCTAATCTATTAAATGCAATAGAATTAAATTTTGGGCCTAACCATTCTACTACTCTTTTATATTCTTCATTTGTAGGATCTGTTAAAATTTCTAAAAGTTCTCGGTAGGGATAAACGCCCCCGCAATCTTCTGGAGGACAAGCATTTTTTCCTGAAACAAAAGATGGCAATAATTCATTTTGCGGAGCATTGCTTATCTCTATTAATTTAATTTCATGCCTCCATCTATCTCCAAAGTCATAAAAGTAGATAGCAGTCATCCCAGTTTTGGGAAAAACATCCTCCAATAAGACCGTTTTTAACATCTGTTATATCACCAAAATCCTCATCAACAAGTCTACTATCAGCAAAACGTAAGTTATTGATGGAGACTCATACAAATGACGATTTTCCCAGCCCATAACGGTTTGAATGATATGATGTATCAGAAATAGACTAGTCTCTGACGTAACCTTAATGGTTCTAGACACTAATGGTTCTGTGTTGATCAAATCTATTTTGAGCGTGTAGGTGGGCATGCTTTTGTAATTGAACTTTAAATTCGCATTAAATGATTATTTACGCAATTTAGAGCTATAAGGGCACTATTACATCCAAGTGGCACACCACCGCCGGAATGGCAGATTAGAACTGATAAAGGGTGGCTCAGTTTGTGTGGAATATGCAGGTTGGGATGGTTTGCTCAGAATCATGGCATGTTTTCATCGGAATATCCTCTTAGTATTTTGAATATGTATTTAGTACAATAGAAATTAGTATCATGAAAATTAGTATTTAGTATAATAGTACTTAGTAAGATAGTAATTAGTAATATTAGTATTTTAGTAATGAATATGCAAAAAGCTAAGGAAAAAAATTGACAAAGTCAAATAATTTGCCATATTTATTTTATTTAAAATATTTGTGAATTTTTGAAAATTTAGACTTTACTATTGCTTTTTGAATGTGTATATTTTTTTATAAAATTTAACAAATATGGAAGCATTAGAAGAATTAGCGTTAGTATGCAATCAATTACTAAAAAATAATCCATTCAAAAAGGAAGAACAAATTGACCTTTTTACAAGATTAGCCACTGAACATTTTGAATCAATTTACATGTATGATACTCCTAGTGATGATTTTGAATTTTGGTGGAAGAAAATAGGTAAGAAAAAAGCAAAGCTTAAATGCAAGGGAATCATTAATTCAAAAACAAACAAAGATGAATATGAAGATTTTTTAATGTCGGAGCAGGTTGATGAATGGTTCAAATATACTTGGCTAGTAGATACTGTTCTATTGAGAATTCCTAATGGCTAAATTAGTTGTACTCCTTTTTCACTAATATTTTTTCGTTTTATCATAAAGGTTCACTTTAGACTCATTAATCAATTGACTAATGAGTCTTTTTGCTTGTTTTTCAGTAATAATCAGGATCTTTTTCTTTTTCATAGGGTTTATTAATAAATACTTCAAAATTCATTTTAAGATTTACTTTTTTTGATTTTGGTGTTATTATTTCATATTAAAACTTATTTATATGAAGATATTTAATCTAAAACCTGAACTGTCAGTAAATGACCTAATTAAACTAGGAATTCCAGTTGAGAAAGATCCAACTAACACAATAATTAGACTTCAAATGTCAGATAAAGATCTAAAAAGATTTAGGTGCGATCTGATTGAAGAAGATTATCCAAATGAATTTCCTGTGACGAATTCAACTTTAGAATTTAAGTTAAGGCAGCCATTAAAGAGTCAGGATTTTGCATTAGGCCATTTTACAACGTCACAATCCGAAGATCTCATTTTTGGCTATTTTGAGCATGAACTATTACCATCAATTGGGGTCCAATTAGTGGAAGTGGTATACTTTCAGTTGTAAACAGAAAAAAAGGGTACCTGTTTAACAAAAGGATGGCTTTTCACCATCCTTTTTTATTTTCAATCCCGCATTATTAAACTATCGATTGCGGGGTTAAAATCTAGATTATGTAGATCTTTTGTTGATTTAATAATTCTACATGAGAGCTACATTAAAACTTTTCAGGAAATACGACACAAATGGTACTTTATTTAACCCGTTTCCTAAGAAAAAACTCTAATGATTTTGATCTTTCCAAATAAATTGATGGGAAATCCTTAGCGGAAAATTTGAATATAATTCAACAGCTGCCTTAGTTCTTAATGTTCTAGCTCTACCTACAGCTTGAATCAAATCAGATTCAATTAAACCTAGTTGAATGTTTCTTAGCTCACTGTTATCATAACAATTAAACATGAATCTGAATCCATTGTATTCGATTTCTTTAAATCCCATAGTTGTATCAGAGGTTTTAAAATTGATACCGAGTGCTTTAGCAAGTAATACATATTCAATATTATTTCGGTGTGGAGTACCAACCACCACCAAATCTTCTCCTGCTAGAGTGTCATAGCCTGAACAATTTCCAAAATACATTTCTTTGCTAGCGTTAGAAAATTGATCTGTAAATAATTTAAAAGTAATGACCTTTTTATCACCCACAGCCTCACTAATTTGATTTACATACTTGCTGAGACCCTTTCTTGAACAGGATCGTTTGGTGTATTGAATAATAGTTCCTTTCTGTTCAACTTCTCCGATGTCAAAAATCTCTATTCTGTCACCAAATAGTGATTTATAAATGTTAGTATTTATCGTTGCTGAGAGGATAATGATATTTTTATCTTCTGGCAGCTCTTTTTTGCTTACATAATGAATCAGGTTGGGGTCAAATGTATCTTTTACAAAATAGGATGAAGCAAAGAATCCAAAAATATTAGATTCTACTTTTGTGTTTTCAGATAGCTTCTCAAC
>JACCDH010684627.1_pt1 | contig 18593 bp, 17 predicted proteins | sample 7442481 | NCBI WGS metagenome assembly JACCDH01 (sample SAMN15323433, study PRJNA562643) | freshwater metagenome | isolation source: river surface water | place: USA:Blue River Watershed | collected 2017-08-15 | reverse complement strand
GCAAAACCCTCAGCGCCGTACCACGCCCCAAAAGTCAGGAGGTCCTGAGACGAAACGGGGTTTGAGACGGTTTTCGAGGGGGGGTGGCGATGGGGTCAGTCAGGAGCCCATAGCAAAAAGCCCCGCGTGGTGCGGGGCTCTGAGCGCCTGACAACCCGACTGAGCGAGTTAGCAGAACTTGTTTTGGCGGAGTAGGAGGGATTCGAACCCTCGGTACAGGAGAACCTGTACGCCGGATTTCGAATCCGGTGCATTCGACCACTCTGCCACCACTCCGCAGTGTCGAAGGCGTGATTCTAGCAGAGGCAGATCAGGGCTTTCGCGGCGTCATGACCGCGGCATTGCGTGGCGCCATGGTCAGGTACACCTCGGGGGCGCCAATCATCGGATCAGAAATCTCGATGGTCAGCGTGCGTTCCTGGCGCGACATGACCAGCAGGCTTTGACGGCCACGCACCGCCGCCACCATCGTCCAGCCTTGTGCGGGCAGGTTGTCCAGAAAGAAGCGGTAAGCGGCATCCGCATCACGGCCCACATTCAGTGCAGCTCGGCCCACCCAGTTCTCCCCGGCACCAATGATCAGGGATTGATCGGCCCGGATCGAACTGCCCGCAGGCAGGGCCAGACCGCCCAGCCATTGCCCAGGCGCCACGATGGGAGACTTGTCGTTGGCTGCAGGTGCAGCGCCTGCGCTGGCCGCGGTCGTACCGGCGGGGGCTGCCGTACTGGTGCCGCTGGTCAGGGAGGTGCTGGCGCAGCCGCTGAGCAGAGCCAGTAACAAAGGAATCAAGGTCAGCAGCCGCATCAGGTTCTCCTGGACAACAATCAGACGGACAGGGTTTCAACCCCGCCCATATAGGGGCGCAGCACCTCAGGCACAGTCACGGAGCCGTCGGCGTTCTGACCATTCTCGAGCACAGCCACCAGCGCTCGACCCACCGCCAGGCCTGAACCGTTGAGTGTGTGGACCAGCTCGTTCTTGCCGTTGGCGTTCTTGAAACGTGCCTGCAGCCGGCGAGCCTGGAAGGCCTCGCAATTGGACACCGAGCTGATCTCGCGGTAGACGCCCTGCGCGGGCACCCAGACTTCGAGGTCGTAGGTCTTGGTGGCACCAAAGCCCATGTCGCCGGTGCACAGGCTCATCACGCGATAGGGCAGGCCCAGCTTCTGCAGGATGGCCTCGGCATGGCCCGTCATCTCTTCGAGTGCCTCGTAGCTCTTGTCGGGATGGACGATCTGCACCATCTCGACCTTGTCAAACTGGTGCTGGCGGATCATGCCGCGGGTGTCGCGCCCTGCGCTGCCGGCCTCCGAGCGAAAGCAGGGGGTGTGCGCCGTGAGCTTGATCGGCAGATCGGCTTCGGCCAGGATTTCATCACGCACCACATTGGTCAGTGTGACTTCGGAGGTGGGGATCAGATAAAGCGACTGGTTATCGTCACCGCCTTCCTGCCCACCCTTGTTGGCGGCGAACAGATCGGCCTCGAACTTGGGCAGCTGGCCGGTGCCGCGCAAGGTGTCGGCGTTGACGATGTAGGGTGTGTAGCACTCGGTGTAGCCGTGCTCGCGGGTTTGCGTGTCCAGCATGAACTGGGCCAGTGCCCGGTGCAGCTGCGCAATGGGGCCGCGCATGAAGGTAAAGCGTGCGCCCGAGAGCTTGATGCCAGTGTCAAAGTCCAGGCCCAGCTTCTCGCCGATTTCCACATGGTCCTTGACCGCAAAGTCAAAGGTCTTGGGCGTGCCCCAGCTGCGTACCACCACATTGCCTTCTTCGCCCGCGCCCACCGGCACGCTCTCGTGCGGCAGGTTGGGCACGGCCAGCAGCAGGGTCTGCAGTTCGGTCTGGATCACCTCCAGACGGGCAGCCGAGTTGTCGAGTTCGTTCTTGATGGCGCCAACTTGCGCCATGACGGCGTCGGCCTCGGCATGCTGGCCCTTGCCCTTGAGCATGCCGATCTGCTTGGACAGGCTGTTGCGCTGGGCCTGCAGCTCTTCGGTCCGGGTCTGCAGGGTTTTGCGCTCGTTTTCGAGGGCTCGAAAAGCGTCTACATCGAGGAAAGCTTGCGGGTTCTTGCGGGTCTGCAGACGCGCAATCACGGCGTCCAGGTCTTTGCGGAGAAGAAGGATATCGAGCATGGCAGGGATTGTAGGGTTCAGGGCTGACCGGTCTGCGGCTCAGACTTGAGGCCTTTGGGCAAAGGGAATTTCATGGTTTCCTGCACTCCCTGCAGGCTGCGCACCGAGGTCGCGCCCAGGTCGCGCAGACGGGCAATCACCGCCTGCACCAGCACGTCAGGTGCCGAGGCCCCTGCCGTGAGACCCACACGCGAACGGCCTTCGAACCAGATGGGCTGCAGGTCATCGGCCGAATCCACCATGTAGGCCTGCGTGCCCATCCGGTCGGCCAGTTCACGCAGGCGATTGCTGTTGGAACTGGTGGGGCTGCCCACGACGATCACCACATCGACCTGCGGGCTCAGCAGCTTGACAGCATCCTGCCGGTTCTGGGTGGCATAGCAGATGTCCTGCTGCTTGGGTTCACGCACCTTCGGAAAGCGCGCCTTCACGGCGGCCAGAATTTCGGCAGCGTCGTCCACACTGAGCGTGGTCTGAGTGACCACGGCGATCCGTTCGGTCTGGGCCGGCTGGACACGTCCCACATCGACGACGTCTTCGACCAGATGGATGCCGCTGTCGAGCTGTCCCATCGTGCCTTCAACTTCAGGGTGCCCCTTGTGGCCAATCATGATGAACTCGTAGCCTTCCTTGTGCAGCTTGGCCAGCTCCACATGCACCTTGGTCACCAGCGGACAGGTGGCATCGAAAATCCGGAAGCCGCGTCGCTCGGCTTCCTCCTGAACCGCACGGCTGACACCGTGTGCGCTGAAGATCAGCGTGGCGCCGGGCGGCACCTCGGCCAGGTCCTCGATGAAGATGGCGCCCTTGTCCTTGAGGTCGTTGACCACATAGGTGTTGTGCACAATTTCATGACGCACATAGATGGGCCGACCGAACTTGACCAGCGCATGCTCGACGATGTCGATGGCGCGGTCCACACCGGCACAAAAACCGCGTGGCTCGGCCAAGAGGATTTCTTCTGGCATCACAGCACCCCAATCAGATGGACTTCGAGCGTCACCGGCTGGCCCGCCAGCGGATGGTTGAAGTCAAACAGGACCGCACCATCGTCGGCCACCTGCAGCACGGTCCCGGCATAGCTGCCCAGACCATCTGGCGTGGGAAATTGCACCACATCGCCTGCCGCGTACTTTTCCATGGGGTCGCCCAGTTCGTTCAGCAGCTTGCGGGCCACCCACTGCTGCATGTCGGGGTTGCGCTCGCCAAAGGCCTCGCCCGCCGGGATATCGAGCGTGGTGCGTGTGCCCTCTTCCAGGCCCAGCAGGCGCTCTTCCACGGCAGGGGTCAGTTCGCCCGAACCCAGCGAGAGCGTGGCCGGCTTGTCGCCAAAGGTGTTGATGATGTCCCCCTGCGGACCGGCCAGGCGGTAGTGCAAGGTGAGAAAGGAGCCGGGCTGAACGGTGGGCATAGGGTTTTCCGGGTTGCCCTGCCAAAGAGGCAGGCGCATAACAAAGTCACTATTGTAAAAACCCGGCCAAAGACCCTCCAGAACCCGCAACGGGCGAACCAGAGGGCGAACACCGGGACGTTCCAGGGAGGAACACTGCATGCAGATGCACGACTTGCCCGCGCAGGCCCGCCCGCGCGAAAAACTGCTCGAACGCGGCCCTCAGGCGCTCAGCGATGTGGAGCTGCTGGCCATCCTGCTGCGCACCGGCATGGCGGGCAAGAACGTGTTTGCATTGGCCGAAGAACTGCTGGCCCCCGGTGGGGTATCTGGCCTGCTGCATGCCAGCCGCCAGCAACTGCAGGCTTTCAAGGGCCTGGGGCCAGCCAAGCAGGCCGAGCTGCTGGCGGTGGCCGAGCTGGCGCGCCGCTCCATCGGGCAGCAGCTGCGCGAGCGCGAGGCCTTTCACACGCCGGGCGCGGTCAAGCAATACCTGCAGCTGCATCTGGCCCACAAGACGCACGAGGTGTTTGCGGTGTTGTTCCTCGACAGCCAGAACCGCATGATCGCGCTCGAAGAACTGTTTCGCGGCACCCTCACACAAACCAGCGTTTACCCGCGCGAAGTGGTACTGCGCGCACTGCACCACAACAGCAGCGCCGTGGTGCTGACCCACAACCACCCCAGCGGCTCGGTGCAGCCCAGCCGCGCCGACGAAGCGCTCACGCAGAACCTCAAGGCCTCGCTCGCGCTGGTGGATGTGCGGGTGCTCGACCACATCATCGTCGGGCACGGTCAGACGCTGTCGATGGCCGAACAGGGTTTGCTGTAGGTGCGGCCACTGGCTGCGATGAAAAGCTGCCCGGGGCAACTCTGGCGTCGGCGAGCCCCTCACCCGCCGGGCGTGAGCAGCACCACCAGCGCGCCGGCACCGCCTTCGGCGGGTTTGGCCTGCACAAAGGCCATGACCTGGTTTTTCTGCACCAGCCAGCTGTGCACCTTGTTCTTGAGCACCGGCGTCTTGCCCGGTGAACCCAGGCCCTTGCCATGCACCACGCGCACGCAGCGCAGGCCCTGACGGTGGGCCTGGCGAATGAATTCGGCCAGCATCACACGGGCTTCGTCGCTGCGCAGTCCATGCAAATCCATCTCGCGCTGAATGGCCCAGTCGCCGCGGCGCAGCTTGCGGGTCACGTCCGGTCCGATGCCCGGGCGACGAAAGCTCAGGGCGTCATCGGTGTCGAGCAGCGTGCTGACGTCAAAGCCATCGGAGAGCGAGTCGCGCAAGGCGGCGGCCTCATCCTGCTGGAACTGGCGCGCGACCGGCTCAACTGGCGCCTTGGGCAGGCGGGCGTGTTTGCGGTCAGGCAAGGCCTTCACCGGCCCCACAGCTCGGGCAAACAGGTTGCGCTCGGCCTCGCGTTTTTTCTCTTCGGCGGCACGCGCTGCGGCCTCGGCCTGCGCGCGCTCGTGCGCCGCCTTCAGTTCCTTCTGGACCTTTTTGAGGTCCTGCAAGGAGTTGAGCTTCATGCACCGGCCCGGTTGCGCATCCAGTCGGCCGTCTGGAAAAAGCTCTGCTTCAGTCGCTCATGCAGCACCGGGTCGACTGCGGTCTCGGTCATGGCTTGATCCATGCAGGCGAGCCACTGGTCGCGCTCGGCAATGCCGATGGAAAACGGCATATGGCGCATGCGCAGACGCGGGTGGCCAAAGCGTTCCTGGTAGTGCTGCGGGCCACCGAGCCAGCCGCACAGGAACCAGAACAGCTTGTCACGCGCGTCCTGCAGCGTGCTGCCGTGGCTGGCGCGCAGCTGCGCATAGGCGGGCTCCAGATCCATCAGGTCGTAAAAACGGTCAACCAGGGCGCGCACCCTGACCTCGCCCCCGATCCACTCGAAGGGGGTCTCAAACGGCGGTTTGTCTTCGATCTGCATGACAGCGATTGTCCACCCGGTTCATTCGGTGGCCTGGCGCAGCGTCTGCACCACCGGCTGGCGCAGCACACCCGCCAGGCTCAGGCTCCCCGCCATCCAGGCCAGCAGGGCCCCGAGCATCCCGCCGGCCAAGGGTGCCCACCACAGCGGCGCCCAGGCAAAGTCAAAGGCGTAACGCGCCAGCGCCCAGCCCACCGCCAGCGCCATGCCACTGGCCATGGAACCGGCCAGAAAACCCAGCCCCAGCAACTCCGCGCGTTGCACCTGTGCCAGCAAGACCCGCCCGGCGCCCAGCGCCCGCATGATCGCGTATTCACGCTCGCGCGCCTGCCGTCCTGCACCGATGGCCGCCAGCAGCACCATCACGCCCGCAGCCAGGGTAAAAGCAAACAGGAATTCCACCGCCTGGATCACCTGGTCGAGCACCCGCTGCACCTGGGCCAGTGAGGAGCGCATGTCCACACTCGTCACGTTGGGGAACTTCTGCACCAGCACGCGCTCGAACTGGCGATCGCCCTCGGGCGTGCGGAAAGCGGCCAGCCAGGTGGTGGGCAATTCGGGCATCTCGGCCAGCGGGAAGAGCATGAAGAAATTGGCGCGCATGGACGACCAGTCCACCTTGCGCAGGGACGTGACGCGCGCCTCGTGCACGATGCCGCCCATGTCAAAGCGCAGCCGGTCCCCCATCTTCAGGCCCAGCGTGTCGGCAATCCCCTGCTCCACGCTCACGCCATCGCGTTCGCCCGGCACCCAGGCGCCGGCCAGCAAGGGGTTGTGGGCCGGCAGCCGGTCGGTGTAGGACAGGTTGAATTCACGGTCGACCAGGCGGCGGGCACGCTCGCTGGCGTAGTCGGTGGTGCGCACTTCGCGGTCGTTGATCGCCACGAGCCGGCCGCGCACCATCGGGTACCAGTCGGGAGAGCGCACGCCCGCAGACTGCAGGTGCGCCAGAAAGGCCTGCGCCTGATCGGGTTGCACGTTGATGACAAAGCGGTCAGGGGCGTCCTTGGGCGTGGCCTGGCGCCAGCTGGCGATCAGGTCGGTGCGCAGCAGCACCAGCAGCGCCAGCGCCAGCAGCCCCACCGACAGGCTGCTGACCTGCACCACCGCAAACACTGGCCGCACCGCCACCTGCCTTGTGGCCAGACGCAACCAGCGCGGTGCCTGCTCGCCCGGCACCAGTCGGCGCAGGGCCCACAGGGCCAGCGCGGACAAGCCCGCAAACAGCAGCAGTGCCAGGGCAAAGCCGGCGACCGTGATCAGGCCGAGCTTGAGGTCGCGGCTGACCATCAGCAAGGCCAGGGCGAAACCAGCCAGCCCCATGGCCAGGACCAGACCCGAGCGCAACTGCAGGGCGCCGAGGTCACGCCTGAGCACGCGCAGCGCTGGCACCTGCGCCAGCTGCAGCACGGGCGGCAGGCCAAAGGCCACCAGCAGCGTCAGGCCCATGCCCAGGCCCAGCAGGGCCGGCTGCACAGTGGCGGGCGGCAGCTGGGCTTCGACCAGCCCCTGGAGCAGGTGCACAAAGCCCAGGTGGACGCCATAACCTGCAGCCACCCCCAGCGCGCTGGCCAGCAGGCCCGCGCCCAGAAATTCGGTCGCATACGACCAGGTCAGGGTGCGCTGGCTCTGGCCCAGCACCCGCAGCAGGGCGCAGGCATCGAGCTGGCGCTCGGCAAAGCTGCGGGCCGCCAGCGCCACCGCCACCGCGCACAGCAAGGCGGCCAGCAGCGCCACCAGGTTGAGGAACTGGCTGGCCCGGTCCAGGGTCTGGCGCATCTCGGGGCGACCGCTCTCCAGCGACTCCACCTGCACACCGCGCAGGTTGTCCGATTCAGACTGCTCCCTCGCCCAAGCGGCATAGCGGCTGGCCACATCCTCAGGCCCGGCCACCGCCATGCGCCAGGTGACGCGGCTGGCCGGCTGCACCAGAGCGGTGGAGGCCAGGTCGGCGGCGTTCATCATCACCCGTGGCGCAAAGTTCATGAAGCCCGCCCCGCGGTCAGGTTCGCGCTCGATCACCGCGCCGATGCGCAACTCGCGATCGCCCAGCACCAGCAACTGGCCGGGCGCCAGGTCCAGTGCTTCGAGCAGCGCCTCGTCCACCCAAACCTGGCCCAGCGGCGGGATGCTGTCCTGCGCTGCGCCGGGCCCGCGTCTGACCTGCAGCACGCCGCGCAAGGGGTAGCCCGGCGCCACCGCCTTGAGCGCCACCAGACGGCTGGCACCATCGGCCACCGGCACCCGGGCCATGGTCGGAAAACTCACGTTGGTGTTGGTCACCAAGCCGCGCTTGACCGCCTCCTGCACCAGGACCTCGGGGGTGGGGCGGTCGCTGACCACGACCGCATCGCCCCCCAGAAGTTGACGGGCATCGCGCCACAGGCCCGACTGGATCCGGTCAGCCAGAAAGCCCACTGCCGTAAGCGCGGCCACGGCCAGCGCCACCGACAGCATCAACAGGCGCAATTCGCCCGCGCGCAAGTCGCGCCACAGCTGCCGGCCTCCGAGCCGAAAACCACTTGTCCGTCCTGAGGTATTCATGGCCTGACCTTACTCCACTTGCCTCAAACTGCGCCGGGCAAGGTCAAAGCCCAAGGCAAAAATCTGCAGCAAAAACGTCAGGGCTGGGCCAGTTCAGGCTGCGCCAGCAGCCGTTCGTGCGCACTGAAGCAAAGGAAACGCTTGTTGGTGGCGCGGCCAATCGCGCACAAGCCCACGCGTTGCGCCACATCCAGCCCCATCTGGGTGATGCCGCTGCGCGAGACCACCACCGGAATGCCCATCTGGGCCGACTTGATCACCATCTCGCTGGTCAGGCGACCGGTGGTGTAGAACACCTTGTCGCGGCCATCGATGTCGTGCATCCACATCCAGCCGGCGATGGTGTCGACCGCGTTGTGGCGGCCTACATCCTCCACGAAGAGCAGCATTTCTTCGCCCTGGAACAGCGCGCAGCCATGCACCGAGCCGGACGATTTGTAGGTCGTTTCCTGCAGGCGGATGGTGTTGACGATGCCGTAGAGCTGAGCCTGCGCGATCTGCGCATGAGGCAACTCGATCTCGTCGATGTGGGCCATCAGGTCGCCGAACACACTGCCCTGCCCACAGCCCGTGGTCACCACACGCTCGGCACTGCGTTCGACCTGCACGTTGGCTCCCTCGCGCGTGCGCACAGCGGCCACGCCCGGCTCGCCCACCTCGCCCTCGCCAACGCTCCAGTCCACCGTGATCGACTCGATTTGATCGACCGAATCGATCAGGCGCTGGTTACGCAAAAAACCGAGCACCAGCAGCTCGGGTTCGCCGCCCAGCGTCATCAGCGTCACCAGCTCGCGTTTGTCCAGGTACACCGTGAGTGCACGCTCGGCAGGGATGGCCGTTTCGGACACCTCGCCGAATTCGTTGCGCACCGTCACGCGCCGCGTCAGAGGCGCCTGGGCACGGGTGAGTCGCGGTTTGCGCAGAACGGTTTCGGACAGGACAGCAGACATGGGTAAAGCCTAACGTAAAAAATCCCCCGCCGAAGACGACGGGGGATTTTCTGCAACAGCAAGTCAGAAAGCTCAGCCCTTGCCAGCAGGCTTGACTGCGGCGGGGGCCGCGGGCGCTGCAGGTGCAGCCGCCTGATCGGCCGGCTTGTAGGGACCAGGGTCGGTGCAGGCGGGGGTGGCCTCTTTGGAAACAGGCTTGCCTTTGCCGGTGGTCTTGTAATAGTGCGCTGCCACTTTCTCGCGGGACTTGCACAGCTGGTAGTCGGCGACCTTGTTGCCGTGCGCCGTCTTGGCGGCGGCCTCGGCAGCCTTGGCCTTGGCTTCATCGCTCAGGGGCGGCAGCTTGGCTAGCGCCGCGCCACTCAGGACCAGGGCGGAAATCAGCAGGATTGTTTTTTTCATGGTGTTCTCCGTGTTCAGGCTGTGGCTGCAGGCTTGGCAGCAGCTGCAGCAGGCTGCGAACGCTGCGCAGGGATCTTGCCGGCCTGGATGTCGTTGTACCAAAGCTCGTGGTGCTCCTTGGCCCAGGTTTCATCCACATAGCCATCGCGCATGGCGCTGTAGGCACCGCGCATGCCGATCGTGCCCATGTAGATGTGGCCGACGAACATGGCCATCATCAGACAGGTGGCCGCAGCGTGGATCATGTGACTGATCTGCATGGTGCTGCGCTCGTAGATCAAGCCCGGGATCAGCTTGTCAAGCACCAGGCCCGAGGCCACCACGATCAAGCCCAGGAAGAACACGCCACCCCAGAACAGCACCTTCTCGCCCGCATTGAAGCGGTGCGACGGGACCTCGGTGCCCGAGAACAGGCCACCACCCTTGAGCAACCAGGTGATATCGTCCTTGCTGGGCAGGTTGTCGCGCACAAAAGTCACGATCACGATCACCAGCGACACGGCAAACAGCGGGCCGGCGAAATTGTGGATGTTCTTGAGCGCGTAGCTCAACCAGCCGAACAGGGCGTTACCGATGACGGGCTGGATGAAGAACTTGCCGAAGGCCATCACGATGCCCGAGATGGCCAGCGCCACGAAGGCAATGGCGTTGGCCCAGTGGGCCGAGCGCTCAAACGGGGTAAAGCGCTCGATCTTGCGACCGGTTTCCTGACCATGCAGTTCGATCGTGCCCTTGCGCCAGTAAAACAGCGCTACCGCGCCAAGTGCGATCAGCAGCAGCGACCCACCGTAGGGAATCAGCCAGTTATTGCGCACCTGGCGCCAGGCTTCGCCCGCATTGGTCAGGCGCGAGCCGGGGTACTGCACAAAGGGCTGGATCAGGTTACCGGCTTCAGGCGCCTGGCTTTTGGGCAGGCTGCTGTAGCCGGTCACGCCCTGACCCACCTGGCCCCACATGGGCGCGTTGTTGCCGGGCTGGACTTTGGCACGCTCGGCATTGGTCTGCGCCTTGTACTTCGGGTCGCTGTCGGCGTCAGGAGCGATCTGGAAGATGTTGGCGCTCTTGACACCACCGGCTGCCGTGTCGGCCGGCGGCGCATTTTGCGCCCAGGCGCTGACAGAAGCCAGCAGCCAGGCACCGATCAGGAAGAAGCGTTGCATGAGCGTCTCCTCACTTGGGCGAGCGCTGGTGGTCATTCATGCCGTAGTTGGCACGGGCCTTGAGGTGGTTGGACCAGCTGGCTTTATCACCCGCGGTCCAGCCCTGGTCGGTGAACACCGTAACACCGGTGCCAGCCTGGGCCGGCTTGTCACTGCGGATGCCCACTTTGTCCTGCGGGCTTTCACCGCAGGCGCTCAGAGCCATGGCACCGGTCAAGGCTGACAGCAAAAGAAGGTTTCGCATGGTCAGGCTCCCTGCTTGGCGGCGCTGCCGTAGGCGGTGCCCCAACCCCAGACTTCGGCACCCTTGCCACGCTGCACCACACGCTGGCGCAGGATGTCGGCGACCACATCGCCATCACCGGCGAGCAGGGCCTTGGTCGAGCACATCTCGGCGCAGGCCGGCAGCTTGCCTTCGGCCAGACGGTTGCGGCCGTATTTCTCGAATTCGGCCTGGCTGCCGTGTTCTTCAGGACCCCCTGCACAGAAAGTGCACTTGTCCATTTTGCCGCGCACCCCGAAAGTGCCGGCACTCGGGAACTGGGGAGCACCGAAGGGGCAGGCGTAGGAGCAGTAGCCGCAGCCGATGCACACATCCTTGTCGTGCAGCACCACGCCTTCTTCGGTCTTGTAGAAGCAGTTGACCGGGCAAACCGCCATGCAGGGTGCGTCCGAGCAGTGCATGCAGGCCACCGAGATGGATTTTTCGCCAGGTACGCCGTCGTTGAGCGTGACCACGCGGCGGCGGTTCACACCCCAGGGGACTTCGTGTTCGTTCTTGCAGGCGGTGACGCAGCCGTTGCACTCGATGCAGCGCTCGGCGTCACAGATGAATTTCATTCGTGCCATGTCTTGACTCCTTATGCGCGCTCGATGTTGCAGACCGTGGTCTTGGTTTCCTGCATCATGGTCACGCTGTCATAACCGTAGGTGGTGGCCGTATTGACGGCCTCGCCGCGCACCACAGGGGCTGCGCCCTTGGGGTAGTAGGCCAGCATGTCGGCGCCTTGCCAGCGGCCAGAGAAGTGGAAAGGCATCCACACCGTACCGGTGTCCACCCGCTCGGTGACCATGGCCTGCACATTGAGCTTGGCCCCCGTCGGGCTGTTCAGCCAGACGCGGTCGCCATTGCGGATGCCGCGGTCAGCCGCCGTCTTGGGGTTGATCTCGACGTAGGCTTCCTGCTGCAGTTCGGCCAGCCAGGGGTTGGAACGGGTTTCCTCGCCACCGCCTTCGTATTCGACCAGGCGGCCGGAAGTCAGGATCAGCGGGAACTTCTCGTGCACCTTGTCGGCGATGTTCTTGTCCTGCACCGTCTTGTAGAGGGTGGGCAGACGCCAGAAAGCCTTGCGGTCGTCGTGTGTGGGGTACTTGGCCATGAGGTCCGGACGCGTACCGTACAAGGGCTCGCGGTGCTGCGGGATCGGGTCCGGGAAGTTCCAGACCACCGCACGCGCCTTGGCGTTGCCGAAGGGATGGCAGCCATGGTTCTTCATGAACACACGGATCATGCCGCCCGAGCTGTCGGTCTTCCAGTTCTTGCCCTCGGCAGCTTTCTTCTCGTCATCGGTGAGCTCCTCCCACCAACCGAGCTTCTTGAGCAGGATGTGGTCCAGCTCGGGGTAGCCGGTGGTGATGTCGGCACCCAGCGAGTGCGAGCCGTCTTCGGCCAGCAGGCTCTTGCCTTCGCGCTCCACGCCAAAGTTGGCGCGGAAGTTGCCACCGCCGTCCATGACATGCTTGGAGGTGTCGTACAGGTTGGGCGAACCCGGGTGCTTGAGCTCGGGCGTGCCGTAGCAGGGCCAGGGCAGACCGAAGTAGTCGCCGCTCAGGTCGTAGCCGGTTTCCTTGTCCTTGCCACCCTTGGCCCTGAGGGTCTTCACGTCGAACACGTGCATGTTCTTCATGTGGGCCTTCAGGCGCTCGGGGCTCTGGCCGGTGTAGCCAATGGTCCAGACGCACTTGTTGATCTCGCGCAGGATGTCTTCCGGCACGGGCTCGTCCATGCCCTTGACCTTCTGCATCTTGTAGTTCTTGCACAGCTCCTTGTCGAAGCCCAGCTTCTGCGCCAGCTGGTACATGATCATGTGGTCGCTGCGGCTCTCCCACAGCGGGTCAATCACTTTCTCGCGCCACTGGATCGAGCGGTTGGAGGCGGTGCATGAACCGCTGGTCTCGAACTGGGTCGCCGCCGGCAGCAGGTACACGGCGCGGTTGGGGTTGAGGTCTTCGGGCTTGCCGGGCATGGCGGCCATGGCGGCCGTGGCGCTGGGGTACGGGTCCACCACCACCAGCAGGTCCAGCTTGTCCATGGCGCGCTTCATCTCCAGACCACGGGTCTGGGAGTTCGGCGCATGGCCCCAATAGAAGACGCCGCGCAGGTTGCTGTCCTGGTCGATCAGTTCGTTCTTTTCGAGAACACCGTCGATCCAGCGCGATACGGTGATGCCGTTCTTGCCCATCATGGCGGGCGAGGCAAACTGGGACTTGATCCAGTCGAACTCCACGCCCCAGGTCTTGGCGAAGTGCTTCCAGGAGCCTTCGGCCAGACCGTAGTAACCGGGCAGCGAGTCGGGGTTGGGGCCGACGTCGGTCGCGCCCTGCACGTTGTCGTGGCCACGGAAGATGTTGGTGCCGCCGCCGGTCTTGCCCACATTGCCCAGAGCCAGCTGCAGGATGCAGGAAGCGCGCACCATGGCGTTGCCAATGGTGTGCTGGGTCTGGCCCATGCACCACACGATGGTGCCCGGGCGGCTGTCGGCCAGCATCTTGGCCACCTTGAACATCTGCTCTTCCTTAACGCCGCAAGCCTCTTCCACAGCGGCCGGCGTCCACTTCTTCATCACCTCGTCCTTGACGGCTTCCATGCCGTAGACGCGGTCGTGGATGTACTTCTTGTCTTCCCAGCCGTTCTTGAAGATGTGGTAGACCAGACCGAACAGGAAGGGGATGTCGGTGCCCGAGCGGATGCGCACGAACTCGTCGGCCTTGGCCGCCGTGCGGGTAAAGCGCGGGTCGACTACGATCATCTTGCAGCCGTTTTCCTTGGCATGCAGCATGTGCAGCAGGCTGACCGGGTGGGCTTCTGCCGCGTTGGAGCCGATGTACAGGGCGACCTTGCTGTTTTGCATGTCGTTGTACGAGTTGGTCATCGCCCCGTAACCCCAGGTGTTGGCCACCCCCGCCACGGTGGTGGAGTGGCAGATGCGGGCCTGGTGGTCGCAGTTGTTGGTGCCCCAGAAGCTGACGAACTTGCGCAGCAGGTAGGCCTGTTCGTTGTTGTACTTGGAGGAACCGACGAAGTAGATGCTGTCGGGGCCGCTGGCCTTGCGCAGCTCCATCATCTTGTCGGCGATTTCCTTGAGGGCCACGTCCCAGCTGATGCGCTCGTATTTGCCGTTGACCAGCTTCATCGGATAGCGCAGGCGGTACGCGCCATGGCCGTGCTCTCGCAGGGCCGCGCCCTTGGCGCAGTGCGCGCCCAGGTTGATGGGGCTGTCGAACACCGGCTCCTGGCGCACCCAGACGCCGTTTTCCACGACGGCGTCGACCGCGCAGCCCACCGAGCAGTGGGTGCAGACGGTGCGCTTGACCTCGACCTTGCCCGCGCCCATGCCCTGGGCGGCGGTGCCGCCGGCGGCCTGGGCTTTTTGCACCAGGCTGAGCTGGCTGGCGGCCAGGCCCACCCCCACGCCCAGGCCCGAGCGGCGCAGGAAGCTGCGGCGGTCCAGTGTGGGCAAGGCGTTGGAGAGGCCGCGGCGCAGGCTGTGCACAAACGACGAGGTGGCAGCGCCCGCAGACGCAGCCTGTTTTTTGGTCAGCAACATGGAAGGCTCCAGTTGGAGGTGAAGAAAAAGGGAAGGATCAGACGCGGGTGGTCTGGTAGTAGCGCTTGACGTGCTCGCTCAGGGTGTAGCCCCCCCCGCGCTCGGGCTTGGGCAAGGCGGGGGCCGCCTGGGTGGCCACGCCCTGCAGGGCCGAAGGCAGCACGCTGGTGGCAGCGGCCACGGCGCCGACGGTGGCGGCACCGGCAAACAGGCTGCGACGGGACACAGCGGTTTTTTGATCTTGCATGGGGTTTCTCCTCGTCAGGGCCAGGCGCAGCTCAGAAAAGGCTTGCACAACAAAGGATATTAGACACGGGCTGGGGCCGAACAATAGGGTTAACACGGTAACTGCGCTTGATCCGTGTCAAGGCGGCGACTCAAAGCAGGTCAAAGCCCTGGGACTCGACGCTCACGAAAGCCTCTGCCAGAGCGGCCAGCCGGCCGTAAAAGGCCGCGCGGGGATGGGCCATGACCGCTTGACACAAGCGCGACACCCAAGGCTGCAGGTGGCGGCTGAAAAATTCCGACTGCTGCGTCAGGTTGCACACGGCCACCTCGTCACCGGCAATCAGGTAGCGCATCACTTCCATCAGGTAGGCCACATGGTCTTCGGTCTCGGGCATGGCCGGGTCGCGCGCCAGCCCCAGCGCGGCCAGGTCATCGCGCAGCTGCACCAGCGGTTTTTCATTCAGGAAGCCGCTGAGGTAGTGCGAGCCGAACAGGTAAACCTCGGGCTTGCCCACACCGCCAAACAGGGCGTTGTATTCCTGGGCGATTTGCGGCGCCGTCATGGCGCGCGCCTGCGCCACCAGATCGCGCCAGGGCTCCTCCAGAAAGCCGCCCTGCTGTGGCGCGTCGGTCACGGCCGCTTGCAGCTGGGCCAGCAGCTCGCCGTCCGGCGGCTGGTAGAACAAGGTGGCCAGCAGGCCATACATCTCGGCGCGCGCGACTTCCTCGTCCAGCGCGCTCGAGCGTGGGATGTCAGTGCTCATGTCGGTCAGCGTTTGGGTTGATCGGGTGTGGGCGCAATGCGCACTTCGTTCTCGGCGGTGAAGATGTCCACCACCCGGCAGTCGCCGCACATTTTCAGGCGCTCCAGGGCCGCACCCTGGAACATGCTGTGGCCCGAGAGGCGGCCCAGCATGGCCTCGATGGCCTTGAGCGTGCCAAAAGGCTTGCCGCAGCGCACACAGCCGTAGGGCGGGCTGTGGTGCAGTCGGCGCGGCTGCTTGCGCTCGGCGGTGAGCAAGAGACGCGGTTGCAGCGTGATGGCCTGTTCGGGACAGGTGGTGGCACACAGCCCGCACTGCACGCAGTTTTTCTCGATGAGCCGGAGTTCGGGCTGCTGCGGGTTGTCCTGCAGGGCCGAAGCCGGGCAGGTGCCCACGCAGCTCATGCACAGGGTGCAGCGGTCGGGATCCACGGCGATGCCGCCGAGCAGCGAGCCTTGGCCCGGCAAGGCGATGGCCTCGGGTGGGGTGGCGCTCTGCAAGGCGGGGGCATGGGCCATGAGGTGGTCCAGCGCCAGCTCGAGCGTGCTGCGCTTTTCGGCCAGCACCGCATGGCGCGCCGCCACGGCGGGCACCCCGGGGCTGGCCACGGCACGACCGGTCAGGCGCTGCAGCTCACCGTCCAGGGCCTGCGGGTGGCTCGCCTCGATCAGCGCGAAATGCACGCCGCTGTAGCCCAGCCCGTTCAGGAGGGCCTGGGCCACGGCCATCTGCTCGGCCAATGCGGTCCGGTACTGGGGGGCTTCTTCGTCGGTGAGCAGCACCAGCACCTGGCGGGCCCCATAAGCCACCGCCGAGAGCCACACCTCCAGACCCAGGCTGGCGGTGTGCCACAGGCCCATCGGGATGACCCGGGCCGGCACGCCCTGCATCAGCCGGAGCTGGGCCGCACGGCCGAGTTCGTCGATGAGTTTTTGGCCCGCCTCCTGGCTGTGCAGCAGCAGCGCCGCATCGCGCCCGCCCGCCTGGCCGTAGACCGACAGCTGGGTGCGGATCTTCTCGCCCTGTTCGCTGGCGCGGGGGTAGGCGTAGGTCAGCGCCCCGGTGGGGCAGGCGGTGGTGCAGGCGCCGCAACCCACGCACAGGTTGGGGTTGACGACGATTTGCTGGCGCGACTTGTCCGAGCGGATGGCTTCGGCCGAACAGATGTCCACACAGGCCTGGCAGCCGATTTTTTCGTTGCGGCTGTGCGCACACAGTTTCTGCTTGTACTGAAAAAAGCGCGGCTTCTCGAACTCGCCCACCAGCTCGCGCAGCTTGAGCAGGGTCTGCAGGTCGCGGCCGTCCCAGCGGAAGTAGCCCTGCGGCAGCGCGTGCTGCAGGAAGGTCGGCGAGGCCTGCGGGCCACGCAGGTCCAGCACCAGGTCAAAGCGCTCCTGGTGCTCGGTGGGGCTGCGCGAAAAATCGATGGCGCCCGCGGCACCGCAGGCCTTGACGCAATCGCGGTGTCCGGTGCAACGGGCCAGATCGATCTGGTAATCCAGTCCGATGGCCTGCTCCGGGCAGGCCGCCACACAGGCGTTGCAGCGGGTGCACAGGTCCAAATCGATCGGGTTGCTGCTCGACCAGGCCACATCGAAAGCCCCCAGCCAACCGTTCAAGCGCTGCAGCTGTCCGGCGATCACCGGGTAGCGGCGGCCCTGACTGCCACCGGCTTCGCCCGGGCCTTGCGCCCAGATCGTGATCTGCAAGGCATCGCAGAGCAGGTCGGCGGCGCGTTCGGCCGCATCCAGCGGCCCCAGAATCAGCAGGCGGCCCTCGCTCTTGTAGGTCACGGTGGGCACCGGCTCGGGCTCGGGCAGGCGCGCGGCCGCCAGCAAGGCGGCCATCTTGGGGGTGGCTTGCGTGCCCTCGCCGCTCCACCCTGCGCTCTCGCGGAGGTTGACGAAGCGGATCGGGGCGATGGCCCCTTCGGTCTGCGCGGCCAATTCGCTAAAGAGGCGCTGCTCCTGGGTGCAGGCCACCACCACGGTGTCCTGGCCCTGCGCGGCCCGCTGGAAGGCGCCCGCCTCGCGGCGGCACAGGGTGCTGTGTTCGGTCAGCGCCTCACCGAGGGCCTGGCCCAGGCGCTGGGGGTCCAGCGGCAGGGTCTTGTTGCAATTGCAGATCAGGGTGGTCATGTTGCGGGGGTTCAGCCGTTGCCGAAGAATCCGGCGACTGTGCCACAACTTGTGCCCCCTGCACCCCGGCAACAACGCCATCAGGGTCTTGTGGGTGACGCTCAGAACCTTCCTCGGGCACCAGCTTCATGAACTGGGCGCTGGCCATCTGGTGCAGCATGCCGGCGGGCATGGGGTCCGGCAGGCTGTAATCGTCGATGTAGATGTCCAGTCCGTCCATCACATTGAAATGCGGGTCAGCAAAGAGTTTTTTCATCGCCGCATTGCGCACCTCGCTGCCCACGCCCTGCCGCATGAAGGGCTGGAAGTCCGATTCGGGGGTGAGCTGCTGCACATCGTCCAGGGTCGGCAAGGTCTCGGCGGGCGGCGGGCTGCCCTGCGGGGTCTGTCCTGTACTGACACCTGCCCCTGCGGCCAAGCCAGGGGCTGGCACCGGCGCTGAGCGCTGATCGGGCGCGCTTGGCGCGTCGTGGTGGCGCGCCAGTTGCGGGGCTGCCCCAGGGGTCTGGTCGTCGCCGTGCCCGGCTTCGCGCTTGCGACGCGACCAGCGGCTGAAAAAACCCTCGCTCATTCACCGCCCCCCACCGGACCGCCTTTGCGCTTGCCCTCGGTGCTGATGCTGACGGGCTGGCCGAAGCGGTCGGTCAGGCGCTGAAAGCTTTGCGGGCGCTGGCGCCGCTTGGGTTCGGGCACGAAGTGCTGCTCGGCGAATTCACGGATCCACTGCGCCAGATCCGCCGAGGCAGGGGCGGTTTCCACCGTTTCCTGGGCATCGAGCCAGCGACCAGCATCGTGGTAACTCAGGCTGACCGCCTGCGGCACGGCCAGGGCCGGGGTGCCGTCTTCGGGCTCGTTCAGGCGCCAGAGCACAAAAAAGGCCGGTTCGGGGGAGGTGGCGTTGAGCCAGTAGCCCTCGGCATCGTCGGTGAACAGTTCGACTGTCCAGTCGGGGTAGAGCCAGAGCGCATCGTGCTCGCTCTCGCGCAGGCAGCGCGGTTGCTGCCCGAAACCCGGCTCGTGCGGGACCACCTCGGCCCGCGTCCAGCGCCAGGGCTGCCAGCGCGCCATCGGGCCTTGCACCGCCTCGCGGCGCATGAGCACCGCCACGCGGATCTGCGGT
>JACCDH011766792.1_pt1 | contig 18594 bp, 13 predicted proteins | sample 7442481 | NCBI WGS metagenome assembly JACCDH01 (sample SAMN15323433, study PRJNA562643) | freshwater metagenome | isolation source: river surface water | place: USA:Blue River Watershed | collected 2017-08-15 | reverse complement strand
TTCTTGGGGACGTATCAACCACCCAGAAGAAGTGGTTCAATTGGATTCTAAAATCAACGTGGTTATTCTTGACTTCGATGATGACAAGAAGAGAATTGCATTGGGCTTGAAGCAGCTTTCTGCTCATCCATGGGATGCATACCAAGATACATTGCAGGTAGGTCAAAAAGTAACTGGTAAAGTGGTTGTTTTGGCTGACTACGGTGCATTTGTTGAAGTAGCGCCAGGTGTTGAAGGTTTGATCCACGTTTCTGAAATGTCATGGAGTTCACACTTGCGTTCAGCTCAGGATTTCTTGAAAGTTGGACAAGATGTTGAGTGTGTTGTTTTGGCGGTAGAAAAAGACGAGCGCAAATTGAGCTTGGGTATGAAGCAATTGTCTTCTGATCCTTGGGAAGGAATTGAGAGCCGTTTCTCAGTTGGTAGCAAGCATACCGCTAAGGTTCGTGCATTCACCAACTTTGGTGTATTCTGCGAATTGGCAGAAGGCATCGATGGATTGGTTCACATTTCTGATTTGTCTTGGAGCAAGAAAATCAAGCATCCTTCTGAGTTCTGCGCCGTCGGTGACGATATGGAAGTTGTGGTATTGGAATTGGACAAAGAAAGCCGTAAAATCAGCTTGGGTCACAAACAAATCGAGGAGAACCCATGGGATGTATTTGACGCAACATTTGCTGAAGGTACACGTCACCAAGGAACCATCATCCGCAAAGAAGGTGGACACGTGGTGGTATCATTGCCATACGGTTTGGAAGGTTTCTGCGTAAGCAAAAACTTGAAGAAAGAAGATGGATCTACAGCTAAAGTTGACGAAACATTGGAATTTGTAGTATTGGAGTTCAACAAGAACCAACGCAAGATCAATGTATCTCACACTTCAACCTTCAAGGCTGACGAACCAGGTGCAGAAGCCCCTAAGAAAGCCCGTGCTCCTAAGAAAGCAGAAGGTGCTGATTCTAGCGCAGTAAAGGCCGTTAACGCTCAAGTTGAGAAGTCTACATTGGGTGATATCGGTGCTTTGGCTGCATTGAAAGAAAAAATGGAAGGCAAAGGAGAATAATCCTAAACCCAACGTTAATAAGTATTGAAAAGGCTGTCCGAAAGGATGGCCTTTTCTTTTACCTTTTCGTCAATGAAAAATTGGATATACTTCAGTGTCAGTCTATGGATCATGGTCTTGATTCCAACATGGGCTAGCGCTCAAAAATTTGAGCAAGATTTTTGGACCAAAATGGAATCCGAAGACACTACAGGACTATTGCTGATTGCCAAGCAATGGGAGGCTAAAAATCCCAACGATCCTGAGCTCTATGTAGCCTACGCCAATTACCACAGTAAAAAAGCGTTTCAAGAATTGGTACAAATGACAACGGAAAAACCAGAAGGTGTAGAATTCTTGGAATTGACAGATAGTCTTGAAGGCAATGGCGGGTATCTGCACAGTGAAATGACGGTGAATGATAGCAGCGTCCAGACGGCTGTTCGTTATCTTGACTTGGCCATTCAAAAATTTCCCAATCGACTAGACTTTAGACTTGGGAAAATATTTCTGACGCGTGAAAGTGAACATTGGGACTGGATGGAAGCTGAAATCACATCAACACTTAAACAATCACTTAAGTTGGAACACCGCTGGAAAACGGAGCACAACGAAAAAATCAAAGAGGCACAACCCTTTCTGTATTCCTCCTTGCAAGAAACGTTTTATGTCCTTTTCGAATCAGGGCTTCCCTATGCCTATGACATCATCGAAAGAAGTTCACGGTTAATCATTCAGCAGCAAGATCAGAATGTCATTGCGCTATCCAACATCGCAACCTGTTTGATGATGAAAGAAAAACACCTGGATGCGTTGACCTATCTCAACAAAGCCTACCAAATTTCTCCCAATGATATCATCCTCGTAGGAAATGAAGCCTTTTGTCATTGGCGTTTGGGACATTTCGAAGATGCCAAACGATACTACAAGATTGCCTTAGAAATGGCCAAAACACAAAACGATGCCGAGCAAGTTTTGTACTATGAAGAGCAAATTCAAGAAATGGATCAGCAGATCGACAACAAATGATTCGATTAAGTGGTTTACTAATTGGGCTAATCATTCCTCTAATGTCGCTTGCGCAAAGTCTGACATTGGTGGATTTAAACCTGCGATATGACAATCCCAATGACGGGGACAATGCATGGAGCAACAGAAAAAAAACGACGCTCAATTGGTTGAAGAATCAAAATGCTGATTTGTATTTCTTTCAAGAGGTCCTGAATCATCAATACACCGATTTAAAACAACAATTGGATGGCTATCAATCCTATGGCGTTGGTCGTGAGGATGGTCATGAAAAAGGAGAGTACAGTCCCGTATTTTTCAAAACCAATCGATTTGAATTGAAAGATACATTAACCGTTTGGCTATCACCCAATCCTACCGTACCCAGTAAAGGATGGGATGCCGCTTGTGAAAGAATCGCTACATTGGTCATATTGAATGACAAATTGGACAATAAAACATTGGTTTGCATCAATACGCATTGGGATCACATCGGTAAAATTGCGCAAGAAAAAAGTGCGGAAATGATACGCACACTCCTTGAATTATCTCCAGCAACCTTTCAGATCTTGGGTGGCGATTTCAATGTCACCGCTGCACATCCCGGAATTCAAAAACTATCGGAACAGCTCAATCTGATGCAAGCTGATAACAGCAGGGATACCTACCATGGATTCAAAGATGCGATCATCACAGAAAATGGACCCATAGATTTGGTATTTGCATCTGATGCCCTGAAGGCAACAAAATGCCAATATTTCCGTCATTCCCTTGAAGGTAAACTCCTTTCTGATCATGATGCCCTGTTGATTGAATGGACCAAAATAAAAATAGATTAAAGTACAATAAGAAATGTCGAAAATTACAAGTGCATACATTGCAAAAATCAAAGCCATAACAATATTGTTGGTCAACATTTCTTTTGTTGGCTTGGCGCAATCAGATTCCGCAAGCCTTGCTTTTGAAAAGTCCAATCTTGCGCGCGAAAGCTTTGAAAATGACCGTCCAAACGAAAGCCTCAAGTACATGTTGGAGGCCCATCGTTTAGACCCGAACAATATCATTTACACTTTTGAATCAGGATACCTTCAATATTTATTGAAGGACTACAAAGGTGCCATTCAGACCATGGCTCCGCACATACAACACAACGATGCAATGCCCCCATTTTTTCAGTTCTTGGCCAACGCTTATTTCATGAATCAGCAAGCTGAATCAGCCATAACATTGCTGGACATTGGCTTGAGTAAGTTTCCTAAAAATGGGATGCTTCATCTGGAAAAAGGGAATATTTTGGCCGAGAAAAAAGAACCTGGTCAAGCCCTTTTCTATTATTTAAAGGGTATCGAAGCCGAACCCAACTTTGCGCTGAACTATTACAAGGCGGCCATGGTCTACTTCCAACAAAATCAAATTGCCGATGGTATTTTATTGGGTGAAACATTCATGAATTTGGAAAGGGATTCTCCCTACACGGAATACATGAGTGCCGAGCTTTGGAAACAATATAAAAAAGCCATCCAAATCAGCGATCCGGCATGGAACACCCACTTTTGTCAACCTGTTGCACCCGATGAAATCATCGCAAGAGCCTCTCTGGACAACCATCCCCCAGTATGCGAAGCCTTGGCCTATTTGGTTCAACAATGCACTCATGAAAAAATATTCCAATTGGACTTATCCCAAATGGCTTCGCTTAGGGAAAACATTCTTGAATTGTATTATCTGGTAGAGTTGCAGAATATTTATGGAGAACCCATCTTTGAATTTCAACGAATCATTTTTGAGCAAGGACATTTCGAAGCTTATAATCATTGGTTGTTCATGATTGGAAACCCCGAAGAATTTGGGTTGTGGAAAGAAAGCAATTCAGAGAAGTGGAACGCTTTTGTGCAATGGTTTAACCGATTCCAACTGCAGTTTCCTGAAAATGAGTAATGTCCATAGGGGTTATTCACTTCTAATCCTCTTTCTACATTTTTCTTCAACCGCTATTGGACAAAAAATTAGTTCTACAAAAAATGAAGTATTGATTGGTCATGTTCGAGGTTTTCTTCATGGACATGAAGTATACCGAAGTGATAACTTCATTCATGTTCAACAATTCCCATCCTCTTTGAACATCGATCATGACGGCCTGGTGGATTCCTTAACCTTTCTGCTAGGCGTCGATAGTATGCAACATGAAAAAGGAATCATGGACAATGGTTTATCTCCCGCCAACGGCATGTATTGGGCCTGGCAAAGCGGATACATTTTTGTTAAGTGGGAAGGATATGTGATGAAAGAAAGCGAGAAAGAGAGCGAGAAGGTGATGCAACCTTTCACTTATCATTTGGGCGGATTTCAATATCCTTTTCGATGCGATCAACCCTTCCTTGCAAAGCTAGAAGCAGCGAAACCCTTGAAAAAAATTCAGTTGTCTTTTGAACCAACAGAAAAATTGATTCAATTTGTTTTAGCAAGTGATTTTGAAATCATGTCCCCCCAACCTGGAGCTGTTCAAATGATGAAACTCTTTAGCCAATGTCTCATCGTTCAATAATTTTCTTCCTGCTTTTTTCAGGTCTGTTATTGGGTTTTCAATGGACTTCAACACACTACCCGATTCCCAAAGGATGGCCGGCACCGTTGTATTCATTTCAAGTCAATGCCTACGATACCGCCCAAGTGCGATTGGGAAAGTATTTGTTTTATGATCCAATTCTTTCTCGCGACAGCACCATCTCTTGTGCGAGCTGTCATTCCTCCTATAATGCCTTTTCGCATACCGACCACCCCACTTCTCATGGCATTGAGGATCGAAAAGGAATACGCAATGCCCCTGCTCTATTCAATTTGGCTTGGGGCAAAAGCTTCATGTGGGATGGTGCGATACATCACTTGGATTTCCAGGCCTTAGCGCCCATTACAGGGAAAACAGAGATGGACAACAATCTTGAAAACATTGTCCTAAAAATCAAAAAACAAAAACGCTACATTCAAGCCTTTAAAATGGTTTTTCCCAATGAAGAAATCAATGCCAACTTATTGCTGCGTTGCTTGAGTCAATTTCAATTGTCATTGATTTCAGCCCAATCCAAATACGATCTGGCGCAAGACGGAAATGAGGTAATGTCAACACAAGAAAAACATGGTCAAAGACTATACACCGAAAATTGCGCCAGCTGCCACACCGCGCCACTTTTCACGAATCAAGAATTGATGTATTCCAAATTCCCCAGCAATGCGCGAATCGATTCTGGAAAATTCAGTATAACCCATTTGGCCAAGGACACTTTCTTGTTTAAAGTTCCCTCATTAAGAAATCTTAGCTTCACCTATCCCTATTTTCATGATGGGCATCAACCACAGTTACGGGCTGCCATTAGAGAGCATGGGACAACTATACTTAAGCCATACCAATTGAGTGAAGATGAAATTAGCCAGGTCATTTCCTTTTTGAAAACCTTGGATGATCCCTCTTTTGTTTTCAATGTTGACCATCAATTTCCAAAAACTTTCTTTCGCCAATAATCGTTAGCTTTGACCATGCAACTTAACGAATTACTCCACATTGAGAACCAAGCCATTCAGTTGATCAAAAGAACAGGGCAATGGATGTTGGAACAACGCGTCAAGCCCATTGATATTGAAATCAAAACGCCCAACAACTTGGTCAGCTTCGTGGACAAAGAAAGCGAACGTCAATTGGTGGTGGGTTTATCTGAAATCTTTCCCTTGGCGGGTTTCATTGCAGAAGAAGGAACAGGCGAGCGCGCTGAAGTTTGGAATTGGGTGATTGACCCCTTGGATGGCACCACCAATTTTTTACATGGTGTTCCCATTTGGTGCATCAGCGTTGCCCTTTGTTACAACCAACAAGCTGTGATTGGCATCATCTATGACCCCAACCAAGACCAATGTTTTCATGCGGTGAAAGACAACGGTGCCTTTATCAATGATACGCCCATACATGTGAGCCATCAAACCAGTTTGCGCGATGCGCTTTTGGTTACTGGCTTTCCTTATGACGACTTTGGACGGGAAGAGCAATACATTTCATTGTTCCGGGCGCTGATGAAAAACACACGAGGCATCCGTCGATTGGGAAGTGCAGCCTTGGATTTGGCATGGGTTGCTTGCGGACGATTCGAAGCTTTTTATGAATATGGTCTCAATCCGTGGGATGTCGCAGCAGGAGCCATCATCATTGAAGAAGCTGGAGGACAGGTCACTGGATTTCATGACGGACATCCCATCTTCGAAGAGGACATTTTGGCCTCCAATACACACATTCACAAGGAACTGCGAAAAATCATACAACATCACTTTACATTATAATCGCACCATCGCGGTAGTTTCAGATTTTTAGGGTAAATTCGTTCCAACCTTAAACCTGACTTATGCGAAAATTGCTATTCCTTGTATTGTCTTTTGTTGCAACCATCCAAATCCATGCTCAAGCTCCTATTAATGACGAATGTGCCAATGCGACGCCGTTGTCCATCAATGGTGATACCTTGATCTTTTCCAATGTTGCCACAAACGCGGACGCCAATAATCCAACTTGCGGAGGCACAAATGCCATCAAGGATGTATGGTTCAGCTTTGTATACGCCGGAGGCAACATCAGCATTACTTCTCACCTCATCGGAACATTGACCGATACGCGTATGGCACTATACAGTGCTTGTGGAGGCAATCAATTGGCTTGCAATGACGACTTTGGTGGCACTTATGCTTCGCAAATTAACCTTGGCTGCGCGACTTTGACCCTGGGCGCTACCTACTACCTTCAAGTAGGAGGATACCAAAGCTTAACAGGTACCTTTGGTTTGTCCATCGTATCTACCCCCGTTGTGGACTGCACCAACCCCAATGCTTCCAACTACAATGCCTGCGCCACCATTGATGGAGGAAACTGTGTCATTGCCAATGCAAATGACGCGTGCGACAATGCGGTTCTTCTGCTTCCCAATACCGGCGCCGTCAATACCACCAACATTGATGCCTCAGCTGGAGCAACTCCAGGATGCGGCGGAGCCATCAGAGATGTTTGGTTCAAGTTTGTTTACCAAGGAGGAAACTACACATTAACTACTGCAGCTTCATCCGCAACAGATACCACACAGCTCGTCGATACACAAATGGCCATTTACGAGTCTTGTGGGGGCTCAATCATCGCTTGCGATGATGATGATGCCGCTGGAAATTACAGCATGATTCGCTTTGGATGCCCACAAGGAAATGGAACAGGTGGTGCATTTGAGGACGATCAATTGGAAATTGGTCATACCTACTATGTTCAAGTGGGTGGTTACAATAATGGAGAAGGTTTATTCTCTATCTCATTGACCACTGCAACAGTGGCCGGTTGCACCGACCCCGACGCCAGCAATTACAATACTTGCGCGACCCAAGACAATGGAACTTGTGAGTTCCCTCCCATTGCAGCCGGATTCGATTATCATGTGGTAGCTGCTGCGCAAAATTGTTATACAATACAATTCAATAATTCCAGCCAAGGAAACCAAGTCAGTCACCAATGGACCTTTGACGGTAGTGCGGACATCATGAATTCCAACCTAGAAAATCCAATTGTGACGTATCCTGGAGCGGGTGTATACAGCGCGACTTTGGTGGTTACTGACCCGATGGGTGTCATCAGCAGCAGTACTCAGAACGTAGTTGTCACTGAAGCGCAAATCCTCACCATTGATGTTACCGCGGACAATCTCCCACAGCAAACCACTTGGAAAGTTTTCAATGCTGACAACACAATTATTGCTCAGGGAACCACCAACGACGCCACCTTGTGCATTGCCAATGAGTGTCATCGTGTTGAATTTTATGACACCGGAAACAACGGTATCTGCTGTAACAATGGCAACGGCGCATTCAACATTTTCTTGAATGGCGTATCAGTAGCAACAGGCGGAACTTTTGCCAACTACACATTTGTAGAAGTCAATTGCGCGCAAGGATCAACTTGCGAAGACCCCATCGTTGCGTCACTGGATACCCTTGTCGTTCCTGCACCCAATACGTGGTATGTATTCACCCCCAGCGTCAATGGACAATACCGCATTGGAACATGTGGCGTTGCCAATTGCAACACGACCATTTGGATGTATGACTATTGCAACATGGCCAATTTTGATGAAAGCAATGCTGCCACTTATACGTACAATGATGATTTCTGCGGTGAGCAAGCTGAAATCACGCCCTACTTGGAAGGAGGGGTGACGTATTATGTTCGTGTTGGCGATCACAACAACGATTGCGGAACGGGATCCTACCAAATCTATTTTGAATACATGGGACCTGTGCAAGGATGCATGGATGAATTGGCTTGCAACTACAGTCCATTGGCCGAAATGCCTGCAACATGTTATTACAACGGAGATCCCAATTGCAACAATCTAGGTCCAGACTTATCTGTGGATGGTAACCTCCTTTACACCTCCATGTACCAAACCACCATCAATGGAACAGACGCTTGTTTGGTTAGCGAAGGCTGTTTGCAAGGATTGGGCAACCGAGAAATTATTCGCTTCTCAACAAGAATCGACAACATTGGAAACCAAGATTATTTTATCGGAGTTCCCAATACCACCAATGATCAATTTGTTTGGGATCTCTGCCACAACCACTACCATTACTCTGGATATGCGGAGTATGAATTGTACGATGACGCAGGAAACTTGATGCCCGAAGTTGGATTCAAAAATGGTTTCTGCGTTTTGGATTTGGGTTGCGTTACAGGGATGGCCAAATTTGGTTGTGGCAATATGGGAATCACTGCAGGTTGCTACGATGTATACAATGCAGGATTGCAATGCCAATGGGTAGATGTCACGGATGTTCCTGCAGGAACCTATCACCTTGTATTAAAAACCAACTGGGATCATGATCCTGATATGTTGGGAAGATATGAATTGGCGTACAACAACAACTGGGCACAAGTATGCTTCAGCTTTGAGCGAGATAGCCAAGACCAATTGATCAACTTCCAAAAACTGCCCATGTCCTCCTGCGGATTGTTGACGGACTGCCTAGGACAACCCTTTGGAAGTGCACAACCTGACTGTCAAGGAAACTGTCCCGGCCAAGTGAAAAAAGGAGACATCGCCACCGACTTGATGTATGATTTGGGAGACATTTACGCTTATGGCAATGCTTCTGTTGCAGAAAATCTTGGCGCAACCGATTGCAACGATTTGAATGAAGATGGTGTGGTCAGCATTGCGGATGCCACCTACTTGGATCAGTGCATTCATACCCAGCAGGACCAAGGCATTTTGCCTGGATTGATGGAGCCCTGCGCTTGGGATCCCGAAATTGTCGACATCAGCGAGACAGCCACATTGGGCATAACCAACTTGAATACAACGGATGGATACTTTGATGTGACCATCACCAACGCAGATGGCATGGTGAATGCGGTGCAATTTGACATCAGTGGAGCCACCATCATGAGCGTTGAAAGTTTGTTACCCAATACAACTTGGAGTTCGCATATTTTCTTTGAAGACGAGGGAACCAAGATTGCCGCTTTGGGTCATTTGGGCACCATGATTCCGGTGAACTTCACTCCCCTACCCATATTGCGTGTGCACTATGCCAACATCAACAACAATGAGATATGCATCGGCAACATCGATGAGGTCATCAATGTTTTCATGCACAACATTTTGACCCAAGTAGGCCCCTGTGTTCCGGTTAGTGAAATGATCAACAATCCCGTTTTCACCGAGTCCAATTGTGTCAGCAGTCCTGTTGTATTTACAGACAACAGCTTTGGCAATACCACGCGAACTTGGTATTTCCCTGGAGGAACGCCTGCGATTTCAAATGACAATGAAGTTGCTGTGCAATACAGCGCCCTGGGCAACTACAGTTTTGGGTTGGTCATTACCGATGGCAACTACAGCGACTCTGTGTGGTACGAAAATGCGGTTCAAATTTCAGAAGCCATCACTTACTATCAGGACAATGATGGCGATGGCGAAGGAAGCGATAACACAACACTTGCCTGCTCAACGCCCAATGGTTATGTGACCAATAGCAATGATTGTGACGACATGGACAATGGCATTTTCACCTCGGCTGTTGAGATTTGCAACAACTTGGATGACAATTGCAACAGCCAGACAGATGAAGGATTTGATCAGGACAATGACGGATACAGCGCTTGTCAAGGGGATTGTGACGATAACAACAGCATTGCTCATCCGCAGGCTTTGGAATTGTGCAACAATGTAGATGACAATTGCAACAGCATCACCGACGAAGGATTTGACAATGATGGAGATGGATTCACTTTGTGCAATGGCGATTGCAATGACAGCAATGCTGCCATGAATCCTACCACACCCGAGACCTGCAATGGCTTGGACGACAATTGCGATGGATTGGCTGACGAGGGATTAACAACACCATGGTACAATGACATTGACCAAGACGGATACGGAGCCGGCGTTGCCGCTTACTTCTGCATTCAGCCTGTGGGCATGGTGACCAACGATGCGGATTGCGATGACAGTGATCCGATGTTGAATCCAGCTGCGGTTGAGGTATTGGACAACACGGACAACGACTGCGATGGATTTGTGGATGAGGGAGCGGTGAATAGTGTTTATGATTTAGATCAAGTACAACTGACCATCATGCCCAATCCAGCCCACAACCAAGTTGTTATTTATACCAATGCACACATTGGACAGGTAAAAGTAAAAGCATTTGACCAACAAGGTAAAATCATAGACACATTTCAATATACAGGACAGCGCGCGGAAATCAATGTTTCCAGCTGGGCTGCAGGAGTCTATCAATTGGTCTTTGAAACGGCCAATGGATATGGGATGAAAAGGTTGGTGGTGGAGTAAAATTTATTTTCATATATGACAACAAGGTATTTTTCAATTTGCGCATTTATTATATTATCTATCGCCGGGTTCGGTCAAACGCCAATAACATTTACAGTTGATATTGCAGGAACTGGATTGACTCCAGCTGCTACAGGTGTTCACATCGCAGGGAACTTTCAAGACCCAAACTTCGACGGCTCTGTTGTTAATCCATCTTATACCAATTGGAGTCCATCTTCAATTCCGATGAATGATAACGGTAATGGCACCTTCTCTATCACATTGAACTTATTGCCAGAGCGCTACGAATTCAAGTTCATCAATGGAAATAATTGGAACAACGTTGAGGATCCTCCAAACATTTGCCAGGTTGAGTTAAACGGTAATGACAATCGATACATAGAAGTTGGAACAACACCATTGACTTACTCGGTATGTTTTGGCTCATGTTCATTGTGTGGCACAAAGGCCGTGTTGTTTCGAGTTGATATGTCAATGGTAGATTCTGATGGTGATGGAATCTATGCAGAAGTTGGTGAAGACATCAGCCCAGCAGGTGTTCACGTTGCAGGTAACTTTGCAGATCCTAATTACGATAACCAGGTTGACAACCCTAGTTATGCCAACTGGAATCCAGGTTTCATTTCTTTAAATGCTTTGGGTAATGGTGTTTATGGCGTTATTCTTCAATTAGTCTCTGGTAATTACGATTACAAGTTCATCAATGGGGACAGTTGGGGATTTGAAGAGCCATTGAACGGGCCTTGTTTCTTCAATGGAAATCGTCAGCTAGTAGTTGACCAGCCCAATATTTTGACAGGGCCCTACTGCTTCTCTTCATGCACTGCATGCATATTGCCAACCTCCGTCACATTTCGCGTAGACATGGGAAATGAAGAAATATCTCCAAATGGCATTCACATTGCTGGAAGTATGCAGGGATGGAATCCTGGAGATCCTAGCTGGGCAATGAATGATATGGGAAATAATGTATTCGAAATCACTAAGGCTATGCAATCTGGGGATTATCAATTCAAATTTATCAACGGCAACAATTGGTCAGGAAGTGACAACTACCCCGAAAATACCCCAGAAGAGTGCTCTCAATCTGGTAATCGTTTTGTAACCATTTCCGGAAATTCTATGATTTTAGAATACTGCTTTAATCAATGCTCTTCTAATTGCAGTCCTATTCCCCCCCCTGTAATATTTGGTTGCCTTGACTCTTCAGCATTCAACTATAATCCGATTGCTAACACCGATGATGGATCTTGCATTCCAATAGTGCAAGGATGCACCAATCCATTAGCTTTAAATTTCAATGAATTGGCAAATACCGATAATGGATCATGCATTGATGCTGTTCAAGGTTGTATGAACCCTAATGCTTGTAATTATAATGCACTTGCCAATATTTCGGATAACTCATGTCTTTTCAACAATGAGCCTTGCAACGACGAGCTGATTTCCACCGTAAATGACATAATCAATGAAATGTGCACCTGCGCCGGAACCCCCACCGACCTCAATGGCAACAATGAAAACACCTACCAAGGTTTGTTCTACCAAGCATTAGCCCGCAATGAAGACGGCACCCCTATGGCCAACCAAAACATCAGCATCCGTTTTAGTCTGCACCAAAGCACAGCCAATGGCACGTTAGAATACCAAGAAGTACAAAACGTATCCTCCAACGCCATGGGACTGTTCACTACTTTCTTCGGAACAGGACAAGCAGTGATTGGTAATTTCAGCAATATCCAATGGGGTGTCAATGCCAAATATCTCCAAGTTGAAATGGACATCAACGGTTGGCAAACCATCGGCACCCAACAATTGGCCGCTGTTCCTTATGCCATTAGAGCCAAAGAGGTTGACGCTGGTGGTCTTAAATTACAATCACCCAATGGAAATTGCTATATACTGCAAGTAAACAACAACGGATCTTTGTCCACGTTGCAAGTGCCTTGCGATTAGTGCTTCTCCATTTTGTTTTCCATTTTCTTACTTGATATCCGCTACCTTTGGTTGCCATGGATGACAATGCCTTTTCTTATGCGGGATTAACTGCAGATGATGTGACTGCAGCCCGCAAGCAATGGGGCGACAACCGTTATGTCTTTGAAAAGGACTACACCTTGATCAAAACGATCTGGCGACTCGTCCAAGAGCCCATGATTGTACTGCTTTCCATTGCCTCTGTCATCTATTTTGTCAGTGGCGCCTTTCATGATGGACTCTTTATTTTATCGGCCATTGTCTTCCAATCTGCCATTTCACTTTACCAATTCAATAGAAGCAACAAAGCCCTCAACAAACTCAAAGCCTTCACAGCGCCTTCCTGCAAGGTCATTCGCGACCTCAAAGTAATCGCCATCCCGACCGAAGAAATTGTCATTGGAGACTACCTGATTCTCGAAGAAGGCGGTCGTGTCGCTGCCGATGGAACCATCATAAAAGCCCATGATTTCTCGGTGGATGAATCCATCCTCACCGGCGAATCCATGGCCGTTTCCAAGAATGTTAACACCACAGATAAGATCGTCTATGCAGGGACACACGTTTGCACGGGCATGGCGGTCATCATCGTCTCGCAAGTCGGGCTGCACACGCAATTGGGTAAAATAGGCAAGAGCTTGGAAAGCATTCAGGCTACCTCATCCCCACTCGAAATACAAGTCAACCAATTCGTCAAACTCATGTCCATCATCGGGTTGATTGTATTCGCCGTGGTTTGGGTATTCAACTATCAGCACAGCCACCTCTTTTTGGATAGTCTGCTGCAATCCTTGACCTTGGCCATGAGCATTCTGCCCGAAGAAATCCCAGTGGCCTTCTCCACCTTCATGGCACTGGGGGCATGGCGATTGATGAAGTTGGGCATCGTTGTTAAGCAAATGAAAACTGTAGAAACCTTGGGAAGTGCGACAGTCATTTGCACTGACAAAACAGGCACCTTGACGGAAAACAAAATGAGTGTTGCGCAGATCTATGTGCACACCGACCGCTCTTTCTTCAGTCCGGATTCAGCAGCTACCGATTTGGCGCAACGTGTCATTGAGATGGGCATGTGGGCCAGCGAACCCCTTCCCTTTGACCCCATGGATTTGGCCTTGCATCAAACCTATTCCAAACATTGTTCATCAGACCAACGAAAGGACTATCATTTGGTTCATGAATATCCATTGTCCGGACAACCGCCGATGATGACGCACATTTATCATTCCGCGCAAAATCCTGAAATCATCGCCTGCAAAGGAGCGCCAGAGGCGATCATAGCAGTATGTCAACTGAACCCTTCTGAAAAAACTGAAATAGAAAACGCCATCGAAGCCATGGCCCATCATGGCTACCGTATTCTGGGCATCGCTGCATCAACAGAAAATTTTGAAAGTTATCCCAAAACACAACAAGAGATTTCTTTTCAATTCTTGGGCTTGGTGGCCTTCTACGATCCCCCCAAAGCCAATATTTCATCCGTCATTGCAGACTTCTATCGTGCAGGATTGGCGGTCAAAATCATCACCGGCGACAACGCGAGCACCACTTGCTCCATTGCCAAACAAATTGGATTGCGTGATGCTGAACAATCCATCGATGGACAAACATTGATGAATCTCTCGCCTGAAGAATTGAGGGACGCGGTGAGAACACATTCCATTTTCACCAGAATGTTCCCTGAGGCCAAACTCAAGATTATTGAAGCACTAAAAATGGATCAACAGGTAGTGGCCATGACAGGAGATGGGGTCAATGATGGGCCAGCCCTCAAAGCCGCTCACATCGGGATTGCCATGGGGACCAAAGGTTCCGAGATGGCCAAGCAGGCGTCCGCCATGATTTTGCTTGAGGATGATTTATCATTGATGGTCACTGCCATTGAATCGGGAAGAAAAATCTACACCAATCTAAAAAAAGCGATTCAATACATTATTTCGATTCACATTCCCATTATTCTCACCGTCTTTATTCCACTGGTCTTTCACTGGCCTTACCCCAATCTTTTTTCACCGATACACATTTTGTTTTTTGAATTGATCATGGGGCCAACCTGTTCGATTCTATTCGAGCGGGAACCCGCAGAAATGGAAATCATGCAACAAAAACCCAAAAGTTGGAGCAATCAATTTTTCAATTGGCGGGAGTTAACCACCAGCCTTGTTCAGGGATTGGTCATCAGCACTGGAATGATGGTGATCTATCAGATGGGATGTCAAAGGGAATGGACAGAAGCAGAGATTAGAACTGCTTGTTTTGTTACCCTTATCTCTGCCAACATCATGCTGACCTTGGTCAATCGATCATTCTACCACTCCGTGCTGATGACCATTCGGTACAGCAATCCACTGGTCCCTTTGACATTGGGAATTACCATTGTATTGGTGGCAGCCATTCTCTATTTAGCACCCATTCGCGATTTCTTTGAATTTGAAACATTGACCATTTCCATGATGCTGTGGAGTTTAGGAGTCGGTGTGATCTCGGTTTTGTGGTTTGAAATCTGGAAGGGGTTTCGGCAGTACGGGAAAATGGCATAATCACTATATTTGAAAGTGATTGACAAACATTTCCAACAAGCCATCGACCAAAATCAAATGACCAAATGATACAGAAAATCAAACAACTCATTCGGCCCTATCTCATCAACTACGTTGCCCGAGAAATCCCTTTGCATTGGACGCAGAAAACAGAAAGTTCGCAATTGGTTCAATGGTTTGGAGGCGCATCTTCCGTTAAACCTCCCGTGAGTAGATTTTGCACATTGATTGAAAAGCGCGCCATCCTCACCAATGCGCAGGGAGAAAAACCCTTGTGGGAAGGTTACCAAGGAGCGACAAAAACAACACGCAGCTCCAATCAAGTGCGCACACAACCCAGTATGGGTAATCTCTTCACGCATTTGGTAAGATTGAAAAAGCCACAATACACCGTAGAGTTTGGAACAGCTTTCGGTATTTCAGGAATGTATTTCTTAGCAGGAATGGAAATGAATCAGCAAGGTCAGTTGCTCACCTTTGACCCCAATGATGTTTGGGCCAATTTGGCCAAAGACAATCTTTCGAAAATCAGTCAGCGCTACCAACTGACCATAGGGACATTTGAGGAAAACATTGAGAAAGTGCTTCCGAGCGGAGCATCGATTGACCAGGCTTTTATTGATGCCATTCACACCAGAGAGTTCGTGATGCCCCAAATGGAAATTGTATTAAAATACAGTCAGCCGGGCACCATCATCATCTTTGATGACATCAATTTTTCGCAAAACATGCGGGACTGCTGGAATGACGTAGCCAAGGATCCACGATTCAGTGCAACGGTGAGTTGTGGAGATCGGGTTGGGGTTGTTGAGGTGAATTGAGTATTGAGTAATGAGTATGAGTATGAGTAATGAGGATTGAGTGCTGGTTACTGGTTACTGAGTACTCGATACTGACTACTCGTTACTGAGAATCCTCACCGCTACCTCATTTCTCCTGTCCACCAATTGATAAGGTGGGTTGTAGCCCATGAATAGAAAAGGTTCCTGATAGCTGATTTGATTGTCTTTCAATACCTGAATCAATTGCTCCTTGTGCGCCTCTATCTTCTCGTCACTGGACCAACCTCCAAATTGAATAACGGCCATCCTGGAGCCCTTCACCTTTTCTTGATAAACCCTTCCGTCATTGGGTTTGGGCAAACTGTCCATGTTCATTTGAGAGGGAACCATAAAGGACATTTTCATCTGCCCCCCCATCTCCATCACCACAGGTGAAGTCATGGCAATGCTCTGCCCTTTGTCATTGCCGCCAAAAATGTATCCAGCCAATATTCTAAATCCCTTGCTGGCTCCATCCGCGTAAGTGCTATCCGTTAGTTGCACACTAGAAAAAACAGCGTCCTCATATTGACGAATTTCTACTTCGCCTATTTTTCGTTCAACGGTGTAGGCGTATTGCTCCACGTCGCCAGATGACTTTACTGTAAATCCTTGTACCATAATTAAAGCAAAAACGATGACGACAATTAAAATGATGATTACTTTCATACCGATAAAACCCCTGATCAACCCAGATGTTCACATGATTCCCAATAGAAATCGCTTTTACCAAATGACCTTTGCTTCTGTTTACCCGCTTTACCTTAAAAAAGCAGAGCGCAAAGGTCGCACAAAAAACGAAGTAGACGCCATCATTCTATGGCTCACTGGCTATGATGAATCGGGAATTGCAGAGCAATTGGAAAGCCTAAATAACTTTGAAACCTTTTTTCAGGATTGCCCCAATTACAACCCCAATGCCAACAAAATCAAAGGAACCATCTGCGGATATCGCATTGAGGAAATCCAAGACCCATTGATTCAGAAAGTTCGAATTTTGGACAAACTCATCGATGATTTGGCCAAAGGAAAAAAAATGGAAAAAATATTACCGCAATGATTTACGACCAAAATTTTGAAAACATCGATTTCTCCAAAGAAGCACTCGCCTCAAACGATTTTGAAGATTGCACTTTTTCCTTTTGTAATTTTTCAGCGGTTAATTTAAGCAGCGTTAAATTCTCCAATTGTGATTTCATTGATTGTAATTTAAGCCTATGCAACATCAACGGGACCGCCTTTCGTCAGGTACAATTTGACCATTGCAAAATGCTCGGACTACACTTTGAAAATGCCAATCAAATGGGGCTTCAAATGAACTTTGCAGACTGCAACTTGACCCATGCCTCATTCTTTCAAGTTGCATTGAAAAAAGCCTTATTCAAAGAATGTAAATTGATTGAAGTAGATTTCACCGATGGCGATTTCAACAAGTCCATTTTCCAAGGATGCGACTTTTCTGGTGCTGTATTTTACAACACGAATTTGGAACAAGTGGATTTCAGAACTTCCATCCGATACTCCATTCATCCTGAAAACAACAAAATCAAAAAAGCGCTTTTCTCACACTCGGATATCCATGGTTTATTGGAACATTGCGGGATTGTAATTGAGTAGGGAAAAGGATTGTGGGTAATGGGGGTTGAAGCAAGAGCTTTAACGCAGAGAGCGCAAAGGTCACGCAAAGAGCGCAACACAATTGCTTCAACACCTTCGCGAAATCTTGGCGCACTTTGCGTTAAAAAACAACCTACAACTCCCCTGCCTCCGCAATCAACTCTGCGATATCCTTCACCGCAATGACATGTTCTTGCTCAAAGTGTTTCACCCCATCTGTCATCATTGTATTGCAAAACGGACAGCCTGTAGCAATAACGTTGGGCTGAATGGCCAAAGCATCCTCGGTGCGCTCTATATTCACTTCCTTATTGCCTTTCTCCGCTTCTTTGAACATTTGTGCGCCACCCGCTCCGCAGCAAAGACCATTGGTCTTGCATCGCTTCATCTCCACCAACTCCGCATCTAACTTTTGAATCAATGCTCTTGGTGCTTCATACTCTCCATTCCCTCTTCCCAAATAACACGGATCATGGAAAGTAATTTTCTTCCCTTTGAAAGCTCCTCCTTCTATACGCAATTTGCCTTCAGCTATCAAATCCTGAATCAATTGGGTGTGATGCACCACTTCATAATTGCCTCCCAAAGCAGGGTATTCATTTTTCAATGTATTGAAACAATGCGGACATCCGGTGACAATTTTCTTTACTTCATATGCATTCATCACCTCGATGTTCTGCATGGCCATTAACTGAAAAAGAAATTCATTTCCTGAT
>JACCDH010297137.1_pt1 | contig 18601 bp, 20 predicted proteins | sample 7442481 | NCBI WGS metagenome assembly JACCDH01 (sample SAMN15323433, study PRJNA562643) | freshwater metagenome | isolation source: river surface water | place: USA:Blue River Watershed | collected 2017-08-15 | reverse complement strand
GGTGGAAATGATTTCAAGATCGCACAGAAATCCTACCCCGTTTCAGTTTCTGGTACATCAATATCAAGCCTTGGAGTGTTCTCTGCTTATTCGAATAGACTTACGAAGCAAGGGGCTTTCGATAGCGGAATGATCGTCACTGCGATTGGGTATGATGAAAACAATATATGTTTTCAAAATCAAGGCACGCCGGCTGAATGTTTTTTGAAGTCAGACCCCAATGCCTTGGTCAACGTCGGCTCCTATGGGATTTATAACAGCGATGGAAGTCGCTATCTTGGGTCCGTTTCAGGTCTGGTGATCAATGGCACAGCCTATAATATGCCCTACGGCTTCGGTGGCCCATTGTTCGATGTTGGTCAAAATAGTCCAGGTCTGCTAACAAGTGCCGATAGTGTCACAATGAACGGGCAGCCAATGAAAGTGCAATGGCTCGCGAAAGTGGTTGCCAGCCCTTTAGCTACTGGTAACCAAGGGAGCATCTCTTTGAATGTGGATGTTTCCCAACTCTACGATGCCAGCACCTTGACGGATCAAAGGAGTAGTGTGGGGTCATTGCCCAGTGCCGTATTGCTTCAGCCTGTCAAAGCACGTGGTGGGAAGCTGCTCTAGATTTCCGACTGATTTGAAGTCGAGTGCTCGAGCTGATACCAGCCTTTTCATTTTGGCTGGTGCAGAGACCGATCACTCGACCTTCCAGCTGCCCGACTTGCCGCCGTGCTTCTCCATCACGCGGATGTCGGACATCACCATCGTCTTGTCGACCGCCTTGCACATGTCGTAGATGGTCAGCAGGCCGACCTGCACCGCAGTCAGCGCTTCCATTTCGACGCCGGTCTTGCCCAGCGTCTCGACCTGTGCATTGCACATGATGCTGTGCTCATCTTCATTGATGGTGAATTCGACCGCGACCCGCGTCAGTGCCAGCGGGTGGCACAAGGGGATCAGGTCGCTGGTGCGCTTGGCCGCCATGATCGCGGCGATGCGCGCGATGCCGAGCACATCGCCTTTCTTGGCAGTCCCTGACATCACGATGGCCAGTGTCGCCGGCTTCATCCGGATGATGCCGCTCGCGATCGCGACGCGATGGGTATCGTTCTTCGCGCCCACATCGACCATGTGGGCTTGCCCCCCTGAGTCGAAATGGGTCAGGCCGCCGTTGTCGTTGCCGGATGCTGGAATATCTTTCTTCGTGCTCATCGCGTTCTGCTGTTTGGTCGGTGTGCCGCGCGGGGCTTGCGCTTTGTAAACGGTTGTGAGGCGGCATGGTGCGCCTCGGGTTGCGGGTATCATAGCACCATGACTTTCCGCACTCGCCATCGGGTTTGTTGGCCTGTCCTGTCGCGCCTGGCTTCGCCACTGCGGCGGCTGCTGGCGGCTGGCGTGCTCGCACTGTCGATGCCTGCGCTGCTGGCGCCGGCCGGGCTGCATGCGCAATCCTTGCCGAACCTTGGTGGCAGCGATGGCGAGGAATTGTCACCGCTGATGGAGCGCAAGCTCGGCGAGCAGGTGATGACCAGCATACGCCGTGACCGTGATTATCTCGACGATGGCGTTACTGTCGATTTCCTGAACCAGTTCGGCGGCATCCTGCTCGCGTCCAGCCCGGAAGCGCGCGGCGATGCGGGCTATGATTTCTTCTTCTTTGCAGTACGCGATCCGTCGCTGAATGCGTTTGCGCTGCCCGGTGGCTTCATCGGCGTGCATACCGGCCTGGTGCTGGCCGCCCAGTCGGAGTCCGAATTGGCTTCGGTGCTCGCGCACGAGATCGGCCACGTGTCGCAGCGACATATCGCGCGCATGATCGGCAACCAGAAGCAGGATTCGCTGCTGCCGCTGGCCGGCTTGCTGGTAGGCTTGCTCGCCGCGCGCACCAGCCCGGACCTGGCCGGTGCGGCGATGATGGGCGGAACCGGTCTCGCCGCGTCACGACAGCTGAGCTTTGGCCGCGATGCCGAGCGCGAGGCTGATCGACTCGGCCTCGCGCTGCTGAACGGCTCTGGTTTCGAGGTCAGCGGCATGGTGAATTTCTTCGGCCGCCTGCAAGCGGCCAGCCGCAGTCGCAACGACAACCTGCCTTCTTATCTGCGCACGCACCCGCTGACGACCGAGCGTATCGCCGATATCGAGGCGCGCATCCGTAACCTGCCTTACCGGCAGCGCGTCGACAGCCTGGACTTCCTGCTGGTGAAGGCGAGGCTGCGTGTGCTGCAGGACGATACGCCGCAGGGCTGGCGCGATGCCGGCACGCTCCTCAATGAACAACTGCGGCAGGGCAATCGCCTGCAAGTGCTGGGCGCGAAATACGGGTTGGCCATGATCGCGCTGCGACAGGCCGACCCTGCGCGTGCGAAAGGACTGCTCGACGAGATCGAAGCCGAACTCCAGCGCACGCCGGCGCTGCCGGAATCACCGGCCGTGCGTAGCCTGCAGATCGACCAGAAGCTGGCCGCGCGCGATGCCGCCGGGGCTTTCACGATTGCGAATGACGCGCGCCAGCGTTTCCCGCTGTCGCGCGCGATCGCGATGCAGTATGCCGACTGCCTGATGGCCAAGGGCGACAAGGAAGCGGCAGTCGCTTTCCTGCGCGACCAGACCCAGTTGTACCGGCAGGATGCCGGCGTGCAGCGCGCACTGGCACGCGCGTATGCGGAGCAGGGCAAGAAAGCATTGCAGCACATGGCGCTGGCCGAGTATTACGCATTGTCTGGCGCACTCCCGGCAGCGCTGGAGCAGTTGCGCATTGCGCGCGCTGCGGCGGATGCATCGTTCTATGACCAGGCCGTGATCGATGCGCGCGAGCGCGAATTGCAGGCCATCTGGCGCGATGTGATGAAGCAGCAGCAGGGCAAGCGCTAGCCGAGCTTGTGGCTCAGCGAGGCAGTTGCGCAGGATGCGCAACAAAGCCCAGTTGTTGCAGGTCACCGGAGCGCAAGGGCTGTACCAGCAGCATCCGATCGCCAATGCATAGTTGAAGTCCTTCGTGCGGCGCGGACAGCCAGTCCATCAGCACGATGTCTTCGACCAGCTTGCCGTCGATGCGCAGCAGCGACAGGCAATCGCCAAGGTCGCGGTCATCCAGCATCGCCAGTTTTTCTCCGGCCTTCAATACGAGTCGGCCTTCTTCGGTCATCCACGCCTGTTCAATCGCATTGAGCGGCGCACCGTCGTGCGTGACGAAGCCATGGACTGGGTCGGTACGCGCAATGAAAGGCGTTGCTTCCAGTTCCACGTAGACGCGCTGCGGACCGTTCTGGAAATACCAGCAACCGCGTTCATCCTGAAGGTAGTTGCGGTAGATAAAGGAAAGCAGTGTTGGATGGCGGATCACATCACCCGGCGCATGCGCGGCCTGCGCCGCTTCGTCACGCATGCGAAACGCGCCACGCGCGTCGAGCGCGAGCCAGCCGTAGCAATGCGGCACGTCAGGCCATTTGGCCATCGCCTGCCGGACGATCTCATCCATACCTGCGAGCGTATCAGGCTGCAGCCTGCGTGTCCTGCCTGAGACGCACTTGCTCGGACAGGAAGCGCACCAGCCGTCGCGGCAGCCATTGCAGCGCGCCGGGCGGCCGCCCGGTCGCAAACCCCACATGCCCGCCCTGCGACGGGTACTCGAGGATCACTGCCGATGAAGCCTTGCGCGGCAGGTGGCGCGCGGGCAGGAAAGGATCATTGCGCGCATTCAGCACCAGGGTCGGCACGGTAATGTCGCGCAGCACATGGCGCGCGCTGGCGCGGTGCCAATAGTCATCGGTGTCGCGGTAGCCATGCAGCGGCGCCGTCACCACATTGTCGAACTCGTACAGGTTGCGCGAGGCCAGCATGCGGTCACGGTCGAACAGGCCGGGAAACTGCTCCAGTTTCGCGAGGCACTTGGGCTTGAGCGTCTGCAGGAACACGCGCGTGTAGATCATGTTCAGGCCTGATGACAGCGCCTTGCCGCCGGCGCTCAGGTCGAGTGGCGCCGAGATCGCGCACGCAGCATCGACGAAGCCGCTGTCCTCGGCAAAGCTGCCCAGCCAGCGCAACAGCGCATTGCCGCCCAGTGATACACCGGTCGCGAAGAAGTTCGACGCATTGCGCGCCAGCGGGTGCAGCGCCATGCGCTGCAGTATCCAGCCGACCTCGTCGGCATCGCCGGAATGGTAGAAGCGCGGCGCACGGTTCAGCTCGCCCGAGCAGCCGCGGAAGTGCGGCACTGCGCCCGACCAGCCGAGCGCCTCGATGTACGACAGGATCGCACGCGCATAGTGGCTGGATGACGAGCCTTCGAGGCCGTGGAACAGCACCAGCATCGGCTTGCCGGGCAGGCCTTCGACGAAATCGACGTCGATGAAATCGCCATCGGGCGTGTCCCAGCGCTCACGCGCCAGCGTCACGTCCGGCGTGTTGATGGCTTTCGCCGGGTAGATGGTCTGCAGGTGTCCGCCTGGCAGCCACAGCGGGGCGCGGTAGTCACTCATGGTCGTGTTCCCTGCCGATCACTCATCGCTTGGGCGCCTGCGTGCGGAAATTCAGTGCAGGATGCCGGCAGCGGCGAGCGTCTCTTCGACCGGACGTCCGGGCGCGATGGACGAATGATGCAGTACGATGCGCCAGCCCTGCGGCGTCTTCAGGTAGACATTGGTCGCGAGGATGTGCGCTTCCTGCCAGTCGGGATCGTCCGGACGCTTGACCTCTTCCACCACGCTGTGCACCGCGCACATCATGTTGTGCGTCGCATGCAGGTGGCGTGGCCGGATGTGCACCGGGCCGCGCTCGAAGATCAGTTCCCAGGATTCGCGGATTGCCGCATGTCCCTGTAGGCGCGGTGCGCCCGGATGGATGCAGGCGATCTCGTCGTCTTCGGCCCACAGCGCCATCAGGCCTTCGAGGTCGGCACGCGCGATCGCATCATAGAACGCGTGCTCGACGTCTTCGGCGCTGGCAAGGGTCTTGGTGACGTTGGGCATTGGTCTCAAGATTCAGTGCGAGGCCGCCGAGGCGCCCGGCTTGAGCTTGTAGACCGTGCCGCAGTACGGGCACTTCGATTCACCGTTCGCGCCAAAATCGAGGAAGACGCGCGGATGAGAAGACCAGACCGGCATCGCCTTGTTCGGGCAATACGCGGGCAGGTCCTGGCTGTCGAGCTCGATGGCGGGCGCGTGCTGGCTCATGGCGTCTTCCTTGTTCGGTGCTTGTTGCCGATGACTTTTATACCTTGGACAGCCAGTCCTTGTACTTGGTCGCCTTGCCGCCGACCACGTCAAAGAACAGCGACTGCAGCTTCTCGGTGACCGGGCCGCGGCTGCCGGAACCGATCTGGCGGTTATCCAGTTCGCGGATCGGCGTCACTTCAGCAGCGGTGCCGGTGAAGAAAGCCTCGTCGGCGCAGTACATCTCGTCGCGCGTGATGCGCTTCTCGATCACGGAAATACCGAGGTCGCGCGCCATCGTCAGCACCGAGTCGCGGGTGATGCCATCCAGGCAGCTGGCCAGGTCCGGCGTGTAGATTTTGCCGTTCTTGACGATGAACACGTTCTCGCCGGCGCCTTCGGACACATAGCCGTCGGTATCCAGCAGCAGCGCCTCGTCATAGCCTTCGGCAGTCACTTCCTGGTTGGCGAGGATGGAGTTGATGTAATAGCCGCTGGCCTTCGCGCGCACCATCGACACGTTCACGTGATGACGGGTAAACGACGAGGTCTTCACGCGGATGCCGCGCGCCAGGCCGTCTTCGCCAAGGTAGGCGCCCCAAGGCCAGGCGGCGATGCCGACATGGATGGTGTTGCCGCGGGCGGACACGCCCATTTTTTCGGAGCCGATCCAGATCAGCGGGCGCAAGTAGCAGGATTCGAGCTTGTTCGCGCGCACCACTTCCTTTTGCGCCTCGACCAGGGTGTCGAAGTCGAACGGCACGGCCATCTGGAAAATCTTGGCCGAGTTGAACAGGCGCTGCGTATGTTCCTTCAGTCGGAAGATCGCGGTACCGTCGACGGTCTTGTAAGCGCGTACGCCCTCGAACACGGCCATGCCATAGTGCAGGCTGTGCGTGAGCATATGAAGGTTGGCTTCGCGCCAATCAACCAGTTGGCCATCTTTCCAGATTTTGCCGTCGCGGTCGGCCATGGACATGTCGAATCTCCCGTGCGTATTTGTTGCAAAGGGTGGATTTTAGCGGATTCAATCGTCCCGGCGGCTTGCTGGGTAGAATATCGCCTTGTCCGTTTGCTACGGACTACCGTCTATTCCCCTTCTTACCGAATGAACCACACGCCGGCGGAACTGGCCGAACGCGACAGGAGCGCTTTCTGGGATGCAGTGCGCATCAGTGCGCAGACCATGCCCGGCTTGTTCGCGTGGGGCATGGTCACCGGCATGGCGATGGTGCAGTCCGGGCTTGCACTGTGGCAGGCGCTGGCGATGACCTTCATCGTCTATGCGGGCTCGGCGCAATTGGCGGCCTTGCCCCTGATCGCGGCTGGCGTGCCGATCTGGGTCACGGTTTTCACTGCGCTGATGGTCAACCTGCGCTTCGTGATTTTCAGCGCCGTCATCGGCCCGCATTTTTCCCACCTCAAATGGCCGAAGCGTCTGTGGTACGGCTACCTGAACGTCGATCTGGTCATGGCCTTCTTCCCGCAGCGTTTCCCGTCCCATACGGTGAACAAGCCGGCCGGCAAGGTCGGCTTTTTCCGCGGGCTGGTGATCCCGAACTGGTGGGCATGGCAGCTGGGCACGATCGCCGGCATTCTGCTGGCCAGCCAGATCCCGGCCAGCTGGGGCATCGGTTTCGCCGGCACGCTCGCGCTGCTGGCGATCACGATACCGCTGGTGCGTGGCCGGCCGACGCTGGCTGGCGTCGTCGTCGCGTCGCTGGTGTCGGTGCTGACCGCCGGCTGGCCTTACCGCAGCGGACTGCTGGCAGCCACCGTTGCCGGCATTGCAGCGGCGATGGCCGCCGAGCGCCTGTTGCACAAGCAGGCCGGGCCGAGCTCCGGGGAGGCTGCATGAGCGCACTCGAGTACGGGCTGCTGATGCTGCTGATGGCGGCCACCACCGTGGTCACCCGCAGTTTTTTCTTCATGTACCGCGGCGCGTCGAAGATGCCGGCCTGGCTGCAGCAGGCGCTGACCTATGTGCCGGCAGTCGCGCTGTCGGCCATCCTCGCCCCTGACCTGCTGATGCTGAATGGCGCCTTTGTTGCCCCGTGGACCAATATCCGGCTGCTGGCCGCAGTTGCCGCGACGATGTTCTTCCTGTGGACCCGGCATTTGCTGGCGACACTGGCCTTCGGGATGGCGGTGTTCACGCTGCTGCGACTGCTGGGCTGAGGCTGGGTTTTCGCCTTTGCTCATGCCTGACTGACAACGATCAAAGGATGGGTGCGTCGGGTAAAATAGCGGGTTTTCAATCCGCCACCTTCTGCCCATCATGCAATTCAAACGCCTGAGTGACCTGGCCGCATCCGGCCAGCTGCGCGGCAAGCGCGTCTTCATCCGCGCTGACCTCAACGTGCCGCAGGATGACGCGGGCAAGATCACCGAAGACACGCGGATTCGCGCATCGGTCCCGGCGATCCGGCTGGCGCTCGATGCGGGTGCGGCCGTGATGGTCACGTCCCACCTCGGTCGTCCGACCGAAGGCGAGTTCAAGCCCGAAGATTCATTGGCGCCGATCGCGGCCCGCCTGTCCGAGCTGCTCGGCAAGCCCGTGCCGCTGAAAGCCAACTGGGTCGATGGCGTCGATGTTGCTGCCGGCGAGGTCGTGCTGCTCGAGAACTGCCGTGTGAACCAGGGCGAGAAAAAGAACAGTGACGAACTGGCGCAGAAGATGGCCAAACTGTGCGACGTCTATGTCAATGATGCATTCGGCACCGCGCACCGCGCCGAGGCCACCACGCATGGCATCGCGAAGTTCGCGCCCGTCGCCTGCGCTGGCCCGCTGCTGGCGGCCGAGCTGGATGCGCTGGGCAAGGCGCTGGGCCAGCCAGCACGTCCGCTGGCGGCCATCGTCGCCGGCTCGAAAGTGTCGACCAAGCTCACCATCCTGAAATCCCTGGCCGACAAGGTCGACCGCCTGATCGTCGGCGGCGGCATTGCGAATACCTTCATGCTGGCCGCCGGTCTCAACATCGGCAAGTCACTGGCCGAGCCGGACCTCGTGAGTGAAGCCAAGGCCATCATCGACATGATGGCCAAGCGCGGCGCATCGGTGCCGATCCCGACCGATGTCGTGTGCGCGAAAGAATTTTCTGCAACCGCTGCGGCCACCGTGAAGAAGGTTGCCGACGTCGAAGCCGATGACATGATCCTCGACATCGGCCCGGATACCGCGAAGCTGCTCGCGGCCCAGCTGCTGGACGCCGGCACCATCGTCTGGAATGGCCCGGTCGGCGTGTTCGAGTTCGACCAGTTCGGCCATGGCACGAAGGCGCTGGCGATGGCCATCGCCGAATCGAAGGGCTTTTCGATCGCAGGCGGCGGCGACACGCTGGCCGCGATTGCCAAGTACGACATTGCCGACAAGGTCGGCTATATCTCCACCGGTGGCGGCGCCTTCCTCGAATTCCTCGAGGGTAAAGTGCTGCCGGCGGTCGAGATACTGGAACAACGCGCGGCGTAAGCGGCGCATTTGCGAACCCGGGGGCAATGACGTCCCCACAGAGACCGGATCCTCCATGAAGCCACGCGCCACCAAGATCGTCGCCACCATCGGCCCCGCGTCCAGCACGCCGGAGGTGCTGCAAAGGATGATCGCGGCCGGTGTCGATGTGGTGCGGCTGAATTTCTCTCATGGCAAAGCGGAAGACCATGTCGCGCGCGCGCAGATGGTGCGCGATGCGGCAGCGGCCTGTGGCCGCGAAGTCGCGATTATGGCCGACCTGCAGGGCCCGAAAATCCGCGTCGGCAAGTTCAGGGATGGCAAGATCGAGCTCACAAAGGGTGATGCCTTCATCCTCGACGCCAACTGCGAACTGGGCGACCAGCAGCGCGTCGGCCTCGACTACAAGGAACTGCCGCGCGACCTGAAATCCGGCGACGTGCTGTTGCTCAATGATGGCCTCATCGTGCTGACCGTCGAGCGCGTCGCCGGCAGCGAGATCCATACCGTCGTGAAGATCGGCGGCGAGCTGTCCAACAACAAGGGCATCAACAAGCAGGGCGGCGGCTTGTCCGCGCCGGCACTGACCTCCAAGGACATGGAGGACATCAAGACCGCGATGAAGCTGGGCGCCGACTACGTCGCGGTGTCGTTCCCGAAAAATGCGACCGATATGGCGATGGCGCGCCAGCTGGCCAACATCGCCGCCGAGCCCTTGGGCATCAAGCCGCAGATGATCGCGAAGATCGAGCGTGCCGAAGCGATCCCGCTGCTGCAGGAAATCGTCGATGCGTCCGATGGCATTATGGTCGCGCGCGGCGATCTCGCGGTCGAGGTCGGCAATGCGGCCGTGCCGGCGCTGCAGAAGCGCATGATCCGCATGGCGCGCGCGTCCAACAAGCTGGTGATCACCGCGACCCAGATGATGGAGTCGATGATCCAGAATGCGGTGCCGACGCGCGCCGAAGTATCCGACGTCGCCAACGCGGTGCTCGATGGCACCGATGCGGTGATGGCGTCGGCCGAAACGGCGGCCGGCAAGTACCCGATCGAAACGGTCGAGATGATGTCCGCGATCTGTGCCGAGGCCGAGAAGTCCGAGCACACCACGCTGGACACCGATTTCCTGAACGTGACCTTCACCCGCATCGACCAGTCGATCGCATACGGCGCACTGTTCACTGCGCATCATCTGCGCGCGCGCGCCATCGTCGCATTGACCGAGTCGGGCTCGACGCCATTGTGGATGAGCCGTCACAACATCGACATGCCCATCTACGCAATGACGCCCAGCCTCGCGACCCAGCGCAAACTGGCGCTGCTGCGCAATGTGCACCCGCTGGAGCTGGCGCGCTCGACGGACCGCGACGCCGTGCTGCGCGAGGTCGAGCGCTTGTTGCTGGCCAAGGGCCTGGCGCACAACGGTGACATGATCGTCATCACCTGGGGCGAGCCGATGGGGCAGGTCGGTGGCACCAATGCGCTGAAGATCACGCGCATCGGCGAGCACTGAGCGCATTGCTGCACAGATCGCTGCATACATTGCCGGCACCCCAGACAAGATTGCTGACTCAAATATCCCTATACAACCTTACCGGAGATTTCCATGCCACTCGTATCCATGCGCCAATTGCTGGACCATGCCGCTGAAAACGGCTATGGCCTGCCCGCATTCAACGTCAACAACCTCGAGCAAGTGACGGCCATCATGCAGGCGGCGGACGAAGTCGGCGCGCCGGTGATCATGCAGGCGTCGGCGGGCGCCCGCAAATACGCCGGCGAAGCCTTCCTGCGCCACCTGATTTCGGCAGCGGTCGAGGCCTATCCGCACATTCCGGTCGTGATGCACCAGGACCATGGCCAGTCGCCGGCGGTCTGCATGGCCGCGATCAAGTCGGGCTTCACATCGGTGATGATGGACGGCTCGCTGATGGAAGATGGCAAGAGCGTCGCCAGCTACGAGTACAACGTCGAGGTATCGAAGAAGGTGGTCGAGTTTTCGCATGCAATCGGCGTCACCGTCGAGGCTGAACTCGGCGTGCTCGGCTCGCTCGAGACCATGATGGGCGACAAGGAAGACGGCCATGGCGCTGACGGCAAGATGACCCGCGAGCAGCTGCTGACCGATGTCGACCAGGCGGCTGACTTCGTGAAGCTGACCCAGTGCGACGCGCTCGCGATCGCGATCGGCACCAGCCATGGCGCGTACAAGTTCTCGCGCAAGCCGACCGGCGACATCCTCGCGATCGACCGCATCAAGGAAATCCACCAGCGCATCCCGAACACTCATCTGGTGATGCATGGCTCGTCGTCGGTGCCGCAGGAACTGCTGGCCGAGATCCGCGAGTTCGGCGGCGACATGAAAGAGACCTATGGCGTGCCGGTCGAAGAGATCCAGGAAGGCATCAAGCACGGCGTACGCAAGATCAATATCGATACCGACATCCGTCTCGCGATGACCGGCGCGATCCGTCGCTATCTGACCGAGAACCCGGGCAAGTTCGACCCGCGCGACTATCTGAAGCCGGCGCGCGAAGCGGCGAAGCTGGTCTGCAAGGCGCGTTACCTGTCGTTCGGTTGCGAAGGCCAGGCCGGCAAGATCAAGCCGATCTCGCTCGAGAAGGTCGCCGAGAAGTACAAGAAGGGCGAACTGGCCCAGATCGTGAAGTAATTGAACCGCACTCGCATGAACAGCCTCTACCAATCCACCATCACCTCGCTGCTGCTGCTGGGCCGCGGCAAGGTGCGCGACAACTACGCCGTCGGTGACGACAAGATCCTGATCGTGACCAGCGACCGCCTGTCGGCGTTCGACGTGGTGATGAACGAGCCCATTCCCGCGAAGGGCAAGGTGCTGAACCAGATGTCGGACTTCTGGTTCGACAAGCTCGGCCACATCGTGCCCAACCACCTGACCGGCGTTGCGCCGGAATCGGTGGTCGCCGCGAATGAAGTCGAGCAGGTGCGTGGCCGCGCGGTGGTCGCGAAGCGTTTGCAGCCCATCCTGGTCGAAGCCGTCGTGCGTGGTTACCTGATCGGCTCCGGCTGGAAGGATTATCAGAGCACCGGTGCGGTGTGCGGCATCGCGCTGCCCCCGGGGCTGAAGCTCGCGGCGAAGCTTCCCGAACCGATCTTCACGCCGGCCGCGAAGGCCGACATCGGCGAGCATGACGAGAACATCAGCTTCGCCGATATGCAGCAGCGCATCGGCAAGGAGCTGGCCGACAAGATCCGCGAGGTCAGCATCACGCTGTACCAGACCGCCGCCGATTACGCGGCCACGCGCGGCATCATCATCGCCGACACCAAGTTCGAGTTCGGCCTCGATGAGCAGGACACGCTGCACCTGATGGATGAAGTGCTGACCGCCGATTCCTCGCGCTTTTGGCCGGCCGACTCGTATGCGGAAGGTATCTCGCCGCCGTCGTTCGACAAGCAGTTCGTGCGCGACTATCTGGAAACGCTGAAGGACTGGAACAAGACCGCACCGGCACCGGCGCTGCCGGCCGACGTGATCGAGAAAACCGGCGCCAAGTACCGCGAAGCGCTGCAGCGCCTGACCGGCCACGACCTGAAAGACTGAGGGAACACGATGAGTGAAGCGAACAAGCCGCTGGTCGGCGTCGTGATGGGATCGTCCTCCGACTGGGACGTGATGCAGCATGCGGTCGCGATCCTGAAGGAATTCGGCGTCGCGCATGAGGCGCAAGTCGTCTCCGCGCACCGCATGCCCGACCAGATGTTCGACTACGCAAAGTCGGCACGTGCGCGCGGCCTGAAGGCCATCATCGCTGGCGCCGGCGGCGCGGCCCACCTGCCCGGCATGATCGCTTCGCAAACCATCGTGCCGGTGATGGGCGTGCCGGTGCCGTCGAAGTATCTGCGTGGCGAAGATTCGCTGCTGTCCATCGTGCAGATGCCCAAGGGCATACCGGTGCATACCTTCGCGATCGGTGAGGCCGGCGCCGCCAATGCCGCGCTGGCAGCGGTGGCGATGCTGGCCGTCGAAGATGCGGCACTGGCCGAGAAGCTGCTGGCTTTCCGCGCGAAGCAGACCGAGGCCGCGAAGGCAATGGTGCTTCCGCTGCCGCTCTGATTACACCGAAACACTGGCATGACCGAACGAAACAACGCTGAACACGACGTGCATTACAAGCCGCAGGCCACCCCCTCGACCTGGCTGGGTGTGATGGGAGGCGGCCAGCTGGGCCGCATGTTTGCGCATGCTGCGCAAGCGATGGGTTACAAGGTGGCGGTGCTGGAACCGGCGAAGGATTGCCCGGCCGGTCATGCGGCCGACCACCTGCTGTCGGCTGGCTATACCGATGCCGCCGCGCTGGCCGAACTGGGTGCGCAATGCGTGGCCGTGACCACCGAATTCGAGAACGTGCCGGCGCAGAGCCTGGCCACGCTGGCCGAAACCATTTTCGTGGCGCCGTCCGCAGCCTGCGTGTCGGTCGCGCAGGACAGGCTGGCCGAGAAAAAATTCTTCACCGACTGTGCGGCAGCATCCGGTGTGCTGCCGGCGCCGCATGCGCGCATCGCGTCGGCTGACGATATCGCTGCGCTGCCGGAGGCGCTGTTCCCCGGCATCCTGAAAACCGTGCGCATGGGCTATGACGGCAAGGGCCAGGTGCGCGTGCGCTCGCGCGAGGAAGCGCGCGCCGCATTCGACAGCATGAACGGCGTCGAATGCGTGCTGGAGAAAATGCTGCCGCTGGCCTATGAAGTCTCGGTGCTGGCCGCACGCGGCGCCGATGGCCAGGCGGTCGTCTATCCGATCGCCGAGAACGTGCATCGCGACGGCATCCTGTTCACCACCACCGTGCCGGGACCGAACGTGACCGCCGATTGCGCAAGGCGCGCGCAATCGGCAGCGCTGGAGATCATCGCGAAGCTCGACTATGTCGGCGTGCTGTGCATCGAATTCTTTGTGCTCAAAGATGGCTCGCTGGTCGTCAATGAAATGGCGCCGCGTCCGCACAACAGCGGGCACTACACGATCGATGCCTGTATCACCAGCCAGTTTGCGCAGCAGGTGCGCGCGATGGCAAAGATGCCGCTCGGTGATGCGCGCCAGCATTCGCCGGCGGTGATGCTGAACCTGCTCGGTGACCTGTGGTTCGACGGCGACTCGGACACGGCGCGCGAACCGGCCTGGGATGCGCTGCTCGCGCTGCCGGGAGCGAACCTGCACCTGTACGGCAAGGATGACCCGCGCCGTGGCCGCAAGATGGGCCATGTAACCTTCGTCGCACCGACGCTGGCCGACGCGCAGATGCAGTTCATCCATGGCTGCCGCATCCTCGGCATCCAGCCCTGAGTGCCGCTCCTGCTCTCCTGGTCATGACTGTCGATAACGCCGCGATAGCCCGCGCAGCGCGCCTGCTCGAGCAGGGGCAGCTGGTCGCGCTGCCGACCGAGACCGTGTACGGCCTCGGCGCCGATGCGAGCAATCCAGCGGCGGTCGCGGCCATCTTCGCCACCAAGGGGCGCCCGTCGAATCACCCCGTGATCGTGCATGTCGCGCGCGACGCCGACCTGTCGCGCTGGGCGACCGAGGTGCCGCGCGAAGCCCGGCTGTTGATCGATGCGTTCTGGCCCGGCCCGCTGACGCTGATCTTGCCGCGCGCGCCGCAGGTACCGGCAGCCGTCGCCGGCGGGCAGGACACGATAGGCTTGCGCTGCCCGGCGCATCCGGTTGCGCAAGCCTTGCTGCGTGAATTCCAGCGCGGGCAGGGCGGCATCGCCGCGCCGTCAGCGAATCGCTTCGGTCATGTGAGCCCGACCACCGCGCAGCATGTGATCGATGAATTCGGCCAGCCCGGCATCGGCCCGCTGGCGGCTGTGCTCGATGGCGGTCACTGTGAAGTCGGCATCGAATCGACCATCGTCGACCTCAGTCGCCTGGCCACGCACGGGCCGGTGCTGCTGCGTCCGGGCCAGATCAGCGCTGCGCAGATCGCCGAGGTCATCGGCCGCATGCCGGCCTTGCCGGATGTGGCCGCGCCGCGCGTGTCCGGCAGCCTCGATGCGCACTATGCACCGAGCACGCCGGTGGCGCTGGTTGAGGGTAGTGCGCTGGTGTCGACGATGCAGCAGCTGCAGGTCTCGGGGCTGTCGTATGCACTGATTGCACACACCGAAAAATTTGCCGCGCTCCATGGTGTGCACCTGCCGGCCGATCCGGATGGCTATGCGCACGGCCTGTATGCCAGCCTGCGCGAGATGGATGCGCGGCACGCGAGCGTGATCCTGGTCGAGCTGCCACCGCTGGAGGCGGCATGGCAGGGTATCAATGACAGGCTGCGTCGCGCAGCATTTGATTCGGCCGGCGTGCTCGACAGATTGCTGAAAGGCTGAGGCCCGTAACGGAGCCGCTCAGTCGCCCGCCAGCAGCGGCGATACCTGCGCGAAGCGGCTGCCATGGAAGACCAGCGGCGGCTTTGCATCGAACGCGCAGCGTTCGACTTCACCGACGAAAATCACATGGTCGCCTTCCGGGTAGCGGCTGCGGTTATGGCATTCGAACCAGGCCGACGCGCCACGCAGGATGGGCAGGCCGGTCTGCGACAGCTCATAGTCGACACCGGCGAAGCGATCGTCGACGCGGCTGGCGAAGCGTTCGGCCAGGTGCATCTGGTCGCCGGCCAGTACATTGATCACATAATGCGAATTAACAGCAAACAGCGGCATGCTGCGCGAATTCCCGGACAGGCTCCACAGCACCAGCGGCGGCGTCAGCGACACCGAATTGAAGGAACTGGCCGTCAGGCCGAAGAAGCCACCTTGCTCGTCGCGTGTGGTGATGACGGTCACGCCGGTGGCGAACTGGGACAGCGCGCTGCGGAAATGGGCGGTATCGAATTCAGGGCCGGCAGCGCCGGTGGGTGGGGTTGGCATGATGTATTTTCAGGATTTACCGCGAATTATGCCCAAATTCGCTGTCAGCCGCCGTCGGCCCCGTCAGGCGCGCCGCGTTTGTCCGTAGAATTGCGGGCATGAACGCCCGTGTCCCTTCCTTGCTGTCCGTGCTGCAGTCGCATGCGCATCAACGCGCCGACTTGCTGGCCCATGTGCTGTCCGACCGTGACATCACTTACCGCCGGCTGTGGTCGCGCACCGAGCGCGCGTCAGCCAGGCTGCAGGGAGAGTGGGGCGTGCAGGCCGGCGACACGGTGGCCTATATCGGCAGCGGGCACCCGGATGCGATTGTGCTGTACTTCGCGCTCTTGCGTATCGGCGCGTCGCTGCTGCCGCTGGAAGCGATGCCCGCGGCAGAGGCGCGGGCAGCCTTCAGGCAATACGGTGCGATGCTGGCCGTGCATGATGATGCCGCGTCCGATGCGGCCATCCACGACTTGCCGTCGCAACGGCTGGAGATGCTGCTGTACGACTGGTGCCATGCCGATCCGGTGCTGGTGCCGGATGATGATCAGCGCAGGGCGCTGTGGCTGCCGGTCGGCGATGGCCGGTATGCAGCGACCAGCCTGTTCGAACTGACGGCCGCGCTGCCGGATGCACCGTCCGATGCGCCGGCAGATGTACTGGCAGATGTACTGGCAGATGCGTCGCGACCGGGCTGGGTGACGGACCGCATCTTCACGGCCGAGGTCCTCGGGCAGCTGGTGCTGCCGTCGCTGCGCGATGCGCGCCGCCTGTATTTTGCGGCGACCGAGCCGCAGCAGCGCACCGGCTCCTGACGCGCCCCGAGCCGGGTTGCGCCGCTTGCGCTACAGTAGCTGGCAATTCAACACGGCATACGGAGGCCTGTGATGACAAACGAGATTCCGGGCGCGATCGCAACGCTGGGCGGTGGCTGTTTCTGGTGCCTGGAGGCGGTCTACCAGCAGATGCGCGGCGTCGACAAGGTCGAGTCCGGCTACAGCGGTGGCCAGATCACGAATCCAAGCTACGAACAGGTCTGCGAAGGCACGACCGGTCATGCGGAAGTAGTGCGCATCCACTTTGACCCTTCGCTGACCAGCTACCGCGACATTCTCGAAGTCTTCTTCACGATCCACGACCCGACCACGCTGAACCGGCAGGGCAATGACGTTGGCACCCAGTACCGGTCAGTGATTTACACGCATGACGATGCGCAGTTGGCGATGGCGAAGCAGGTGATGGCCGAGATGGCCCATGTCTGGGATGCGCCGATTGTCACCGAGCTGGAACCGGCGCCGGTCTTCTACAAGGCGGAGGATTACCATCAGGATTATTTCCTGAACCATCCGCTGCAATCGTATTGCGCGTTCGTGGTCGCACCCAAGGTACAGAAATTCCGGCAGACCTTTGCGGACAAGCTGCGCAAATAAGGTCTGCCGTCGTTCACTGCCGGTACATGTAGCGGCGCGACCAGGGCAGCGTCGTTGCACTGCGTCCGGCCTTGCTGCATACCACCTGGTACAGCGAGATCCAGTCATTCTGGAACGCATGCGCGCAGCCGGCCAGATAGATACGCCAGATCCGGTAGCGCCGTTCATCCACTTGCGCGCGTATGCGATCGGCGTTGTGCTCGAAGTTGTCGGCCCAGGTGGCGCAGGTGCGCGCATAGTGGCGCCGCAGGTTCTCGACATCCAGCGCTTCCAGCCCGCCATCCTGCATCGCCGTCAGCACCGTGCCGATGTGCGGCAGCTCGCCCTCCGGGAACACATAGTGTTCGATGAATTCTCCGGCGCCGTAGCGCGCGGTGCTGTGGTCGGTATTGGTGGTGCAGATGCCATGGTTCATCGCCCGCCCCTCATCGGCCAGCAAGCTGCGGATGCGCGCGAAGTACAGCGGCAGGTTTTTCAGGCCCACATGCTCGAACATGCCGACGCTGGTGATGCGGTCGAACCTGCCATCGATGTCGCGGTAGTCCACCAGCTCTATTTGAATCCGGTCTGACAGCCCGGCGGCCGCGACTCGCTCGGTGGCCAGTGCATGCTGGTTCTTCGACAGCGTGATACCGGTGCAGCGCGCGCCGTAGCGCGTGGCGGCGCGTATCACCAGCGCACCCCAGCCACAGCCAATGTCGAGAAGGTGATCGCCGGGCTGCACCTGAATCTTGTTCAGGATGTGGTCGATCTTCTTGATCTGCGCGGTTGCCAGGTCTTCCGTGCCCGTCTCGTAATACGCGCAGGAATAGACCATGTTCGGGTCAAGGAAGCATTGGTAGAACGCATTTGATACGTCATAGTGATACCGGATCGCTGATGCATCCTGCTTGCGCGAATGCGCGCGCGGCCTGAACAACTGCCCGAGCCGGCTGCCCCGGCCAAAGCCCTGCTCGGCGAGCGAGTTGGCCACTTCGATGACACTGCGCAGATGGCCTTCGACCTCGAGCTTGCCTTCCACATAGGCGCGCCCCAGATTGTCCAGCGTCGGGTTCAGCAGATAGCTCAGTGCCGATGGCGTCGGCACGCGTATCGTCACTTCGGGTGCATGCGCGCTGAAGTCGAAATGTCGGCCATTCCATAATTGCAGGCGCAGCGGCAGCGATGTGCGCGCGCGCATCGCGGCGACCCATTGCTCGAGCTTTCTTTGCCAGAACATCGCACCTCCCGCGCCGGACTATGCCGTCCGGAACGAGGGTGCGTGTTGACATTCGTCTAAAGCTTGTCTCGTCTTGCCCCTTCGCAATCAGGGCCGCGTGCAAGACTTGCGCTCAGGGTTGCCAACGCTCGCGTCGCCACTGTCCATCGGCACCGAGCGTATACACCACGCGATCATGCAGCCGCGAGCGGCGTCCCTGCCAGAACTCGATCCAGGTCGGCTTCAGTCGATAGCCTCCCCAGTGGGCCGGACGCGGTGGCGTGTCGCCATACCGGCGCTCGGCATCGGCGAATTGCTGCTCGAGCGCTTCGCGGCTCGCGATCGGCCGGCTCTGTGCCGACGCAATCGCACCCAGCCGGCTCTTCAGCGGGCGGATGTTGAAATAGCTGTCGCTGTCGGCCGCGTCCACGCGCTCGACCACACCTTCGATGCGCACCTGGCGCTCCAGCTCCGTCCAGTGAAAGGTCAGCGCTGCGTG
>JACCDH011259284.1_pt1 | contig 18604 bp, 15 predicted proteins | sample 7442481 | NCBI WGS metagenome assembly JACCDH01 (sample SAMN15323433, study PRJNA562643) | freshwater metagenome | isolation source: river surface water | place: USA:Blue River Watershed | collected 2017-08-15 | reverse complement strand
TATTTGTATTTCGCAAACAAGGCTGACGTTGAAGGTCAGAACGATGTTGCAGCTTTGTTCCGTTCTACCGCTGAAGGCGAAACCGGTCACGCTCACGGCCACCTCGAATTCCTCGAGCAGTCCGGCGATCCAGCGACTGGCTTGCCAATTGGCTCCACACGTCAAAACTTGGCATCCGCTGTTGCTGGCGAAACGCACGAGTACACCGACATGTATCCTGGCATGGCCAAGACAGCGCGTGATGAAGGCTTTGATGAGATTGCTGATTGGTTTGAAACCTTGGCCAAGGCCGAGCGCTCACACGCCAACCGCTATCAAAAAGCTTTGAACGAATTGGTCGATTAATTTCTAGCCAAGAATTGCTGCACTTCGTGTGAGTGCAGCAATTTCGCAAGCAGTTCAATATTGACCTAACTGTTTACGAAATTGAATCAACATTAGGAGACCCACATGGCCAAAGAAGGCAATTTGGAAGCCCCAACACGACATCCCTTAGATTGGCAAAGCGAAGACTTTTACAACGAAGAGTCGTGCTTTAACGAACTCGAACGAATTTTTGACATCTGCCATGGCTGCCGCCGTTGTGTCAGCTTGTGCGGATCATTTCCCACTTTGTTCGATCTGGTTGATGAGAGCTCAACCATGGAAGTCGATGGCGTCGACAAAAAAGATTATTGGAAGGTGGTAGACCAGTGCTTCATGTGCGACCTTTGCTACATGACCAAGTGCCCCTACACACCACCCCATGAGTGGAACTTGGATTTCCCGCACACCATGCTGCGTGCCAAGGCCATCAAGTTCAAAAAAGGGGAGGTAGGTGCTGCTGAGAGTTTCTTGGCTTCAACCGATACGCATGGTTCTTTGGCTGGAATTCCTGTTGTGGTTCAGGCTGTCAACGCCATCAATCAAACCAAAGCGGCTCGCAGTGTGATGGAGTCCACTTTAGGCATTGATCAAAATGCGTGGTTGCCTTCATTGGCCACTCGTAAATTCCGTACAAGTGCAGAAAAAGCAGAATCTGTCAAAGTGGTGGATGGCGAAAAGACACCTGGCAAAGTGGCTATCTTCTCAACCTGTTACATCAATTACAACGAGCCAGGCATTGGTCATGATTTACTCAAAATCTTGAATCACAACGACATTCCATATGTCATTGTTGAAAAAGAAAAATGCTGCGGCATGCCCAAGCTTGAGTTGGGCGATCTCGATTCTGTGAAGGAATCGAAGGAAGCCAACATTCCTGTTTTAAGCAAGTACGCCAAAGACGGTTTCGCCATTATGGCCGCTGTTCCTAGCTGCGCATTGATGTTCAAACAAGAAATTCCTTTGATGTTCCCAGATTGCAGCGATACGCAATTGGTCAAAGAAAGCATGTGGGATCCCTTTGAGTACTTCATGGCTCGAAAGCGTGATGGCTTGTTAAAAACAGAATTTCCAGAAAAACTGGGCAATGTGAGCTATCAAATCCCTTGCCATGGCAGGGTGCAAAACATTGGTCGGAAAACAGAAGAAATGCTGAAGATGATTCCAGGTACAGAGATCAACACCATTGAGCGTTGCTCTGGCCATGCTGGTACCTATGGGGTTAAAAAAGGCTCTCACGATGTGGCCATGAAAATTGGAAAGCCCGTGTTCAAAGCCATGGCCACCATGAAGGATGGCAGCAAGCCTGACTTCATCAGTTCGGACTGCCCATTGGGAGGCCATCACATTGCACAAGGATTTGAGGTCAATGGTTTGGGTGCGCCTGAACTCAATCACCCGCTTACCTTGGTGCGCAAAGCGTACGGTTTGAAATAAATGACGGAGTTGCAAATGCAATTGACAGGACACATTACCCCAGAGAGCTTGATGTCACTAGAGGCCTACACCAAGTGGCGCAAAGTTAACAAGCCCAGCATCATTGCCCATCGCAAACTGCGCAGCGTCAGATTAGGCGATCATGTGAATTTGCAGTTTGAAAGCGAGACCACCATTCGCTATCAAATTCAAGAAATGTTGCGCATTGAAAAAATCTTTGAGGAAGAGGGCATTCAGGACGAAATTGAAGCCTACGCACCTTTGGTGCCTGAGGGCCGCAATTGGAAAGCCACCATGATGTTGGAATACATCGACATCAACGAGCGCAAGCGTGAACTGGCACGGCTCATTGGCATTGAAGATCGGATGTTTGTGGAGGTGGAAGGTCATGCCCGCGTGTATGCCATCGCAGATGAAGACCTAGACCGAGAAAATGACGAAAAGACTTCAGCCGTACATTTTGTGCGTTTTGAATTCAATCCGGCCATGAGCGCAGCCATTAAAGCAGGTGCTAGTGTCAAGATAGGTTGTGACCATACCAACTATCCCTCTCACATGGAAATTCCAGCAGACACGCTGGCCAGTTTGGCAGGCGATATCCGTTAAGCTTTTTTCATTGATCGGCTGAGCAAGATCACGGGCAGCAAGCCTGCTAACACCAAGGCCAAGCTGGGAAGCGCGGCCTCACCCAATCGCTCGTCTCTGGCCAGTTGGTAAGCTACTACGGCCAGTGTGTCAGTGTTGAAGGGCCTGAGCACCAAGGTCACTGGTAGCTCTTTCATGACATCGACAAAGACAAGCAGTGCAGCGGCAGCCACTGAGCGCTTCAGCAGTGGTGCATGGATCTGTTGAAGAAGCCCAATACCAGACACACCTAGCATTCGTGAGGAGTCGTCCAAGCTGACCGGAATGCGCGCATAGCCGCTTTGCACCGATTGAAGTGCCACGGAACAAAACCTTACCAGGTAGGCCCAAATTAAACCGAGGCTGGTGGCGGTTAACCAAAATCCAATTTTAGAATCGGGCCATTGTTGTTGAAGCCATGTGACAGGCAAGAGCAAACCAACCACAACGACTGCGCCAGGAACGGCATAACCTAGCCCCACCAAGTTGGTGGTGACCCGGCTGAACAAATGATTTTTTTGCCTTAGGCTGAATGAGAGCAGCAAGGCGACACCCACCGCCAACAAAGCAGTGACAGCGCCTAGTTGCAAACTGTTCAATGACCAGTCTATAAATCGGTCCCAAGGGATACTGACTTCCGAGCTAAACAGGGGTTTCAACATGAAGCCAATAGGCAAAATAAAACCAAACAAGATTGGCAAACTGCAAGCGATGCAGACCAACCAAGCTTGCCGCTTTGAAAGTTGAATTTGTTGCGCTTCTCTTGAAGCAATGCCGCTTAATTTAACATTTGAAAAACGCATGCGGGACTGTGCAGATTTTTCAATTTGTAGCAACATCATTACGACCAACAACAAGAGGCTGGCCAATTGCGCAGCGGCAATGCGGTTGTCCAACACCAACCAAGACTTGTAAATACCGGCCGTGAAAGTTTGAATGCCAAAGTAACTGGACACGCCAAAATCCGCCAAGGTTTCCATCAAGGCCAGTGCAACACCTGCAGCGATGGCTGGCCTTGCCAATGGCAAAGCGACTCTGATAATTCGACGACTTAGTGGCGCACCCAGCAGTCTGGCCGCCTCCATCAAATGGGATGCGCGTTCGCTGAGGGCTGTACGCGCCAGCAAATAAACATAAGGATAGAGCGCTAAGGTGAAGACCCAGATGGCGCCACCCAAGCTTCTAATTTCGGGGAAAACTCGACCTTCAATTTCCCAAGTTGTTCGAATGAAATTTTGAAACGGCCCGCTAAATTGAAAGAAATCAGTGTACGCATAAGCGACGACATAGGCGGGTATGGCCATTGGCAACAACAAAGCCCACTCAAAAAAACTCTGCCCCGGAAATTTAAACAAAGTAACTGCCGCAGCAGTCATGGTTCCCAACAAGCTAACACCGATGGCAACGCCAATGCACAACCATAAACTGGTGCTGATGTAGTTGGGTAAGACAGTCTGAAGCATTTCTTGCAGAACCTGCGCAGAGCTCGAATTCCATTCCAGCCATGAACCCATCAGTGCCAAGACGGGCAAGCTGATGAGCACGGCTAAAAAGCCAATGAAGACCGAACGAATTCGCAAAAAATGCATGACGAAGTGCTTATTTGACCGACTAGGGATCTGTAAAAATTGAAAAAGACCACTTGTCATTGTAAGGATCAACGAGAACATGCGGCCACTGTGCGGTCTATCTGTCCTTACAATCTGAACTTATGTTCCTCAAAGTGTCTCAAGTTGATGTCCGTTATGCTGGTCAATCTAGGTCGGCAGTGCAGGGCGTTTCCCTAAAGCTCCAAGCCGGCCAAATTGGCGTTCTGATTGGCCCTTCTGGCTGCGGTAAAACCAGTTTGTTGCGTGCCATTGCAGGCCTAGAAGACTTGGATGCAGGTCAGGTAGAGCTTTCAAATCGGGTGGTGAGTCGACAAGGTTTTACAGAGGCGCCTGAAAAGCGCCGAATGGGCATGGTCTTTCAAGATTACGCATTGTTCCCACACTTGACAGTTGCTGAAAACATCGCATTTGGTCTTCAAAACCTTCAAAAATCAAGTCAAACACAGCGCATTCAAGAGGTCTTGGATCTGGTGGGTTTAACCGAAGTTAAATCTCGTTATCCCCATGAATTGTCTGGGGGCCAACAGCAGCGAGTTGCTTTAGCGCGTGCGCTTGCACCCAAACCCGAATTGCTCTTGTTGGACGAGCCTTTTTCCAACTTAGATGTAGATTTGCGAGAACGGCTTGCCATCGAGATTCGAAGCATATTGAAGGCCGCCAATGCCACAGCTTTGTTCGTGACGCACGATCAAATGGAAGCCTTTGCCATTGGTGATGTGATTGGGGTGATGCAAGAGGGCCAATTGGCTCAGTGGGCCGATGCCTATCACTTGTATCACCGTCCAGCGTCTCGCTTTGTGGCTGAGTTTATTGGCCATGGTGTGTTCATTCCTGGCGTGAGGCAGTCAGTCAATGGTCACCTAGAAGTTCAAACAATTTTAGGTTTGCTGACGGACGAGCATGACCCTTATGAACACGAACCCAGTGATGTGAATGCCTTTGACGGTTCAGCCTGCGATGTTTTGCTTCGAGCCGACGACATCGTTCATGATGACCATGCAACCGTCAAAGCTGAAATCGTTCGCAAAGCCTTCCGTGGTTCAGAGTTTTTATACACTTTGCGCTTGCAATCGGGGGATATCGTTTTGGCTCACGTACCCAGTCACCATGACCACCATCTTGGTGAGTGGATTGGCATTCGAGCAGAAGTGGACCATGTGGTCACTTTCAGTCAAAAAAACGCAAGTTAAGACCCAGTTTTTTGCTTTAATACCCATTTGCAAATGAGAATCATTCTTATTTGATGTAAAATTGGGGCATTCAATCACCTACAAAGTGACAAATGATCCAAGTTTCCGTATCAAAAAAAGTCTCGCAAATGGCTGTCGTCTTGTGCAGCATTGTTCTCTGTTCATTGACGCAATGGGCGCATGCTCAGTCTGCTCCATCCATCAATATTTACTCGGCAAGGCACTACCCAACAGATGAGGCCTTGTACAGTGATTTCACAAAAGTAACAGGCATCAAAATCAACCGTGTTGATGCTGACGATTCGGGCATTTTGGCAAGGCTGAAAGCAGAGGGCACTGCTTCTCCGGCAGATGTCATTTTGTTGGTCGATGCATCTCGTTTGTGGCGTGCAGAAATTGACGGTCTGTTTTTGCCCATCAAGTCCAAGGTTTTGGAAAATGCCATTCCAGATAATCTCAGAGCAAAACACAGTGACAACGGCGGTACAGCCTGGTTTGGTTTGTCTACCCGCGCTCGAGTCATTGTGTACGACAAACTTAAGGTGAATGTCGCGGATGTCGATACGTACGAAAAATTGGCAGACCCGAAATTCAGGGGCAAGTTGTGTATTCGTTCAGGATCACATCCCTACAACCTGAGTCTATTTGGCGCCATGATGGACCATTTGGGCCCACAGCAAACCGAGGCGTGGCTAAAAGGCCTGGTAGCCAACATGGCTCGCAATCCTGCGGGTGGCGATACCGATCAAATTAAAGGTGTTGCATCGGGTGAATGTGCGGTTGCAGTTTCAAACACCTATTATTTGGCGCGCTTGATGCGATCTACAAATCCCGCCGACAAGGCTATCTTTGAAAAAGTGGGCGTTGTATTTCCTAATCAAACAAGCTGGGGCACTCACTTGAACATTGCTGGTGGCGCCATTGCCAAAAATTCCAAGAACACGGCCAATGCCATCAAGTTTCTGGAGTATTTGGCCTCCCCATCGGCACAAAATCACTTTGCAAATGGCAACAACGAATGGCCTGTGGCCAAAGGAGTGTCATTTGAAAATCCTGCTTTAAAGGCCATGTCTGGTGGCAGTTTTAAGAGCGAAGTGTTGCCCATCAGTGCTGTGGGTATGAATCAAATTAAGGTGCAACAAATGTTGGACCGCGTAGGGTTCAAATAAATCCATCTTCAGTCTTTGCGCTATCTATCAACAGTTGGTCACAAGTGCTTGCCATTTGGATGTCCTTGATGCTCAAGCCCTGAACATCGTGGGTTGTCCAAGTGATGTTTACTTTGTTGTAAACATTGAACCATTCTGGATGATGGTTGTTTTGTTCGGACGCATTGGCAACTTTTGTCATGAACGCAAATGCTTGCTTGAAATTTTGAAATTTAAATTCCCTGCTGATGGTTTTAAGCTCGGGGTTGTATGACCATAGGGATAAGCTTCGAAGATGAATAGCAACTTCGTCTGCATTCAAGATTTGAATTGCCTTAATTTTTGACATGTTTTAAGAGAATCCTGCTTTGATAAAGTGTGAAATTCTTATTAAGATTCTTGAATGCTGAAACTATCTCAAGTAGTGACAAAGGACATCATGCTTTCAATCATCCCTAGAATTTTAGGTTTTTTGGCCATTTCTATTTTGGCGATACCTTCATTTGCCCAGCATTCACATGGCAAGGGTACGCTACAGCTAAGCCTCCAAGCAGATATCTTGCAAGGCCAGTGGACAATGCCCATGGAGGCCTTGCTTGGATTTGAACAGCTGCCTAAAAATCCTTCGCAGACAGAGGCTATGACCCAGTTGCAGAAATCTTTACAAAACGCATCCTACTTCATTGACTTGCCCGCAGAAGCAAAGTGTCAGCAAATTGAAGTGAAGGCTGAATCAGACATTTTTCAAGGTGTGAAAGGTAAAGGTCACAGCGATCTTCAGTACGCCTTCAAATTCAAATGCACCCATCCCCAATCATTGACCAAGTTTGGTTTTCCATTTTTCAAATCACACCTTCGCGCACATCAACTCAAAGTAGAGTGGGTGTCCAACGGCGCTCAAAAATCTGCAACGGTTCGATCTAGTAAACCCACTTTTGCACTATGACGGCATTAGCCCTTGCAATAAACGACATACAGTTTTCTTGGCCAAAGCAACTGACGGCGCTTTTTGCGATTGACTCTCTCAATTTACCGCAAGGCAAAACGCTGTTCATAGGCGGCCCCAGTGGGTGCGGTAAATCAAGTTTGCTCAGTTTGATCACAGGTATTCAAGTGGCAAAGCAGGGCACTTGTTGTGTTTTAGGTGTTGCTTTAAATGAGCTCTCATCCTCAGAAAGAGACAGGTTTAGGGGAGAGCGACTTGGGCTTATTTTTCAGCAATTCAACTTGTTGCCATTTTTAACGGTTCAAGAAAACATCGAATTGCCCAGCAAGCTTTTTGCAAGTCGACTCTCTAAATCTGTACAGCTTTACGGCAGTGTTCAAAGGCATGCAGATAGTTTGTGTGATGCACTTCATTTGTCACATAACTTACGGCAGCGAAAAGCCCATCTTTTGTCCGTTGGTGAACAGCAAAGAGTGGCTGCTGCCAGGGCATTGCTGGGTTGCCCGGAATTAATTGTTGCTGACGAACCTACATCGGCACTGGATGAGGAAAACAAGGTTGATTTTTTAAATTTGTTGCTCACAACCGCCAAAGCCCAGAATTCAAGCGTAGTCACTGTGAGCCATGACATGCGCATAGCCAATCAATTTGACCAACAGTTTTTAATGACACGCATGGAGTCAAAAGATGTTTTGGCTTAAGTTGGTTCTCAAAAGTGCCTGGTCCAGAAAATACTCGCTCAGTTTGGTGGGGCTGTCTGTTTGCCTGTCAGTCATTGTTTTGTTGGGCGTGCAACAAATTCGTGTGGATGCCAAGCACAGTTTTTCTAACGCACTCAGTGGTGTCGATCTGGTGGTGGGGCCCAGAGGTAGTCAAACAGACTTGCTTTTGTACAGCGTCTTCCAATTGGGCACGCCCACCCAAAATATTCCCTATGCAGATTTCCAGCGCATCAATCAAATGGATGCTGTGGCTTGGACCATCCCAATTCAGTTAGGAGATTCATTTGATGGCTTTCCTGTTATGGGTACGTCGGTTGATTTTTTTAAACATTACCGTTCGTCTGGCAAGCCCTTAGCATTTCAAGCGGGTCAAGCGTTTCAAGTGCCTCGAGCAGATTCAACTTCTTTGTTGCAAGTTGTCGTTGGCGCAGAGCTTGTAGAAGCTAAAAAATTAAAACTGAACGACGAGTTTGCTCTGACGCATGGTTATCAAGCCGTTGCTGAGACAACGCACACAGAGCATCCATTTAAGTTGGTGGGCATTTTGAAGCCCACGGGTACGCCTTTAGACCGATCGGTTTTAATCAGTTTAGAGGCGTTTGAAGCCCTTCATGTGGGTTGGGGGTTTGGCTTGCGACCTTCTGCATTCGATTCCAAATCTGAATTAAAGCCAAACTTGCCCAGTGTGGAAGAACTTCAGCCCAATGAATTAACAGCGGTTTGGGTGGGGCTTAAAAATAGGACCAGTGTCTTTTCCGTTCGAAAAGCCATCGAAAGCATGAAACCCACAGTGGTTTCGGTGCCCCTCATGGCCGTTTTACCGGGTGTTGCACTTGATGAGTTATGGCAAATTGTGAAAGTGGTTGAAAACGCGCTTGTCTTGCTGGGTGTATTGGTTGCTGTTTGTTCATTGTTGGGTGTTGTTTCGGTATTGTTGGTTGGATTGTCGGCACGTCGCAAAGAACTGGCCATCTACCGCTCTTTGGGTGCAGGGCCTGCTTTGATTTTTGTGGTGGTCACCCTGGAATCTTTTTTGGTGTGTGTGGTGGCTATTGCTACGGGTGTACTAGGCACACAGGCTTTAATTTTTGTGTTGCAAGATTTCTTATTGCAAGGATATGGCATTCAAACTCGCCATGGCTGGCCAGTGTATGAAGCTTGGGTCAGTATCGGGCTATTATTGGCGTGTGCATTGGTCAGCAGTTTGTTACCGGCTTGGCGTGCCTACCGCATGTCATTGACGGATGGTCTCAACCCTCCAAACTAAAAGCAATTATTCAGCCTCATGCAAATCAAATTATTTAGATTGAGCCTTTTAAAACTGTGTGTCATGGTTTTCCAATTGCTGCTTGCTGCTTCAGTCTTTGCGCAAACGCCTGGCTATCACAAAATTACCTGGGATGACTTGCTGAACGAAGAGTGGTATCAGCAAATGAAAAAAGACATGGCCAGTTACGGTCGCATGTCATTTTTAAAAGACGGCTCAGAAGAAGCCGAAAAATTGATGGCAAGCATGCGCAAGAAACTAGACGAAGCGCCCATCTCAACCAAATACGTCAATCAAAAAATTCGCATGCCAGGTTTTGTGGTGCCGCTGGATGCCGTTCGAAATGGTCAGCGCGAGTTTTTATTGGTTCCTTATTTTGGTGCTTGCATCCATACGCCACCTCCGCCTGCCAATCAAATTGTTTTGGTCACACCACACCCTCAGCTCAATCTTTCAAAAACTTTGGAATCAATGGATGTGATTTGGGTGGAAGGGGAGCTGAAGGAAGCAAGAACAAAAACTGCTTCGGGCGTGTCTGGTTACTCATTGGAAGCCATCAAGGTGTATCCCTACAAAGCTTTGCACAATACAAACAAATAATCTTTGAGATATCTACAGGCAATGAAACCATTCATTTCAATTCAATTTCTTTTGTGCATGGTTTTCTTGCATTTTGGAAGTGCAACTGCCCAAAACTTTATGTCTAGCAAGCCAGCTGTTCGCGTGGAGCATTGGCAAAAAAGACAAGCAGATATAAGTTCTTATCTCGCTCAATCTAAAGACTTAAAGGCCGTGAAGTTGTTGTTTGTCGGTGACTCAATTACTGATTTTTGGTTGTTGGATGACAACCCCTGGGTGGCAGGACAAAAATATGGTCGAAAGATTTGGGATCAGAGCTTTGCAACACCAGGTACTGATAATTTTGCCTTCAACATGGGTATATCAGGCGACCGTTTAGAGCACATTCTTTTTCGAATCTTGCCAAAATCGCAAGGCGGCCTTGGCCAGCTAGACGCTCCTGAACTCAATCCAGAGTTCATCATTGTGATGTTGGGTATCAATAACAGTTGGGCAGCAGAGCAACCGGTTGTAGAGAGTATTTATCAGGGTATTGTGGCCAATTTAAAGGCCTTGCACGCTAGGAAGCCAGGTGCTCGTATCGTATTGCAATCGCTTTTGCCAACCAACGACGTAGATAAAAATAAACAACTGGTATTGGTGGTTAATCAGCGACTTGAATTGCTAGCTAGGACGGGTGAATTTTCCAAATTCACCACATATTTAAATCTATACCCGTCCTTCACTGATTCAAGCGGTCATCAAATTGGTAAGTTCTACACGGACGGTTTGCACCCAAACGACGAGGGGTACAAAATTTGGCGCGATCGTTTGCTTGATCACCTTTCAAAGGTAAGAACTGGTTCTGTCGTTGGAAGTTGAATTCAATTGTCAGAGCCCTAGCGCACAAAAATTCTAGCGTACACCCGCTTCATCCATAGTCCTAGATCATCGAGGTAGGTGAAGACCACCGGTATGACCAACAAGCTCAGAAATGTGCTTGTGATCAGGCCACCAATGACCGCAATGGCCATAGGTGCACGGAAGCTGGTGTCTGCAGTTCCCCAGCCAACGGCGATGGGCAACATACCAGCACCCATGGCAATGGTCGTCATCACAATGGGGCGGGCTCTTTTGTGACAGGCATCCAGAATTGCATCCAATCGGCTCATGCCGGGAATAGCAGGGCGGTCTGCTTCTGCTGGCTTGCCACGCCTAGCTTCAATGGCATATTCAACAAGCAAAATGGAGTTTTTAGTGGCGATGCCCATCAACATGATCAGGCCGATGAGCGAGGGCATCGAAAAACTTTTCTGTGCAATGAGCAAGCCTACAAATGCGCCACCTAGCGAAAGTGGCAGTGCTGCCAAGATGGTGACGGGATGCAAAAAGCCTTTGAAAAGAAGCACTAAAACGATATAGATACAGAGCACGCCAATTGTCATGGCCAAGCCAAAGCTGGCAAAAAGTTCATTCATTACTTCGGCATCGCCCACCTCAACCACCGCGACACCCGGTGGCATACTCTGCAATGAGGGTAGTTTTTGTACCGCTTGAGTGACTTCTCCAAGTGGCATACCCGAGAGTTCAATTTCAAAATTGACATTCCGTTGTCGGTCGTAACGGTCGATGACGGCCGGTCCGCTGGCCATTTCGATGCTGGCAATCTGGCCAAGCATGATAGGGCCTCGACTGCTTGGCACATTCAAACCTTGGAGTACGCTGAGTTCTTTTCTCGCATCGTCTTCGAGCTTGACGACAATGGGTACTTGCCGTTGTGACAGGTTGAGCTTGGGCAAAGCGGCATCGTAATCGCCTAGAGTTGCCACTCGGAGTGTGTCACTGATTGCCGCACTGGTCACGCCTAAATCTGCGGCCTTTGCAAAGTCGGGGCGGACCGAGATTTCGGGTCGAACCAGACTGGCAGTTGATGCAATAGAGCCCAAGCCATTGATGGTTCGTAGATCATTTTCTACGGCAGTGGCCGCTGTTTGCAAGGCCTGAGGGTCTTCACCCGTCAAAACCAAAATGTATTTTTCGCCAGAACCACCCAAGCCTACCTTGGTGCGAACGCCTGGCAACTGCTGCAATGCATGACGGATGTCGTTTTCTATTTCCTGCTTGACGGGTCTTTTGCCACGCTCAGTCAGCTGAATGGTTAGGGTGGCTTTGCGCAACTCGGCCGCACCACTGCTAGAAAACGGGTCAGAGCCTGCACTGCCACCGCCAATGGTGGTGTAAACACTTTGAACTTCTTTGACTGCTGCAAGCAGTTTGCGCGCATGCTCAGCACTGGCTTGAGTTTGCTCAAGTGTGGCGCCTGGCGGTAATTCCAAATACACCTGCGTTTGTGAATTGTCGTCTGGTGGAATGAATCCTTGTGGCAACAGAGGAACCAACATGATCGAGCCAATGAAAAACAAGGTGGCCATGACCATGGTTGCAACACGGTGTTTCATACACCAAGCCACCCAAACCATGTACTTGACCATCCATCCGGGTTCTTTTTCTTTGGTGACAATTGGTTTGAGCAGGTAAGCCGCCATCATGGGCGTAAGTACCCTGGCTACCACCAAAGAGGCGAAAACAGCAAGAGACGCAGTCCAACCAAATTGTTTAAAAAATTTACCGGGAATACCAGACATGAAGGCTGTTGGCAAAAACACTGCAATCAATGTGAATGTTGTGGCGATCACGGCCAAACCAATTTCGTCTGCAGCCTCCATGGCCGCTTGGTAAGGTGTTTTGCCCATGCGCAGGTGACGCACAATGTTTTCCACTTCCACAATGGCATCGTCGACCAAAACACCAATGACCAAGGACAAAGCCAGAAGGGTTACGACATTGATGGAGAAACCTAAATAAGCCATTCCAATGAATGCAGGAATGACAGACAAAGGCAAAGCCACAGCGGAGACAACAGTCGCTCGTAAATCACGTAGAAATACCCACACCACCAAGACCGCCAAAATTGCGCCTTCGTACAAAAGAATGAGAGAACTTGAATAGTCCTGTTCGGCTGGTGTTACGAAATCAAATGACTCAGTAATTTCGATGTCTGGATTTTGAATTCGAAAATCATCTAAGGCTTGGCGAACTAAACGACCCACGGCAACTTCGCTTTCGCCTTTGCTTCGCACCACCTCAAAACCCACCACAGGAACACCGTTAAGGCTGGCGGCAGAGCGCGGTTTTGCCAAAGTGTCGCTCACGGTGGCAATTTGGTCTAAACGAACAGTTGTGCCACGAGATGTTGCAATTTCGATTTTGCCAACTTCCTGAGCAGTTTTAACAGTGGCCAGTGTTCTAACTGATTGCTCACCTGAACCCAATTCCATGCGTCCGCCGGAACCTTCTTGCTGCGTTTGTTTGAGTTGTCGCGATACTTCTGCCGCCGTCATTCCCAAGGACTGCATGCGAGTTACGTCTAAGTCAATGTGAACTTCACGCGTGACACCGCCCACACGATTGACTGCACCGACACCTCTTAAGGACAACAGTTTTCGGGTGATTTCTTTGTCTACAAGCCAAGACAATGCTTCGTCATCCATCCGACTTGAACGAACGGTATATGCCAATACGGGCGAACCTGCCAGATTTAATTTTTGAACAATTGGGTCGCGTAATTCACTTGGCAGGTCGGCGCGTACGCTTTGGACAGCCGACCGAACATCGTCTACGGCTTCTTGTACTGGTTTTTCCAAGCGAAACTCGGCGGTGATCAATACCGATCCATCTTGTACCTTGGTGGTGATGTGCTTCAAGCCTTGCAAGGGAGCCAGAGCGTTTTCTAGCTTACGAGCTACATCTGTTTCTAACTGTGTGGGTGCTGCACCAGGAAGACTCGCGTTAACTGTGATGGTGGGCAGATCTAGGTCTGGAAAACTCTGAACCTTCATTGATCCAAAGGCAATCATGCCTGCAACCGTCAGCAAGACAAACAGCATGACGGCAGGAATGGGATTTCGAATTGACCATGAAGAGACGTTGAGCATGACTGACGCCTTTTATGGATTTGTGGCTGTGGAGTTAACGATGCGAACGGTATCGCCAGAGTTTAGGAAAGCGCCACCGCTAACAACCACCCGCGCCTCTGGTTTTAGACCTGTGAGTATTTCTTGCTGGTAACCACTTAAACGACCCGTTTGAACTTTGATTTGTGTGACTTTGTTGTCACTGCCAACCGTAAACACGTAACTGAAACCATCTCGCACGACCACAGCGGTTTGAGGCACAGCCATGGCCTTGTTTTGTCCTAGCAATACTTCACCCTTGGCATACATGCCCGCTCTGGCGGAACCAATTTGCTCGGGTAAATCGACATAGACCAAAGCATTGCGCGTTTGTGTGTCCATTGAGGGCGCGATTGTTCTAACCTTGCCTTGCAATACTTGTCCACTGGCTGCAGTGACTTTCACTGGTGCACCAATTTTGATTCGACCAATGTCTGTTGCAGAGATTTCTGCACGCCATTCAAGGCGGCCTTGCCTGATTAATCTGAATAATTCAGTACCCGCATTGACAACACTGCCTACGCTTGCCTGTCTAGCCGAAATGACACCATCGTCGGGCGACTTCACCTGAGTTTGCGAAAGACGAATGGATTGCAATTGAACCAATGCGCGAGCCGATTGAACACGCGCTTGCGCAACGGCATCTGCAGCCAGTGTTTGACTTAACTGCGCATCGCTGAAAAATCCCTGTTTTTGTAAAGATTTGGCGCGATCGGTTTGTGAGCGGGCTTCTAAAGCACTGGCAACAGCCTCTGCCAAAGTGCCTTCAGCTTGTGCCAATTCGGCTTGCAATGTGTCTGACTTCAATACTGCGATCACTTCGCCTCGACTGACGCGCTGGCCTACATTGACACGCACTTCACTGATGATGAGGCCATTGGCTTCCGACCCCACAATGGCTTCTTGCCAAGCTGCAATTGAGCCGTTGGCCATGACCTGTTGGTTAATGTCAATTTGCTTTGGTGCAATGACATTGACAGTCAGGGTGGGTTTTGTGCCTGAAGGTGTTGATTTAGAAATGTTATCCGCTGAACTGGCAAAGATTGATCCCGCCATCAGTGCAATACCAAGGATGATTTTCATAATTTATGAATCATTAAATTTACAAATTCAATTGTAAAAGGATCTTTGTTATGCAAAGTGAATCAACAAATTTTTCACCCTTAATTTAGAGGCGTTCATTGATTAAAAGCTGTCAACTTTGGAAGTCAGACAAACTGTCAAATGTGTAAATTTCATATTTACTTAACACTTGTATGGTTTATGTGAGATTTTTTTAATATTGGTGTCCGTATTCAATTGAATCGTAGTAAAAAAGAGTCTCGTGCGCACAATTACCGTTGTAGAGCATCTTGTTTCATCACATTAACCATAGGTAGCGCACCTGCGTCAATCTGTATGCATAAAATTGTTATCGTTGGAGGCGGCGCTGGTGGTCTTGAGCTTGCAACACGTCTTGGTAAAGCTTATCGCCGAAATGAAAATGTCAGCGTGACATTGGTCGATAAAAACAGAACCCATATTTGGAAGCCAAAGCTTCATGAAATCGCTTCAGGCAGCATGGACTTTGGTGATCACGAAGTTGATTACATGGCACATGCGCATTGGAATCATTTTGTATTTCGAATTGGTGAACTCAGGGGGTTGGACCGTGCCAACAAGACTATTGATTTGGCACCCTATTTAGATGTAGACCAAACGCCTGTAACGCCAGTTCAAAAAGTCAGCTATGACACCTTGGTCATTTGTATTGGTAGTTTGAGCAATGATTTCGGTACAACGGGCGTCAAAGATTTTGCACTCAAGCTTGAAAACCAAACGGATGCCAAGTTATTCCATTCAAAAATGGTCAATGCTTGCATCCGTGCGCATCATCAGTCGGACCAGATTGATCAAAGCCAACTTCATGTTGCCATCATTGGCGCAGGTGCTACAGGTGTTGAGCTTGCAGCTGAACTGCATAGAACAACGCGCGAGGTTGTTGCTTTCGGCTTGGATGGCATCGATGCTGACAAAGATTTGAAAATTAGTTTGATTGAAGCTGCCGACAGAATATTGCCGGCCCTCAATCCTAGACTTTCAAATGCCACAGAAAATTTGCTCACAAGGCTTGGTGTTCACGTCCACACAAAATCCAAGGTGATGGAAGTCACGCCTAAGGGCATTCGTTTGGCTGATGGTCAATTGATAGCGTCAGAGTTAGTGGTGTGGGCTGCAGGCGTCAAGGCGCCTGAATATTTGAAAAACTTTGGTGGTCTTGAGACCAACCGTTTGAATCAACTGATTGTGAACAGTTCTTTGCAAACAACGCTAGATCCCGATATTTTTGCTTTGGGTGATTGCGCGGCTTGTCCTTGTAAAGATGAAGAGGGCGGGCGTGGCGGTATTGTTCCTCCTAGGGCACAGGCGGCCCATCAACAGGCCACGCACATGTTTCACCAAATCAAACGACGCTTTGCCCACAAACCATTAAAGCCTTATCACTATCGTGATTTTGGCTCTTTGGTTTCTCTTGGAAAATTCAGCACTGTGGGCAACATGATGGGCGGACTCATTGGCAAAAATCTCATGATTGAAGGTTACTTTGCCAAGCTGATGTATTTGTCTTTGTACAAGTTACACGAATTGTCGATTCATGGTTTTTTAAAGACGGCCCTTTACACGCTTGCTAGGATGCTTTCAAAGCAAGCCAATCCAACGGTTAAGTTGCATTGACACATTGAAAAGTTGAACATGACAAGTTAAATGAAAAAAGCACTGAATCAATCAGTGCTTTTGTTGTGTATGTGAGCGTTTTAATCTGCGAGAGTTAAACGTCACGAACTGATTGCTGTTACAAGAAAACAGAGATAGTTTTTTCGGTCATGAAGTTTTCAGCGGATAACTTCAGGTGTCAAGGCTTGGATAGCTTGGTAGTTTGTTAAAAACACTTGCCCGTGCAAATGCGCCAGGAAATTTGTTGTATTGAGTTTATCCATCACCGGCCCTTTGATTTCCGAAAAGTGCAAAGCGATGCCGGAGTCTTGTAGACGGCTGGCGATAGCTTCTAAACTCTCCAAAGCGCTGGCATCTATGTCGTTGACAGCTGAGCATTGAAGCAATACGTGCTCTAGCTGTGGACGTGCTGCCACCTCTGCGTTGATACGGTCTTCTATCCCCCGTGCGTTGGCGAAAAACATGCTAGCGTCCACCCGCAAGCAAACCAACTTTGGACTTGTTAACACATCGTGGCGCAACACATTGCGAAAGTGCTCTGTGCCTGGAACAAGGCCCACGGTTGCGATGTGAGGTCGGCTGGCTCTGAACAAAAACAGTGCCAAAGACACCAACACACCTAATACCAAACCAGTTTCCACACCCACCAACAAGGTGGCCAGCAAGGTGGTAGAAACGGCGATAAAGTCCAGTTTGGAGAACCGCCAAGTAGATTTCAAAATACCGAAGTCGACCAAAGAGAGTACCGCCACGATAATGGTAGCCGCCAGTGTGGCTTGCGGAAGATAGTAAAGCGCAGGGGTTAAAAACAGCGATGCCATAGTGATGCCCCCCGCCGTGTAAACGCCTGCTGCAGGTGTGACAGCGCCTGCGTCAAAATTGACCACCGACCGAGCAAAACCGCCGGTGACGGGAAAGCCGCCAGTGAAGGCCGCCGACAAGTTGCTGGCACCCAAGGCCACCAACTCTTGGTCGGGCTCAATGCGTTGGCGCCGTTTTGCGGCCAAGGTTTGTCCCACCGACACCGATTCGACAAAACCTACCACGCTGATCAGCAACGCGGGCACCAATAACTTTTGCCACAAGGCCATGTCCCATAAGGGCGTGGTGAGTGGGGGCAATCCTTGCGGTACGGTTCCGACCAATTTCATGCCTTGGCCTTGCCAGTCCAGCGCCCAAGCCAACACCGTGGTTAAGGCAATGGCGACCACGGGGCCGGCCTTGGCCAGCACATCGGCCAGCTTGGGTTTGAGGCCTGCAGAAATGAGCAGTGGTTTCAAGCCCTTGCGCACCCAGAACAAAAACACCGTGGCAGCGATGCCCACACCCAAAGTGAGCAGGTGCAGGTTAGAAGCTTGGTGCATCAACGCAGACAGCAGCTCTACAAAGTTGTGGCCCTCGGCTTTCACACCCATGAGAGTTTTGATTTGGCTCAAGGCGATCAACAAACCCGAGGCCGAAATAAAGCCTGAGATGACGGGATGGCTTAAAAAATTGGCCAAGAAGCCCAACCTCAAAAACCCCATGATCAGCAGCATGCCGCCCGACAAAAACGCCAAAGTGATGGCCACTTGCCAATAAGCATGCGTCCCCGCAGCCGCATGTTCTGCCACCGCCGCAGCGGTCATCAAAGAAACCACGGCCACAGGCCCCACCGCCAAGACACGGCTGCTGCCGAGCACTGCATAAAGCAGCAATGGCGCGACGCTGGCGTACAAGCCCACCTCGGGTGGCAAGCCTGCCAACAAAGAGTAGGCTAAGCTTTGCGGAATCAACATGATGGTGACGATGAGTGCCGCTACCATGTCGCTGGTGAAGGTTTCTCGGTTGTATTGGCGACCCCACGCCAACATAGGAACCGTGGGGAGCAAGCGTCGAAGTGCCGTCATTAACCCACCATTTCAGGTTGCGCCAACCATTCGCGGCCTTTGAGCATGGCCTCCCAATAAATCAAGGGCAATAGCCGCTCTTTCAAAAGCCATGCCAGTGCAGATGGCTTGGTGCCGTCAAT
>JACCDH010089660.1_pt1 | contig 18617 bp, 19 predicted proteins | sample 7442481 | NCBI WGS metagenome assembly JACCDH01 (sample SAMN15323433, study PRJNA562643) | freshwater metagenome | isolation source: river surface water | place: USA:Blue River Watershed | collected 2017-08-15 | reverse complement strand
TATCGGAATAGAATCTTATGCTTTTTATAATAGAAAAACAAATCAACAAAATCATCACCCATTAAACTAAGGGGTATATGAACGATATATTTGCCATAGGAGATGTTCAAGGCTGCAATCAGCAGCTGAAGCAGCTCATCAAAAAATTACCCAAAGACTCAAAAATCATTTGTGTGGGTGATTTGGTGAATCGTGGCCCAGACTCTTTAGGTGCTTTGCGAACTCTTAAGGCATTGCAAGAGGCGGGGCAAGCAGAATGTATCTTGGGCAATCATGACTTACATTTACTGGCGAGAGATGCCGGAATACGCGGACCAAAATCATTGGATACCTTGGATGACATCCTCAAAGCACCCGATAGAAAAGAATTGATTGATTGGTTAAGACATCGTCCGATGGCTTTGTATAGTGGCAAAGAAAACTTAAATACTCTTTTTGTGCACGCAGGCATCTTGCCACAGTGGAGTGTCACTAAGACTCTTGAGTTGGCCCATGAATTAGAAAAAGTCTTGCGACATAAAAATTACGCTAAGTCCTTGATTGAGATGTATGGCAACACACCGAATCAATGGAATGACAAACTCAAAGGCGCAGAGCGCTTAAGAGTCATCATTAATTCATTCACACGCTTGCGCTTTTGCACTGCCAGTGGTGTGATGGAGTTTGAGAGTAAAGAGGGTGCCGGTGATGCACCTAAAGGTTATATGCCTTGGTTTGATGTTCCGAACAGAAAAACTCAAGATGCCAAAATTGTTTTTGGCCATTGGTCTACTTTGGGGCTACTTAAGAAAAAAAATGTGGTCGGCTTAGATACCGGTTGTGTATGGGGTGGTCAACTGACTGCTATGTCCTTGGGTAAAAGACCGCAGTTTATTTACGTACCTGGGTTAAAAAGACCCGTGGGTCTTTAATATTTAAATGCTACTGATAAGACATTAAGCAAAGGCTTGATGTCTTATTCAAGAGATTCTTTTTTGACCACCGCATACCTGATCAGGGTATTTTTTCTGGCCTCATCATGTTGCACTATTGGTGGCGGATAATCTCGGCCCAAACGAACCCCTGCAAGATCTAATTCAATATCACCTGCTAACCAAGGGGCGTGAATCGCTTTTTTGGATAGTTTAGATAGCTGCGGTAAATACTTTTTAATGAATTTACCTTCTGCATCAAATTTTTCAGATTGGGTGATGGGATTAAAGATTCTGAAATAGGGTTGTGCATCGCAACCGCTGGAGGAGGCCCACTGCCATCCACCATTGTTAGCAGCAAAGTCAAAGTCATTGAGATGGTCCGAAAAGTATTGCTCACCCCAACGCCAATCAATGCCTAAATCTTTGATCAAGAAGCAGGCCACGACCATGCGCAATCGATTGTGCATGTAACCACTTTGATTGAGTTGATGCATGGCCGCATCAACCAATGGATAACCAGTTTTACCTTCACACCAGGCTTTAAATAACTTTTGAGCTTTAGAACCACTCTCCCAAATAATCTTGTCGTAATCGGGTTTGAATGATTGGTGGCCAGCCGTACCGTGAATCAGTGATTTTTTATTCAGTGCTGGAGCTAGTCGTGGATGATTGCTCAAAATCATGAAATAGAAGTCACGCCAAATCAGTTCTGATAACCAGATGGTGGCACCCATGCTGCCGGCCAACATTCTATGGTGCGCTTCGCGCACCAGTGCTCGAATAGAAATCGTGCCAAAGCGCGAGTGCACTGATAAATAGCTAGGCCCTTTGACCGCTGGAAAATCACGGGTGGCGTGGTATTGATCCATGCGATCTAAAAATTCCTCAAATAATTCGGAAGCGCCTGACATGCCTGCTGGTAAGTAAGATTCAATGCCGGTGGATTCAAAGCCCATCGACTCTATTGATGGGAAAGGTAGATTTAAAGCTTTGGGTATTGCTGTAAATTGGCCACTATCTAAATCAACAGCATGTGCATCAAGATCGGTTGCTTGAAGTTTTTTAAGCCAAGCATTTTTAAAGGGTGTGAATACAGAGAAAACGCCGCCTTGGCCAGTTAGTACCTCTTGATGCTCAAAGATCACTTGATCTTTGTAACCATGAAAGGCGATATCTTTTGCCTCAAGTGCGAGTGAGATCAAACGATCTCGCTCTATAGCTGCAGGCTCATAATCTTTATTCGTATAAACCGCTTGAACATCTAATTCGGTGGCAAGCTGTGGAATGATGTCGACTGCTTTGCCATGGCGCACGATGAGTCCGCCACCTTTGCTTTGCAGTTCTGTATTGATTTCTTGTAATGATTGCCAAATGAAATCAATGCGACGATCTTTTTTGAGGCTTCGATCTAAGAGGTGAGACAAAATATCTGTATCAAAAACAAATACCACCCAAACTTGCTTGCAAGCTTTTAGCGCCATGCGCAGAGCATGGTGATCGTGAAGTCTTAGGTCGCGGCGCAGCCAGACCAAGCCTTTTGAGTCAGAGCTATTGCTAGCAGTCATATTTTTATCTCCTAAGGCATCATTGTTGATGATTCATGATTCTCTTAGCCTTTGACTCGTATTTTATAGAGATATCCAGTTTCATGGTTAGGGTGGATAAAGGCTTAATCAGATAAAATCTAGCTATGACCCAAAAAACAGGAGATGTTCAGCATCTCGCCAACCAATTCTTAATTGCCATGCCTGGTATGGTTGATGAGAACTTTGCTGGGTCTGTTATCTATCTCTGTGATCACTCCTCTACAGGTGCCATGGGTTTGGTCATCAATAAACCAACTGATGTTGATTTGGCCACTGTTTTTAACAAGGTCGATCTCAAATTAGAAATTCAAACCAAGGCTGCTGAGCCTGTTTACTTTGGCGGGCCAGTGCAAACGGATCGTGGTTTTGTGTTGCATGAACAAAAGCCTGGTGAGCACACCACGCATTACAACTCTTCATTAAGAATTCCGGGTGGCTTGGCCATGACCACATCCAAGGATGTATTGCAGGAAGTGGTTGCTGGTCATGGGCCCGCTCGATTCCTGATGACTTTGGGTTATGCGGGTTGGAGTGCCGGTCAACTTGAAGATGAGATTGCACGCAATGGTTGGTTGAATGTTCCCGCGCCGACTGAAGAGATGGCTCACATTATTTTTGATACTCCCGATGAATACAAGTATCAAAATGTTTTGGGTCTATTGGGTGTTGATCTTGGTTTTCTCTCAAGTGATGCGGGTCATGCTTGATGACAAAAACCATCATAGCCTTTGATTTTGGTGAAAAGCGGATTGGTGTTGCGGTGGGTAACACTGTCACTAAAACCGCTGAGGCTTTGAAGATCATTCAAGAAAAAAATCAAGACCTTCGATTTAAAGCGATTGAGAAGCTAATAGCAGAATGGCAGCCACAATTATTGGTGGTGGGCTTGCCTACTCATCCTGATGGCGCAGAGCATGAGATGACCTTAAAAGCTAAGCGTTTTGGACATCAGCTTCATGGTCGTTTCGAAAAAGAGGTGCTTTGGGTGGATGAGCGATATACATCAGTATCAGTTGAAGATGGAAATGATGCTTTAGCAGCACAGCTGATTTTGCAGCAGTATTTCGATCAAGCATCATCGGAGTAAGATACTTATATTAAATTTAATCAATGGATTTGATTGTTAGATTAAATCTATTGATAGTTAATTTTGAATGAAAGCTTATGTCATCGATTCCTAACGCAGAAGACCTTTACCAAATTCTTTTAAATCAATTAAAAGAGCAAAAGAAGATCAGCCCTGATTTTCAATTGGCTGGTTTGGCCAGTGGTGGGGCTTGGGTTGCTGAACGTTTAGCCAAAGATCTTGGTTTGTCTGCTCATGGGGTCATCAACGTTTCATTTCATCGAGATGACTATTCAGAAAAAGGTATCAAAGCTCTGAACAGCTCAGAAGGTATGTCGACCAAGTTACCTTTTGATGTTGAGGGCGCCTACATCATTTTGGTGGATGATGTTTTAGATACTGGTAGAACCGTTCGAGCAGCTCTGAATGAGCTATTTGATTATGGTCGTCCGGCCAAAGTTGATCTGGCTGTTTTGGCTGACCGCCATAGAAGACAGTTACCTGTTGACGCAACATTCAAAGGAGCTAAAGTAAAGATTGCTGATAATCAAATTCTGATTCTGGATTGTTCAGAAGATGGTCGGTTTGCATTTAGTACCGAAACCAAGACCTAAAAAAGTACAGATTAAAAATCATATATTTAATTTAACGGTTTAAAATACTGACCTAAGATGCCAAAAACTTCTAAGACTGCTAGCCAACTCCAGCTCAATGATCAAGGCGAGCTTATTCATTTGCTCACCTTAGAAGGTTTATCCAAAGAACATATTCTTCATATTCTCGATACAGCCCAGCAATTTGTCGCTGTGAGCGATGCAGATCGAGAAGTTAAAAAAGTGCCTTTGCTGCGCGGTAAGAATGTTTTTAACCTCTTTTTTGAAAACTCAACGCGCACCAGAACTACTTTTGAAATTGCCGCTAAGCGCTTGTCTGCTGATGTCATCAATTTAGATATTCAAACATCATCAACGGCCAAGGGCGAGACATTGCTAGACACCATTGATAACCTGGTGGCAATGCAAGCTGATATCTTTGTGGTGCGTCATAAAACCACGGGTGCTGCAGTTGAGGTTGCTCAACACTTGCCACCGCATGTGCATGTGATCAATGCGGGTGATGGCACCAATCAGCATCCAACGCAAGGTTTGCTGGATATGTTCACCATGCGACATTACAAGCATGATTTCAGCAAGATCAAGGTGGCCATCATCGGTGACATTGTTCACAGTCGAGTGGCCAAATCAAACATTCATGCTTTAACAACTCTGGGTTGCACTGAGATTCGAGCGATTGGCCCAGAAAGTCTTCTGCCAAAAGATCTCAATATGATGGGCGTCAAAATTTTCAACAATATCGAAGATGGATTGAGGGATGTTGATGTGGTCATGACGCTTCGAATTCAAAAAGAGCGGATGGAAGCCGGTCAAGTTCCCGAGGGCGATGAGTTTTTTAAACAATGGGGCTTGACCCCTGCCAGACTCAAGTTAGCCAAACCCGATGCGATTGTGATGCACCCTGGTCCAATGAACCGAGAGGTTGAAATTGCCAGTGAGGTTGCCGACGGCCCTCAGGCGGTGATCTTGAAGCAAGTGACTTTTGGTATTGCAGTACGGATGGCAGTGATGTCGATTGTTGTGGTTAACTGAGTTACTCAGTTAACCACTGAGTCGTCGACCACACAATCATGTTTAAAAAGCCAAGGAATGATCCTTGGCTTTTTTATTGATCAGAAAATTAGCGGGGATCAATTTTAATGGTGCCAAATGGAAAGTCTGATGGTTGAAATGATATTTTGACTTCATACCCAATCATGGTGATGGCATGTAGAAGCTTTAAGAATTCAACATACTTGTGATCACCATTGAAAAATTGCATTGATTTATGAGAGTTCAGGCCAAGACTGCCCATACAGGTGATGGCGTTCAAATTCTTTAACTTGGCCTTTAGGATAAAGAACTCGCTGGTACGATTTTTTGCAGCAATGATTGAGGCTGGCTTCTCATCCTGCTCTAGCTCATTGACCAGGGCGACATTCATGGCAGCTATTTGCTCATGATTGAAGCCTGTTGCCTTAGGAAAATACTTCATGCGAATACCCATCGCGACTCCTCTTTCTCATGGTTAATTGGAAGAAAGAGCGTAACAACTTCTTTATGGTTTGTATGTCGGCTAATTCGGAAATATTTGTAGGAAGATTCTTACAACAAATCATCATTTGAGAAAAACATACAAAATCATTTAAGAAATAAGAAGAGCTTATAAAAATTAAAAATAAAGTATGGCCTTATTAGGTTATTGCGTCATTTCGAAAGGATGGCGAGTTATTTATAAGTAATTGAATATATTGAATATTTTTTTTAATGTTTGTAGGTTTTAGGAGTATTCAGTTAAAATAAGAGAATGACGTGGTACTTAATACAAACCAAACCTAGGCAAGAGCTATTTGCTGAAAAAAACCTTAAAAATCAAGGTTATGAGTGCTACCTTCCGCTTTTAAAAGTTGAGAAAATTCAAATAACTTCATTGGAAATTGTCCAAGTACCTTTATTTTCCCGTTATCTATTTATTCAACTGGAATCTGGTTTTGAATCAAAAAGTTGGGCGCCAATACGATCTACCAAGGGTGTGAGTAATTTAGTCAAGTTTGGGCAAGAGCCTGCAAAGATTCACGATGAATTGATTGGTTTGATTAAATCTCGAGAATTAATGAGCAGTAAAGTGGTGCCTTTGTTTGGGCAAGATCAGATTCTTCAGATCAAAGAGGGCCCATTTGCTGGATTAGAGGCTATTTACAAAGGCATGAGTTCTGAGCAGCGAGTGATTGTTTTATTGGAATTGATGAGTAGGCCAGTTAAGTTGATGTTAGAGCTTCATTCGGTAAAACAGGTTTCTTAGATTTTTGCTTGAATTGTTGTATTTGTGGCGCTTGCTGATCGTGCAACAGCACGGCGGTAGCGTTCCAAAATTGGTGTAAAGAATAAATTTTTAAAACTTATTTACCTAGAAGATTAAAAAAATTGAAATTGGATCTTAAGTCAAAAAAAGTTGCTGTGATTGGCCTAGGTTATGTTGGCTTGCCTCTGGCAGTTGAATTCGGAAAAAGTCGTGCAACTTTGGGCTTTGATATTAATCAGGCCAGAATCACTGAATTGAAGTCAGGCAAAGACAGCACCTTGGAAGTAACTTCAGAAGGTCTGCTTGCAGCTAGGCATCTTGAGTTTAGCAATGACTCCAAAAAACTCAGTGAATGCGATATTTTTATTGTCACAGTACCGACTCCTATTGATGCTGCGAATCGTCCGGATCTAACGCCTTTAATAAAAGCCAGTGAGACGGTTGGCAAGGTCATGAAACCAGGCTCTATTGTTATTTATGAGTCAACTGTTTATCCAGGGTGTACTGAAGAAGTTTGCGTTCCTGTTTTAGAAAAGCATTCTGGGCTCAAATTTAATGAGAGTTTTTTCTGTGGATACAGCCCTGAAAGAATTAATCCAGGCGATAAAGTTAATACATTAACAACCATTAAAAAAATTACCAGTGGTAGCACTCCCGATGTTGCTGAAACGGTGGATGCACTTTACAGTTCGATCATTCAGGCTGGTACATGGAAGGCCGGTAGCATCAAAGTAGCAGAGGCTGCAAAAGTAATTGAAAACAGTCAGCGTGACTTGAATATTGCATTTGTTAATGAGCTATCAGTGATTTTTGATCGATTGGGTATCGATACGATTGAAGTGCTTGAAGCGGCTGGTAGCAAATGGAACTTCATGCCGTTTAGACCGGGAATGGTTGGCGGTCACTGTATCGGCGTTGACCCTTACTATTTAACTCACAAAGCTGAAGAAGTGGGATATCACCCACAGGTTATTTTGGCTGGCCGCAGAATCAATGACAACATGGCCCGCTATGCCGCGAGAAACATTATTCGTCAAATGCTTAAAAATGGCATTGATGTTGCTAGAAGCACAGTTGGTGTGATGGGTGTCACGTTTAAAGAAAATTGCCCAGATATCCGAAACAGTAAGGTGGCTGACTTGATACGTGAAATTGAGTCTTGGGGCGCCAAAGTGGTGGTAGCTGACTGTTGGGCAAATCCTGCAGAGGTGGCCGAAGAGTATGGCATTCAACTTGGATCGATCAATCAAACTAACAAAGTGGATAGCTTGATTGTGTCTGTAGGTCATTCTGAATATCGTCATTTAAGTGCACAGGACTTGATGTCTTTGTGTAACAACAATCATCGACCTGTCATTGGCGATTTAAAGAGTCTTTATGATCGTCATGCATTGGCAGATCAAGGCTTCACTGTTTTTAGGCTCTGATATGAAAAACTTTGCATTAATTGGTGCTGCTGGCTATATTGCTCCTCGTCACATGCGCGCGATCAAGGATTTGGGTCACCGTTTATCCGTAGGCTATGACATCAATGATTCCGTGGGAATTATTGACAGTATTTCTCCTGAAAGTGAATTCTTCACCGAGTTTGAGCGATTTTATGAGTACGCTCAATGTCTCAAGCGCATACCTGAACAAAAACTTGATTACGTGGCTATTTGCAGCCCTAATTATTTGCATCATCCGCATATTGCTGCAGGCTTGCGATTGGGTTGTGATGTGATTTGTGAAAAACCCCTGGTGCCAACACCTGCTTTGATGGACGAGTTGGAATTGCTTGAGCAAGAAACTGGTCAGCGTGTTTTTAATATCTTGCAATTGCGCCACCATGATGCAATTTTAAAATTACGTGATCAAGTGTTGGCTGCTCCTAAAGATAAAAAATTTGATGTGGAGTTAACTTACATCACCAGTCGCGGCAAGTGGTACATGGAAAGTTGGAAAGGTGATGCGCGTAAATCATTCGGTGTTGCGACTAACATTGGCGTTCACTTTTATGACATGTTGCATTTCATCTTCGGTAAATTGCAACGCAATGTGGTGCACTACAGGGGTGAGGTCAAAGCTGCTGGTTACCTAGAATATGAGCGTGCACGAGTACGTTGGTTCTTATCAATTGATGCCAATGATTTACCTGCCGATGTAAAAGGTAAAAAATCAACTTATCGCAATATTGATATCAGTGGTCAGCAGTTAGAATTCAGTGAAGGATTTACTGATTTACATACCACCAGCTATCAAGAGATATTGGCGGGTCGAGGTTATGGATTGAAAGATGCGAGACACTGCATTGAAACTGTTGATGTGATCAGAACAGCATCGATTATTCAAGGACAGGGTAGCGAAGTCCACCCATTCGTTGCTAATTTAAGATAAGTAATTAGGATAAGTAATCTTTTATGACCTATAACGTTCATCCGTCCGCCATCGTTGATGAGGGTGCACAAATTGGAGATGGATCTAGAGTGTGGCATTTTGCTCATGTGTGTGCTGGGGCAAAAATTGGTGCCAATGTTTCCTTGGGTCAAAATGTTTTTGTTGGTAATAAAGTCATTATTGGCGATAACTGCAAAATTCAAAATAATGTTTCTGTTTACGATAACGTTACTTTGGAAGAGGGTGTTTTTTGTGGGCCTAGTATGGTTTTTACAAATGTTTATAACCCACGCTCACTCATCGAACGTAAAAGTGAATATCGCAATACCTTGATTAAAAAAGGTGTAACTTTGGGTGCGAACTGCACGATTGTTTGTGGAGTCACGGTTGGTGAGTTTGCTTTTATTGGAGCCGGTGCGGTAATCAATAAAGACGTTAAACCCTATGCACTGATGGTGGGGGTTCCAGCAAAACAAATTGGCTGGATGAGTGAGTTTGGTGAGCAAATCCCATTGCCTTTAACGGGTGAAGGTCGGTATCAATGCCCGCATACTCAAAACACCTATCAGCTCAACAAAAATAGTTTAGAGAAAAAACTGTCATGAGTATTCCGTTTATTGACCTAAAAACACAGTATCAAGCTTTAAAGCCTCAGATTCAGGCGCGCATTAATGCTGTCTTAGAACATGGTCAGTACATCATGGGTCCAGAGGTAAAAGAACTGGAAGATAAGTTGGCGGCATATACGGGTTCAAAGCATTGCATCACGGTTGCCAGTGGTACTGAGGCTTTGCTAATGAGCTTGATGGCCCTTGGCATTAAACCAGGTGATGAGGTCATCACAACACCATTTACATTTGTGGCAACTGCTGAAGTCATTGTTTTGCTTGGCGCTAAACCAATATTTATAGATGTTGAGTCTGATACTGGCAATATTGATGCTAGCTTAATAGAAGCCAAGATCACCAATAAAACTAAAGCGATCATGCCAGTCAGTCTTTATGGTCAAACGGCTGATATGGATGAGATCAATGCAATAGCTTCAAGGCATGGAAATATTCCTGTAATTGAAGATGCTGCCCAGAGTTTTGGTGCGACATATAAAGGTAGGAAAAGCTGCAATCTCAGTACCATTGGTTGTACAAGTTTCTTCCCAAGTAAACCATTGGGTTGCTATGGTGATGGCGGAGCAATTTTCACGAATGATGATGAGTTGGCGCAAGCTATGCGAGAAATAAGAGTGCATGGGCAAAGTCAGCGCTATGTTCATACTCGTGTGGGTGTGGGTGGTCGAATGGACACCATTCAATGTGCAGTTGTGCTTGCAAAATTAGAGCGATTTGATTGGGAAGTGGAGCAAAGAAAAATCATTGGAAAAAATTACAGTGATTTGCTCGCAGATCTTGAGTCAAGTAACCAGCTTAAGCTTTGCACAATCAGACCAGACCGAACCAGCGTTTATGCTCAGTACACCATCTTTGTTAAAGACCGTGAGCAATTGCAAAAACGCTTGAGCGATGCGGGCATCCCAACAGCAGTCCATTACCCGATACCTTTAAATGAGCAAGAAGCATACAAGCATCTTTGTTGTTCTGATTGCACGCCAATCGCTAAGCAGTTGGCTAGGCAGGTAATCAGTTTGCCGATGAGTCCAACTTTAGTTGCGGCTGATCAGAACCGGGTCGTAGTCACTCTTGGGGAGAAACTTTTGTGATGCTCTTGAATAATTTTTTAAGTAAGCGAAGTTTGCTGTTACGTTCTATAAAAGTGGAAATCAGGGCGCAGCACGCGGGTACAGTGCTTGGCATGGCTTGGATTGTACTTGGACCGTTGCTTCTACTGTCGCTTTACGGCCTGATTTATGCAGTCGTATTCGATGTGCGCGTACCCAATTTTTCTCGCTCGGAATACATTCTGAATGTCTTCTCTGGTTTAGTTTTATTCATTGCTTTTTCTCAAGCAATGTCGGCTTCTACAACGTCTCTAAGCAAAGAGCAGAAACTCATTTTCAGTAATTTCCCTTCGGAGTTCATTCCGGTTAAGTCAGTGGCTGTGTCATATTTGGTGCTACTTCCGGCGACGATATTCGTTGTGCTCGGAGATGCAGTTTTCTCTCAGGCAAGCTGGCACCTATTGTTAGTGCCCTTGGTGGCAATCCTTCAGCTCGCATTTTCTATTGGCATTGGTTGTTTATTGTCGCTGCTGGGTTTGGTCATGAGAGATATCAGCTTCCTGATTCAGTACATCGTAATCGCTGTTCTGATCGTTACGCCAATCGCCTACACTCCAGACATGGTGCCAGAAAAGATTAAGCCCTTGCTATACCTCAACCCACTTTACTACTACGTCTCAGCCAATCAGCATCTAATTCTCCTGAACCAATTGCCGCCAATAATTGAGATTGTACTGGGTGCCACCATGTCGATCACCATGTTTCTGCTAGGTTTATGGTTGTTCAAGCGTGCTCGCATGGCCATGATGGATTTGCTGTGAAAACTGATGTTGCCATCCGAGTTAAAGGGGTTAGCAAGCGCTACCCTCTTTTTGGGCATCCTTGGCATGCCGTAAGATATCTTGCTTCGCTCATTTGGCGGGGTACGGTGCCAGCAAGGATTTCTTCAGGCCATGGCGTCCAGGCCCTATCTGACATTGGATTCAACGTCAGCAAGGGCGAGCGCGTGGGATTGGTTGGGCGAAACGGTGCCGGTAAGTCCACAATTCTGAAGTTGCTGGCGGGTAATTTTCCGCCCACTACAGGGCAGCTCGTCATTAATGGTTCGGTTTACTGCCTGTTCCCTGGGGCAGTTAGTTTCAGTTTTGAGCAATCGGCTGAGGAGAATGCTCGTCAGTACCTCAGTTATCTGGGACTCCCGCCGAAGGAATTACAAGCTAGGATTGACGAAATTCGCGAGTTCACCGAACTCGGAGAGTATTTCTATCAACCTACCAAGAATCTTTCACTTGGCATGCGCGTTCGGGCGGAGTTTGCCGTAGCCACTGCGCAAAGTGCTGATGTGATTATCATTGACGAGGTCCTAGGGGCGGGCGATATTTACTGGTCAGAAAAGATTGCCCGGCGCATGGAGAAGATGTGTGCGAGTGGTACCACGCTCTTATTGGTATCGCACTCACTATCTCAGGTGAATCGATATTGCGACCGTGCTGTTTGGATTGAGCGAGGTGAGGTTGTGATGGATGGTCGGGCGCTGGAGGTTACTAAGCGTTACGAAGGTTTTTTGGAGCGCCTTAGTTGGCAGACTGATGATATTGAGGATAAGAGCCTTGAGATTGAAAATGCTGCAGTCGAAATGGGAAACGAAGTCTTATCTGAAAGTGGTCAGACTGTAATGCGTTGGCCTGGCCGGGGAGATGTCATAGTTGCGGGAGTTTGGATTAATGAAAAAGCAGATAATTACTTTTTGATAAGTAATGCTGCCAACCCCATTAAAATTAGATTGGCTTTGCTTGCTATACAGTCAGGTGAATTTTCTTTGCGATATCTAATTACTTTCTGGAATGAGACCGGAAAGCGTGTAGCTGTAATTGAAAATATTTCAGACATTGTGAGACTGCAAGTTGGAGAAATCCACACTGTAATAGTTTCGCGAGACTCAATTTCCTTGCTACACGGAAAATATCATGTGACAGTTACAGTTAGTGATGCAGTTAGGGCGCAAGAGACAACGAATGAATTCGTCGTAAGGCAAGATGTAATCTACAAGTCATTTGTTGTAGAGATATCCGAGGATTCTGTGAAGAATTACTTTGGGCATAAAGCGGTCTTTAGGTTAGAGCTATATTCTTAATTGGATGTAACCCTTTAATTAGTTGTCAATGCAAATAAATCAAATAATGGAGAAAACTATGAAACATAACAATTGTGTGCAATGTAACGCCGATGATTTCGTTCCAATAACCACCTACAAACGGACTTGGGTGATTTGTAAGAAATGTGGAACTGCAATCAGTATTCAAAGGGAAAATTATCCATTCCAATTCTTGCCGATTAGAGATCTAAAAAAGTCTCCTGAATTGAGTGAAGAAAAAATGTATGATTATTTTATTGAAGATATACATGTAAACTGGTCCAAGGCTGAGGGAAAGCAGTTTATAGAGGAATTTATTAAACCGTTCGGCATCGATGTGAGCGGAAAAAATTTGCTAGATATTTCAGGTGGCAATGGACACTTCATTAAAGAGATTGAAAAAATGGGTTGCAAGGTAACGCTAACCGAAATCAATAAAAAAACAATAGAGTACGCTAGAAAAATACATGGGTTTGATGTGCTGGAATACAACATTAACAGCGATAAATTAACTGAAAAGGCAGGTGAGAAGTTTGATTTAATATTCGCGCGGGCATGTTTAATGTTTGCAAAGGATTTAAACGGTTTTGCGAAACAATTAAAAGATTCAATCAATGCTAAAGGAATGTTGGTTATACACAGATCGGTATTACCAACTTTGGGGGTAATGCTAAGAACGCAACTAGATGAATTTAGCTATCTGGTGCTCAGAGAGTCGGCTACGGTCATTAAAACTTTTGAAATGAATGGCTTTAAACTTTTAAATCATAAATTAGAAATTGACCCTTCCTTGTATGTAAATGACCATGATTTGCGCTGGCACTGGAGCCATTTACGTCGCCATTATGAGTCTAAAGCAATAAATCAAATAGCTTCTGATCGCAAATATGCTTGGGTTGCTAGGGACCGTAGATTTGATCATTTTATATTCGAAAGAATTGATTGATTCGATGAGGTGTGTCATAAGAAATTCTTAATTCTGTGGGGTAAGTGTTAATTAGAGTCAATGTTTAATTTTTTTAACAGGCATCAAAAGGATGTTTTATTTGTATGTTCAGCCTCAGTCGATGAGATATGGATACGTTCGACAGTGCTGGAAAGCATTAGTAGCGGGCTTAGCGTTGCGCTTGCAGTCTGCGACACTAACAATAAGTCACATCGCTTTATTGAAAATACATATGCGGGACTCGATATAAATCTATATTTTGGGGTTAGCTTGAAAAAGGCCGCCAAAATAAAATCCAAAGCTGTTGTAACGGCTTCAAGTGGATTGACTAGAGATATATTTCCCACAACAAGCAATATATTTGTGCATATGCCTCATTCATTTGCAAGCTTGCATGTTATTTATCCTGAGGGTGCTTTTAATGGATATAACTATATTTTTGCCGTTGGGCCACACCATGTAGAAGAGTTTAATCAAATAAAAAGCAAAAACCGGTTAACGGAAAGCAAGGTAATAATGGTCGGTTACGGTAAGCTAGATATCCTTAGGTCATGTCAAGTTTATGAGCCCTTAGGAAAGCATGTTTTGATAGCGCCAAGTTGGGGCGAAGGCAATCTCCTGGAGGTGTGCGGAATTGAATTGGTTTTAGCATTGTTAAATGAGGGTTGGAAGGTCACGGTTCGTCCACACCCAATATTCTTTTTAGAAAACGCACCAATTTTAAAATCATTTTTTCAGCTTGAATCAAGTTATGAAAATCTAAAAATTGAATCATCTCTAGACGGAGATGGTGGAATTCATTCGGCTAGTGTTATGGTGGGGGATTATTCTGGAGCAAGCTTTGAATTTGCTGTTTTGAGAAGAAGGCCCGTGATTTCAGTAAATGTCCCAAGAAAAATTGTAAACGATAATTGGGTTAATTATGAACTTGAGCCGATGGAGGTGCGTGGTCGGGTGTTGCTTGGCCCTGTAGTTGAGCCAAATGCTGATGCGATACTTAAGGCTATTAGTAGCAATATTTCAAGCATTGAAGACAAAGATGTATCAAAGTTTCTGTTTGATGATGGTGCAACATGTGCCTCACGTGCTGTCAGGCTTTTAAAGCAGTTGATTTCAAATCATAAAGCTAAATTTAATCCTATATAAATGAAATGAAGTTTAATTTGGAAGTTGAAAATGACTGAGAACGAGTTATCAGTGCTACTGATATCAATAGTGTCAATTCTTTCATTCTCACTAATATTTGGGCATATTTTTTTGCTATTGGGTCTTCCAAGGGTGGTTGGTGAAATTTTTGCTGGAATAATATTGGGGCCATCGATTTTCGGTCAAATTGCACCATCTCTGTTCAGTGATATTTTCGCTGGTTTTGAGGGCCAAAGTTTGATAATCTCAGCTTTTTATTGGGTGGGGTTAATTCTTTTGATGTTTACTGCGGGCTTTCAATTGCCGTTAAAAATATCAAAGAAAGATTTAATAGTTTGTATTGCTCTAATAGTTGGCGGCTTATTTTTGCCATTCATTTTTGGTGTATATGCATCCGAATGGATTTCAAATGATATGTCATCTAATCCGATATCTTTTATGTTGATTATTGGAGCAGCATCTGCAGTAACTTCAATACCAGTGCTGACGAGAATTTTCATCGATCTAGAGATTGCTTCGAGAGCATTCTCCAAAAATGTGCTAGTGGCGGCTGCATTTCAGGATATTTTTGTTTGGTTTGTTGTTGCAATGGCGCTTAGTTTGAATGTGTCGTCGACTGGTGATGATTCTTTCGATATAAATATTTTATATTCTGAACTTATAAGAATTACATTATTTATAAGTTTTGTACTTGTAATTTTCCCTAAAATTTCAAAGCCATTAGGTGTATTTATTTTTAAAACATCTCCGGAAACTTCATTGATCGGATATACGTTGTTAGCGTGCTTATTCCTTGTTGCAATTGCAAGTGCCTTGAATGTTCAAATTATCTTGGCCGCACTAATAGCAGGAATTGTGATTGGAGGGCGCTTAAGTGATAGGTTCAAAATGGTGAGAAATAATATACATAACATTTCTCTCTGGTTTTTTGTGCCTATATATTTTGCTTTGGTTGGGTTTCAAATGGACTTAAAAGGTTCCTTTAATTTGGAACTTGTCTTGTTTTTTTTGATTGGCTCATCTTTGGTGAAAATTTTAAGTGTAGTTTTTGCGCTGCGTTTTGTAAGATTGCCTTGGAATTTAGCGATAGACTACGGAGTGACCATGAATTGTCGTGGTGGCCCAGGTATTGCTTTGGCGAGTGTTGCATATTCGTCACAAGTGATAAGTGGAGAGATTTTTATAGCTTTTGTTCTCACTTCAGTTCTCACTTCAGTTTTGGCAGGAGTTTGGTTAAGGATTAGAGCTATACATTTCAATTATGAATAAAAAAAAATCAGTTAATCACGCAATTAACATAAATCAAGATCAGTATTTAGAAATTGAAAAAATTTGCGTTGGAGCATTTTCGCCTCTTAACGCTTTTATGAATGAGGCTGAGTTCAATTCGGTCGTTGATTTGATGCGATTACCCTCTGGGGAGCCATTTCCAATCCCAGTAATTTTCGATATTGATTTTGAGATGGAAAAGCTTATTGTCCGAGAGGATGTTGTTGATCTAATTTTTGGGGGTGAAGTCGTCGCAAAGTTTTGGCCAAATGACTTCTTTAAATGCGATCGAAGATTGGCCGCCAAAAAAATATATGGTACAGATAGTTTAGATCATCCTGGCGTCAATTATTTCTGCAATCTAAAACCAGTCTTTGTGGGCGGACGTGTTGAAATGCTACAAAGTCCCAATTTTGGTTGGATATCTAACGAGCTAACACCTTTGCAAACCAAGTCAATATTTAAAGAGCGTGAATGGAAGAGGGTTGTTGGATTTCAAACACGAAATGTTCCGCACCGGGCACATGAATATTTGTTAAGAATAGCGCTGGAAAATGCAGATGGCTTATTTATTCAGCCTCTTGTTGGTCGTAAAAAGCCTGGTGACTATACTCCTGTTGCAATAATTAAGGGATATAACGCATTAATACAAAATTATTTGCCGAGCGACCGAGTGCTTTTGGGTAGTTTATCAACGGTGATGCGTTATGCTGGTCCTAGAGAGGCTGTCTTTCATGCAATCATTAGAAGGAACTATGGTTGCACTCATTTTATTGTAGGGCGGGATCACGCTGGGGTTGGAGATTGGTATGGTCTCTACGACGCACACAATCTAACGCGTCAGTTTGATGGAGATCTCGGAATTGAGATTATGAGATTGAAGGGACCCTTTTACTGTCAAAAGTGTGATTGTATAGCTACGGAAAATACATGTTCGCATATGAGCAGTGGTTCAATAACGCACATAAGTGGCACTGATATGCGAAAAATTTTGTCAGGTGGTGAAGCGCCACCTGATCATTTGATGCGTCATGAAGTGGTTGCTGCGCTTATTGATAGGGCCGGAAAACCTCTCGTTGACGAAATATTTTGTAATTAATTAAATTGGGTGTGGCTCATGAGAAATACAAAAATAGTATGTACAGTTGGCCCAGTTAGCCTTAATGAATCTTCTTTACTCGCTTTGCGAGAAAAGGGGCTCAGCGTTGTAAGGTTAAATGGTTCGCATGCTAATCTGGAATGGCATGCAAGCGCAGTAACGCTGGTACGTAAAGTTATTCCCAATGTTCCCATCCTTTTGGATATACCTGGAAGAAAAATACGAACTAACTCCTTACCTGTAGAGCCTGCATTTGGGGTTGGTGATGTTGTTATATTGACCACTGATGAGGGTTATTTGGGAGTGGATAAGGTGTCCGTGAATTATGTCAATTTACACAATGATCTTTCTGTAGGGGATTGTGTCATGGCTGATGATGGAAGATTAAGATTTACGGTGGTAAGGATAAATGGGCGCGATATTCATTGTAGAGCTGAAACGGCTGGTCAATTGGGAAGTCGCAAGGGAATCAATGTGCCTTATGTAAACTTAAATACTCCACAAGTAACCATGCGTGATAAGGGCATGATTGAATTTGCTATTGAGCAACAAATTGATTTTATTGGGCTTAGCTTTGTTGAGTCTTCAGAGCACATATTGAAATTTAGGGAGTTGATATCAAATCGCGGCCCAAGAATTATTGCTAAAATTGAAAATTCAGCTGGACTTAAAAAGGCTGACGAAATTGCGTCCGCAGCCGATGGAATTATGATTGATAGAGGGGATCTCTCAGTAGAAACTTCGTTATTTGATCTTCCTCGTCATCAGAAGGAAATCATAAACATTTCAAGAAAGTTTGGCAAACCTGTAATTGTTGCAACTGAAATGCTTCACACTATGACCGTGGGGCCTGCACCAACTAAGGCTGAAGTTACTGATATAGCGAACGCTGTTTTTGATCGTTGTTCAGCAACAATGTTGTCGGGTGAAACTGCTATTGGCGAGTTTTCGATTGAGGCGGTAGAAGTTATGGGCGGGGTTATAGACTCAGCGGAGTCATATTTAGAAGGGGACTACAAAGCCACTGATATTATCCCCGTTCAAGGTCTATCTAGCGCAGTTGGGTTATCGGTGGATGCCTTTTCAAAAAATGTCTTTTTTGACAAAATAGTCCTTTTAGGTGTCTCTGAAAGTATTGTTCAAATGATTGCTGAAAGGCGGTTGCCTCATTCTTTAGTGGTGGTTACCGATGATATTTTTATGTCTAGGTGTGTAAATTTACTCTCTGGAACTATTGGGGTTTATTTTGAGAATTTATATAGCTCTTCGAATCAGTTATCACTCACAAAAATATTTAAGAGTTTAGTTGAGCGAAGTATCTTAAGTAATGATGAGCAAGTATTAGTAATAGCTAACCTAGCAGATTGTCATGAGATTGATGCTAATTTCAATATTTCTTTAAGTATTGTTAACCTAGCGAATGAATGATTTATTTTTAGAGGCCCAGGGTAGAGTTATGCAAAGTTCTAATCCTAAGAAGCTAACGATTAACTTGGTCAATGTCTCAAAAGAAT
>JACCDH011620848.1_pt1 | contig 18624 bp, 19 predicted proteins | sample 7442481 | NCBI WGS metagenome assembly JACCDH01 (sample SAMN15323433, study PRJNA562643) | freshwater metagenome | isolation source: river surface water | place: USA:Blue River Watershed | collected 2017-08-15 | reverse complement strand
CGAATTGGAAAGACATTTCGGTCACGCCGTATTGTTGTGCACCGGTGGTTACGGAAACGTATTCTACCTGTCTACCAATGCCATGGGTTGTAACGTAACAGCTGCCTGGAGAGCGCACAAACGTGGTGCGTACTTCGGTAATCCTTGCTTTACCCAAATTCACCCAACGTGTATTCCGGTAACTGGCGATCACCAGTCGAAACTGACTTTGATGTCAGAGTCACTGCGTAATGATGGTCGTGTTTGGGTGCCAAAAACCAAAGAATTAGCAGAACAAATTCGTACAGGAAAAATCAAAGCTTCCGATATTAAAGAAGACGACAGAGATTACTTCTTGGAGCGTAAATATCCATCATTTGGTAACCTCGTTCCTCGTGATGTAGCTTCTCGTAATGCTAAAGAAATGGTAGATGAAGGCCGCGGAGTAGGATCATCCGGCGTAGCCGTATACCTAGACTTTGCCGACGCCATTCAGCGTTTGGGCGAAGATGCGGTACGAGCGAAATACGGTAACCTGTTTGATATGTATTATCAAATTACCGATGAAAATCCGTACAAAGAGCCGATGCGTATTTACCCTGCTGTCCATTATACCATGGGTGGTTTATGGGTAGATTACAACCTGCAAACTACCGTTCCGGGATTGTATGCTTTGGGTGAAGCCAACTTCTCTGACCACGGTGCCAACCGTTTAGGTGCTTCGGCGCTGATGCAGGGCTTGGCCGATGGTTACTTTGTGATCCCTTATACTTTGGGCGATTATCTGGCTACCATTGGTCCGAAAGCAGTGGATGAAAAACATCCGGCTTTTGCCGAAACTAAAAAAGCTGTAGAAGACCGTATCAAGCAATTGTTATCGCTGAAAGGAAATAAAACGGTAGACGAATACCACCGCGAATTGGGTAAGATCATGTGGGAATACTGCGGAATGGCCCGTAGCGAAGAAGGCTTGAAAAAAGCTAAAAAGATGATTCAGGAGCTGAAAGCCGATTTCTGGAAAAATGCGATCGTATTGGGTAAGAACGAAGAGTTTAACCAGTCTTTAGAAAAAGCTGGTCGTGTAGCCGATTTTATTGAATTAGGCGAACTGATGATCGACGATGCCCTGGATCGTACAGAATCATGTGGTGGTCACTTCCGTATAGAAAGCCAAACCGAAGAAGGCGAAGCCAAACGTGACGATGAAAAGTATGCATACGTTGCTGCTTGGGAATTCAAAGGCGAAGGTCAGCCAGAGGCCCTGCACAAAGAAGAACTAAAATTCGAAAACGTTAAACTGACTCAGCGCAGTTACAAATAACAAATATCCACAGTTAAAAAAGATATCAATATGAGTGGAACTATGAATTTAAAGCTGAAAGTATGGCGCCAGCCGAACAGCGAGGCTAAAGGTAGTTTTGTAAACTACGATGCTGCCAATGTTTCTCCGGATATGTCTTTCCTCGAAATGCTCGATGTAGTGAACGAGGATTTGGTAAAAAAAGGCGAAGACCCGATTCACTTTGATCACGATTGCCGCGAAGGTATTTGTGGTATGTGTTCATTGCACATCAATGGCCGTCCGCACGGACCGAAACAAGCCATTACCACCTGCCAGTTGCACATGCGTAGCTTTCAGGATGGCCAAACTGTTACCATTGAGCCTTGGAGAGCTACGGCCTTCCCGGTAATCAAAGATTTGGCGGTTGACCGCAGTGCTTTCGATCGCATTCAGCAGGCTGGTGGTTTCGTATCGGTAAACACCGGCGGTGTGCCCGATGCCAATGCCATTGCCATTCCGAAACCGGTAGCTGATGAGGCTTTCAACTCGGCTACTTGTATTGGTTGCGGTGCCTGCGTTGCGGCTTGTAAAAATGCTTCCGCGATGTTATTCGTATCGGCTAAGGTTTCTCAGATGGCATTATTGCCACAAGGACAGCCCGAGCGTTACCGTCGTGTGCAAGCTATGGTGACACAAATGGACGAAGAAGGTTTTGGTAGCTGTACCAATACGGGTGCCTGTGAAGCCGAATGTCCGAAGGAAATTAAGATTACCAATATTGCCCGCATGAACCGCGATTTCTTTACCGCGAAGTTTTTTAAGCAGGAAGAAGCTTAAGCGGACAATAGATTCAATAAAAAAAGCCTCCCCGAATTTCGGGGAGGCTTTTTTGTTAATAAACTGCTTTTATTTCTTAGTGGTAATTTCTACTACTCCTTTTTTTGCTTTTCTGCCATATTTGGAGATGGCATCTTTGCCTTTAAGTACGCTTACAGAAGCAATAGCTTCAGGGCTTATTTTTTCTAATTCGGCTTTATTGATGGCTTTGCCATTCAGAAAGTACAACGGATCTTTAGAGAAGGTAGTTGCCTGTATGTTAGTTGCTGAGGCTAGTAAAAGGCTGAATGCAAAAATTTTGATCAGTTTCATTTTAGTTAATTGTTGATGAATTGATTTTAAATATAGCAAACAGAATGCGTAATTTTCAGCCCTAATCTATTTGAATGAAAATCGCCTTCCATGGTGCTGCCCGTAATGTAACCGGCAGTAAGCACCTCATTACACTTAAAGACCAGACACGTATTTTATTAGATTGTGGCATGTTTCAGGGCCGTTCGGTCGATACCGCTTCATGGAATGCCCACTTCGGTTTTGATCCAACTTTGGTAAATTACCTGATCCTATCGCATGCACACATTGATCATTGTGGTTTAATTCCAAAATTGGTTGCCGAAGGTTTTGAAGGAGCTATTTTCTGTACTCCTGCTACGTTCGATTTGGTGAAAATCTTACTGATGGATTCGGCCAAAATTCAGGAGCAGGATGCTTTTTATCTGAATAAACATCGGGCAAAACGTGGTGAGGCCCCCATTAAACCCCTGTATACCGATGACGATGTGGAACAAGCACTTCGGCAATTTAGACTGGTCAATTACGAAGTGGAGCATCGTCTTAATCCGGATGTGACTTTACGATTTACGGATGTTGGACATATTTTGGGTAGCGCTGCCGTTCACTTGGCGATTCAGGAAGACGATAAAACGACCCGAATTACGTTTAGCGGTGATGTGGGTCGCTATGGCGATTTGCTATTGAATTCACCTCAAACCTTTCCGCAAGCAGATTATGTACTGATCGAGTCTACCTACGGCGACTCTTTTCACGATCGTATAGCGCCAACCGAAGATCAGTTACGTCAGATTATCGAAGAAACCTGTATTCAAAAGGGAGGCAAGGTGATTATTCCTGCATTTAGCGTTGGTCGGACTCAGGAAATCCTCTACAATTTGAATGCATTAGAATTGAAGGGATTGTTGCCCGATGTTCCGTTTTACGTGGATAGCCCGCTATCTGAAAAAGCGACTATGGTGGTAAAAAAACATCCAGAAGTGTACAATAGCGGTGTAAAAGAGGTTATGAAAAATGATCATGACCCGTTTGACTTCAAGGGACTGAGTTTCATCGAGTCTGTAGAAGATTCGATGGCTTTAAATGATGATCCAGCTCCTTGTGTTATAATTTCGGCATCTGGAATGGCCGAAGCCGGAAGGGTGAAACATCACATCAAAAATACTATCAGTAACCCCAACAATACCATTCTAATTGTAGGCTATTGTGAACCCAATTCATTAGGTGGGAAATTAATGGCCGGTCAGGAAGTAGTACATATTTTTGGTGATGACTACTGGGTTAATGCAGAGGTTCGTACTATAAGATCTATGAGTGCTCATGGCGATCGTAACGATTTGATTCATTTCTTAACTTGTCAGGATCCAAAACAAGTTAAAACACTTTTCTTGGTCCACGGTGAATACGAAGTGCAGCAAAATTTCAAAGCTACCTTACTTGAAAAAGGTTTTCAAAAGGTCGAAATTCCCGATAGGCATCAGGAATTTGAACTCCAATAAAAAAAGCCCTGTGCATGCACAGGGCTTTTTTGTGTAAAACACTTACTGTCTTGGTGCAGCTGGTTTTGGTAATTCTTTTCGAGGTAAAAGTTCAGCACGTTGTGCCGAGTGGTATACAAACGAAGCCACAATCGTAGCCGCTTGTTTCAAATCATCTTCAATCAACCGATCGTACGTATCCATATTGGTGTGGTGGGTACGGGTGTTGTACTCAATGCCATCCTGTATGAACTGGAATCCCGGAATTCCTACAGCATCAAACGATAAGTGGTCGGTACCGCCGGTGTTGCGTAAGGTAAGTGTTTTAGCGCCCATATCGTTAAATGGTGCTAACCACTCTTTAAAAATCGGACCGATAGCTTCATTGCCCTGCAAATACACCCCACGAATTTTACCGGTTCCGTTATCTAAATTGTAATACGCCGTTACTTTAGCTTGCTCTGGCTTCAATTCCATGGTTTTTGGATCGCCAAAATGATTTAATACGTAATTCCGAGAACCGTATAAACCTTGTTCTTCCGAACTCCATAAAGCTACACGTATGGTACGCTTAGGCTTGAAGCCCGCAGCTTTTAAAATACGCATGGCTTCCATCATTACCGCAGATCCGGCAGCATTATCGGTTGCACCGGTGGCAGCGTGCCATGAATCTAGGTGAGCGCCAATCATTACCACCTGATCTTTTAACTTTTTATCTGTTCCAGGAATTTCTCCAACAACATTATAACCTTGCAGATCGTCATCTACAAAACGGGTTTTGGTGTCGGCTTCAAATTCTACTTGCTGCCCTGCTTTTAACAAACGAACAATGCGTAAATAATCTTCTTGCGAAACCTCTAATTCTGGAGCCACCGGTTTAGCATCAGCAGCATACGATGCACCATTGCTGGTAAAGAAAGTTCCGTGTGTGCCACGGCCGCTGCTCAATATTAAACCAACATTTTCATTGATAAATAATTCACCAAGCTGAGCTCTTAACGCTCTTTGTTTGGTTAAGGCTGCCATTTGTTGTTGGTTAGGACCTCCGCCTGCATTCGCGGCTCTTGGAGCCATCGGTTCAGCCATCTTGGCTAAATCTTCATCACTGTATCGGCTACCATCCGATTTAAAACTGGTATTGATACTGGAATTGACATCTAAAATAACCACCTTGCCTTTCAATGTACCTTTGTACTTATCTAAATCTGCCAAACTATCTACTTTAATTAAAACTACCTGAGCTTTTAGCAAGCCGTTGGTTCCCGGAGTCCAGGCTTTTGGTGAAGCGATGATGGCATGATAATACGGTGCAGTAATTGCTGCATAGTTTTTTTGAATTTCCCAGCCTCTACCAAACTTGCCCCAAGGTTCAATAGCCACATTTTGCAAACCCCAAGATTTTAGGGCATTTGCTGCCCACTCTTGTGCTTTTTTCAATCCCGGGGAGTTAGAGAGTCTCGGTCCGGAAACGTCGGTTAAATAAAATGCGGTTTGCATTACTTGCGACTTATTTAGCCCTTCCTCTTTGATTTTTTGGACAGCGGTCAAGTCTACCGGTTCTTGTTGTGCCCAAGTGTTGGTTGCCAGTGCAATTCCAACCAAGGCAGCAATTAACGTTCTTTTCATGATTTGGTTTATTATGCTTTATAAACAAACTTATTTATAATTCTGAATTATTGTCTTACCTTGATTATAACATTTTCATTATAAAGTATCACCTGGATTTTTTATTCCTATTTTAAGCATCCTAAAACAATCGAATTAGAGCAATGAAAAAAATCATTTTCTGTTTGGCGCTAGGTTTTGCGCTACAAACACAGGCCCAAACTACCGCTAAAACTGATCCTGTTATACAGTCTATGGTAAGCGATGTTTCGGCAAAAAACATCGAAGCCATCGTTCGAAAATTAGTTTCTTTTCAAACCAGACATACTTTAAGTGATACCCTAAGTACTAAAACAGGCATTGGTGCAGCTCGTAACTGGATCAAAGCAGAGTTGGAGAAGTATGCCGCTGCATCTGGTGGCCGATTGAAAGTGGAATTTGATGCGTTCACCCAAGCGGCAGATGGTCGCAGAGTTACGGTTCCTACCCTGATGAAGAATGTGTTGGCTATTTTACCAGGTACTGATCCGGAGGATGACCGGGTATTTATTGTTTCTGGGCATTACGATTCAAGAGTATCTGATGTGTTAGATAGTAAAAGTTTTGCACCAGGTGCAAACGACGATGCTTCGGGTACGGCAGTAGCCATGGAATTAGCCCGAGTGATGAGTAAGCAATCTTACAATTGTACGCTCATCTTTGTAGCCATGGTGGGTGAAGAGCAAGGGTTATATGGTGCAGCTAATCTGGCTAAAAGAGCTAAAGAGGCCAAATGGAACGTTGCCGGAATGATCACCAATGATATTGTGGGCAATACCTATGGTTTGGAGACCGACTTGAAGGACAATCGCAGTGTGCGGATTTTTAGTGAAGGGGTATCTCAAACAGAAACCACCGCTCAAGCTGGTACCAGAACAAATATTGGATCAGAGAATGATGGTATTGCCCGTCAGTTTGCCCGTTATTTAAAAGAAGTTGGTGAGCGCTATGTTGATCAATTGGATGTAAAGTTGATTTATCGTCGCGATAGGTATTTGAGAGGCGGCGATCATACACCGTTTTCACAACAAGGATTTGCAGCCATTCGGGTAACCGAAATGAATGAGAATTTTAACCGCCAACATCAGAATGTGCGTACTGAAAACGGAGTTGATTATGGTGATTTGCCTGATTTTGTGGATTATAACTATACCCAGAAAGTAGCCCGAATGAATCTGGCCGCTCTAGCCAATTTAGCTGCTGGTCCACGTGAACCCCAACAGGTTAAAATGCAAACCAGCGAGTTGACCAATAAAAGTACATTGAAATGGGAAGCCCCTAAAGGCGAAAAACCTGCAGGCTATTATGTGGTGTTGCGGGAAACCAGCAGCACTACTTGGGAGAAGAAGTTTTTTGTGACTGAAAACCAAATCACGCTAAACTATTCAAAAGACAACTACTTTTTTGGGGTACAATCGGTAGATGCCGATGGTCATGAAAGTATGGTGGTTATTCCCTTGCCTGGCCGTTAATTACCAATTAAAAAGTGCAAAAACACCTTTAACTAAGGTTTGGTAATTAGGCATTTGGAAATGGATGCTTGCGCTGTACTTTTCCGTAGGAATTTCAATACGCGTAGTGCTTGCTAGATACAGTAAGCCTAGCATTACGGGAATGAGAACTAAAATAAAAGGTGATGTATTGCCTTTATTCTTTTTCATTAGGTCTAATTTTACACAAAGAACGGTTAAATCTTTGGTATTCGTATGTTAAATAATGTAAAATTTTTGTCGAGAATTACTCGCTGATAGCCAATAAAAAAAGCCCACAAAAAGTGGGCTTTTTTTATTTCTTGAGGTTTTGCAGCATTAAATGCCGAAAGCCGCTTTGATTTTCTCTACATAATCCAATTTTTCCCAAGTAAATAGCTCCACTTCTAGCGTTTTGCTATCACCATTTGCACCTTGGAATGTTTTCTTAACCACTTCGTTTTTACGGCCCATGTGTCCATAAGCGGCGGTTTCAGAATAAATCGGATTGCGCAATTTTAAACGAGTTTCAATACCGTAAGGTGTCATGTCGAAAATTTGCTCAATCTTTTTGGCAATTTCTCCGTCGTTCAAACCAACTTTTGCAGTTCCGTAGGTATTCACGTAAATCCCCATCGGATTTTTTACACCGATAGCATAAGAAACTTGTACTAAAATTTCGTCGCAAACACCGGCTGCAACCATGTTTTTAGCAATATGACGGGTAGCGTAAGCAGCAGAACGGTCTACTTTTGATGGATCTTTACCAGAGAATGCACCACCACCGTGGGCACCTTTTCCACCATAGGTATCCACAATAATTTTACGTCCGGTAAGACCGGTATCCCCGTGAGGGCCACCAATTACAAATTTCCCGGTAGGATTAATGTGATAGGTAATTTGGTCGGTAAACAGAGCCTGAAGTTCAGGTTTCAATTGTTTTTTCACGCGAGGGATCAAAATAGAAACGATGTCTTTTTTAATTTGTTCCTGCATGGCCTTTTCTTCAGCAAAATCATCGTGCTGTGTAGAAACCACAATGGCATCGATACGAATTGGGCGGTGATCGTCGCTGTACTCAATGGTAACCTGCGATTTTGCATCGGGACGCAAATAGGTAACTTCTTTGTTTTCGCGACGCAGTGCGGCTAACTCGATCAAAATTTTATGTGAAAGATCTAGCGCAAGCGGCATGTAATTTTCGGTTTCGTTGCTGGCATAACCAAACATCATACCTTGGTCTCCGGCTCCTTGATCTTGTTTATTCTGACGTTCGACACCCTGGTTAATGTCGGCCGATTGCTCGTGGATGGCAGAAAGCACACCACATGAATCGGCCTCAAACATGTACTCCGATTTGGTATAACCGATTTTACGGATTACCTCACGACTAATTTTTTGAACATCCAGGTAGGTATTTGACTTCACTTCACCGGCTAAAACCACTTGTCCGGTAGTTACCAGCGTTTCACAGGCTACTTTAGCATCTGGATCCCAGGCTAAAAAGTTATCAATTAGGGCGTCAGAAATTTGATCGGCCACTTTATCCGGGTGACCTTCAGATACTGATTCAGAGGTAAATAGATAAGGCATAGTATTCCAGTTTTAAATAAAAACAAAATAAAATGCAGAAAAATGGACTATTAAAGGAAGTGTAATTTAGTTTTTTAGCACTTTTTTTAACGTGGTTGCAATCAACGCAAATCGATCCACTTTTTTGCACTGCAAAAGTATAACAATTTTTAAAATCTTAGATATTTGAACGTAATTTGTGACCATTAGTCGAAACCTAAAACCTGTTCTTTTGAAAAAAACAGTTCTGTTCATCATTAACCCAATATCGGGAGGAAAATCGAAATTGCACGTGCCTGAGTTAATTGCTCAGAACCTCGATCTAGTACAATTTGAGTACACATACCGGTTTACTGAGGGTGTGGGCCATGCACGTGAGTTAGCTAAAGAAGCCGTACAAAAGGGTATCGATATTGTGATTGCAGTAGGTGGCGACGGAACTATTAATGAAATTGCTTCTGTTCTTTCGGGTACAGATAAAATTTTAGGCATTATTCCGATGGGTTCTGGAAATGGGCTCGGAACTTCACTAGCCATTCCATTTGATGTAGCTAAAGCGATTGGGGTATTGAACCGCATGCAGGTAATGACCATAGACTCTGCCACACTGAATGGACATCCATTTTTTAATGTAAGTGGTATTGGTTTCGATGCGGAAATCAGTGCTCGCTTTGCTCGGGATAAATCGCGTGGATTGTGGGGTTATGTAAGAAATACCATTGCTGAAATCATACATTACCGCCCCAAATGGTATAAGTTAACTATTGACGGCATTGTGTACCATCGGCAGGCGTTTATGATTAGCTTGGCCAATTCCACTCAATATGGAAACAATGCACACATTGCCCCCGAAGCTTCACTAACCGATGGTTTATTGGATTTTTGTGTAATTAAACCTTTTGAATTATACCTGTTCCCGATTTTAGCCTATCGTTTGTTTAGCAAAACAGCACACCGTTCTAAATTCATCGAAATTTTTAAGGCTCGTGAAATTAAAGTTGAACGAGATGAACCTGGGCCTGTACATTTAGATGGAGAACCTGTGCAAATGGGTACTGAACTGCTTATCTCCCTCAAGCCTGCCACGTTAAAAGTGATTCATTAGTATGTCTAAAAAGTCGAAACAATGGGGTGGTATCATGTATTCCACCGATCCGGATTTCAGTTTTGAGCCTGAACAAGCGGAAACTCAGGAAACATTGCCTCCGCAGCAGCAGGATTTGCGGGTACAGCTAGATCGTAAACAACGCGGAGGTAAATCGGTAACCCTGATTACCGGTTTTGTGGGTACAGATTCAGATTTAGATGCTTTGGGTAAAAAACTAAAGCAAAAATGTGGCGTAGGAGGATCGGTTAAAGATGGTGAGATTTTAATCCAGGGAGATTTTTGCCAAAAAATCATCCAAATCCTTTTAGCCGAAGGCTATAAAGTGAAAAAAATTGGGGGTTGACCAAACTCCTATTTATTCTTTTAACTGACTTTAAATCAGTTGTTTGAATCTTAGTGTCTCGTTTACAATTAGTCCAAATTCAAACCATTTTTCTTTCGAAAACGTTTTAGTTCTTCCTAATTTTGGCGATTGTCTATAACCAAAAACTCATTGATGAGTAAAATACCTATGAAAGCTCCCGATTTGGCCTACCTTGGTTTGCAAGGTCGCAACACTATTTTTTATCAACTAAGCCCCGAAGAATTAATTGAACATGCCATTAAAAATGGTGAGGGTAGCTTAGCCAGTTCTGGCGCTTTAGCCATTGATACCGGTGAATTTACAGGTCGTTCACCCAAAGACCGTTTCATTGTTGCAGATGATATTACTGAAAAAGCGGTTTGGTGGGGCGATATCAATATTAAATTCGATGCTCAAAAGTTCGATCAGCTTCAACAAAAGCTTACTGCATATTTACAAGATAAGTCGATCTATGTTAGAGATGCCGCTGCTTGTGCAGATATGGATTATCGCTTAAGCATACGAGTAATTACCGAAAAGGCATATCAGAACTTGTTTTCCCATCATTTATTCATCAGACCAGAAGCTAATCAATTGGGTGAAACTCCCGAATGGACTATTTTGGCTGCACCAGGATTTAAAGCAAATCCAGAAGTTGACGGAACTCGTCAGCACAATTTTGCCGTCATCAATTTTACAAAAAAGATGATTTTAATTGGCGGGACGGGTTATACTGGAGAAATTAAAAAAGGTATTTTCTCAGTTTTGAATTTCTTGCTTCCGCACAAACACCAGGTTTTATCCATGCATTGTTCTGCCAATGAGGGTAAAGATGGGGATACCGCCATCTTCTTTGGTTTATCGGGAACTGGAAAAACCACCCTTTCTGCCGACCCTTCGAGAGATTTGATTGGAGATGATGAACACGGCTGGGGGGCGCAAACGGTATTTAATTTTGAAGGTGGCTGCTACGCCAAGTGTGTGGGCCTAACTGCTGACAAAGAACCCGAAATTTTTAAAGCTGTAAAATTTGGATCCCTTTTAGAGAATATCAATTTCTTTGAGGGCACCCGTGACGTAGATTTTGACAATATTGAGAAAACCGAAAACACCCGGGTTTCTTATCCGATACAGTACATTAGCCATGCCAAGCTTCCCTCAATTGGGGCTATTCCGAAAAATATATTCTTTTTAACCGCCGATGCTTTTGGAGTTTTGCCACCAATTTCACAATTAAGCCCGGAGCAGGCCATGTATCACTTTATTTCTGGTTATACGGCTAAAGTGGCTGGTACCGAGGCCGGCATCAATGAGCCTCAAACCACTTTTTCGGCATGTTTTGGTAAAGCCTTTTTGCCGCTCCACCCTACAGCTTACGCCCAATTATTGGGTGAGAAGCTAAAAAAACACCAGGCTAAAGTTTGGCTGGTTAATACAGGTTGGACCGGTGGACCGTACGGAATTGGGCACAGAATGAAGCTTAGCTACACTCGGGCCATGATTACTGCAGCCCTATCCGGAGAACTTAGTCAAGTGGAGTTTGCAGAGCACCCCGTTTTTGGTTTAATGATTCCTAAAACTTGTCCGAATGTGCCTGCAGAACTACTTGATCCTAGAAATACTTGGACGGATAAACACGCATACGATCAAAAAGCTGCAGAATTGGCGCAAGCTTTTGTCAAAAACTTTACGCAGTTTGCTGATTTCGCTAGTGCCGAAATTTTATCGGCTGCACCCCGAGTTGAGGTATCTGCTTAAATCGCATGTTAAATTTTAGTTGCGATTTGGATTTCCCGAAAAAAATAGTTTTCATTGTGAAAGATTGTCTCAGATAATTTTTTCAGTAACAAAATTGCATACATTGATAATTGTTTATTGAAAATTATATCTTTGAAATCCGTTTTAAAAAAAACTTAAAACCAATTAATTTATAATTCATCAAAACCAAAAACTAAAATTTAAAAAAATGGCAACCGCAACCAAAGCAACAACTGCTAAAAAAGAGAATTCTGGTTCAAACATTTTTGCTAGTATGTCTATCGTGATTTGCATCCTTGTAGGTGTAATCTTGTGGAAATTCGTAATGGGTAGTCCTGGTAACTTCGAAGGCGGAGATCCAGAAAATGGTCACCCACTTCCTGGTAACTATTTCGGAATGGTTTACAAAGGTGGTTACGTAGTACCTGTGTTAATGGGTTTATTCTTAATGGTTGTTGTATTCTCTTTTGAGAGATACTTTGTAATCAACAAAGCTGCCGGAAAAGGTAACGTTGATGCATTCGTTAAGAAAGTACAATCTTTATTAAGCGCTGGTAACATTGATAGCGCTATTGCAGAATGCGACAAACAAGAAGGTTCTGTAGCAAACGTGATCAAATCAGGTTTGAAAAAATACAAAGAAATGGAAACCGAAAAAGGCATGGATACTGAGCAGAAATGTTTAGCAATTCAAAAAGACATTGAAGAAGCAACTGCTTTAGAAATGCCGATGTTAGAACAAAACCTTACTGTAATTGCTACTTTGGTTTCTATCGGTACCTTGATGGGTCTATTAGGAACAGTAACAGGTATGATCAAAGCGTTCTCAGCTTTGGCAACTGCTGGTGCTCCAGACCAATCTCAATTAGCAAACGGTATTTCTGAAGCCTTGATCAATACTGCAACTGGTATTGCAACTTCAGCTGTGGCTATCGTTATGTACAACTTGTTTACTTCTAAAATCGATAAATTGACTTATTCTATCGATGAGGCAGGTTTCTCAATTGTACAAACCTACGCTAGTACACACAAATAATAGTTTTTGATTTGATTTAGTCCCGGGATCCATTACCGGGACTTCTTTTCAAAACGTTAAACAAGTACCGTTCAACAGCAAAAACATAAGTAATGCCTAAAGTAAAAGTTCCTAGAAAAAGCACTGCGATTGACATGACGGCCATGTGCGATGTGGCTTTCTTGTTGTTAACATTCTTTATTTTAACAGCAACTGCACGTCAGCCAGAGCCCCTGCCTGTTGATACCCCGGCTTCAACTGTAAAAATCAAATTGCCGGAAACCGATATCGCAACCTTAACTGTAGGTCAGGGAAAAATTTTCTTTGGCGTAAAAGGACAGCAGATTCGCATCAACATGTTGGATCGCATTGCTCAGAAATACAATTTGCAATTTACTGAAGATGAGAAACGACGTTTCTCAGTAATCGAATCTTTTGGTGTTCCGGTAGGTAATTTAAAGCAATTAATTGCCTTGAGTGGCGATGAGCGTAACCAACCCGGCCTTCAAATAGGTATTCCTGCCGATTCTACAGACAATCAATTGAATGAATGGATTTTGGCAGCCCGTTATGCAACCAAAGAGTTAAATAACGCGGATCTTCGCTTTAGTATTAAAGGCGATTCGAGAGAAGAATACCCTGAAATCAAAAAGGTAATCGATATTCTTCAGAAGCAAAACATTAACAAGTTCAGCTTGATTACTTCATTAAGACAAGCGGAGCAGTAAAAATCGTAAACAATACAAAATATTAAACGATGGCAGAATTAGATACCTCCTCGGGTGGCGGGAAAAAAGGTGGGAAAGTTAGAAGTAAGAAGCAATCTACCCGTGTAGATTTAACCGCAATGGTTGACTTGGCTTTCTTGCTAATCACTTTCTTCATGCTAACCACCACCTTGGCGAAACCTCAGGCCATGGACTTGGCAATGCCTGATAAAGATAAAGACAAGCCAGAGTCTAAATTGGAAATTGCCGATAACCGTACCATGACCATCTTATTGGGTCAAAATAACCGTATTGAGTGGTATATGGGATTGGTAGATAATCCTAAAACTCCAACGGTTGATAATTATGGACGTAATGGCATCCGTAAAGCAATCATCGAGAAAATCAAAGAAGTACGAGGTATTACCGGAGATCCAAAAAAAGGCTTGATCGTATTGATTAAACCTAGCAAAAAATCGAACTACAGAAATTTAGTCGATATTTTGGACGAGATGAAGATCACCGGAGTGCCAACTTATGCGATAGTTGATATTACCAATCCGGAAATCGAGTTGATGAAACGCGACGGGATTTACGAATAAGTTTTCGTAAATTAAGGTAAGATTTTAGAACATAGATTAACAGAAAATAGAGATGTTAGGATCTAAATTAGATATTTTTAAACCTGAATGGCTCGAAGTCGTTTTCAACGGTCGTAATAAGGCTTACGGTGCTTACGAATTGCGTAAAGAAAACCCTAAGACTACTACCCGTGCGGTAATTACCGGAACAGTATTAATTGTTGTTTTGGTAACAGCTCCGATGATCATCAGATACATTGCCGGAATTTTACCAGACGATACCGAGCAATTTAAACAAACGGAGGTTGTTTTGGCCGCTCCGCCGCCAATTGATAAAGACACTCCTCCTCCGCCACCAGAACCACCAAAACCAAAAGTGGATCAGGTGCGTTTCCCACCTCCGGTAGTAGTACCGGCAGAAAAGGTACGTGACGAGGAGCCACCAACCGTTGAAGAATTGAAAAAAGCTGACCCTGGTCAGAAAACTATCGAAGGTGACCCAAATGCCGAAATCAAAATTGATGAGCCGGTAGGTAACTCTGAAGTAGTTGAAGACAACAGCATTGTGGATTTCTCTAGCGTTGAAGTAATGCCAGAGTTTCCAGGTGGTCAGTCAGGTTGGGGTAAATACTTGCAGAAAAACATGAAGTATCCACCAATTGCACGTGAAAACAACATTACAGGTCGTGTTATTGTGAGCTTCGTAGTAGAGAAAAACGGAGATTTAACCGATATCAAAGTGTTGAGAGGTATTGGTGGAGGTTGTGATGAGGAAGCAGTTCGCGTACTCAAAGCAGCACCAGCTTGGAGACCAGGTGTTCAAAATGGACGTAACGTGCGTGTGGCTTACACCATGCCAATTTTCTTCCAGTTAGCCGGACAATAATTCCATGTCAAAATATGTGAATGAGCAACAGAAATCGCTGTTACAGCGATTTCTGTTCGTTTTACGCCTCCTGATGTTTACTTTTTACATTCTGGCAGGTTCGATGTTCATCATCTGGAAAGATATGCCTGTGGAACTTGCCAGAAACTATCGCATCGCATTTGGTGTTATTTTGATTGTTTACGCATTCCTGAGATTCATCAGGTTAGTACAAAATAGAGATTAGTTATGTTCCGAAAACTACTTGTGATCACGAGCTTAAGTGTACTGGGGATTTTGTCTGCTTGCCAGCAGCAAAGTTCAACCGGCAAACAAAGCTATACCAAAGGCAAAGTAAATCTGGTGGCCGATGAAAGTTTGGCCCCAATTGTTGAAGATCAATTATTTGTATTCGGGAGTGTGTATCCGGAAGTGGAAATTACCCCCTTATACAAACCTGAGAATGCCTTGCTGAAAGATTTATTAAATGGTACTGCAAAAGTTGCTGTTATGACCAGAACGCTAACTCCTGCAGAAAGTAAGTACTTCGAACCAAAGCAGATCCGTATTCGGGTTAACCGCATTGCTATTGACGGTATTGCCTTAATTACACAAACTTCCAACCCCGATAGCTTAGTTTCGGTACAAGATGTTATTTCGGTTCTTCAATCAAAGCCTTCTAAAATACAATCGCTAGTTTTTGATAATCCAAATTCAAGTACGGTACGTTATTTTAAAGAATTGGCTCAGGTGAAAGAGCTGCCTTCTAAAGGAATATATGCCTTAAAATCTAATCCGGAAGTAATCAAGTATGTTGCAAGCCATCCGGGTTCAATTGGGGTAGTGGGTATCAATTGGTTAATGCAAGCCGATTTAGCATTAGAGAAAGATATAGCTAGGCTACGCGTTATGGGTGTGAAAAATTTACCCGGAAAACCAGGTGCCGACCAATACACCAAACCCGATCAAAATGATTTAGCTTTGGGATTATACCCATTTATGCGTAATTTGTACCTCATTAATTGTGAGGGAGGACCCGGCCCGGGCACGGGATTTGTCACTTTTGTAGCAGGAGAACGTGGTCAACGGATTGTTTTAAAGTCTGGTTTACTGCCAGATAGTATTCCCCCCCGAGAAATTAGTATCAGAAAATAGTAAATAAATTATATTTGAACCATGGAAATGTTGAAAAAGGCCTTTAAGACAACTTTAGTGTTGGTTTTGTTAGGTTCATCTCTTTTTGCACAAACCCTAGTGGATGTAAAAAAAGCAATTGATGCAGAGCAGTATCAAAAAGCAAAAAGTCAATTAAAAACGATGATTGCTACCCTGCCAACCAATGCAGAAAATTACTTCTTTTTAGGACAGGTGTATTTAAAAACAGACTATGCCGATTCGGCCAAGGTAACTTTTAACGAGGGTATAGCTAAAAACCCTTCATTTGCGTTGAATTATGTAGGATTAGGTCAGGTTTTATTGGAAGACCAAGACGAGACCATGGCCAAAGTAAACTTTGATAAAGCCGTTACTTTGTCTGATAAAAAAGACAATAGAGCTTTCTTGTACATAGGTAAAGCCTATACTGCTGCCAAAAAGCCGAATTACGAGATGGCTTTAACCAACCTAACCAAGGCGCAAACCATTAATCCTAAAGATGCAGAAGTGTTTTTAGCGATGGGCGATGCATACCGTGGACAGATGAAAAATTCGGAAGCTTACAGTGCATACCGTACAGCTTTTGATTTGAACAAATCCCTACTGCGCTCTAAAGTAGAGCTGGGTGTGATCAATAAAATGTCTAAAGCATTTCAAGAATCGGCAGAAGAGTTTAATAGCGTATTGGCTTTAGATCCCAATTATGGTCCAGCATTTCGTGAATTAGCCGAGACCTATTATTTATGGGCCAGATCAGATGCCAGAGATTACGATGGTAAGATCAAGCAAGCGCTAGAGTATTATAAAAAATACTTAGAGTTAACCGACCGTTCCTTGGAGTCGCGTATGCGTTATGCCGACTTCCTCATCTTAGCCAAAGATTACAAAACCTTACAGGCTGAGGCGCAAATCATGGCTCAGAACGATAAAACCAATAAGCGTATTTACCGTTATTTGGGATATGCAGCTTTTGAAAACGGCGATTATCAGGGATGTATCCAAGCCATCAAAGATTTCATGGCGCAGGTAGATCCAAAACGTATTATTGGTAGAGATTACAGCTACTTAGGCCGTGCAATGATTAAACTTGGTCAAGACGAAGAAGGTTTTGAAACAGTGAAAAAAGCTACTGCGATTGATTCTAACCTAGTAGGCGGTATGAGTGAAATTGCGAAAGAATTGTATGGATTAAAGAAATACAGCAAAGCTGCAGAAGCGTATGAAATTGCAGTTAAAAATCCACAAAGAAACCTTTTAGATTATTACTACTTAGGATCATCTTATTATTTCGATTATGGTGCTAAGAAAACAGCCGGTCAGCCTGCTGATAAAGCCTTATTAGTGAAAGCAGATACAGCATTTAGCTACTTAATTCAGCGTTCACCAACCACGCATGCCGCATGGCAGTTTAGAGGCCGTATCAATCGTCAGCTAGATGATGAAAACGAAAGCCAAGGTTTGGCTTTGCCGTTCTATACCAAATACGTGGAGATTATAACGGTGACTAAACCCGAATTGGCCGCTAAAAACACTCCTGGGTTAATTGAGGCTTACACCTATTTGGGTCAGGTAGCAGCTAAAAAAGATAAAGACTACGAAAAAGCCAAAACGTATTTCGTCAAGATTTTGGAGTTAGATCCAGCCAATGTTGTGGCCACGGAAGCCATGAAAGCCATCGGCGGTACAAAATAAAAAAATGACATTCATTTAAGCGCCTTAATCATCCGATTAAGGCGCTTTCTTTTTATATTTGCCGCACCAAAATCAAACGATGGAAGCACAAAGCACCCCCGTAAATTACTTGCCGATTATTTTTCAAATGATCGTGGCTCTTGGTTTCGTTGTAGTAACCATGGTGGTCACCCATTTGGTGGGCCCAAAACGCAAAACCTCCGACAAGTTGATTCCTTTCGAATCCGGAATTGAGTCCATAGGTAATGCCCGCCAACCATTCTCGATTAAGTATTTTTTGGTGGCTATTTTATTTGTGCTGTTTGACGTAGAGGTGATCTTCATGTATCCTTGGGCGGTTAATTTCAGAGACTTTGGTTGGGCAGGTGTGATCGAGATGTTCATCTTTATGGGAACCCTTTTATTAGGCTTTATTTATGTGCTTAAAAAAGGTGCTTTAGATTGGGAATAAGTTGTTTATATAGTACATTTGGGCACTAATTAAAAGTGCCCTAAGGATAGAAAAAAGGCGATTATGAGCGAAATTAAATTAGTAGAAGCTCCTCCCGGGATAGAAGGATCTGGCTTTTTTGCCACTTCTCTGGATAAAGTAGTTGGGATGGCCCGCTCACACTCCTTGTGGCCCCTGCCATTTGCTACATCTTGTTGCGGAATTGAATTCATGGCTACCATGGGCTCGCATTACGATTTTGCCCGTTTTGGTTCAGAGCGCCCGAGTTTTTCACCACGCCAGGCAGATTTGCTCATGGTGATGGGAACCATTGCTAAAAAAATGGCTCCGGTACTGCGTCAGGTTTATGTGCAAATGGCCGAACCTCGTTGGGTAATCGCCGTAGGCGCCTGTGCTT
>JACCDH011605766.1_pt1 | contig 18629 bp, 20 predicted proteins | sample 7442481 | NCBI WGS metagenome assembly JACCDH01 (sample SAMN15323433, study PRJNA562643) | freshwater metagenome | isolation source: river surface water | place: USA:Blue River Watershed | collected 2017-08-15 | reverse complement strand
GGTGATGGCTTCTGCTGGACAAGCTACAGCACACAATCCACATGCTGTACAACGCTCGCGTCCTTCCTCATCGCGGTTTAAAACATGTAAGCCCCTGAATACAGGACTAAACTCACGCTTCTCTTCGGGATAACGAATGGTGGGTTGTTTTTTAAACATGTGACTAAACGTAATCATCATGCCTTTGATAATATTAATCAAATACAAGCGCTCCAAAAACGTCATTGGTTTTCGATTGACTGCTTGTGCTTTGTTGGTTAATGCTTGCATGGTATAAAAAAATATTTTGAATATTATAATTTAGCGAGAATGACTGCTCCTGTTAAAAGCATATTAAATAATGCCAATGGAATTAATGTTTTCCATCCTAATCCCATTAACTGATCATATCTGAAACGTGGGATGGTCCAACGAATCCACATAAATAAGAATATAAATAATACAATCTTAATTAATAAGGTTCCCACTCCTATCAACGCTGCAATATTAGGCGCAACTGATGCTTCATTAAAGAAAGGCAAATCATAACCACCAAAATACATGGAAGCCATAATCGCACTACTCATAATCATATTGATGTATTCCGCAAATAAATAAAAACCAAGTTTCATTGACGAATACTCTTGGTGATAACCAAAGTTCAATTCATTCTCTGCCTCAGGTAAATCAAAAGGCGTTCTATTACACTCGGCCATGGCTGTTATAAAGAAAATTAAAAATCCTAATGGCTGATATACAACGTTCCACCAACCACCTTGAACTTGTTGCTCAACAATTGTTTTTAAACTTAATGAACCAGTTGTCATTAATAAAGCAATCAAAGCTAAACCCATCGCTAATTCATAACTAATGGCTTGTGATGCAGCACGTAATGCAGACATCAAAGAGAATTTATTATTAGAAGCCCATCCCCCAATCATAATACCATAAACACCCATACTCACAACTGCAAAAACATACAAAATACCAATATTTACATCTGCAATTTGCAATTCAACGTGACGACCAAATACATCAATTGCACTTCCCCATGGAATAACTGCACAAGTCATCAAACTCGCCGTCATCGCTAAACCTGGGCCTAAAATAAACAACCATTTGCTCGCTGCATTTGGAATAATTTCCTCTTTCATGATTAATTTCAAACCATCCGCTAAAGGTTGTAATAATCCAAAAGGGCCAGCACGACTGGGGCCTGGACGATCTTGCAAAATAGCAGCAACTTTACGTTCCCCAAATGTGGTATATAAGGCAATGCCCAAACTAGCGAAAACAACAATGGCAATCATAATCAATTTCTCAATAATAAAGCCTAGGTCAAGTGCAAGAATTGTCATGCTATAAATAATTTTTATAAATATTAATTGTGCGGTTAAGCATTCTCTGTTTTATTGTTAAAAGTATTCCCGTGAGAAGGTCCATTTATTTGACCTAAATGAATATTAGGTTGATTCACTTCACTCTCATCATGAATATCCATTAATAAATGTGGCGTTCTACCTCCATTAACAGCTTTAAATGTTTCTGTTGGTATTGTCGTTCCAACATTACCTTGATAATGTCCTTGTGAAATAACAGAAGCACGACTAATGGCACGTGGTCCTTCAATTACCCAGTCACTTGCCTCTTTTTTATCAAAACGACATGTGTTACAAATCCATCCTGGTTGACCATCCGGTGTATCTTCAATTTCACCCCACTCGTCCTTACGCGCAGTAACTCTGTAAACTTCATCGCCTCTATTCCATAAAGTTACACGGCCAGAACAAGTTGGACAGTCACGGTGCGCATCCATTGGTTTTAGAAACCATACTCGATTTTTAAAACGGAATGTTTTATCAGTCAACGCACCTACTGGACAAACGTCAATTACGTTGCCAATAAATTCATTGTCTAAACTCTTTTCAATATGTGTTGCAATTTCAGCATGATCACCTCTATCTAAAATTCCGTGTACACGCTTATTGGTTAATTGATCAGCCGTAAATACACAACGGTAACATAATATACAACGCGTCATATGCAACTGAATATTATCACCTAAGTCATGCTTTTTGAAAGTTCGTTTTTGGAATTCGAATCTTGTTTTTGATTTGCCATGTTCAAAACTTAAATCTTGCAAATGACATTCTCCTGCTTGATCACAAATTGGACAATCTAATGGGTGATTCAATAATAAAAATTCAACAACACCTGCACGCGCGTCCACCACTTTTTCACTCGTAATATTTTTTACTTCCATCCCATCCATCACTGTGGTACGACAAGATGCTACTAATTTAGGCATGGGTCTTGGATCTTTTTCAGAACCTTTTGACACCTCTACTAAACAAGTACGGCACTTTCCTCCACTTCCTTTCAATTTGCTATAATAACACATTGCAGGAGGTGCAACTTCACCGCCTATTTGACGTGCAGCTTGTAAAATAGTGGTGCCTGCTGGTACCTCTATAGTGATGCCGTCGACTGTTACTTTAAATAATGTTTGTTCGCTCATAGTTTATCTTTCTATATTATGCAGGTACATGAATTGGATCTGCATAGTGTTGTAAACCAAAATTGCTTGTTTTTGATAATTCAGGATTTTTAACATGCCATTCAAACTCATCACGGAAATGACGAATCGCAGCAGCAACTGGCCATGAGGCCGCATCACCTAACGGACATATTGTATTACCCTCAATTTTTCGTTGAATATCCCATAGTAAATCAATATCACTCATCTCGCCTTTTCCTGTTTCGATTTTTTGTAAAATCTTTTCCATCCAACCAGTTCCTTCACGGCAAGGTGAACATTGACCACAACTTTCATGACGATAGAATCTTGCTAAAGTGTACGTATTTTTTACAATACATTGATCCTCGTCTAAAACAATAAATCCTCCAGAACCCAACATGGATCCTGTTGCAAAACCACCATCACTTAAACTTTCATAGTTCATGTAACGTGGCTCTCCTTTTGCAGTTGTTAATAATAAATTAGCAGGTAATATAGGCACTGATGATCCACCCGGAATACAGGCCTTTAATTTTTTACCATCCTTTATACCACCACAATATTCATCACTGTAAATAAATTCTTCAACAGTAATTGTCATATCAATTTCGTATACACCAGGCTTATTAATATTACCACATGCTGAAATTAATTTTGTACCTGTTGATTTTCCAACACCAATTTTTGCATATTCCTCACCACCCATATTAATTATAGGAACAACCGCTGCTAAAGTTTCAACGTTGTTTACTACCGTTGGACGCATCCATAAACCTTGAATCGCTGGGAAAGGAGGTTTGATTCTTGGATTACCTCTTTTACCTTCCAATGATTCAATCAATGCAGTTTCCTCACCACATATATAAGCACCACCTCCACGTTGTACGTGTATGTTACAATCAAAGCCCGTACCTAAAATATTTTTTCCTAACCAACCCGCAGCCTTAGCTTCTTCAATTGCTTCTTCTAAAATATCAGTGATCCATGCATATTCACCTCTTATATATATGTAAGTATCATTTGAACCTAATGCATAACTTGAAACTATTAATCCTTCGATTAATAAATGTGGAATGAATTCCATCAAGTATCTATCCTTAAAAGTACCCGGCTCAGATTCATCAGCATTACAAACCAAGTGACGAGGAACACCTTCTGGTTTTGCAATAAAGCTCCATTTCATACCTGTAGGGAAACCTGCGCCACCTCGTCCTCTTAAACCACTTTTCTTAACCTCTTCCACAATAGCATCGGTCGTCATTTCCTTCAACGCTTTTTCCACTGATCGGTATCCACCTTCGCGACGGTATACTTCGTAAGTGCGAATCCCTGGTACATTTGCTTTGTCTAATAATAATTTTACGCCCATTTTAATATATTTAATGTAGGTCTTTATTAATTGTTGGCAGCTTGTGCTCTGTATTCTGCAATAATGCTATCCACTTTTTCTTTGGTCAAATGCTCCTTATATATTTTGCCAACCTGCATCATAGGCGCATAACCACATGCTCCTAAACATTCCACTAATTTCAAAGTGAACATACCATCCTTTGTTGTTTCACCTGGTTTAATGTCCAATGTTTTTTTAATGTAGTCAATAATATTATCAGAACCACTCACCATACATGGACCTGTTTGGCATACTTCAAAAACAAATTTGCCAACTGGTTTTAAATTATACATGCTATAAAATGTAGCCACCTCATAAACTTCAATGGGTTCAATGTTTAATAAACTCGCCACATAATCCAACGCCTCCGTTGACAACCAACCATCAAAGGTTTCTTGTGCTAAGTGCAATGCAGGAAGTAAAGCACTTTTTTGTTTCCCTTCAGGATAACGAGCCACCAAGCGTTTAAACTCGGTCATTTGTGTATCATTAAAAGTAGTAGCCATATATAAAACTTTCTTTTTTCAATAAATTATGCGTCCAACTCTCCTGCGATCAAATTCAAACTACTCATGGTGACAACTGCATCACTTAACATACCACCTGTAATTAATTCAGGATAGGCTTGATAATAAATGAAACATGGACGACGGAAGTGTAAACGGAAAGGAGTACGTCCACCATCACTGATTAAATAAAAACCAAGCTCACCATTTCCACCTTCAACCGGACTATAAATTTGACCCTTTGGTAAATTCACTTCACCCATGATAATTTTAAAGTGCCAAATCAATGCTTCCATATTATTGTATACATCTTCTTTTTTAGGAAGATAATATTCAGGAACATCAGCGTGGAAAATTTCTGCATCAGCACCTTTGAAAGATTGTACTTTTTCATAAGCTTGTCTTATGATTGAAATACTTTGCCACATTTCGGCATTACGAACCAAGAAACGATCATAGTTATCACCTGTTGTTCCAACTGGTACTGTAAAATCAAGGTCCTGATAACTGCTATATGGATTCGCTACACGTACGTCATAATCCACACCAGCAGCACGTAGGTTTGGACCTGTAAAACCATAGTTCATAGCACGTTCAGCACTGATACCACCAGTACCTTGTGTACGCTCCATGAAAATTCGGTTACGTGTAAATAAACTTTCAAACTCTTTTAAAACTTTTGGATATTCATTTAAGAATTTCTCGAGTTTCGTAAACGCTGTATTTGTGAAATTCCTTTCAAAACCGCCAATACGCCCAATATTAGTAGTAAGGCGTGACCCACATACTTCTTCATATATTTCATAAATTAATTCTCTGTATTGCATTACATATAAGAACCCTGTATAAGCGCCTGTATCAACACCCACAATGGAGTTACAAATTAAATGATCCGATATACGCGCAAGCTCCATGATAATGATACGTAAATAGTCAACACGCTTTGGTGTTTCTACTTTCAAAAAACGCTCACATGCTATATGCCAACCCATATTGTTGATTGGACTACTACAGTAGTTTAAGCGATCGGTAATGGGTGTAATTTGATATAAGTTACGACGCTCAGCTAATTTTTCAAATGCACGATGAATAAAACCTACTGATTGCTCAGTTGATACAACACGTTCTCCATCAATTTCCATGATATTTTGGAATACACCGTGTGTTGCAGGGTGTGTAGGACCAAAATTTAAAGTAGTGGTCTTTTTTTCAATTGAACCTTCCGGTAAGGTAATATTTTGTTGTGCTTCCATATTGTTATGCGTTGCCTTGTACTGAATTTATTTAGTAAAATTTACCCTCTTCCAAACATTTCATCGTCTTTATCAATTCTTGTTTGATCCTCTAATGGAAATTCTTTTCTCATTGGAAAGTAATCCATCTCTTCAACATTTAAAATGCGTTTTAAATTTGGATGTCCAACAAAATTAATTCCGAAAAAATCAAACGTCTCACGTTCCATCCAATTTGCAGCTTCAAATATTTTGGTAGCCGTAAATACATCCGGCTGTTGAACAGGAACGCCAACTGAAAATCTACAACGAATGTTTTCAACAAAATTATGCAAGTGATAAACCACCACTAATTCGGCGCCAGTATTGTCTGGATAATTAACACCACACAAATCAGTTAAAAAAGTAAATCCTAATTCATCGTATAAAAATTGTATCACCTTTAAATTAAATGCTGCAGGTGATTCGAATGAAAGAATTCCAGAATCAGTAGAAAAATTCGTTACTTGATCAGCAAACTTTGCTTCCAGTTGCGATTGAATTATTTCGTTGTTTAAAGCCATATTATTTGAATAAATAAATTGATAATTGACTATTGAATACCATAGCTGTTAAGTAAATCTTTGTATTGATCGCTGTTTCGACGACGAATACTTTCTTGTCCAACTAGGTCTTGTATTTTCATAAATCCATCGATGATGGCTTCAGGTCGAGGTGGACATCCTGGAACATATACATCCACTGGAATGACTTGATCAATGCCTTGCAAAACACTGTATGTATCAAAAATTCCACCGCTTGAAGCACAAGCTCCTACAGCGATTACCCAACGTGGCTCAGCCATTTGTAAATATACTTGTCTTAAAACGGGTGCCATTTTTTTTGCGATGGTACCCATTACCATTAACAAATCACACTGACGTGGTGAAAAACCAACACGCTCCGAACCAAAACGAGATAAATCATAGTGTGAGGCCATCGTAGCCATGAATTCAATACCGCAACAAGAGGTTGCAAACGGTAAAGGCCATAATGAATTTTTTCTTGCCAATCCAACTACCGAACTTAATTGGGTAGCAAAAAATCCATCTCCACCAATTCCATCTGGAGCTGGTGCCATTGAAATTGCATCGGCAATTTCAGCTTCTTTCGGATGTATGTTAAATCTAACTGGACGCATAAAAAAACGCTTTTAATTTTTATAATTTAATCTTCCCAGGTAAGAGCTCCTTTTTTAATAATGTAAATAAATCCTACTAAGAAAAAAGAAACAAATAAAACCACTTCTCCTAAACCACCCCATCCCAAACTTTTGAAGTTAACAGCATAGGGATAAAAGAAAATAACTTCCACATCAAATAAAACAAACAAAATAGCAATTAGAAAATACTTGATTGCCATTGGAGATCTAGCGTCCCCATGAGACAAAATACCACTCGTAAAAGTGGCTAACTTGTCGTCTGTTTTACGTTTTGGACCAAGCAAACTGGATACGAGAATCATTAATGCTACAAAACCACCAGCGAACAATAGTTGTAAGGCAATTGGCAGGTAATTAGCAGCATTATTTGTTTCATTTACGGACAATAATTGCATCAAATTCATACAATTGGTTTAGGTGCCGCAAAAATACACAAAGGATAGCACCTAGCACTAAAAAACTCCCCATAAAAGAGGAGTTTTTTTAAAATTTTTTAATCTGTAGAATGGAATCCCAAAAAAGGGATAAAAAGCTTAATTTTTCTTAGGTATTACCGGATTTGATTTAGTTGAATCCGACGCTGGCTTTTCAGGTGCTAATTTTGCTCCTTTTCCATCACCCATTTTCTTAAGAATTTCAATGTTTTTAGTAAATTGAGCTTTAGCCTGAGTGGTAGTTGGGTCATTTGGTACTAATTCTAATACCTTATCACACATTAAAACAGCGTTTTCATAGGCTTTAGTTTCGTTGTAATAACCTATCAAAGTGTAGTAGTTATTAATCAAAGCCTGCTTATTTTTCTCAGTATCTTTTACTAAAAAAGTATTTTGAAGGTTGATGGCTTCAAATAAAATACCCAAATTGTTAGCTGTATCTAATAATCTTGCAGCTCTAACATTGTATAAGTAGCCATTTTGACGGTCTGGGAATGCAGCAATATACTCTTTTGCAGCAGCAGCAGCGGTTACGCCGTCCTTTGCATTCACAGCGATGCTAGCCGTTTTATAATAGTATGTTTCGTCTTTAACGCCTCTAACAGCAGCATATTTTGCATACCATTTTCCGGCATCTGTATAAAGATTAGCTTTTTCGAACATTTCATATCCTAACTTATAAAGCTTTTGAGCATTTGCTTTGTTATTTGGCTCAGCAGCAATCGCTTTTTCTAAAATAGCAGCTACGCCTGCTTCATTACCTGAAAACTTAGACATTACTTTTACTGCTAATACATAATCATTAGGTAAAATTTTGTCAGTTGGATTGTTGTTGATGAATTGCTCTATATATTTTTTTGCAGAAACAGAGTCGCCTTTACGATCATAGTTATAAGCCAATAAAACCGCTATTCTTGGATAGGTTTCAATACCTATAGCAGCCTCAAGCGTCTTTGCTTTTGCTAGGGAAGCGTCATATTGAGCCACTTGGAATAAATAGTCAGCGTATAAGTAATCAAAAGCTGGATCCTTGTCAGCATATTGTAAGAATAAATCTAAATTTTTTCTTGCCTTTGTTGTATCAATGGATGCGAAATACGTGTATAGTGATACGTAAACAGGAGATATGGCAGGATCAATAGCAAGGGCTTTACTATAGTTTTCTTCAAAAATTTCCTTGTTGCTTTGACTTTGATAAATTTTGCCAATTCTATAATAAGCGTATGCATTTTGTGCATCACGATCAATCGCTTTTGTAAATGCACTAACAGCCTCACCTCCATTTTCACCACCTAATTTCAAATAATTAATACCTAGGTTTAAAAATAAGTTTGGATTGATAGTTGCTTCTTCATAGCTAGAAATAACTTCTTTTAGTTTATCAATTGCAAATTGATGATCCCCAATATTCATAGGAAGTTCGGCATAAACACGTCCGATAGCATTGATGATATCTGGATTGTTTTTGTTTTTATTTTTTCCTTTTTCAATTTTAGAAGACGTGATGGCTAACTCTAAATTATTTTTTACCAAAGCGGCATCTGCACCTTCTAATGACTGAATATGCGCCATTCCTACCAATAACCATGCATCATTACCTTTTGCTTGTAAAGCTTGCTGGTAAAGGGCTTTTGTTTTTTGTATGAACTCAGGAGTTGGGACGCCATTGTAGTTTTGAGCAAGTAAAGCTTGGCCATACCAAAAGGTAGTCTCAGGGTCATTTGGATTTTTATCCAATGCACTTTTGAAAAAATCAAGTGCTGACTTGTTTTTCTCATAATTCAACAACTTCAAACCTTCAGCTAATGGAGACGGCGCAACTTGTGCTTTTAATCCAGTCGCTAATAAGGCAACACTCATCATTAATAAAACCAATTTTTTCATCATTTCCGTTTTTTACTGTTTACAACAAATACATTCCAATTCAACTACTTACTTATTTAAGGACTCTAAAAATATTAATTTTTTTGCAAGAATTAGCTTTTAATTTTTACAAAAATTACTAAAATCTGTTAGTATTTCGTAAAGTTTTAATTTACGAAACTGTTGCGTTTTTGAAAGCTAATCTTGCCTGGCACTAAAAATGAACGTCTAAAAATTAGCTGCCCTCGTTCAAGACTCATAAAATTTAATAAACCTGAACCTAATCCAGGTGCATTTTCTTTTAATATATAATACAATGGAAGTGACATGGAGTATTCCCCCCTTCCAATAGTAGACTGTGAGGGTTGCGCGTATAATCCCTTTTCAGTACATAATGTACACTCCAATAAGGCCGTTTTTACCTGTTTCCTGGAGGCTACTTGGTCCAAATTATACTTATCTCCAATCCAATTCAAGGCTACAAAACCAATCGCATTAGGATGTGTTTTAATATATTCAATCACTGCATTACTACCATCGGTTGACAAAACATTTTTACCAAATGGCTTATCCTTCGTTAAACTGTCTTTTAAAAACCTAACTACCCCTGTTAAGTGGCTGCCATCCATAACAACTTGTTTTGGATTTTCACCTACTAAAATGGCGCTTAACTCTTTCAAGGAATAAAGCGAGTCAGCTGAATTTTTATTAATCAAAATGGCTACGGCATCATATGCTAGAATTCCAAAAGTGGGTGTGAATGATAACTGGTTTTTATAGGCAACTTCCTCCTGCTTATTTAATCCTCTTGTTATAAAAATCATCCTAGTGCTATCCGACTGAAAGTCCTTTAAACACTCAATTTCAGACTTGTATTCAATTAAAATATTGGCATCAGGATAACTTGATTTAAATACTTTTATTTGCTCCTCTAATACAGGCTTAAAAATTTCTTCGGCTGAAACATGAATGGTGCCAGATGAAGTGGTGTCACTAGTAACATTTTGTTTGCTTTGACAAGCACTTGTTAAACATATTATTACAAAAATAAAAAGGACTTTTCTCATGTTACAATTTTAAATAAAGGGTTCGACAATGGGGATGATTAATACTCTCTTTGAAAACCTCTGTATAATCTAAAGCCCCCATATAAAAGGCACATACTACCAAAAATAATACGCCAATCATTGTCCAAATTAATGATTTGATCTAAATGAATATATTTTGCAAAAAACATAACAAACCCACACCCTAAAATCAAGGCTGCCATTGTGAAATCATAAATACTTCTAAAAATTCGATATGTTTTTTCAGATCGCGCTCTGCCAGGGTTCATTTCAGACATAGTAGATATATATTTTAGTAGCAAATTAATCAATTATATAGGATGAATTTAAAAATTTATCTTTACGGTCAAATTCGACAGCATGAGCAAACCTTCTTTACCCCAGGGAACACGCGATTTCAACGCAGTAACAGTCCAAAAGCGTCAATATATATTTCAAACAATCCGTTCGGTTTTTGAATTATATGGATTTCAGCCATTGGAAACACCTTCCATGGAAAACCTTGACACACTTATGGGTAAATATGGCGAGGAAGGGGATAAGCTTATTTTTAAAATACTAAATAACGGGCTTGATAACCCACAAAAACGAACTCAAATTGAAGAAGGTTTTGAAAAAGTATTAGCCGGTAAAAATACAAATGCCATAACAGAACGAGCATTACGATATGATTTAACCATTCCATTTGCCAGGTATGTGGCCATGAACCATGGTCAACTTACTTTCCCATTTAAACGCTATCAAATTCAACCTGTATGGAGAGCTGACAGACCTCAAAAAGGAAGGTACCGTGAATTTTATCAATGTGATGCCGATATTGTGGGAAGCGAAAGCTTATTAAATGAAGTTGATTTAATTGCGATTTATGTAACAGCTTTTGAACAATTGAAATTGCCTGTAGAAATTAAAATGAACAACCGAAAAATTTTATTAGGATTGGCGCAGGTTTGTGGTGGTGAACAAAAATTAATTGATTTAACAGTTGCTATTGATAAGTTAGATAAAATTGGATGGGAAAAAGTAAAAGAAGAATTAAACACAAAAGGCTTTAGTGCACCACAACAGGATTTAGTGGAACGCTATTTAAATATCAGTGGGACGAATGATGAAAAATTAAAACAGCTTGCAACATTACTGGGTGACAATGAAAATGGAAAAAAAGGAATTGAGGAATTAAATTATGTTTTATCCTACCACAAGTCAACAGGAATGGAAAAACATTTAGTGGCTGATTTTACTTTAGCTAGAGGATTAAATTATTATACAGGTCTCATTTTTGAAGTAAAGGCGTTGGACGCACAAATGGGTAGTATTGGTGGTGGTGGTCGATACAACGACTTGACAAGTTTATTTGGCGTACCTAATATACCTGGCGTTGGCATTAGCTTTGGGGTTGATAGGATATATGATGTTTTAGACGAAAAAAATCTTTTCCCTGCTAGTATTGATCAAACTACACAAGTTTTATTTTTTAATTTAGGTGAAGCCGAAGCGCAGGTTGCCTATCAACAAATGATGTTATTACGCACAAAAAAAATTGCTTGTGAAATGTACCCTGAGAAGAGCAAATTTGACAAGCAATTTAAATATGCAGAGAAAAAAGGAATTCCAAATATTGTAATCATTGGAACTGATGAAGTAAATAATCAAACTTGTAGCGTTAAAAATTTAGCTACGGGCAAACAAACTAATGTTGCATTTAAAGACTTACCAACCTACTCCTTTTAATCAACGTTATAATTTAATAACCGTTACTAATTCAAGCAAAGGCTTTTTATTAGTAAACAAATTTTTCAGCTAAAACTTCCATTTGGAACTCATCTTCTTTGATTCCTGCAATCGAAGCACCTGTTTTTGTACCTACTAATTCCATTCCTTGAACAGAAATTGAAACTGATTCAACTTCGTTGCTAGATGCACGCTTAAATATTACATAAGCATCATAAGCTGACAAGTAAAATGTGTCAACACCTTTCTTTTCTAATGTAAAACTCCCCATTGCACTTGAAACTTTTAAAGTCGTATCCTCCACCTCAACCATTGCTTCAGCAAGTGGGCTTCCAGCTGCAAAAACATATTTTCCTAAATAATCCTTTAAAGGACTTGTTTGCGCATTCACAGCTGTCATAATGCCTAGCATTACAACAAGCATTAAACTTAATTTTTTCATATTGATAATTTGAGAAAGTGAATTTAAAGTGTTTTTTTGACCCCACAAAAAGAATAAATTGTTATCAAAATGTATAAAGTATCTTTGCATTATGGAGAAGACAAGACCAAATATAAGGCACGTGGAAGTGTCTGAAATTGAACGCTTTATAGCTAACATCGGCGAAAGACCTTTCAGGGTAAAGCAAATAGTTGATTGGTTATGGCAAAAACACGCCCATAGCTTTGATGAGATGACCGATTTAAGCAAGGATTTGCGCAAACAATTAGTGGAGCAATTTACCTTTCCCGCCTTACAAATTGACACCACACAACAAAGTGAGGATGGTACTTTGAAAACTCGTTTTCGCACTTTTGATGACCATATGATTGAAGGGGTTTTAATCCCAACCAGTGAACGCAAAACTGCATGCGTATCCTCTCAAGTTGGATGCAGCTTAAGTTGTAAGTTTTGTGCAACAGGTACAATGGACCGAAAAAGGAATTTAAACTTTGATGAAATATATGATCAAGTTGTTTACATAAATCAGCAAAGCGAAGCTACCCATGAAAAGCACTTGAGTAATATTGTTTTTATGGGTATGGGCGAACCTTTAATGAACTATCACAACGTATTAAAGGCAATTGAAAAAATCACATCACCCGATGGTCTTGGAATGAGCCCAAAACGAATCACTGTTTCAACCGCTGGTTTAGTAAAACAAATTAGACAACTGGGCGATGATGGTGTTAAATTTAAATTAGCCGTTTCCTTACATGCGCCAAATGATAAAAAGCGAAATGAAGTAATGCCTATCAATGAAAGCAATAATATTAAATCATTGGTTGAAGCCTTAAATTATTTTTATAAAAAAACAGGAACTGAAATTTCATTTGAATATATTTTATTTAAAGACTTTAATGATTCAGAAAAAGACGCTGAGGAATTGACTAAAATTTATCGTCAAGTTCCGGCCGATTTAATCAACGTCATTGAATACAACACGGTTGATAATTTTGGATTTGATAAACCTGATGAAGATGGATTTGAGCGTTTTGTTGAAATTTTACAAAAAAATCGTGTTAATGTAAGAGTGAGACGCAGTAGAGGAAAGGATATTGATGCTGCTTGCGGACAATTGGCAAATAAAGGATAAGCAAATTGCTTCCTAAAATAAAAGGTACATGAAGAATAAAAGATCAGACAACTTTGACAAATTTGCCAACAAGAAAAAAGGCAGTGCTGTAAAAGAAGAGTATAGGCAAGAAAAGAAAAAAGCAAAGGCTGATTCGAGAGCTGCGGGTGAAGCTGCACGTCAACGAAAAAAAGACATTGCAAAAGGGATTATTGTTGCACCTGTTGGCAATAATAAAAAAGGCGGCTATGATAAAAAAGATTATGTAACGGGTCCGCCAAAATATTCAATTCCTTTAAGATCAAAATCGGCACCAAAAAATTTGGTGGATGATAGACCCGCTAAATATGGTGAAATCAAAAGAGGAGCTGGTGTTGGTTCACCACGTTTAGCAGCATCAAAACGAACACCTGCATCCATGGATAAAGCCGATGCAAAACGAACTGCTGGCATTGGAAAAGTAAATGCAAGTGAGGACATACCACATGAGCAAATGCCTTTGAATAAATTTATAGCACATGCGGGTACATGTGGAAGACGTGAAGCAGCTGAGTTGGTGAAAAGTGGGCATGTTACAGTAAATGGTGATACCGTTTTAGAACCAGGTTATAAAGTACAATACAAAGACGTTATCCGACTAAAAGGTAAAGTGCTAAAATTACAAGTTACGCCCGTTTATATTTTATTGAATAAACCAAAGGATTATATATGCACTGCAAATGATCCTGAAGGACGAAAAACAGTATTGGATATTATTAAAAACGCTACGACACAAAGAATGTTTCCTGTAGGGCGTTTGGACCGAAATACAACTGGGGTTTTAATTTTAACAAATGACGGAGACTTAGCACAAAAATTAACACACCCTTCCTATGAGATCAAAAAAATATATGAAGTAACCTTAGACAAACCTGTTACAAAAGCCGATATGGAAGCGATTGCAGCGGGTGTTACTTTAGAGGATGGATTTATTGCAGCCGATGCAGTAAGTTATGTAGGTAAAGAAAGAGACGTGATTGGCATTGAAATTCATAGTGGACGTAATAGAATTGTAAGAAGAATATTTGAACATTTAGGATATGATGTAAGACATTTGGATAGAGTCATGTTTGCAAACCTTACAAAGAAAAATGTGGATAGAGGTAAGTGGCGTTTTTTAAGTGAAAAAGAAGTTCGCTTATTAAAGTTTTTAAATAAATCATTTACGCGTAGTGCTCTAAAATAAACAGCATCTCGGATTCCATTAAAATTTTTATTTCATTAACTATTTACTAGGATGTTAGATATCATTTTTGAAGACGATGATTTGATTGTAATTAATAAGCCAGCAGGTTTATTAAGCATTCCTGATAGATTTGGGAAAGAGGTATCCGTAAAATCATTATTGCAAGAAAAATTTGGAGACATTTTTACAGTACATCGTTTAGACCAACAAACAAGTGGCTTAATTATTTTTGCTAAAAATGCAACATCACACAAACAATTAAGTGAAATATTTGAAGGACGAACTATTATTAAAAAATATTTTGGTTTAGTAAATGGCAGACCTTCGCAACAGGGTGTAATTGAAGAATTTATGATGGAGCACCCTATTCGTAAGGGCTATATGATGATTCATGCAAAAGGCAAGGAATCAAAAACATCCTATGAAGTAGTGAAATATTTCAAACAATATGCATGGGTTAGTTTTCAAATTTATACTGGGCGCACACATCAAATCAGAGTCCATGCAAAACATATTGGACACCCCATTGTATCAGATGATTTATATGGTGATGGCGAAAAATTAAAATTGTCCAGCATTAAAAAAAAGAATTTCAAGTTGGCAAAAGTGGAAGAGGAGGAGCGACCATTAATGGGTCGTCAAGCCTTGCATGCTGCAAGTGTTCAATTTGAATACAAAGGAAAGGAGCTCCTTTTGGAAGCCCCTTTACCTAAAGATTTAACGGCTACTTTAAAGCAGTTGGAAAAATGGAATGCAGTGTCATAAATGATAACTGCTTGCCTTTCGCTTATAATTTAGATTTATAAACTACGCCGTCTTTCATTACGAAGTTTACTTTTCCCATTACTTCCGCATTTAAAATGGGATCTCCATCTACTGCAATAATATCTGCTAATTTATTTTTCTCAATGCTTCCTAAAATTGCTTGCGTTCCCATCAAGTCAGCAGCATTCCATGTCGCCGATTGAATGGCTTCAATCATTGGCATTCCCCCCTCAGTCATATACACAAATTCCTTCCAATTTTTTCCATGCGCATAAACACCTGCGTCTGTTCCAAAGGCAATTTTCACACCCGCTTTATACGCTTTTGAAAAAGTATTTTGAATTCTAGGTCCAATTTCAGAGGCTTTCTTTGCAACCATCGCTGGATAATAGCCAGGGATTTTTGCTGAGTCCGCTGCAGACTTACCTGCAATAATTGTAGGTACTAAATAAGTGCCATATTGTTTCATTAATGGAAATACTGATTCATCCATTAATGTTCCATGTTCAATTGAACTCACCCCTCCAACAATTGCTCTTCGCATAGCTTCTACTCCATGACAATGCGCAGCAACCTTAAAGCCATAGTCTTTGGCAGCTGATACAATTGCCCTTACCTCTTCCTCAGTGAACTGAGGATTTTCTCCACTTGCAGCCATACTTAATACGCCCCCACTAGCTGTAATTTTAATGACATCACTTCCATCCTTATATCTCTGTCTTACTGCTTTGTAAGCGTCTTCGGGTCCATTAATAACGCCTTCCTTGGGACCTGGATCTCCCATTAAATCTTTCCTATAATTATTGGTTGGATCCGCGTGTCCACCTGTTGTAGCAATTGCCTTTCCAGCAGTATAAATTCTTGGTCCAACAATTTGTCCTTTTTGAACTGCTTTTCGCATCGCAATATTTACACCTGATCCGCCCAAATCTCTAACTGAAGTAAATCCAGACATTAAACTTATTTGAGCAAATTTTATTGCACCAAAAGCAATTTCTGCTTCATTGTTTGTGAAACCTTCTAAATATCTATTTGGATTCGTCTCTTGTTCAATATGAATGTGCATGTCCATTAATCCAGGCATGACAGTGCTTGATTTTAAATCAATTGTTTTATCGGTTGCCCCCGCTTTAGCATACCCATCAAGGATATCTACAATTTTGTTTCCTTCAATGACAACTGTTTTTTGTTTCAAAACCTGCAATTGTTTTACATCAATTAATTGACCACAATGCAAATAGGTTTTTTGGGCAAATAAGCAAACTGAACTTAATCCCAATACCATGGTAAATAATAAACGACGCATATTTAATTTTTTAAAAATGAAATTGTTTGATATTTAAATATACAAAAAATCCCCTCCTTTTAATGGGAGCGGATTTAATTTGTCAGGCTTTGACTCGAATCTGCAGTGACACACTGTATTTAGAATCGTCCAAAGCCTATATTTTGCAATGGGTCACACTATATTTTTGGAGGAAGGCGTATTTATTTATTCGGTTGTGGTGTATAACGTAAATATGGTTTTACGATATTCAATCCTTTTGGAAATTTCACTAAAGCATCATCGGTCTTAACAGCAGGTACCACAATAACATCCTCACCATCAACCCAATTAGCAGGCGTAGCAACACTATAGTTAGCCGTTAATTGTAAAGAGTCAATGACACGAAGTACTTCTACAAAATTTCTACCAGTTGATGCTGGATAAGTGATGGTTAATTTTATTTTTTTATCTGGACCAATAATAAACAAGGAACGCACGGTGAATGTTTCAGACGCATTGGGATGAATCATATCATATGCATTCGCAACTGCACGATCCTCGTCAGCAATAATGGGAAAACCAACATGTACATGTTGCGTTTCATCAATATCTTTAATCCAACTTTTATGACTTTCCACACCATCTACACTTAACGCCAATACTTTTACATTGCGTTTTGCAAATTCTTCCTGTAATGCAGCAGTACGTCCTAACTCAGTAGTACATACCGGTGTAAAGTCAGCAGGATGCGAAAATAAAATACCCCAGCTGTCACCTAAATATGCATGGAAACTAATATCACCAATACTTGACTTTGCTGTAAAGTCTGGAGCAATATCCCCTAATCTTAAACTCATAACTAACTATTTATATTTTGATTAATTGCTCATTTATTGAATGAGAATACAAAGATACATATTTCCTACTAAATTAGTAGACTTTTATAAAACTATTTTAATAAAATGTGCATGAGCACCTGTTAATAGGCTTATTTGTTTTTAAAACAAATAGTCGAAATGATTTTAGAATGCACCGAGTAGTTGTTATGATTCGGGCGTGTCGTTATATAAATCCAATAAACCATCAGGAAGTTCCACTTGAACAATTTTTTTTGCATGGTTAACTCCTTTTAAACTTTCCTCGTGTAAAGGAATATAGGCTTCATTTCCATTATATAATACGGTCACCATTAATTGGTGAGGTTGTTCGATTACTTCTTGAATCACGCCAATATTTTTTCCTGCTTCTTGCACCATATAACCGAGTAATGCAAGTGGTGAATTTTTTTCAACTAGTTTTTGAAAGTCCGCTTGTGGCAACCAAACTTTTTTACTTGTTAAAAAATTTGCTGCTTCTCTTGTTTTAACACCTTCAATTTGTAAGTGGGTAATGGTGTCGCTTTTAGCATTCGCCGATTCAATAAAGTAAGGAATAAAACTTCCGGCTTTTTGTTCTACAAATAATGCATCCACTCCTTTAAAATGAATGGGCTTTCCCAATGCATGCTCTAATATCACTGCACCAGCAACACCATGTGGTGCAACTAATTTTCCAATATGGATATACTCACTCATGCGCAAATTTAAATCTTTTAAAAGGAAATAAGTTCCATAAAAAACCCCAGCTTCCAAAAGGAAACCGGGGCTTTTAAAGCTATGTCTGATAATTTTTTTTCAGTTATCAGTTGCAAATAGTACAACCATTTTATCGGTTGCATTCGCAACCTCTTATTCAGCAGCTGGAGTTTCCTCCGCAGCAGCTTCAGCAGCTGGTGCTTCAGGTGCAGCTTCCTCAGCTACAACTTCCGGTACTGGCTCAGCAACTTTCTTTACAACAGGTACGTACACTTTTTTAGCAGCTTGTGCTTTTTTGTGCGCATCGTTTTTAGAAGCTACTTG
>JACCDH010409302.1_pt1 | contig 18629 bp, 16 predicted proteins | sample 7442481 | NCBI WGS metagenome assembly JACCDH01 (sample SAMN15323433, study PRJNA562643) | freshwater metagenome | isolation source: river surface water | place: USA:Blue River Watershed | collected 2017-08-15 | reverse complement strand
GGTAGGCCATGTCCAGGAATGCGGTGAGCTTGCGCGCTTTGACGGTGGCGATCACCTGGTCCCACTGGGCCGCGGTGATGTCGTAGCCCGTGGGGTTGTGGCAGCAGGCGTGCAGCAACACGATGGTGCCTTCAGCGGCGGCGCTCAACTTGGCCAGCATGCCGTCAAAGTTGATGCCGCCCAGCCCACCGTTGGCGCTGGGGTCGAAGTAGGGGTAGGTGTCCACCACAAAGCCTGCATTGGTGAACAGGGCGCGATGGTTCTCCCAGCTGGGATCCGAGATCAGTACGGTGGCGTTGGGGCTGATTTTTTTCAGAAAGTCCGCGCCAATTTTCAAGCCGCCAGTGCCGCCAATGGCTTGCACGGTGGCCACCCGGCCGGTTTTCACGACATCGGATTCGGCACCGAACACCAGGCCCTTGACGGCCGCGTCATACGCGGCAATGCCGTCAATGGGCAGGTAGCCACGGGCAGTGGGTTTGTCCATCATGGCTTTTTCTGCGGCCTGCACGCACTGCAACAGCGGCAACTTGCCGTTGTCGTCGAAATACACGCCCACGCCCAGGTTGACTTTGTTGGGGTTGGTGTCTGCATTGAATTGCTCGTTCAAACCCAGAATGGGGTCGCGTGGAGCCATTTCGACGGCGGAAAACAATGACATGGGAAAGTCCTGAGGTCGTTTAGAAAGGGGTAGGGCGCCGGTGCGCCCGCTGGGGTAGGCTTGTGGGTGGTGTTCGCTCGCTTGGCTTCAAGGCCAAACGGAGCGCATTGGGGACTGCCAGCCCGAAATTTTAACGAGCCCGTTTCAGACATGACCATGACGATCGCAACAGCCTCCGATGCCGAACCCGCATCCGAGGGCACGTTCGTGCGCTTCGACGGATCTCCGTTTGAGCTGTTCCAGCCTTACCCGCCAGCGGGCGACCAGCCCGACGCCATTGCGCAATTGGTGGAGGGCCTGAACGACGGAGAAATGTTTCAGACCTTGTTGGGGGTGACCGGGTCGGGCAAAACCTTCACCATGGCCAATGTCATCGCGCGCATGGGCAAGCCCGCCATTGTTTATGCCCCCAACAAAACCCTGGCCGCCCAGCTGTACAGCGAGTTTCGGGAGTTTTTCCCCAAAAATGCGGTGGAGTATTTCGTCAGCTATTACGACTATTACCAGCCGGAGGCCTACGTGCCCCAGCGCGATCTGTTCATCGAAAAGGACAGCGCCATCAACGAGCACATTGAACAAATGCGCTTGAGCTGCACCAAAAGTTTGCTGGAACGCCGGGACGTGGTGATCGTGGCCACCGTGTCGGCCATTTATGGCATTGGCAAGCCAGAGAGTTACCACCAGATGGTGATGACGTTGCGGGTGGGCGACCGCCTGGGCCAGCGGGACGCCATTGCCCAACTGGTGCGCATGCAATACCAGCGAAACGACCAAGACTTTTCACGGGGCAAGTTCCGGGTGCGGGGCGACACCATCGACGTGTTTCCGGCCGAGCACTCGGAACTGGCGGTGCGCATCGAGCTGTTCGACGACGAAATCGAGGCGCTCATGCTGTTCGACCCGCTGACGGGCCGCATTCGGCAAAAAATTCCCCGCTTCACCGTTTACCCCAGCAGCCACTACGTGACCCCGCGCGAGCAGGTGCTGACGGCAGTGGAATCCATCAAGCTGGAACTGGCCGATCGCCTGAAAGAACTGGTGGGCATGGGCAAGCTGGTGGAGGCCCAGCGCCTGGAGCAGCGAACCCGCTTTGATCTGGAAATGTTGTCCGAGGTGGGGCATTGCAAAGGCATTGAGAACTACACGCGCCACTTGAGCGGTGCGGCGCCCGGAGAGCCGCCCGCCACGCTCACCGACTACCTGCCCCGCGATGCGTTGATGTTTTTGGACGAAAGCCACGTGATGATCGGCCAGCTCGGCGGCATGTACAACGGCGACCGAGCCCGCAAAACCACGCTGGTGGAGTACGGCTTTCGCCTGCCGAGCGCGCTGGACAACCGCCCTTTGCAGTTGCAAGAGTTTGAACAGCGCATGCGCCAGCTGGTGTTCGTTTCAGCAACACCCGCCGATTACGAGAAGACGCACACCGGCCGCGTGGTGGAGCAGCTGGTTCGGCCCACCGGGTTGGTGGACCCGGAGGTGGAGGTGCGACCAGCCACCCACCAGGTGGACGACGTGTTGCAGGAAATCCGCATCCGGGTGGACCGCAACGAGCGGGTGCTCATCACTGTTTTGACCAAGCGCATGGCGGAGCAGTTGACCGACTACCTCACGGAAAACGGCGTCAAGGTGCGCTACATCCACAGCGACGTGGACACCGTGGAGCGGGTGGAAATCCTGCGCGACCTTCGGCTGGGCGCGTTCGACGTGCTGGTGGGCATCAACCTCTTGCGTGAAGGCATCGACTTGCCCGAGGTTTCGCTGATTGCGATTCTCGCCACGGACAACGAGGGATTTTTGCGGTCCGAACGCAGCCTGATCCAGACCATTGGCCGTGCGGCACGCAACGCCAGCGGCAAAGCCATTCTCTACGCCGATCGGGTCACCGATTCCATGGCCCGAGCCATGGCCGAAACCGAGCGCCGCCGTGCCCGCCAAGTGGCCCACAACCTGGCCCACGGCATCACCCCGCGCACGGTGTCCAAGCGCATCAAAGACCTGATTGATGGGGTGTACAGCGAAAAAGCCGGGCAAGAAGCCGAGAAGCTGGCCCAAGCCCAGCAGCAGCGCCAGGCGGTGGAAGCGTTGAGCGAGAAAGACGTGGCCCGGGAAATCAAGCGGGTGGAAAAGCTGATGCTGGAACACGCCAGAAATCTGGAGTTCGAACAAGCCGCTCGGTTGCGAGACCAATTGGCGTTGCTGCGCGAACAAGCGTTTGGTGGCCCGGGACACGACAACGTGGTGGTGTTGGCGGCTGCGCCTGGGGGCAACGTGCGCTGAACCATCCCCTGACCGGGTTAGGGTTATGCCGGATAGACGGTACAATGCCGACTAATTTGGTTGGTTATGTGCTATAGTTGACAAAATAAATCGGGATTGTTGAGGAAGCGGCCAAGCCGTAGAGGTGAGGAGATGGTTCAGGTGCTGCGGTTGCGGTGCCTGTTTTGGACTGGTGTCTGCCCTTACAGGAGTTTGTGATGCGCCTCACGACCAAAGGCCGCTTTGCGGTCACTGCGATGATTGACTTGGCCTTGCGCCAAAACGGCGGCCCCGTCACGTTGGCCGCCATCAGCCAGCGGCAGCAGATTTCGCTGTCCTACCTGGAGCAATTGTTTGGCAAGCTGCGCCGCCACGAGCTGGTGGAGTCCACCCGTGGACCCGGTGGCGGCTACACGCTTGGCCGCAAGGCATCCGAGATCACGGTGGCCGACATCATTGTCTCGGTGGACGAACCCATTGATGCCACGCAGTGCGGGGGCAAGGAAAACTGCCTTGGCGAAGGCAACCGCTGCATGACGCATGAGCTGTGGGCCGCGTTGAATGCCAAGATGGTGGATTTTCTCGATTCCGTCACGCTGCAAAAACTCGTCGACGACCAGTTGGCCAAGGGCGTTGTGGTGGAGAACGCGCCACTCATCAAGCGCGCCATCTCCAGCATGCCGGTGGTCAAACCGATTCGGGTGAACGCGCCGAATTCGGTGTTCGCGCTTGGCAATTCGTTGGCCAAAGCCTGATCTGTTTTTGGGGCTTTGACCGCCGATTGCGGCGGCGCCAGCCCGTTGGGGGTGCCGCTTTGGTCGCGCCCCGGTGCAACTGTTTTTCTCTTCCACTCCATCCATGACCACGCCGCATTTCCCGATTTACATGGATTACAGCGCCACCAACCCGTGTGACCCGCGGGTGGTGGACGCCATGATCCCCTGGCTGCGCGAGCATTTTGGCAACCCGGCCTCCCGCAGCCACGCTTGGGGTTGGGAGGCCGAAAAGGCCGTTGAAGCGGCCCGCGAGCAGGTGGCGGCGCTCATTCACGCCGATCCCCGCGAAATCGTCTGGACCAGTGGGGCCACCGAATCGAACAACCTGGCCATCAAAGGCGCCGCGCATTTCTACAAAGGCAAAGGCAAGCACCTCATCACGGTCAAAACCGAGCACAAGGCCGTTTTGGACACCATGCGCGAGCTGGAGCGGCAGGGTTTCGAGGTGACCTACCTGGGGGTGCAGCCGGATGGGTTGGTGGATCTGGACGCGTTTTGCGCGGCCATTCGCCCAGACACCATCCTGGCGTCCGTCATGTTTGTGAACAACGAAATCGGCGTGATCCAGGACATTCCAGCCCTGGGGGCCATCTGCCGAGAACGCGGCGTGATTTTTCACGTCGATGCGGCGCAGGCCACGGGCCGGGTGGACATCGACCTGACCACACTGCCTGTGGACTTGATGAGCCTCACCAGCCACAAAACCTACGGGCCCAAGGGCATTGGCGCGCTGTACGTGCGTCGCAAGCCCCGCATTCGCCTGGAGGCGCAAATGCACGGCGGTGGGCACGAGCGGGGCATGCGTTCGGGCACTTTGCCCACCCACCAGTGCGTGGGCATGGGCGAGGCTTACCGCATCGCCAAGGCCGAAATGCACGAGGAAAATCGCCGCATTCGTGCGCTGCACGATCGGCTGTTGGCGGGCTTGAAAGACATTGAAGAAGTGTTCATCAACGGACACGAAACCCGCCGCGTGCCCCACAACCTGAACATGAGCTTCAACTATGTGGAGGGTGAGTCGCTCATCATGGGCATCAAGGGCCTGGCCGTGTCCAGCGGTTCTGCCTGCACCAGCGCGAGCCTGGAACCCAGCTATGTGCTGCGGGCGCTGGGTCGCAGCGACGAGCTGGCGCACAGCAGCTTGCGCATGACCATTGGCCGTTGGTCCACGGAGGCTGAAATCGACTACGCCATTGCCACCATCAAGGAAAACGTGGCCAAGCTGCGCGAGTTGTCTCCCCTGTGGGAAATGTTCAAAGACGGTGTTGATTTGTCCACCATCCAGTGGGCGGCGCACTGATTCAGGAGAAACGTCATGGCTTATTCCGAAAAAGTAATCGACCACTATGAAAATCCCCGCAACGTGGGGAGTTTTGAAAAAGGCGACGACACCGTGGGCACCGGCATGGTGGGCGCGCCGGCCTGTGGCGACGTGATGAAGTTGCAGATCAAGGTCAACCCGCAAACCGGGGTGATTGAAGATGCCCGCTTCAAAACCTACGGCTGTGGCTCGGCCATTGCCTCCAGCTCTCTGGTGACCGAATGGGTCAAGGGCAAGACGCTGGACGAGGCCTCGGCACTGAAGAACAGCCAGATCGCCGAAGAGTTGGCCTTGCCTCCCGTCAAAATTCATTGCTCCATCCTGGCGGAGGACGCCATCAAGGCGGCGGTGGACGACTACCGCAAGAAACAAGCGCACTGACATGGCCGTGACCCTGACCGATGCCGCCGCACGGCACGTGACCCGCTACCTGAGCCGCCGTGGCAAGGGGGTTGGCGTGCGCCTGGGCGTGAAAACCACCGGGTGCTCCGGCTTGGCCTACAAGCTGGAGTACGCCGACGAGCAGGCGCCCGAGGACGTGGTGTTCAACAGCAACGGCGTGTTGGTGTTGGTGGACCCAAAGAGCCTGGCGTACATCGACGGCACCCAGTTGGACTTTGTGCGGGAGGGGTTGAATGAGGGCTTTCGCTTCAGCAACCCCAACGAGCGGGACAAATGCGGCTGTGGCGAGTCCTTCCGTGTCTGAACGCCGCAGGGGCAGCAGCGCATGGGACCCAACGGCCTGACCGCGTCGGATTTTGAGCTTTTGGGCTTGCCCGAGCGCTTCCAGCTGGACGCGGTGGCGCTGGACACCGCCTGGAAACGACTGCAGCAGCAGGCGCATCCCGACCGCTTCGCAACCGATGGCGCCTCGGCCCAACGGGTGTCCATGCAATGGTCGGTGCGCATCAACGAGGCGCACCAGCGCCTGCGCGACCCTTTGAAGCGGGCGGCCTATTTGTGCGAGCGTCGCGGGGTCCCCATTTCGGCGGAAGACAACACCGCCATGCCCGCCGATTTTTTGATGCAGCAAATGACGTGGCGGGAGGCGTTGGACGACGCGCGCTCCCCTGAGGACCTGGCGGCGCTGCTCGACGACGCAAAGGCTCGACGCGAGCAATTGCTGGCGGTGTTGACCCAAACCCTGGACGGCGACCCCACATGCCCCGATGGGCAGGCGACGCTTCAAGCGGCCCAAACGGTGCGGGCCCTGATGTTTGTCGAGCGTTTCCGCCGAGACGTCGCCGATCGCCTCGACCGCCTGGAGCATCCAGACGGTTGATGCATTCGCACGTTTGGCCTGGGTTTGCGCCTTGCGCAGCCGAGGTGGTCATACCTGTTTTTCTGCGCCCGTCGCACCGCACCGAACCCACACGCACCCTTTATGGCCTTACTTCAAATTTCAGAACCTGGGCAATCGCCAGACCCCCACCAGCGCCGCACGGCCGTGGGCATCGATCTGGGCACCACCCATTCCCTGGTGGCCGCGGTGCGCAACGGCGTGGCGGAGTGTTTGCCAGACGACGCCGGCCGTGTGCTGTTGCCCAGCGTGGTGCGCTACTTGGCCGAGGGGGGGGCGACCACCCGGCAAGTGGGCTGGGCCGCACTGGCGGCGCAGACGGACGACCCCCAAAACACCGTCGCCTCCGTGAAGCGGTTGATGGGTCGAAGCCTCGCGGATGTTGCCCTGGCGGGGCAATTGCCCTACACCGTGCTGGACCGTCCCGGCATGGCCACGGTTCAAACCGTGGCGGGCGAAAAAACACCCGTTGAGGTGAGCGCCGAGATTCTGGCGACGTTGCGGTACCGGGCGGAGGACACCTTTGACAGCGACCTTTACGGCGCGGTCATCACGGTGCCGGCGTATTTTGACGATGCCCAACGCCAGGCCACCAAAGATGCGGCCGAGCTGGCCGGCCTGAACGTGTTGCGTCTCATCAACGAGCCCACGGCGGCGGCCATTGCCTATGGTCTGGACCACCGATCAGAAGGGTTGTTTGCCGTCTACGACCTGGGCGGTGGCACCTTCGACATTTCCATTCTGCGACTGAGCCAAGGGGTGTTTGAAGTGGTGGCCACCGGCGGCGATTCCGCCCTGGGTGGGGACGACTACGACCGGGCCCTGGCCCAGTGGGTGTTGGCGCAGGCGGGCTGTCCGCAAGCCCTGGACACCGAGCCCCCCCAAGCCCGAGCCCGCCTACTGCAAACCGCCAGGGCCGTGAAGGAAGCGTTGTCTGCGGTGGCGGATGATTCAGAATCCGTAGCATTCGAGTTAGATACATCGTGCGCCAAGGGCGTTTTTTGTATAAAAAATGCCGACCTGGCTTCGGCCACCGAGGGGCTGACCGCACGCACCCTTTCTGCAGTGCGCCGAGCGCTGAGGGATGCCGACCTCGACAAAGCCGACATTCAGGGTGTGGTGATGGTGGGCGGGTCCACCCGCATGCCCCTGGTGCGGCGTGCCGTGGCCGCCTTTTTTGGTCAGCCGCTGCTCACCGACCTGACCCCCGATGAGGTGGTGGCCCTTGGGGCTGCCATTCAGGCCAACCAACTGGCCGGCAACAACCCCGACGGCAACCTGCTGTTGCTCGACGTGACCCCCTTGTCCCTGGGCATCGAGACCATGGGCGGATTGGTCGAGCGCATCGTGCCCCGCAACACGCCCATTCCGACGGCCATGGCGCAAGACTTCACCACCTACCGCGACGGCCAAACGGCCCTGGCCTTGCACGTGGTGCAGGGCGAGCGCGACTTGGTGGCGGACTGCCGCAGCCTGGCGCGGTTTGAGCTGCGGGGCATTCCGCCCATGGCCGCAGGGGCCGCCCGCATTCGGGTGACCTTCACCGTGGACGCCGATGGCCTGCTGGGCGTAACGGCCCGTGAGCAAGGCACTGGCGTGGAGGCACACATTGACGTCAAGCCCAGCTACGGTTTGAGCGACGACCAGATTGCCGCGATGCTGAAGGACGGCTTTGCCACCGCCGAGGCGGACATGAAGGCCCGTGCCCGGGTAGAAGCCCAAGTGGATGCTCAACGCCTGATCGACGCCACCGAAAGCGCCTTGGCTGCAGATGGCGATTTGCTCAACGCCCAGGAGCACGCGGCCATTGCCGCGGCCATGGCGCACGTGCGCAGACGGCTGTCGGCCGATGCAGCGGATGTGGATGCAGCCGCCATCGAAGCGGACACCAAGGCCCTGGCCGACGCGACCGAGGCCTTTGCCGCGCGCCGCATGAACCGCGGCATCAGCCGTGCGCTGGCCGGCACGCGGGTGGACAGCCTGTAGCATCCCCGTCCGTGCCTTCAGTTGTCTCCTCGCTTGTCTTGAAACCGCCGCACTCACGGCTTTGCCATGCCCACCATCCGCATCCTGCCCCATGTTGAACTTTGCCCGTCTGGTGCCACCATTGAGGCATCTGCAGGCGCCACGATCTGCGAAGCGTTGCTGGAAAATGGCATCGCCATTGAACACGCCTGCGACATGAGCTGCGCCTGCACCACCTGCCACGTCGTTGTGCGGGAGGGCCTGCCGTCGTTGAACCCCGCCGAAGAGGCGGAGGAAGACCTGCTGGACCGTGCATGGGGCCTGGAGCCCCAGTCCCGTCTGAGTTGTCAAGCCGTCATCGGTGCCCAGCCGCTGACCGTCGACATTCCGCGCTACACCATCAACCATGCCAAAGAGAACCACTGAAGGCGCGACCGCCACGGCATCGGTAGCGCCGCACCGGCGGCGGTTTGCCGCGCGGCGTTGCATTCACCCACCGGGCCGGGTTGCGTGATGCGCCAAATCGTTCTGGACACGGAAACCACCGGCCTGTCGGCCGAGCAGGGCGACCGGATCATCGAGATCGGTTGTGTGGAACTGGTTCACCGCAAGCCAACGGGGCGCAACCTGCACCTCTACATCAACCCCGAGCGCGACAGCGACGAGGGGGCGCTTCGCGTTCACGGCATCAGCAACGAGTTTTTGCGCGACAAGCCGAAGTTCGCCGCCATTGCCACCGAACTGTTGGACTATTTGCGCGGCGCCGAGCTGATCATCCACAACGCGCCCTTCGATGTGGGCTTTTTGAACAAAGAGCTGAGCCGTTTGGGCTTGGGCCGTCTGGCCGACCATGTGGCGGGCGTCATCGACAGCCTGGCCTTGGCCAAAGACCTGTATCCGGGCAAGCGCAACAGCCTGGACGCCTTGTGTGCCCGACTGGAGGTGGACAACTCGGGACGCACCTTGCACGGCGCGTTGCTGGACGCCGAGCTGTTGGCCGAGGTCTACATCAACATGACCCGTGGTCAGCACGCCCTGGGCATCGACACGGGCGACGCCCCGGACGGTGCATCCACGGCCACAGGTGCCGTGCAAGCCCAAGACTTGCGCCGCTACAGCTTGCCGGTGCTCCATCCCACCGACGCCGAACGCGAAGCGCACGAGCGCGTGCTGGCCGAGCTGGACAAGGCCAGCAAAGGCAAAACCGTGTGGCGCACGGTGTTGCCGAAAGGTCCAGACCCTTTGACTTCTGGTGTATAATTCGAGGCTTCGGGTGATTAGCTCAGCGGTAGAGCACTGCCTTCACACGGCAGGGGTCACATGTTCGATCCATGTATCACCCACCACATGAAAAAACGGCTCCCTCGGGAGCCGTTTTTGTTTCTGGCGGTCGTGCGGTGTGCGCCGTTGGTGCGCGCACCGCCAGTCGGTCAACGGCGGGCGGCTGCATGCGCTTGCAGCGCCTTCGCTGCTTGCGTCACCAAGGCGGGCCCCTGGTAAATCAGGCCGGTGTAAATCTGAACGAGGTCGGCGCCCGCTTCCACCTTGGCGACGGCGTCTGCGCCCGACATCACGCCCCCCACGCCAATGATGGGAAAGCCCTGGCCCAGGGCTTGTCGCAACTGGCGGATGACGCGGTTGCTTTTTTCCAGCACGGGTGCGCCCGAAAGCCCACCGGCCTCCTGGGCGTGGGGCAGGCCCGCCACGGCTTGGCGGTCCAGCGTGGTGTTCGTGGCGATCAAGCCCCATTGCTGGTTGGGCCGCCCGTCGGCCCCCATGCCGTAGCGCCGCAGCGCGTGGGCAATCGCGCCCACCTGGTCGTCGTCCAGGTCGGGCGCAATCTTGACGAACAGCGGGATGCTTCGGGCGTGTTCGCGGGCCAGGGTGGCACGCCGCTCCGACAGGGCGTCGAGCAACCGGTCCAGTGCGGCATCGCTTTGCAGCGCGCGCAGGTTTTGCGTGTTGGGGCTGGAGATGTTGACGGTCACGTAGTCCGCATGCGGGTACACGCCGCTCAGCCCCTTGAGGTAGTCCGCTTCGGCTTCCTCGATGGGGGTGCTCGCGTTCTTCCCGATGTTCAACCCCAAACGCAGGCGGCTGGCCTGACTGGGTTGGCGGCACCGGGCGCCTTGGACGTTGGCCACGAAGGCGTCCAGTCCGTCGTTGTTGAATCCCAGCCGATTGATGAGCCCATTGGCGGCCGGCAGGCGAAACATGCGCGGTTTGGGGTTGCCCGGCTGGCCTTTGGGGGTGACCGTACCGACTTCAACAAACCCAAACCCCATCGCCGCCAGCGCGTCGATGCAGTGCGCGTTTTTGTCCAGCCCTGCGGCCAAGCCCACCCGGTTTTCAAACCGAAGGCCGGCCACGGTGACCGGGTCGCTGACGGTGGGGGCGGACCACGTCCGCTGCAGAGGGGTGTTCTGGGTGGCCGCCAGCGCGCGCAGCGTCAGGTCGTGGGCCTTTTCGGCATCCAGACGGAACAGAATCGGCCGAATCAGGGGGTAGGGCAAGAGGGGCATTGGATAATCCACGGTCGAACGCGGTGTGCGTTCTCTCCTCAGATTTTCCCCGATTGCCTGCCATGACCTCTGCCGCTCCAACCCAAGATGAACTCAAAGCCCTGGTGGGCCAAGCCGCATTGGCGCACGTGCGCCCCGGCACGGTGGTGGGGGTGGGCACCGGGTCGACGGTGAACCGGTTCATCGACGCTTTGGCTTCCATGCGAGACCAGATTCAAGGCGTCGTGTCGAGCTCTGAAGCATCGACCCAGCGACTCCTGGCGTTGGGAATACCCGTGATGAGCGCCAACGACGTGCCCGTGTTGGACGTCTACGTGGACGGTGCGGATGAGATCGACGGGAATGGCTTCATGATCAAGGGCGGTGGTGCCGCCCTCACGCGGGAAAAGATCGTGGCCGCACAGGCCCGTCGCTTCATTTGCATTGTGGACGAGTCCAAGCAGGTTCCAGTGCTCGGTCGCTTTCCTTTGCCGGTGGAGGTGATCCCAATGGCGGTGCAGCGCATCGCCCGTCAGTTTTCCGATTTGGGCGGTGTGGCCACCTTGCGCCAGCAGGGTGGGAAACCGTTGATGACCGACAACGGCCAGCAGATTCTGGACGTGCGCGGTTTGGCCATTCACGATCCACTGGCCTTTGAGACCCTGGTGAACCAATGGCCCGGGGTGGTCACCGTGGGCGTGTTTGCCCACCAAAAAGCGCACGTTGCGTTGGTGGGAACGCCCCAAGGCGTGCAGACCCTAAATTTTGAATAAAAAATGGCCTTGGCGCACGGCTGGTGAGCGTTTTAAGCTCTATTTTTAGATGATTCTTGTCGCATCCTGAGGGGCGCGGGGCCGCCATTCGGCGGTGTCCAATCCGGTCGCTCAGGCGGGCGTTGGTGCATGTCCGTGGCCTGGTCGTTGGAAATTGGGCCTGTCGGTGTGCGCACCGCGAGGGGCCTTGCACCTGGCGATGGTCAGGCGCACGGCCGGCGACCGCGCCCTGGCCATGCCGGGCGCGGCAGCCCACGGCTCAGAAGCGGATGCCTGCGGGGTTGTTGGGGTCGGTGCCTGGAGGGCGTGCCGGCGCGGGGGGGCGTTTGCGCGCGTCGGTGTTGCTCGTGGCCGAGGGCGTGGTGGGCGTGGTGGCCGTTGGCGGCGCATCAGATGCGGTTTTCAGCGGCACCAGAGGGCTGCCCGCTGGCTGCCGGTAGCTTGGGGGCAGGGCGGATTGCTGAGGGTAGCCAGCAGCGTCCAGGTAGCTGTTCCATTCCCGTTCCGAATACCCTTTGACCGGCTGGGCGCCGACCATGCCCAGCGGCAGGCTGTTCTCCTGCGTTTGTTTGGAGAACGCCGCAATGTCTTCGTTGGTGTTCACGGTTTTTTCCGTGAAAGGCACGCCCCTGCGGGTCAGCAGCGCGCGGGCCTGGTCGCAAGGCGAGCAGCCGCTCGCCGTGTACAGGGTGACTGGGAATTTGTTGACCACCTGCTGCAGCGCGTAGGGCAGCGCCTGACCGCCACTGGCGGCGCCCGACGAGGTGCCCGCTGCGGAGACCGATTTTGCGTCTGCCGGGGGGCGGTCCGAGAAACTCACCTTGCCGTCTGGCCCCACGATGCGGTAAACCCCCTGGGCGCAGACCCCGGCGGCGATGCCGCAGGCCCCGGCGGCCAAGGCGAGGCGGAACAGTGCAGATCGGCAAAACGAGTGGGGCATGGCAATCTCCTCAAGCAACGAGACAACGAACCAGAGAGCGAATCGATGGGGGCGTGGCGCAGACCGTGTGTGCAGAGGCACTGGGACCGCAGGACATGCGTGGCCCAGCGCGTGGCGTCTAGGCCATGCCTTGGTGGCGCAGCAGTGCGTCCAGCGCGGGCTCTCGCCCCCGGAACGCGGTGAACGACGCCATGGCTGGGCGGCTGCCGCCCACGCTCAAAATTTGATCCAGGAACGCCCGGCCGGTGACCGCATCCACCGTGGACCCTCGGTGAGCGGCGGCGGCCTCTTCGAATGCGGCATAGGCATCGGCCGACAACACCTCGGCCCATTTGTAGCTGTAGTAGCCGGCCGAATAGCCGCCTGAAAAAATGTGGCCGAAAGTGTGTGGCGTGCGGGAATAGCCCGGGGGCATCAACACCGCCACTTCCGCACGCACGCGGTTCAGCAGCGCCATGACGTCAACCGAACCATCCACTGCACGCGGCGCTTGGTTCCAGTGCAGTTGCATGTCGAACAACGCAAACTCCACTTGGCGCAGGGTTTGCAGGCCGCTTTGAAAGTTTTTGGCGGCCAGCATTTTTTCGTACAAACCGCGCGGCATGGGTTGGCCGGTGTCCACGTGGGCGGTCATGCGCTGCAGCACGTCCCATTCCCAGCAGAAGTTCTCCATGAACTGGCTGGGCAGCTCCACCGCGTCCCATTCCACGCCGTTGATGCCCGAGACATCCCGCTCGTCGACCTGGCTGAGCAAATGGTGCAAGCCGTGCCCAAATTCGTGGAAGAGGGTGATCACGTCGTCGTGGGTGAGCAACGGCGGTTTTCCGTCCACGCCGTCGGCGAAATTGCACACCAAATGGGCCACCGGCGTTTGGACGCGCTGGGTGTCGGGGCGCAGCCAGCGGGTGCAGACGTCGTCCATCCAAGCGCCGCTGCGCTTGCCTTGGCGCGCCGACACATCCAGGTAAAACCGACCCACTGTGGTCCTGTCTCGCTCGATTCGGTAGAAACGCACGTCGGGGTGCCAAACGGGTGCCCGGTCTTCCGCCATCCGGATGCCGAACAAGGTCTGGACGATGTGAAACAGCCCTTGCAGCACTTGCGGCAACGGGAAGTAGGTTTTCACCTCCTGCTCGCTGAAGGCGTAGCGGGCTTCTTTCAGCCGTTCGCTCACGTAAGGCCAGTCCCACGCTTGCGGATCGTTCAGGCCCAGGTGGTCACGGGCGTACTGGCGGAGTTCGTTCACATCGCGTTCGGCGTAGGGGCGGGCTTTCTGGGCCAAATCGCGCAGAAAGCCCACCACTTGCTCGGGCGACTGGGCCATTTTGGGCACCAGCGACAGATGCGCGTAGGTGGGGTGTCCCAGCAACTCGGCCTCTTCCTGCCGCAGGGCCAGCAGGCGTTGCATGACGGGCGTGTTGTCCCAGGCCGCTTGCTCGGCGGGCGCTTGGTCGCTGGCCCGCGTCACGTTGGCGCGGTACAGGGTCTCGCGCAACTCGCGGTCGTGCGCGAACTGCATCACGGGCAGGTAGCAGGGCATTTTCAGCGTCAATGCGCAGCCGTTTGCACCGCTTTGGCTGGCCAGCTGTCGCGCCGTCTGAATCACGTCTTCGGGCACGCCCGCAAGCCGCTCGGGTTCGACCACCAGCCGGTAGGCGTCGGTGGCATCCAGGGTGTTTTCGCTGAACTTCTGGGCCTGCTCCGCATGCTCGGCTTGAATGGCGGCAAAGCGGTCCTTGACTGCACCCTGCAACTCAGCCCCACCCAGAACGAAGCCGCGCAACGCGTTGGCCAGAGCCTGGCGCTGCTCGGCGTTCAGGGCGTCTGGCGCTATCGCTTTGTATTTCCGATACAACCGTTCATCGGCGCCAAGCCGCGTCCAAAAGGCCGTCACCAGGGGCAGCATTTCATTGAACGCCGCGCGCAACTCGGGAGAGTCGGCCACGCTGTTGAGGTGGCTGACCGCCCCCCAGGCGCGCCCCAAGCGTTCGGTGGCCACGTCCAGGACGGCGGAAAGTGCGCGCCAGTCCGCTGGGAACTCTTCAGCCACCACCCGCGCCAATGCCGCATCGGCTTGCTCAAGCAACTGCCGAATGGCCGGTCCAACGTGAGCGGGTTGAACGGCGTCAAACGCTGGCAGGTCGTCGATTTGGGCCAGCGGATTGTCGGACGGAGCGACGGTCGGGAGAGCAGCGGTCATGACGAAATGGGGGGCGCGGTTCAGCCGAGTTGAGATTTCTTGATGCTTTTCTTGACCGGCTTGGCGCGTTTCAAGGTGCCGCCGGGGGTCAGCCGTTGGTTGCCCAGCACCTTCACGGTTTTCACTTGCGGCCGCTGCCCCCCACGGCTGCTGAACTTCAGCACCTTCACCTCTTTCGGGGCGGCTCCGCGTTCTTCGTCGACTGCCCGTGCCTTTTCGGGCACCGGGCGCCACAGCACCAACAGCTTGCCGATGTGTTGAATCGGCGCAGCGTCCAATTGGTCGGCCAACGTCGCCAGCATGGCTTCGCGGGCGCTGCGATCGTCCGAGAAGACGCGGATTTTGATCAGGCCATGGGCGGCGAGGGCGTGGCCGGCTTCGCGCAGAACCGCAGGCGTCAGCCCGTCGTGGCCAATGAACACGACCGGGGTCAAGTGGTGAGCCAGGGCCCGATGGGCCTTGCGTTGTGCGGGGGTGAGTTGTATCTGGGGCATGGGACAATTATCGGCCATACCCCCTAGTCCATGGGGTTTGCAAAACCCGAGGGCGGCATGAAGGTCAACACCAAAAGCAAGAAGGTCAACAAAGCGTGGCTGAACGAGCACGTCAACGACCCGTATGTGAAGCAGGCGGCGCGCGACGGCTATCGGGCGCGTGCGGCTTACAAGCTCAAAGAAATCGACGAGGCTTTGGGTCTCATTCGCCCGGGCTACTGTGTGGTGGACTTGGGCAGTGCGCCCGGCGCTTGGTGTCAATACGTGCGCCGGCGGCTGTCCCCTCAGGGGGCAGCTGTGGGTTCGTTGGACGGGCAGGTGTTGGCCATGGACATTTTGCCGATGACGCCCGTGGAGGGCGTGCAGTTCATTCAGGGCGACTTTCGGGAGGCGGACACCCTCGACCGCCTGAACGCACTGGTGGCGGAGGCCTCGCCGTCTTGCAAGGTGGACGTGGTGTTGTCCGACATGGCGCCCAATTTGTCGGGCATTGAAAACGTGGATGCCGCGCGCATCGCCCATTTGGTGGAGCTGGCGGTGGATTTCGCCACGGCTCACTTGAAGCCCAATGGCACGTTGGTGGCCAAGGTGTTCCATGGCAGCGGCTACAACGATTGGGTGCGTTTGTTTCGCGACCACTTTCGCGTGGTCAAGACCTTCAAACCCAAAGCCTCGCGGGACAAATCGTCCGAAACCTTTCTGGTGGGGCTGGGCCTGCGTGCGGTCGCTGATGCCTCGGGCTCGGGTGCGCCCGACGGGCCGTGACCGCAAGCGCCATTGAATTTCCCTATGCACTGATTAACCGGATGTCAAGTGGGGCCGGCCTTTAAACGCCTAAAATGCCCCCAACTGGTCAATACACAACCGCAGGAGCTGAACTTGAACAATCAGTGGTTTTCGAAGATTGCCGTCTGGATGGTGGTGGCCATGGTGCTGTTCACCGTGTTCAAGCAGTTTGATGGCCGTGCCACCGCCGCTGCCGGCCAAATGGGGTACTCCGAGTTTTTGGAGGAGGTCAGAGCACAGAGGATCAAGAGCGCCACGATTTCCGAAAGTCCTGGGGGAACTGAAATCTCCGCAGTGACTGTGGACGATCGACGGGTGCGCACCACCGCAACCTACCTCGACCGGGGTTTGGTGGGCGACCTGATTGCAAATGACGTTAAGTTTGACGTCAAGCCTCGCGAGGAGGGTTCGCTGCTGATGACCCTGCTGGTGAGCTGGGGTCCCATGCTGCTTCTGATTGGTGTTTGGATTTACTTCATGCGCCAAATGCAGGGTGGAGGCAAAGGCGGCGCGTTCAGCTTTGGAAAAAGCAAAGCGCGCATGCTGGATGAGAATAACAACTCGGTCACGTTTGCAGATGTTGCGGGTTGTGACGAGGCCAAGGAGGAAGTCAAAGAGGTCGTGGACTTCCTGAAAGATCCTCAGAAGTTCCAGAAACTGGGCGGACGAATTCCAAGGGGCTTGCTGCTTGTCGGCCCCCCCGGCACAGGCAAAACTTTGCTTGCAAAAGGCATTGCCGGTGAGGCGAAGGTTCCCTTCTTCAGCATCTCAGGCTCTGATTTTGTGGAAATGTTTGTGGGCGTGGGGGCTGCCCGCGTCCGTGACATGTTTGAGAATGCCAAGAAGAACGCTCCATGCATCATTTTCATTGACGAAATCGATGCCGTTGGCCGACAGCGCGGTGCCGGCTTGGGTGGCGGCAATGATGAGCGCGAGCAGACGCTCAATCAGATGCTGGTCGAAATGGATGGTTTTGAAACCAACCTGGGTGTCATTGTGGTTGCGGCGACCAATCGCCCCGATATTTTGGATGCCGCGTTGCTGCGTCCCGGCCGGTTTGACAGGCAGGTTTACGTCACGCTGCCTGACATCCGTGGCCGCGAGCAAATACTCAACGTACACATGAGAAAGGTACCCGTCGGCTCAGACGTCAGTGCCTCAGTGATTGCGAGGGGCACGCCCGGAATGAGCGGTGCAGATTTGGCCAACCTGTGCAACGAGGCAGCCCTGATGGCGGCCCGCCGCAATGCCCGTTTGGTGGAGATGCAAGACTTCGAACGGGCCAAGGACAAAATCCTCATGGGACCTGAGCGCAAGAGCATGGTGATGCCCGAGGAAGAGCGGCGCAACACGGCTTATCACGAAGCCGGCCACGCACTCATTGGCAAGCTGTTGCCCAAGTGCGACCCCGTTCACAAGGTCACCATCATTCCGCGTGGACGCGCGCTGGGCGTGACCATGAGCCTCCCCGCGCAAGACCGCTACAGCTACGACAAGGGTTACATGCTGAACCAGATCAGCATGTTGTTTGGTGGCCGGATTGCTGAAGAAGTGTTCATGAATCAAATGACCACGGGCGCATCCAATGATTTCGAGCGCGCGACCACCATTGCGAGGGACATGGTCATGCGTTACGGCATGACCGATGCGTTGGGCCCGATGGTTTATGCAGAGAATGAAGGCGAAGTCTTCTTGGGGCGCTCTGTGACCAAGACGACCAACATGAGCGAGCAGACCATGCAGAAGGTTGATGCTGAGGTCCGCCGAATCATCGACGAGCAGTACAAACTCGCACGCGAGTTGATCGAAACGCATGCGGACAAGATGCATGCAATGGCGAAAGCTTTATTGGAATGGGAAACCATCGACAGCGATCAATTGGACGACATCATGAACGGCAAGTCTCCACGTCCTCCCAAGGACTGGACGCCCAAGCCTCCACTCGGTGAAGACGGTGGGACGGGTGGCGGATCGTCAGCCGTTGCTGCAGGGGAAACGTCGCCCTCAGCTGCGTAACGTCAGGGTGATCTCTCCACCCGGATTTCACTGATGGCGAGACAGCCGGGGTTTTTGCCCCGGTTTTTTTTTGCAAGGACGTTCCCTCGTGCTTTGGAAGACCTCTCGATTCGAAATTGATCTGAGCCAGCCCCGGGTAATGGGGATTGTCAACCTGACACCAGATTCGTTCTCAGATGGTGGCCAGTTGACTGATCCCCATAGCGCCATGCGTCACTGCGAGCGTTTAATTCAGGACGGTGCAGACATTCTGGATCTGGGCGCTGAATCGTCCCGGCCTGGCGCTCGGCCCATTTCTGCAGAGGAGGAAATCGGTCGCCTCCTGCCTGTGGTGCGACATGCGCTGTCCCTCGGAGTTCCCATTTCTGTCGACACCTACAAACCTGAGGTGATGCAGGTTTGCCTCGATTTAGGTGTCGACATCGTGAATGACATTTGGGCGCTTCGGTGGGCCTCAGAGGATGCCGCTGCTCTCACGGCGATGGACGTGATCGCCGGTCACCCGCACTGTGGGGTTTGTCTGATGCACATGCATAGGAGCCCTCAGGACATGCAGAAGCACCCCATGGCGGATCCCCTTTGGCCACAAGTAATGGACTTTTTACAATCGCGTGCTCATGAACTGGTCGCCAAGGGG
>JACCDH010397056.1_pt1 | contig 18642 bp, 20 predicted proteins | sample 7442481 | NCBI WGS metagenome assembly JACCDH01 (sample SAMN15323433, study PRJNA562643) | freshwater metagenome | isolation source: river surface water | place: USA:Blue River Watershed | collected 2017-08-15 | reverse complement strand
TGCTGGCCGGGCATGCGCGCGCCATCACCGTGTTTGCCTGCGAGCCCGAATGGGCCGCCCTGACCCGCACCCTGCTGCCGCAGGCCACGGTGCGCTCGGCCACCCACCATTTGCAAGACCCGCACCACATCGAGGCCCGGCCCTCCTTGATCGCGCAACTGCGCAACAGCGATCTGGCCGTCTGCACCGGCGCCGAGCTGGAGTCCGCCTGGCTGCCCACGCTGCAAGCGCGCGCGGGCAATGCCCGGGTTCAGAACGGACAGCCGGGCATGTTCTACGCCGCCGAACAGGTCGAGCTGATCGACCCGCAAAAAGGCGGCGCTTCGGCCTTTGCGGGCGATGTGCACGCCCAGGGCAACCCGCACCTGCACGCCGATCCGCGCCGCTTGCTGACGGTGGCCCGCGCCCTGGCCATGCGGCTGGGCCAGGTATCGCCGGCACACAAGGCCACGATCGAGCAGCAGTTGCCCCAGTTCGAGCGCGACCTGAACGCGCGCATGGCCGTGTGGGCGCAACAGGCCAACGCGCTCAAGGGCCGCGGCGTGATCACGCAACACGCCACCTTTGGCTATGTGTGGCACTGGTTGGGCATGAGCGTGGTGGCCGATCTGGAGCCCAAGCCCGGCATGCCCCCCACCGCCGCGCACCTGGAGCAGGTGCTGGCGCAAGCCAAGGCCAAGCGGCCCATGGCGATTGTGGTGGCGCAGCACCACGACCCCAAACCCGCGCGCTGGCTGGCGCAGCAGCTGGGCGGGACCACGCCCTTGCGCGTGCTGCCCGCCACGGTGCCCGACGACCAGCCAGGTGCCCTGCTGCGCTGGCTCGATGGCCTGGTCAGCGAGCTGGCGCAAACGCAGGCAGCAGCCAAGCCATGAACGCCTGGTTTGCCCTGCCCGCCCTGGCCCTGATCGCGGGCGTGCTGGCCCTGACCCCGCTGGGCAGCCAGGTGCTGCGCCGGGGCGTGGTGTTCATTGACCTGGCGGTTGCGCAGGCGGCGGCGGCGGCGGTGATCGCGACGCACGCGCTCATGCCCACCGAATCGCTGCTGCAAGACCAGTTGGCGGCCACGCTGGGCGCGGTGCTGGTGAGCCTGCTGATTGCCGCGCTGGCGCGACGCTGGCCGGCGCAACGCGAGGCCTTGATTGGCCTGCTGTATGTGGCCGGGGCCTGCCTGGCCTTGCTGGGGGCCAGCGCCCATCCGCATGGCCGCGACAAGCTGCTGCAGCTGCTGGCGGCCGATGTGCTGTGGGTGGACGCGGTCAGCGTGCTGGGCCTGTGCCTGGCGGCTGCGCTGGTGTGGGCCCTGCAGCGACAACAGCGCCTGATGCGGGACAGCTGGTTCTACGCCGCCTTTGCGGTGGTGGCCAGCGTGGCGGTGCCGGCCTTGGGCCTGTTCCTGGTGTTTGCCAGCCTGATCGCCCCGGCGCTTTGGATTGAAAAAGGCCTGCGCCCAGCCCTGGCCATGGCGGCAACTGGCGCGGCCAGCCTGCTGGGCCTGGCGGCATCGTGGTGGCTCGACACCCCCAGCGGCCCCAGCGTGGTGCTGGCGCTGGCCTTGCTGGGCCTGGGCGCCGTCGTGGCCGGGGGGCGCGGCCCCCACTGAAGCACGGGGTCAGCCCGCGTCAAATGGGCGAGAGCTTGAGGGCCTGGACGGCCGACAGCAGCTGGGTCTGGTGCGCGGTCTGACGGGCTTGCCACAGGTCATAAGCGGCCTGCTGTGCGAGCCAGACCTCGGCCGCCCCCCCATGGTCACGACCCAACCAACGCTCGATTCGCAGCGCCATCGCGGGGCTGATGGCGGCCCGACCATTGAGTACTTTGGACAAGGTGGTGCGGTCCACATCCAGTTGCGCTGCCGCTTGCCCCACCTGCAATGACAGGGCAGGCAACACATCGTCACGCAAGGTCAGACAAGGATGGGGTGGGTTGAACATGGCGCTCATAAAACCTCAGTGATAGTCCTTGTCATCCACCAGCACAGCATCGCCGTCTTCAAACGAGAAAGTCATTCGCCAATTGCCACTCACGCCAACCGACCAGTGCCCGAGCAAATCGCCCTTGAGCGCATGCCAATGCCAACCCGGCCGGTTCATGTCTTCGGGGCGGGACGCCGCATCCAGCGCCGACAGCTGCCGCGCCAGCCTGGGCGCATGCACAGCCAAAATCCCAGCACGGGCGCCCGTCCTGAAAAACTGTTCGAGGCCCTTGTGCTTGCAACTCCGAATCAAGGTCAATTGTGGCGCTTGGCGCCACACACCGCAAGGCAGGTCTTGCGCTCAGCGCAACTGCGCCGAGATGGTCTGGCCGGCCGCCAGCAGGGCCTTGACCATTTGCGCGCGGACGCCGGCGGGGATGCGGAATTTGGGGCCGACCAGCGAGAGGGCGTGGTGGCATCCCGACGGACCCACCAAAGGCACCGACGCGCCCCACACGCCCTCGTCGCGCTCTTCATCGGACTCGGCATGGCCCTGCGCGCTCACTTGCTTGAGGTGCTGGGTCAGCGCTTTGAGGTTGGGCAAGGTGTTGGCGGTGTAGGCCGTGGGCACCAGCGCCGCCATCAGCTCGGCCTGCTCGGCCTCGGGGGCAAAGGCCAGCAAGACCTTGGCGCTGCCGGTGGCCGGCCAGGGCAAGAGGTGCGTGCGGCTGGATTTGAGAACAATCTGCTGCGGGCTTTGCAGGCGCTCCAAGCCAATGATCTCGGTGCCGATGCGCTCGTTGAGCACCACGTTCTCTTTGAAGCGATCGAGCAGCTCGCGCATGTGCGGCAAAGCCACCGCCACCACCGGATGCACCGCCCGCGCCACCTGCGACATGTGCAGCAGGCGCGGCCCCAAGGTGTAGCGGCCACGCGAATCCTGCACGATCAGGGCATGCGAGCGCAGGCTGCTCAGGTAGCGGTAGGTGGTGCTGCGCGGCATGTCGAAATGCAACGCAATGTCTTGCGCGGTCCAGACCGGCGCCTGCTCGGTGAACAAGAGCAGGATGTCGATGGCGCGGTCGGCGGTGGCATTGGCCAGGCTGGCGGGCTTGGAAGCGGCAGTGGACACGGTGGATGGACAGCGGTCCGGCCAACTCGGGCGCTGGCGCGCCCGGGCACCGGTTACTTTTTGGGGATGGTGCGAAAGAGTGCCTGCATCTTATCAGTGTCGCGTCGGATGATTTGGGCAAATTCATCGGCCGAACTGGGCGCGCCAATCATGCCCGCGCCCTGCAATTTGGCCAGCACCTGCGGGTCGCGCAGCACCTGGTTCACCTCGTCGTTCAGGCGCGCCACGATGGCGGCCGGCGTGCCCGCTGGGGCCATCAGGCCCATCCAACTCCAGACCGCAAAGCCCGGGAAACCCGCCTCGGCGATGGTCGGCACGTCGGGGGCCTTGGGGTCGCGCGTGCTGCCCGAGACGGCGATCGGCACCACCCGACCTTCCTGCGCCAGTTGAAGGCCTTGGCCGACTGCAGAAAACGCCAGGTCCACCTGGCCGCCCAGCAAGGCGGTCACGGCCGGGCCCGTGCCCTGGAACGGCACTTCCAGCATCTTGGCGCCCGCTTGTTGCTGAAGCAGCATGAAGGCCACATGGTGCGGGCTGCTCACGCCCGGCGAGGCCGCCGACACGCGCTCGGGTGCCGCCTTGGCACGGGCCATCACCTCTTGCAGGGTCTTGGCACCCAGCCGGGGGTGGGCAATCAACATGATCTGCAAATTGACCAGGCGCGAGATGGGGCTGAAGTCCTTGAACGAGTCGTAGGGCAAGGGAGCTGGCAGCATCTTCTCGCCGTTGAGCGCGGCGTTGATGGCGTGGAAGTCGGTGATCATCAGCAAGGTGTGACCATCGGGCTCTGCCCGTGCCACGACCTGCGTGCCAATGGTGCTGCCCGCGCCGGGACGGTTTTCCACCACCACGGGCTGCTTGAGGCGGATCGACAGCTCGGCGGCCACCACCCGTGCGGTCACATCCCCACCACCGCCCGGCGGCAAGGGCACCACCAGCTTGATGGGGCGCGAGGGCCAGGTCGACTGCGCCAGCGCGGGCAACAAGGCAGCGCCCAGCATGGCGCCGGCCAAGGCTTTCAACAAGGTACGTTTCATGGTTTGTCTCCAGTGTTCATGGGGTCGGGATCTCTGGGATGGGCGGCTCAGGTCATGAGGGCTTCTAGACGGGCCACCCAGTGGCTGGCGCGGGCGCTGCTGCCCACCGCTGCCACGTAGCGGTCGGGGCGCAGAATGACGTAGTCCCAGCTGGGCTGCTTCATGCGCCAATCGCGAAACTTGCCCTGCACGTCGTCCACCACCGTGACCGAGGGATCGACCGCTGTGCGCAGCGCCGGTGAGCGCGAGGGCTGCACCATGAGCAGGCGCGCGCCGATGCGGTCAAGAAAGGCGCGCTGCGATGGCGTCAGGCCTTGGGTCGGGTCCACGCCCAGGCCCAGCACCGCAAAGTGGGGCCCGATCACATCGTCGAGCTTGTGCGCGCGGCCATCCTGCTCGACCAGGGGCTGCATGAACATGCGGCCCACCGGATCGGCCTTGCCCGCTGGTTGCGCCAGGGGCACCACAATGCCCTGGGTGTAGCGCGACATGGGCTTGAAGCGCAGTTGCAAGATGTGGTCACGCGCACCAGGCAGCACCTGAATGGCCTTGAAGAACAGGTCGCGGCACCATTCGGTCAGGCGGTTGCGTGGCTTGTAAAAGCGACCCATCCAGGTCGCAAAGTTGACCATGGCCTCGGCATGATCGCGGCGCTCGCTGTCGTAGCTTTGCAGGATGCGCGGATGGGCAGCGCCCTTGAGCACCAGCGCCAGTTTCCAGGCGATGTTGGTGGCGTCGCGCATACCCGAATTGAGACCCTGGCCAAAGAACGGAGGTTGCAGGTGTGCAGCATCGCCAGCCACAAACACCCGACCGACCTGGAAGCGGTCGGCAATGCGCGAGTGGTGCAGGTAGATGCGCGCGCGCTGGATCGGGGGCAGGGGCACGTCGTGCGGGTAATGCTGACGCATCAGCCGTTCGAGCTGCGCGGGCGCCAGGATCTGCGCCTCGTCCTCGCCAGGCAAGAGCTGGAACTCCAGCCGCCGATAGCCATAGGGCAGGTGGATCGACATGCTGGGGCGCTGCGGGTGGCAGTGGATGGCGGTGTAGGGGGCGTCGAGTGGGTCGTCGGTCACATCGATCACCAGCCACTTGTTGGCATGGGTCATGCCCTTGAGCTCGATACCACTGGCCGAGCGAACGGTGCTGCGGCCGCCATCGGCACCCACCACATAGGCCGCCCGCACCTGGCGCGTGGCGCCGTCGGGATCGGTCAAGCTCAGCTCGACGGCTTGGTCGTTTTGCGTGAGCGAGACCAGCTCCCAGCCCAGCAAGGTACGCACCGAGTCAAAGCGTGCCAAGCCCTTGCGCAGGGTCTGTTCGGTCAGGGGTTGGATGAACAGGTTGCGGCGTGGCCAGCCGTGCGGCTGCTCGCCCGGCGAGACCTGGGCAAAGCACTCGCCCTTCGAATTGTGATAACGCGCCGGCGCGTTCTGGATCATGTCCTTGAGCAGGTCATGCGCCAGGCCCACGCCCTGCCAGGAGCGCAAGGACTCGTCGTCGGCGCCCACCGCGCGCGGGTAGTCCAGGATCTCGGTGCTGCGCTCGATGAGCAGTGTCTGGATGCCAAATGTGCCCAGGTAGTTGGCAATCGTGACACCACACGGGCCCGCGCCCACGATCGCCACCTGCGTGTGAAGAATGTTCTGGTCCTGCATGCGCCTGCCCCCTCAGTCGGCCCCGCGCAGAAAGTCCACGCACAAGGGGTTGAAGGTGGCCGGGTCCTCGAAGTGCGGCCAGTGGCCCACGGCGGGCATCTCGACATAGCGCGCGTTGGGCATCAGGCGCGAGACGCGTCGCGCCGTCTCGAGATACTCGTCCTTGTCGGCCAGCGAGCCCACCACCAGGGCGGGGGCCTGAATGCGGCGCCACTCGTCTTCGGCAATCAGGTTGCGCTGCCGGATCTCGGGGTCCTGCAGGCACAGGATGTGCCCCATGGCCATGGCCATGTCGGGCTCGCGGTAGACCGCCTGTCGCACGGCAATGATGTCGGGAATTCGATGGCGCTCGTCGTGGATCAGGTGGTCAAAAATCGGCTTGATGTTGGCCCAGCTGGGGTCGTCCACCGCCGCGGTGCGTGCCGAGCGGATGCGGTTCATGTTGGCGGCGTTGGCAAACAGACCGGCGGCCGACAGAAGCACCAGCCGCTCCAGACGCGCCGGATGGCTCAGCGCAAAGCGCGCCGCCACCCAGGCGCCCAGCGAGCAGCCGATCACCGAGGCCTTGGTCAGCGCCATGGCGTCCATAAAAGCGTGCACATGCCGCACATAGTCGGCCACCTGGTAGGGGTGGTCGGGTTTGTCGGTCAAGCCCGAGCCCATCATGTCGATGGCGTAGCAGTCAAAGTGCTCGGCCAGCGGCCCCAGGTTGGCGGCAAAGCCTTCCCAGCTGCCGGCGGTGCCGTGCAGCATGAGCAAGGCGGGTCGGCCCCGCTGGCCGGCATGCGCGTAACGGGTCTTGAGGCCGGCGGCCTCGACCCAGGCTTGCTCAAACGGGACACGCATCAAGGCGGTCCAGATGCTGCGGTAATCGTGTTCAGATGGGGTCATGGAGGGGTGCGGGTTCAGGACTGCATGAGGCGTTGGCGCATGTGCGCTTGCCAATCGGCCAGGGCTTGGTGCGGCACGTCGGCCAGGTAGGCGCGGGTCTCGGCTTCGATCTCCTGCGGGCTTTTGCACAGATCGAGCGGACGGCGCCAGGGTTGCGCCACTTGCCAGGGCGTGACGGCGTAAATCTCGATCTTGTTGCCCTCGGGGTCCAGAAAATAAAAGCTCCAGCTGTTGCCGTGGTGGCGGCCCTCCATGCCCGGCAAGCCCAGCGGCGACAGGGCCCGGAACATCTGGCACAAGGCGGTCAGGTCGGCCACCCGAAACGAGACCTGGTTGAGCGAGCTCTCGCCCGAGGCGGCGCGCTGAGGATCGTGCGCCAGCACCACCTGGTGATGCTCGTTGGGGGTGCGCGACAAAAAGGCCAGGCGGCGGCCGTAGAGCTCGCCCAGGTCATTGAGCAAGAGGCCGAGCGTGCGGCAATAGAAGTCGACCATGCCCTCCAGGTCTTGCACATAGATGCCGACATGGGTGAGCTGGGCGTCGGGCAAGGGCAGCGACGGCGACGGGGTGTTTTGTTGTCTCATATATTGGGATGTGTATCCGTTAGTTGAGACAATTATGCCGGATCATCAGGACTTGTCAACGCCGCAACGCCCCGCCCGCAAGCGGGGTGCGGCCTGCCAGGCCAGTCGATGGGGGGCTCAGCTGCGCAGCGCGTGGGCCAGGTGCTCGATCAGCACTTGCACGCGGTGCGGCACGTAGCGGTTGCTGGGCAACACCGCATAAATGCCCAGCGGGGTGTCCTCGTATGCGCTCAGGATGGGCTTGAGCTGCCGGCGCTTGATGTAGGGGGCCAGGATGAACTCGGGCTGCAAGGCAATGCCCATGCCGCGCACCGCGGCCTCGGCCAGCAGGCCGCCGTTGTTGGCCACCACACGCCCATGCACCGGCACCTTCTGGCGCTGGCGCGCCATGCGGTAAGTCCAGTGCTGGTTGGGCTGGTCGCTGGCGTAGATCAGGGCGGTGTGCTGGGCCAAGTCATGCGGGTGCTGCGGCTCGCCATGGCGCTTGAGGTAGGCCGGTGAGGCCACCGTCAACAAACGGCACTGGCCCAGCTTGCGCACCACATCGGTGGGCTGCAGATTGGCCGTGATGCGCAGCGACAGGTCCAGGCCCTCTTCGATCAGGTTGGCGCGCTGGTCCGACAGCTCCATCACCAGGTCGATCTGCGGATGGGCCTGCGCAAAGTCCAGCAGCGCGGGCGTGAGGCTTTGCAGCGCAAAGCTCAGCGGCAAGCCCATGCGGATGCGCCCGCGCGGCGTGGCCTTGTCCTCGTCCAGATTGGCCTCGGCCGCGTCCACCAGGTCCAGGATGCGGCGGCATTGCTCCAGATAGCTCGCGCCCGCCGCCGTGAGCGTCAGGCGCCGCGTGCTGCGCGTCATCAGCTTGGTGCCCAGCGCATGCTCGAGCGCCGCGATCTGGCGCGTCACCACCGAGCGGTCCACCTGCAACTGGTTGGCCACCGCCACAAAGCTGCCGGCCTCGGCCACCCGCACAAAGGTCTGCATCGATTCGAGCTTGTCCATTGTTGTTCCTGTTGCAACAAATATGTGTGGATTATGGTCTTTTTCAGATGGTGTGGCCTTCGTACCATTCGCCCCTGTTCTTGCCACCCCCACCCAACGGACCGATTCATGACCACCACCTGGACCCCGATCGCCAAAGGCCTTCACTGGCTCATGGCCGCCCTGCTCCTGGGCCTGTTGGCCCTGGGTCTGTACATGACCGATCTGCCGCTCTCGCCCGAGAAACTGCTGCTGTATTCCTGGCACAAATGGCTGGGCGTGAGCGCCTTCTTGTTGCTGTGGTGCCGCCTGCTGTGGCGCCTGACGCACCGCGCACCGGCCGCCCCCGAGGGCGTGTCGGCGGGCATGGCGCGGCTGGCCACGCTCGGCCACCTGGCGCTGTACGCCCTGATGCTGCTGATCCCGCTGAGCGGCTGGCTGATGAGCTCGGCCAAGGGCGTGCCCACGGTCTGGTTTGGCCTGTGGCCCATCCCCGACCTCTTGCCGCGCGATCGCGCGCTGGGCGATGCCCTGCAGCTCGTGCACCGCGCGCTCAACTACCTCCTGATGGCCACCATCGCCGGCCATGTGGCCGCCGCCTTGTGGCACCACACGGTGCGCAAGGACGACACCCTGCGCCGCATGTTGCCCGCCCGCCAGTCCTGATCACCCCATTCTTGAAACCGCACATGAACACCTGGATCCTTCGCGCGGCCCTGCTGGCCACATCCTTGGGCGCCCATGCCGCCCCCTACCAATCGGTCGTGCCCGCCAAAAGCAGCATTGGCTTTGCCTACAAGCAAATGGGCGTGGCCATGGACGGTCGCTTCAAGCAATTCAACGCCCAGGTCCAGCTCGACCCGCAAAAGCCGCAACTGGCCAAGGGCAGCATCGACATCGACCTCAACAGTGTCGACACCGGCTCGTCCGAGGCCGACCAAGAGGTGCGCAGCAAGGCCTGGTTCAACGTGGCCGCGCACCCCAAGGCGCGCTTTGTGCTGCAGCGCCTGCGCCCCTTGGGCGGCAACCAGTTCGAGGCCGCCGGCACGCTGACCCTCAAGGGCCAGACGCGCGAGGTGCTGGCTCCCATGACGCTCTCGCCACAAGGCCTGCTCAGCGGCAGCGTGGTGATCCGCCGTGCCGACTTTGGCATTGGTGAAGGCATGTGGGCCAAGTTCGACGTCGTGGCCAACGAGATCACCGTGCAATTCAAGCTTTCCCTTCAATGAATCAACCCACAGGAGTCCCCATGAAATCCATCCGCCAACGCATCGCCATCGCCTGCCTGACCGCCCTGTCGGGCGCCGCCATGGCCAACCCCGTGACCTACGAGGTTGACAGCACCCACACCTTCCCGCGTTTTTCGTATTCGCACTTTGGCCTGTCGACGCAGCTCTCGAGCTTTAGCAAGACCACCGGCAAGGTGGTGCTCGATGCCAAGGCCAAAACCGGCAGCGTGGACATCGCCATCGACCTGACCTCGGTGAACACCGGCTTTGCCGATTTCAACGGCCACATCCAGGGCGAAGACTTTCTGGACACCGCCCGCTTTCCCACCGCCACCTTCCGCTCGACCCGCGTGGTGTTTGAGGGCGACAAGCCCAAGTCGGTGGACGGCCAGCTGACCATCAAGGGCATCACCCGCCCGGTGACCCTGAACGTGACCTCCTTCACCACCATGCCGCACCCCATGCTGAAGAAGCCGACGCTGGGCGCCAATGCCTTCACGATGATCAAGCGCTCGGACTTCAACGCCGCCAAGTTCGCGCCCTATGTGGGCGACGACGTGCGCATCGACATCGCCGTCGAAGCCATCGCCCCCTGAACCCGGGCGGCACTGGCGGGCGGCGGCGCTCTGCGGGCACAATGGCAAGGTCATCAATTGCCATTGCATGCCCAAGACGCTGCCATGTACATCCCCGCCCATTTCAGCCTGACCGAGCCCGCCGCCCTGCACCAGATCATCCGCGCCCATCCGCTGGGGGCGCTGGTCACGCAGGGCCCCGACGGGCTCGATGCCAATCACCTGCCGTTTGAGCTGGACGCCGAGCGCGGCGTGCTCAGCGCCCATGTGGCCCGCGCCAACCCGGTGTGGCAGCAATGCGGCGCCGGCATGGACGTGCTGGTGATCTTTCGGGGCGAGGCAAGCTATATCTCACCCAACTGGTACCCCAGCAAACACGAGCACCACCGGCAGGTGCCCACCTGGAATTACGAAGCGGTGCATGTGCATGGCCACATGCGCGTGCAAGACCAGGAGCGCTTTGTGCGCGCTCTCGTCGCGCGCCTGACGCGCACGCACGAGGCCAGCGAGCCCCGGCCCTGGCGCATGGGCGACTCCCCGCCCGAGTACATCGACCAGATGCTGCAAGCGATTGTGGGCATCGAGATCGACATCCGCCGCCTGGAGGGCAAGGCCAAGCTCAGCCAGAACAAGGAAGCGCGCGACCGCCAGAACGCCGCCGACACCCTGGCGCAGTTGGGCAAGACCGGCATGGCGGATGCGATGCGGCGCGGCGTCTGAGCGCGCACGCGCCAGCTTGGACGGCCGCCTCAGCCGCCCTGCCCGTACGCCTGCGGATCGCTGACCCCGGTGTGCAGGGCCTGACCCGCCACCGGCATCTGGGCACGCAAGATGGTGCTGTGGGTCGAGTCGGTGCAGTACAGCGTGCGCCGATCGGGGCCGCCAAAGGCCAGGTTGGTCAGCGATGCGCCGCGCGGGCCGGTCAGCACCTCGTCGGGCTCGCCGTGGGCATTGAGCACCCAGACATAGCCCAGGCCGGGGTTGGCCACCAACAGGCGGCCGTGCTCGTCCATGGCCAGGCCGTCGGGGCCGCTGGGGCCATACGAGGTGAAGAACTGGCCGGCCTTGGAGACGCTGCCGTCGTCCTGCAAGCGCATGCGCCAGACGCAGTTGCCGCGCGTGGCCGCCACGAACAGAAAGCGCTCGTCTGGCGACAGCACCACGCCGTTGGGGCTGGGCACGTTGGCCAGCAGCAGGTCCAGCCGGCCGTCGGGGCCGAGCCGGTACACCCGGCCGGTGGGATCGTGCAGGCCGGTCTGGCCCTGGTCGGTGAAGTACAGATGCCCACTGGCGGCAAACACTAGGTCGTTCACCCCCTTGAAGGACTCGGTGTTGCGCCGCGCCAGAAAGGGCCGCACCTGCCCGCTGGCCACGTCCACCTGCATCAAGCCGTTGCGGTAGTCGGTCACCAGGAGCTGGCCCGGGCGCAGCCACTTCATGCCATTGGGCTCGCCGTCCCATTGGGCCACCAGGTCCCACTCGCCCTGCGGGTCGATGCGAAAGACGCGGCCAAAGGGAATGTCGGTCACATACAGATGGCCCTGCGCATCGACCACCGGCCCTTCCAGAAAGGCGTCGACCTGGCGGCCAGGCATGTTGGCGCTGGCCCAGACGCTGCGCTCGCCCGCGCGGCGAAAGCGATCGGGCATGCGGGTGAAGACCTCAAACGGACGGGTGGCGGGGGGATGGAGCAGGAACATGGGCTTGCATTCTGCCTGTGGCGTGAAGGGGTGCGCCAGCTGGTGCGCCCGCACGCCCTGCGCTGCGCGGGCCAGGGATGGCGGGACGGCCGTGGGGGCTGGCGCACATGGCCTAGACGGTGGCGATGGGGGTGACGGGCGAGCCGGCCGCGCCCGGCAGGCTCAGCGGCGGCGCGGTCAGCAAAAAGCGCGCGCGCCCGGCGCGGCGCAGCCACTGCGCCAGAGGGGTGAGCCACCACAGCTCGCCCAGGTGGATGCCGTTTTTGAACAGGCAGTGCGCGTGCAGGGGCAGGCGCGGGCCGCGCATGGGGGTGGGCTGGGTCAAGGAGGCGCTGGGCACCAGTTCGACGGCGGGGTTGTCGGCCATCAGGCAGGCCAGGCGGGTGTCGGTGATCCAGTTGAGCAGGCGCTCGTCGCGGCCGTCCAGGCCGCTGCCGCTCTCGTGCAGGCGCTTCATGTCGGGTTGCTTGTGCATGCCCAGCAAGGTGTCGGCAAAACCGGTGTGCACGCAGACCATGTCGCCTTCTTCGATCTCGATGCGGTCGGCCTCGAGGATGCGCATCCACTGCTCGTAGCCCACGGCCACGCGCTGGCGGCCGATGTGCGCGGCCAGGTCCACCATCACACCACGGCCTTGCACGCCGTGCAGCGCCAGGTTGGCCACGCCCAGGGCGCCCGCGTCCGGGTCGGGGTAGCGCGCCCAGTCCTGCGGCGCCTGCGCATCGGTGCGCCCTGGCCGCAAGTCGGTGCCCGCGCGAAAGCCGTTGTAGAACACCGCCTCGGCCTCGCCGTCGCCGTCGGCGTCAAAGCGGCCACCGATGTGGCCCAGGCTGTCCCATTGGGTCGAGTACTGGGTGTTCATCAGCATGACCTCGTCGCACACCACATCGGTCAGCAGCGGGTTCTCGGTCAGGTAGGACCAGCAAAAGCCTTGCACCCCCTGGCTGGCGCCATCGCGCAGCGTGCCATACAGGCGCGGCGGCATGCGCCGCCCGTTGAGCGCCATGCCACCGGGCACATCCAGGGGCAGCGACAGGCAAAAGGTCAGGCCCTCGCGCACCTCGGCCACGCCCTGACGCACCTTGGCGGGCGTGACCAGGTTCATGCGGCCCAGGCGGTCGTCGGGGCCAAACTCGCCCCAGTGGCTGCCAGGCGGGGCGTGTTTCCAGCGTGGGCTCATGCGCGCTCGGTTCAGGCCGCGACCTGGGCCAGCACGTCCAGCACATTGCGCGCCGCGCCCACGCCCATGTTGATGTAGGCGTCGCCCGTCACGCCGCCAATGTGCGGGCTCAGGATGATGTGGGGCACATGGTGGAAGGGGTGCGGCGCGGTCATGGGCTCGGTCGCAAAACTGTCCAGGCCGGCGGCAAAGACATGGCGCGACTGAACCGCCGCCAGCAAATCGGCCTCGTTGATCAGCCCCCCACGGGCGGTGTTGACCAGGATCACGCCCGGCTTGCACTGGGCCAGCGTCTGGGCATTGACCATGCCGCGGTTCTCGGGCGTGAGCGGGCAGTGCAGCGAGATGGCGTCGGCCTCGCGCCAGACGGTCTCGAGGCTTGCGGGCTGAATGAAGTCGGGCAGTTGCTTGGCAAACGGGTCCACGCCCAGCACCTTCATGCCCATGGCATCGCACATGCGCGCAAAGCGCAGGCCGATCGCGCCCAGGCCCACCACCCCCACCGTGCGGCCGCCCAGCTCGATGCTTTTGTGGGTGGCCTTGTCCCAGTGGCCGTTGTGCATGCGGGCATTCAGGTCCACCACCGATTTGGCGCAGGCCAGCAGCAAGGCCATCGCCTGTTCGGCCACGGCGGCGGCGTTGGCGCCCACGGCGGCCCGCACCTCGATGCCACGCGCCTGGGCAGCGGCCTTGTCGATGGTGTCGGTGCCGCTGCCGTGTTTGGAGATCACGCGCAGCGAGGGCGCCGCGTCCATGACCCGGGCCCCCACGGCGCCGTAGCGCACGATGAAGGCCACCGGGTCGTGCCGCTGGCACAGGGCCACCAGATCGTCCTCGGTCGGGGCCTTGCCCGCGTAAATGATGTCAAAGCCGCTCAACAGGTCCAGGGCTTGTTGCGCCAGGTCGGCGCCGGTCACGATCAGGGCGGGCCGGCTCACAGGGTCTCTCCTTCCTTGAGCACGCCGGCGGCGCGCAAGGAGGGCACCAGCCAGGACGCGGCGGTGTTGCCCTGCTGGATCTGGGCGATGCGCTTGGCCTCGTCCTCGACCTTTTTGTGGGCGGCCGGGATCAGGTGGGCCAGCTGGTCCTTCTCGATCACCACCACGCCGTCGGCGTCGGCCAGGACAAAGTCCCCAGCCTGCACGCTCACGCCGCCGCAGCTGATCGGGTGGCCGATGCGTCCGCCGATGTTCTTGGTCGGGCCATTGGGGTTGGTGCCCACCGAGAAGACCGGGAAGTCCATCTCGTCGATCTCCAGGCTGTCGCGCACCGCGCCGTCGACGATGACGCCGGCCAGGCCCAGCTGGCGGCAGGCGGTCATCATGATGGTGCCCATCAGCGCCGAGGTCTGGTCGCCCTTGCCATCGATCACCAGCACATCGCCCGGGCGGGCCAGCGAGATGGCGGCGTGGATCATCAGGTTGTCGCCGGGGCGCACTTCCACCGTCAGGGCGGGGCCGGCCACTTTCATGCGGGGGCGCAAGGCGCGGATGCGGCCGTGCATGGTGCCTCGGCGGCCGGCCACGTCGGCCAGGATGGCGGCTTGAAAATCAGCGGCCTGGCGGACCAGCTCGGGGCTGACGCGTTCGAAGTCGGAGCGAATGTCTTGGGTCATGGTGTGGTGAGCGGTGGTGATGCGGGCTCAGTCGAGCTTGGCGCCCGATTCCTTGACGACCACCGACCACTTGGCGATGTCGGCCTTGATCAGGCGCGCAAAGTCGTCTGGGCTGGAGGGGGTGATGTTCAGGCCCTGGTCTTCCAGCTTTTTGCGCAGGTCGGGGGCGGCCAGGGCCTTGTTGAGTTCGGTGTTGAGCTGCGCCTGCACAGCGGCGGGCAGGCGGGCCGGGCCGAGCAGGCCAAACCAGGTCACGGCCTCAAAACCCTTGTAGCCCGACTCGGCCACGGTGGGGGTTTGCGGCAGGTCGTCGGTGCGGCGGGCCGAGGTGGTGGCCAGGGCGCGCAGCTTGCCGCTCTTGATGTGGCCCAACAGGGTGGGCACCGACGAGACGTAGAGCTGCACCTGGCCGCCGATCACATCGTTGATGCCCTGCGCCGCGCCCTTGTAGGGAATGTGCGTGAGCTTGATGGCCGCTTCGCGCTGGAACAGCTCGGTGGCCAGGTGGGCCACGGTGCCGTTGCCCGAGGTGGCGTAGTTGATGTGGCCCGGCTGCGCCTTGGCCGCCTTGATCACATCGGCCAGCGACTTGAAGGGCGAGTCGGCCGCGGTGACCAGCACCAGCGGCGCATTGCCGATCAGGCCAATCGGGGCCAGGTCCTTGACCGGGTCGTAGGGCAGCTTGGCATACAGCGAGGGGTTGATCGCCAGGTTGCTGGTCTGGCCGATCACCAGGCTGTAGCCGTCGGGCGCGGCCTTGGCGGCGCTGTCGATGCCCAGGTTGCCGCCCGAGCCGGGCTTGTTGTCGATGACAAAGGTCCAGCGCGTGGCCGCCGAAATTTTTTGCGTCACATCGCGCGCCACGATGTCGGTGCCACCCCCCGCCGGGAAGGGGACCACGGTGCGGATGGGCTTGCTGGGCCAGGCATCGGTTTGTGCCAGCGCCAGAACCGGCAACAGGGCGGTGCTGGCCAACAGGCCCAGGGTCCAGCGGCGCGAAGTGGTCGTCGTCATCAAGGTCTCCTTGTGTGCAATGAACTGCGCCGGACTGTACAAACACCTTTCACACAATACAATGGCGCTTCACGGTACGAAACATCTTTCATCATGCGCCACACCCCCGACCCTGCCCCCAGCGCCGCCGCGGCCCGCCCTGCCGAGGGCGCCGAAGGCGGCGTGATTGCCGTCACCCGTGCCCTGCTCGTCATGGAGGCCTTTCGCATTGGCGAGCGCCACCTGACGCTGGCCGAACTCAGCCGCCGCACCGGTCTGCACAACAGCACCGTGCTGCGCCTGGCGCGCACGCTGGCGCAGGCCGGCTACATGGTCCAGCGCGACGAGGGGCAGTGGCGCCTGGGCCCGGCCGCGGGTTGGCTGGGTGCGCGCTACCAGGCGGGCTTTGACATCAACAACGTGGTCGAGCCCACGCTGCGCGAGCTCTCGAGCGCCACCCAAGAAAGCGCGTCCTTCTATGTGCGCGAAGGGGACGAGCGCGCCTGCATCGCGCGGGTCGAGGGGCCGCAGGCCGTGCGCCACCATGTGCGCATCGGCATGCGACTGCCGCTGGACCTGGGCGCCCCGGGCCGCGTGATCCTGGCCTTCTCGGGCCACCCTGGGGCCGAATACGAGGCGATTCGCCGCCGGGGCTACCACCTCTCGATGGGCGAGCGCGAGCCCGAGGTCTCGAGCGTGGCCGCCCCGGTGTTTGGTCTGAACTGGCGCTTGCTGGGCTCGATGTGCATCTCGGGGCCCACCTCGCGCCTGTCGGTCAAGCTGCTGCAGGGCCACGCCAAGCGCGTGATGGACGCGGCCAACCGCCTGTCGTATGCGCTGGCGGGCGAGCGTTCGGCCGACACGCCCAAGGTGGTCTCGACCTGGCACCCATGAGGCGGCGGGCAAGGCCCCGGCCGCTTGCCCCACCCCATGTTGCAACCCGTGCAGCGTGCTTCACTGCATGAAACACGCTTGCGCCAGATGAACGGCGCTCCTAAAGTCCCGGCGCATCCCAAACCCAAGCGCGAGCACAGGAGACCGACATGAAACGACGCCACTTCACCGCTTGCCTGACCGGCCTGGCCCTGTTGGCCGGCCTGCAGGCCACCCCTGCCCTGGCCGCCTGGCCCGACAAGCCCATCACCGTGGTGGTGCCCTACGCCCCGGGTGGCACCGCCGACGCCTTGGCGCGCCTGATTTCCCAGCACCTGAGCACGCGGCTGAACACGCCGGTGGTGGTGCAAAACCGCGCAGGTGCCAGCGGCATGATTGGTGCCGGATCGGTCGCGCAGGCCCCGGCCGACGGCTACACCGTGCTGTACGACGCGACGCCGCTGTCGATCAATCCGCACCTGATGCAGAAGATGCCGTTTGACGCACAAAAAGACCTGCAGCCGGTGACGCTGGTGGGGGTGACACCGATGCTGGTGACCGTGCACAAGAACTCGCCCTACAACACCTTGCAAGACCTGATCAAGGCCGGCAAGGCCAACCCGGGCAAGATCACCTTTGGCTCGGGCGGCCAGGGCACGGTGCAGTACATGGCGGCCGAGCTGTTCAACCAGGCCATGGGCACCAAGATGCTGCACGTGCCCTACAAGAGCGGTGGCCTGGCCCTGACCGCAGCCCTGGCGGGCGAGGTGGACATGGGCTTTGGCAACCTGCCGGCCATCAGCAGCCAGGTCAAGGCGGGCATGCTCAAGCCGCTGGCCATCACCGCCGCGCAGCGCCATCCGCTGTACCCCGACGTGCCGACCATTGCCGAGGCGGCCATCAAGGGCTACGAGGCCCACGAGTGGAACGGCATGTTCGTGCCGGCCGGCACGCCCGCCGACATCGTCAACCGCCTCAATGCCGCGGTGCGCGAGGTGCTGGCCACCCCCGAGGTGAAGGCCCGCTTTGACGGCCTGGGCTCGCGCATCGTGGCCTCGTCGCCCGAGGATTTCCGCAAATTCCTGGTCACCGACTTTGGCAAGTGGGGCCAGACCGTCAAGGCCGCCGGCATCCAGAAAGAGTGACGCGGCGCGCATGACCCAGACCCTCTCGATCGGCCCGCTGCGCCTGCAGTCGGGCCAGTGGCTGCCCGATGTGCGGGTGGCCCATGTCTGCCACGGTCAATTGAACGCCGACGGCAGCAACGCCATCCTGGTCACGCACGGATTCACCAGCGCGCACACCATGCTCGAACCCGGTCACCTGGTGGCCGAAGGCTCGTGGGCGCCGCTGCTGGGGCCGGGCCGCATCCTCGATACCGATCGCTACTTCGTGGTCTGCAGCAACATGCTGGGCTCGTCGTTTGGCACCACCGGCCCGCGCGACATCTGCCCGGCCACGGGCAAGCCCTGGGGGCCGGACTTTCCGGACATCACCCTCTCGGACATCGTTGCGGTGCAGCACCGCCTGCTGCAGGCCTTGGGCGTGCGCCACCTGCGCGCCGTGCTGGGCCCATCGTTTGGCGGCTTCCAATCGATCCAGTGGGCGCTGGACCACCCCGACATGGTGGACGCGATCGGGATCGTGTCATCGGACTTTCGGGCGCCGGTGGGCCAGACCAAGGACACGCAGCGCGCCAAGCTGGCCGAAAGCCCGCAGTGGCATGGCGGCTGGTTTTACGAGCACGGCGGCATGTACGAGACCCTGCTGGCCACGCGCCTGCAGACCCTGGCGGGCTATGGCCTGGAGCGGCTGTACGAAGAGCGCTACCCCGACCCGGTGGCGCGGCGCGAGGCCATCGAAGGCCCCAGCCGGGCATGGGCCCGCGCCTTCGATGCCAACAGCCTGGTGGTGCTGGCCGGGGCTGCGGCGTCGTTTGACGTGCGCCACCGCGTGCACGAGATCCGCGCGCGGGCGCTGATGGTGCAGTGCACCACCGACAAGCCCTTCCCGGCCAACGAGGCCTCGGCCGCCCTGCTGGCGCAGACCCAGGCACCCAGCCGCTACATCCGCCTCGACAGCCCCTACGGCCACATCGCCGCGGGCGTGGAGCTGGCCCGCTGGCAAGACGAGATCCGGTGGTTGCTGGGGTGAGCGAGGTCAGTTCACGCAGCGGAAGCTGCTGGCCTCGTTGATCGAGCCGGTGCCGGTGTATTGCGGCCAGGTGGGGAAGGGGCACAGCGGGCGCGAGCGGCCCTGGGTGGCCTTGTTGCTGTCGT
>JACCDH010992899.1_pt1 | contig 18644 bp, 16 predicted proteins | sample 7442481 | NCBI WGS metagenome assembly JACCDH01 (sample SAMN15323433, study PRJNA562643) | freshwater metagenome | isolation source: river surface water | place: USA:Blue River Watershed | collected 2017-08-15 | reverse complement strand
GAATGTCGATCGTCCGTATTTATATCAGTTGATCGAAAAGGTGGAACCCTTGATACAGAAGAAGGTACGCGTGGGGGTTTTTGGGCGGGAGGAGTTTAATGAGGGGATGATGGTGGGGAGTGGGAAGTGGATGAAGATGATGGAATTTCAACAATAGTTGATGATAATACAAGGCCCTTTAACAAATGTAATTAAATCCAATTAAGCTTATATGTCTTTTAAAAAGTTAAATTTTCTTTTCTACAGGTATAAATTTATTATCCTATATACCTTTATTGGTGTATTTTCACTAGTAATAGAATTGATTATTTCTAAAATATTAGCTTTTACAAACGCATCACATATTGTTAGGATAATTTTACCTTTTATTTCTGGGCTTGTTGTTGCATTCATTTTAAATGTAAAATATAATTTTCGTATCTCACCTTCTAAAAGATATAGGGCTTTATTTTACTTCATAATTATATCAACTATCTCTTTTACTTTTCAGTTATATATCAGAAATATAATTACTGATTATGGTGTAAGCATGGATATTTCAAGATTTATCATTTCAGGATGTTTGTTCATATTTTCTTACGCCTTGCACAGAAAATTAACATTCAAGGAGTTTAAAAAAGTTGGAGTCGCTATTTATGCTGATGGGGTTGAAGATATTAAATTAATATATGATAAAATCTCCAATATTTCAGATTTCATACATATAGATATTGTTGATAAATCTTTCAATCCAAATTGTAAAGAAGTTAAAGCCTATAGAGCTGAGGTTGTAAGAGCGTATTGGCAAAATAAGTCAATCGAAGTTCATCTAATGTCTAGAACTCCATCTATTTGGCTAGAAGATTTGATTCCTTTTGTAGATATAATTTATATTCATCCATCGATCGATGAAAATTTTTCGGAGATAATTGATTATATAAATTCAAGAAATGTTAAGGCAGGAATTGCTATCAGTATTTACGAATCTATTGAGGTAATTGATACATATATTCAAAACTCAAAAGTTAAAAATATTCTTTTACTTACAATTCCTAATCCAGGTTTTTCGGGTCAGGTTTTTGAACCTTCATCTATGTCTATAATTGAAAAACTTAATCAACATAAATATCGCGATTCATTTCAAATTTGTGTAGATGGGGGTGTGAATGATGTAAATGTTAAGGACTTAAATGTTGAATCGGTTGTTTCGGGCTCTTATGTTTTAAGTTCTTCAAACCCGATTAAAAATATAATGCACCTTCAAACTTCAGGTGAATATGCTTGAAATTAGCAGAATTAAAAACCGAATTAAATCAGTTTTTTTATCCAAGGTCAGTTCAATTGAGGGAATAATTTCTATTTCATTTGTAGGGTCTTTTGAGACATCAATTGACATTAGTTTAATAAGTGATATTGATATTATTTTAATTGTTGATCAACTCTCAGAAAGTAAATTCCTTGAAATTAGAGAAGCTGCTAATTCAATAACCGGAACGGAAATTGGTTTGAATGATTATTCAATTAAACTGAATATGACTTTTGGTCCTTTAAAGTTAAATGATGAAAAAACTGCTGTTTTTCATTTAATGATTTATGATATAAATGGTCATAGAAAACATGTTATAGAAAGTCCATTTACTTGTTTGGATTGGGAATGCTTTCCTGCAGTTTTCGGTAAAAATTTGTCAGAAATATATCCATCATTTGGAGTTCAAATTGACGATATATTTAGCTCTAGAAGAAGTCTTTCATCTTATTTGGAAGATTATAAAAATCAGTCGATAACTTATCGTGAATATGACTTTACAATTAAACCCTACGGGGAAAAAAAAGTTAAATATAACTTAGACGAAAGGCATCGAATAGAGTACGTTTATCACATAATCAAATTTCTTCAAATTAACTTGATTAAAATTTTGTTTCAAGAAAACAAAAGATATTCTATTGATGAATTAAAATCTAAATTCTCAACCTTGCACAAATCTTTCGCAACTCACGCCGATTTTTTAGGAGAGTTACATGATTGGAAATATAACAAATCAAGTGTTCCTGAAAGTTTATTTGAAAGATTAAATCAATTTGTTTTAGATTTAAATAATTGGTTGGAAAACCTTGATTTAAGGGGAGTCTCATTTATAAGACATGCAAAAACACCTTTAAATGATGGGAGTTTTTTGGGAATTCGTCGAGATCCTTCAATAATAAATTCGAATAATGCTCAGGAAAACGAATTTGATGTTGTTTATACTGGAACACTAAAAAGAACAATTGAAACAGGATTGCTTTTTAATAGTAAATTTAATTTTCAAGATCCATTGTTAAATGAAATTGATTATGGCGATGCTGAAGGTTTAAAAATTGAAGAGTTGAATCAACTTTATCCTGAAATAGTTGAGGCATGGAAAAGAAATGAAGACCCAAATTTCCCTCATGGTGAATCTCAATCTGATGTTTTACAACGACTAAATCAATTTCTTTTGAAAGGTTTTGAAGGAGAATCTCCCGCTGTCGTTACGCACAATATTGTACTTCGGGCATTAATAGGTGATGCTTATAAGCAACCAATTCATAGATGGTTCAGACTTAATCCTGGGCATTTAGAAGCTATTAATTTTAGTATTTATGAAAATAAATTGTTGCCTTTTTTCAACAAAGAACAAAGAATTAGATTTAAAGATGAATTTGTAGGTATAAGTGAATCTATTAGTAAATATGGTATTTTTTGGATTCCAGAAAATAATCTTGTTGAGTTTGTCGAGTCGCTTAAGGATGAGGTTAGAAAAGAAGAACAAGGTGCAATATATTTAAATCATCCGGTTCACTCCACTGTTTTTTTGTTTAATTCTTTCGAGGCAAATGAGCGCTTAATCATTGAAAGTATTGATGAGAAGGCAATAGAACTATTTATTGATGGTATTAATGTATTTTGGAATGATGAGGTGACAAACCGTCATACAATTTATTTAGGGATCAAGGCCAATGAAGAAATTATTAATATACAAAAACATATCTCAGATACTCTTTTAGGGTATGTCACAGGTCCATTATATTATCCAAACAATTGGAAAGGAGAATATAAAGAATCATTTGATAAATACGGTTTTCCTTTTGTTGGAAGCCATTGGATTCCACATCTGACTATTGCTTCTGTTAAGAATGAAAATAAAAGAGTTGTCGATAAAATTCTTTCTAATGAATTTGGAAAATCAAGCGCTAAGGGTCATTTAGCATTATTTAAAATTATTGGAGAATCACACGATTGTATTCATATTTGGAAATAAAAATGCCTTTAAAAATTAACTTAATACCGATGGCGGGTGAAGGCCAAAGATTCAAGGATTCAGGATATCTAATTCCTAAGCCATTTATTGATATAGATGGTATTCCTATGGCAGTTCGAGCTTGCAAATCATTGCCTAAGGCGGATAAAAATATTTTTGTTTGTAGAAAAAAGCATTTAGAACAATATCCAATTAAAAGAATTCTTGAGGAGTATTTAAATGATGTAGTTATAATTGAAGTTGATGAATTGACTGATGGTCAGGCAATTACATGTTTGGCTGCTAGGGACTACATTCCTGATGATGCAATTTTGAATATTGGAGCCTCAGATAATGATATGATTTACAATGAAGAAATTGTAGAAAAACTCTATGATAATTCAGAAATTGATGGTTGGATTTGGACATTCAGAAATAATAACGCGGTACTGCAAAACCCCAATATGTATGGATGGGTTGGAACTGATATTGATTCCGCGATGGCTACTTTTGTTAGCTGTAAAACTCCAATAAGTGATAATCCTCTTTTGGATCATGCTATAATTGGGGCATTTACATTTAAAAAAGCCAGAGACTTTTTTGATTCAGTGGAAGCTATGATTAAATCTAATCATAGAATAAATAATGAGTTTTATGTTGATGTGGCTTTAGACTTTGCTATAAAATCTGGTTTAAGGATTTATGTCCAAGAAGTAGATCAATATATTTGTTGGGGTACTCCCAAAGATTATGAAGAGTATTTATATTGGTTAGCTTATTTTAAAAAAAGAATTTAGGGTGATTAAATTATCTGTTGTAATTCCTTGTTATAACGAATCAAAATCAATTCCAAGATTATTGGATGCTTGTTATAGAGCATGCGCTGGTCGGACTGATATTCAATTTATTTTTGTAAATAACGGTTCTATTGATGACACTCAACAAGTCTTAGAAAGATTGTTAGTTCAAAATCATTATACTTTTGGTAAGTTGGTTTGGGTGCCAATTAATCTTGGATATGGACATGGAATATTAAAAGGGTTGGAAGCTGCTGAAGGCCAAATACTTTCTTGGACGCATGCTGATTTGCAAACTGATCCTATTGATGTAGTTAATGCCTATAATTTGTATAGACAAGAGTTGGAATTGAACAATTGTATTGTTAAAGGAGAAAGAAAAGGTAGAAATCTTTTTGATAGCTTATTTACTGCAGGAATGTCTATTTTTTCCACAATTGTTTTAAATCAAAAACTCCAAGATATTAACGCACAGCCCAAAATTTTTCATAAGGATTTTCTGAAAAATCTTAAAAATCCTCCAATTGATTTTTCATTGGATCTTTACCTGCTTTTCATTGCATTAAAAAATCAAATTCCAGTAAAAAAAATTCCAGTCTTTTTTTTTGATAGAGAATTTGGTGATGCTAAAGGTGGTGGCACTCTTAGAGGTAAGGCTAGGCTAATCAAGCGCACAATTAAATATATTTTACAATTGAAGGAGGATTTGAAAACAGGAAATAGATAATGAAAATTGTTGCACATAGAATTAATACAATAGAACAATTAAAAAGTTTGCCTACTGATATCGGATGTGAAATAGATATTCGGGCAAATGGAAGCAATTTGATTCTAAACCATGAACCTTTTCAAAATGGTGATTTCTTAATTGATTACCTAGATAATTATAAGCATGGTTATTTAATTTTGAATGTTAAGGAGGCAGGAATTGAAAATGATATTTTACAGATTGTGCGTAGCAGAGGTATAAATTCCTTTTTTTTGTTAGATGTTGAATTTCCATATCTATATAAAGCTAGTAGACTCGGTGAAAGAAATATTGCAGTTAGGTTTTCTGAAGATGAACCTATAGAATTAGTTGAAAAATACAGCACAATGATTGATTGGGTGTGGATTGATACGATTTCAAGGTTACCTATTGATTCAAATAATCAAATGATTTTAAATAGGTTAAAAAGTTGTCTCGTTTGTCCGGAACGATGGGGAAGGCCACATGAAATCTTAAATTATAGAATTCAAATGAAAAATTTGGGCTTTTCGCCAGATGCAGTTATGACGAGTTTAGATTATGTAAATTTATGGCAAAAAGTACTTTAAGCGAACTTAAAAAAGAAGCTTTTGAATCAAATATGGGTGTATTTGAGTCAGGACTAGTTGTTTTAACCTGGGGGAATGCTTCTGCTTTAGATCGGTCTCAGGGAATTTTTGCAATAAAACCTAGCGGTGTGCCTTATTCAGCTCTTAAATGGCAAGATATGGTCCTAGTTGATCTTGATGGTAAGGTTGTTGATTCAACGCTAAAGCCTAGTTCTGATACTTTAACACATTTAGAAATTTATAAAGGATTCAAAAATATAAATGGAATAGTTCATACACATTCTGAATGGGCAACTGTTTGGGCTCAGGCTTGTAAATCAATTCCGGTATTAGGGACAACCCATTCAGATCATTTTTTTGGCGAAATTCCATGTATTCCTTATTTATCGGAGTCTAAAATTTTAGCTTCATATGAGAAGGAAACAGGAATACAAATCGTGGATTTCTACAATAAAAATTCTTTAAATCCTCAATATGTTCCTGCTTGTCTTTTAGGAGGGCATGCTTCATTTACATGGGGAGAGACATCAAACATAGCATTTCAAAACGCAGTGGCACTAGAATCGTGTGCTAAAATGGCTTTCTTGAGCTTAAATCTTAATTCAAAAATAGAGTTTCCCGATTATATTTTGAAAAAACATTTTACAAGGAAACATGGAGAAAATGCTTATTATGGTCAGTGATTTTTTTCTTAAACGAAATTTATCTTTTCGCCATTTTTTTAAAAAAATGCTTTCTACAAGTGTAGAGAAATTTTACGTTGCTGTTTTAGTTTTTGCAATAGCGATCATATCTTTTTTTATAAAAGTTAATTCGTTGTCGAGTTTTGAAACACATGTAGATGATTTAATCGTAGCGGGTATCTTGAAAGATTACAGAGAGGAGATTTCTCAAATAAATGATATTGATTGGTATAAATCTAAATTTCAACTAGGTGCAATTTCAAAAATATTAAATTTGATTCCATCAAAGGAAGCAGCCTTAAATTTACCAGTTAAGAATATTCTAGAGGCCATCGTTGTTTCATTATCAACGACTTATGCTCCATTTCAATTTTTGGTTACCTCATTATTTATGGATTTCTCTCAAGATTACAAAGAGGTAATATTTTGGGGGAGATTACCATCATTATTAATAAGTATTTTGATAATTCCTATTTTGGCATTTGTTGGATTTAGGATAGGAGGAAAATGGGGTAGTGGCTTAGCCTTATTTTCGTCTTTTTTTGCAGCGTTTTCTTGGGAAATTTATATTTTTTCCTCCCAAATGGAAAATTATATAATTGGAATTTTAGGCCTCCTTTTTCTTTTGGTGTCTATTTTATGTATTGATAAATCTAATTCACGTATTGAATACTTTATCTATGGATTGGTGGTATCAATTTCAATATGGTTTCACTATCAGATTGTAATGTTACTTCCCGCGCTATTTGTCACCTATCTATATTCCACAGGAACAAATTTATTTTTTTATAAAAAGCAATTTCAATCTTTTATTTTGTTTTGGGGTCCTATTGGTTTATCATTCATACTCATATATTTTTTCCTCTTGAGACATTTTGTAAAGTTCGGAGTAAATTGGAATGCAGGTCCCAATAATGAGTTTTTGTTTACACTACCCAATCAAGATTTACTTCTGCAAATCAAATATATTACAGTCTTTTTTTCTAGAAATTTGTACTATGTTGTTACTTCAATGACATCCTTTGTACCATTTAATTACAGGTATTCTGAGATTATTAATGGGTCATTGTTCTTGTCATTTCTTTCAGGGGTTTTATTTAGTTCCTCATTAAATCTAGATTCTACATTTAGAAAGTTTAGACTATTTTCCATTGTTGCTATTGTTACGTGGTTAATTTTTATACTGGCAGGTAAAACTAGTTTTGGGCCTACTAGACATAGTCTTATTTATGCTCCAATTTTCATAATTTATATCTCTCTAGGTTTTACAGGGATTATATCCATTTTTTTGAAATATAAATATTACAATTTTGTAGTGCTCTTTATTTTATTCATTTTGTACTTTTCAGTCTTGCCAAATGAACTTCAACGCAGAAAGGATCCATTTAGTGAAAAAGGGATTTTTAATTTAGTTCAGAGGTATAAAGTAGATTTAATTGTTTCTCATACTTCAACTTTAAATCTGCGATTAATGCATTTGAATAGCGTAAAATATATTGAATTAGAAAGCGGTCTTAAAAAGAGGAATTATTTTCAAATAAATAAGAATCCTACAATAATGTTTGTTTCGGCTATTCGTCCTTCCTCAGTTGAGGAATTCAAGTCAATGGCAGAAATTTTTGATAACCAATCATTTAATATCAATAATTATTCTAAATCATTTGAAATTAAAAATTTCGGCGAAAGTCCATTAGAGTACAGCCCCTTAACTGTAAATGGGAAAAACGGTTTTTTTGTTTCAGTTTATAAATTCAAATTGTGATTCAACCAAATAAGGGTTATTTGCCATTTCTTAAATTTTCCTCTGGATTTAAAAAGTATTTTAAAAATACTTTTTTGTTGGTATCGGAAAAGGTTTTTAGATTATTGTTAAGTGTATTTGTTGGAATCTGGATTGCTAGGTATTTAGGGCCAGAGGTTTTTGGTAGATTAAATTATTTATTAAGTATTATCGGTCTTTTTGGTGTTGTTGCATCTCTAGGCCTAGATTCAATTATTGTTGGAGAATTCGTTAAGTCAGATAAACCAATGGAAATAATGCAAGCGGCATTATTTCTTAAATTTTTCGGTTATTTAATATTCTTGATTTTAATTATCGTATTTGCACATTTATCAAAATTAGAAGGTAGTTTGTTCTTATTCCTTTTGTTTTTGTCTTTTTCCGTATTTTTCCAGGGTTTTAATGTTTTTGAAATGTATTTTCAAAGTAAAGTATTGGGAAAATATATTGTTATTTCAAATGTATTAGCTCTTTCTATTGCCTCATTGTATCGAGTTTATTTGATTCAAATTAGTTCTACTTTGTTTTTATTTATTGTGGCAATAGTTTTTGAGAGTTTTCTAATTGCAATTCTTTACTTATTGATTGCTTATAAAAATAATCTTTTTACAAAATCAATTTTGGGAATTCCTCAATTCACAATCGTGAAAAGATTGCTCTCAAATAGTTGGCCTTTACTTTTAAGTAGTTTGGTGATTATGATTTATATGAGAACAGATCAAATATTAATAAAACAATATTTAGGAGATACACAGTTAGGCATATATTCAGCTGCTTTAAGATTAAGTGAAGGTTGGTACTTTTTGCCCACTGTAATTGCGTCATCCTTGTATCCTGCAATATTAAATTCAAAAATGGATGATCCTGAGTTGTATAATCTTCGGCTTGAACGGCTTTTTGTCATATTGATTTGGGGGGCGATTTTAATAGCAATTTTTGTTTCCATTTTTTCACCATTTGTTGTAAAAATCTTGTATGGAGCGAAATTCGCCGGAGCTTCTAGCGTTTTAACTATTCATATTTGGGCTTCTGTTTTTGTTTTTGGGGGTGTGGGAGCTAATTGTTGGATTTTGGCAGAAAATCTACAAAGATTTGTAAACTATTTTTTAGTAACTGGCTTGGTTTTAAACATATTGCTAAACCTATTATTAATTCCCCAATTTGGTTTAGTTGGGTCAGCTTTTGCGACCCTCATCGCTCAAGGATTTTCAACTTTTCTTGCGCCATATTTTTTCAAGGAAACCAGACAGCAAACAATTATGCTTTTAAAGGCTGTTTTCTCTCCTAAATTTTCAAATATTTTAGATTTTTCTAAACTGGGTAGATAAATATTATGTGTTCAATAATCGGGGCATTAAAGTTAGAAAGTGATGCTAAATTCAATAACGAATTTATTGATTTAGGCTTTGAATCAATGCGTCATCGTGGTCCAGATAACGAAGATTTCGTAATTGTTGATGAATTCCTTGTATTAGGGCATCAGCGTTTATCAATAATTGATTTAGAATTGGCTTCAAATCAGCCAATGGAAAGATCAAATTATATTATTTCTTTCAATGGAGAAATATATAACTATCTAGAGTTGAAGAAAGATTTAATATCTAAAGGGTTTAAATTTTCAACTAATTCAGATACCGAGGTTTTACTTGTTGGGTTTCAAAATTTTGGTTTTGATTTTTTACGGAAAGCAAATGGTATGTTTGTTTTTGCGGTATATAATAAGTTAAATAAAGAGTTAACAATAACTAGGGATAGGTTTGGTGTGAAACCAATTCATTACATGATTGAGTCGGGGGTCTTATATTTTAGTTCTGAGATTACACCGCTGGTAAATATTAAAAAGAACTTAATAAGGAATGATAGTTTTTACAAGAGATATTTTAAGGACACAGCTACAGATTACGATTCTAGTACTTTTGCCTGTGATGTTTTCCAGATTCCACAGGGGTCATACTTAAATGTAATTAATTCCTCAGTTCAAATTGATAAATGGTACTTCGGTAAGGACTTTTTATTCGATAAAAATATTTTTAAGTCAAAGGATGCAACAATAGATTTTGCTGAAAAATTACTTGCCGACTCAATTGACTTAAGAATGAGAGCTGATGTTCCAATTTGTTTAACTTTAAGTGGGGGGATAGATTCTACAACAATCTATACAATCATTAAAAAAGTATTAAAGAAAGATATCAAAATTTTTTCTTTCGCTCATGCAAATGAAGCTACAAACGAACTTGATAAGGTTGAAAAAATTGCGAGTGTTTTCGGAGACTATGTTTGTAAAGTTGAATCCGGAGATTTTAACTTTGAGAATGTACAAGAAGATTTAGACAAAGTTGAATTTCCTATTTGGGGGATTTCCACACGAGCATATTCTGATATTTATAAAGCAATTAAATCTGGCGGATTTAGGGTAGTAATTGAAGGGCACGGAAGTGATGAGATTTTGGGTGGATATCCTTACATGGTTAATTCAGCTTTTTATGATTATTTTTCAAAATTAAATTTTTTTGAAGCGTTCAAAATTTTGAAACTTTCAGCCAAGACCTCACATGATGGACTTGGAAATAGAATAGGATTTTTTAGAAATGCTGTAAGCAATATATTGTTTTTCTTTCGAAATTATCGTGATGAAATATATTTTAATGATGTTGTTTCCAATGCGTTTCACTATAAAATCCTTCCAATAGTTTTACGTGCTTTTGATAGGCTTTCTATGTCTGCAAGCATTGAGAGTCGATCGCCCTTCATGGATTTTAGGGTAGTTGAATTCTTTAATCAGATGCCATTAGAATATAAAGTGTCATCAATTGGCAATAAGGCTATATTAAGAGAGATATTACGTAAACATGGTATGGATTTCATTTACAAGGACAAAAGAAAAATTGGATTTTCATCTGATTTAGCAACTTTTTATTCAAATCAGAAAAACATTTCTGAGGCAATAAAGATTGCAGAAAGTTTTAATGTAAAAGATTATTTGACTGAAAAGAAATCTTCACTTGAAACTTTAAATTCAGGTAAAATTGAATGGAATAAAACATTTGATCTTTCAAAATTTTTATTGATTGCGCTTTTTGAGAAGAAAATAAAATTTAAAAGTGAATAAAATAGTAGGATTCTTAATCTCAAAAGAGAAACGAAATCTTGATGTAGATTTTTTTGAAGTCGGATTTACGTACGAAGTAATTTGTCATATAGACTTTTATATTCACTTGTGGGGTATTGGTGATTTGAAAAAGTGCAAAATATCTAATGCCTTTTCATTATCATTCCCCTTAACTGATTCTTTGATGGATAGGAACCTCATAATTGAATTGAGGGATGAGTCAATTGTTATAAATAATGATTGGTTAGGTTCTATTCCATTATTTTATAATTCTGAAGAGAGAGTCATAAGTACCATACCTCAATTATGTAAATCAAATTCAAAGTTAAATTTTAAAGAAGTAATTAATTTTTGTGAGATAGGTTTTTCGATTTTAGGAAATACAATTATTGAAAACGTTAAATTTCTGCAATTTAATTCCAGCCTGAGGTTGTCGAAGTCCGCTATTGATGTTTCTAGAAATTATGATTTAGCATTAACAGAATTAGCTAAAGATGAATTCGAGGAAGAAGAGAAAACACTTGAGTTAATTGAAAATTACTTAAATAACGTAATTTCAAAATTTGAAGGTGATGTAATTGTACCGGTATCAGGTGGTTTAGATTCCAGATTAATTTTAAGTTTAATTAATCCCGACAAAAAAAATCATCTAAACTGTTATACATATGGCATAAATGCTGTTCAAAATGACAGTTTTGAAGTAGTTTATGCGTCTACTTTATGTAATAAACTCGGGATCTATTGGAAGCAAATTAAACTTGAAAACATATATAAATTCATAGACAAATGGTATAATATATTTGGTTTCTCAACTCATTTACATGGCATGTATCATATTGAGTTTTATCAAAAAATATTAAAAAATAAGTACCATAAAAACCCAATTTTAATAAGTGGAATAGTGGGAGATGCATGGGCTGGGAGTATCAAGTTTTCAGATTCTAAATATATTGATTTTAAAAAGATTGCATACTCTCATAATTTGAGTTTGGATAGGGAGGTATTTCATGAAAAATTTCAATCATCAAATAGTTTGTTTGAAATTTCAGATAATCAGTTTTCAGATTACATGATAAATGATAAACTGAAAGTTCTGTATACAATTAGAACAAAAATGATTCTACTTTCATATTTAATGACTTTGCCTGAATATTTTGGTGTTCCTTCATTTTCTCCTTATCTAAATTATAAAATTGTTAAAAGTATGTTAATGATTAAAACAGAGCGAAGAATTAATAGGCAATGGCAAAGAGACTATTTTAAATCTTTAGGTCTTGATTTTGAAAATTTCAAGTTGAAGATCTCTAAACTAAATTCTTTAAGTGTTGATTTAGTAAATGGATATGAATTTGAAAAACTTTCTAGTAGTTTATTGAAAGTGTATTTTAAACAAGATAGTATTGAAGATATAAATCAAAAGCTATTAAATCCGTCTTTGTTAGATAGGTTTTATACTCAATCTGAAAAGATACCTATCTGGCGTAGAATATTGAAAATAATTGGTGTTGGCAATCCAATCAAAAAAGCTCTAATTAATTATACAATTCTCAAACCAATTGAAATCCAACTTAATGAAGAAAGTTAATTTATTTTTTTGTGGTGATGTTGCGATTCAAAAAGGAAATGGTTTTTCAATTTGTAATAATTTGAAAACCGAAATTGTAAATAGTGACTTCGCAATTTGTAATTTTGAAGGGCCGGAAATTTCCATAGATTCACAAAAATATCCTAAAGCTGGCCCACATATTGGCCAAGAAAATGGATCAATTAGATTATTAAATGACGTAGGTTTTAATGTTTTTTCATTAGCCAATAACCATATTATGGATTTTGGGGAATCTGCAATTAAAAAGACATTAGACACTATTAAATTAAATAAATGTTATCAAGTTGGTGTAGGTGATAATTATCTGAATTCATATGAGCCTTTAATTTTAAGAAAAAATGGAATTTCTATAGCTATTTTCGCAGCAGGGGAAAATGAATTTGGGTGTAATTTTGAAGAAGGTAATAAATATGGATTTGGCTGGTTATTCAGTGAAGTTCTAGAGCGACAGATCATTAGCTACAAGATGAAGTGTGATTTTTTGGTCCTAAATGCTCATGCAGGTGTCGAAAATATAGAATTCCCGCTGGTGGAATGGCAACGAAGATATAGAGTATTATGTGATCTTGGTATAGATGTAATTGTTGGACATCACCCACATGTACCGCAAGGTATTGAAACTTATAAAAATTCAACTATTTTCTACAGTCTTGGAAATTTTCATTTTTTAACAGAGCATTCAACTTTGAGCTCTCTTCAAAGCTTTAGCGTCAAATTTGAATTTGATAGCAGCAAAACTTATTCGTATCAAATGTTGTACCATACAAATGAAAACGGTTTTGTGAAACTAGTAAGTAAAGAAGATGTTCAATTTGACATTGAATATTTGAATGATCTTTGTGGGGAGAGACTATTATCTTTAAATGAAAAAAAGTCCATAGAGGTTTATGAAAATTATTATGAGGGGTATTACCGGACTGCGATAGGCGCTCCATCTTCTAAAAGAACGTTATTATCGGACATAAAATTTGTAGTTAAGTTCCTTGTCAGAAAAAGGCGATTAGGTTTAAATCAAATATTATTACTTCTCCATAATATTAAAATCGATTCACATCGTTTTATCGTACAGAGAGCTTTAAGTATAATGTCAAATCAACTTAGATGAGTTACGCACCTATTGCATTGTTTGTTTATAACAGACTCGATCATTTAAAGAGTACAGTGGAAGCATTGAAACGAAATAAATTATCTATGCTTTCGGATTTAATTGTTTTTTCCGACGGGGCTAAATTAGGAGAAGAAATTACTGTTAATGAAGTACGAAATTATATACGCTCAATAGATGGTTTTAAATCCATAAAAATTTTAGAACAAAGTACTAATATTGGATTAGCCGAATCAATAATTAAAGGCGTATCATTGATATTGGAAAAAAGTGATAGGGTAATAGTAATTGAGGATGACATAATTACTAGTGAGTACTTTTTGGAGTATATGAATACTGCCTTAAACCTATATAGTAATGAGAAGAAAGTATTTCATATCAGTGGTTATTTACCTAATATTCCCTTAGACGGTGATGAACATGTTTTTTTGAAGCCTGCAAGTTGTTGGGGATGGGCTACATGGAAAGATAGATGGTCTAATTTTAATAATGATTCAGAATACTTTCTTGCAAAATTTAATGCGAACAAGGATTTAATTAAAGAGTTTAATCACAATAATTCTTATGATTATTTTAGTCATCTACGATTAAATCATGAAGGTAAATTAAAAACATGGGCAATTTTTTGGTATCTCTCTATTTTCTTCAAGAAAGGCATATGTCTTCATCCCAAGGTTTCTTATACAAGAAATATTGGTCATGATGGAACTGGGCAAAATTGTAAAGAAGATCATAGATTTGATGTTAATTTGGCGGACACAAATGCATATAAATTCCCAGAAAAATTGGAAATAAATGAAAAAGCAGAACAAAGATTAATCAATTTTTATCTTGGATTAAAAATTACAGTAACTAAAAGATTAGTTATAAAATTATATAAATTATTAAATATCAAAAATGATCTTTAAATCTATTCATATCGCCATATCAAAATTCAAAAAAAGGATTTTTAATAATCATTTAAAAGTGCAAATCGAAATTCCTAAAAAGTGGCTTGGTAGTGAATACGGAGGATTTTTTGTAGCAGAAAAATCAATCAATTCTAATTCAATAGTTTATTCATTTGGGATTGGGAAAGATATTTCTTTTGATTCAGATCTGATTAAAGATACTTCTTGTAAAATTTATGCTTTTGATCCTACTCCTAGCTCCTTAGATTGGTTGAAATCTCAAAACCTCCCTTTTGAATTTAATTATTTTGACTTTGGTATTTCAAATTTATCAGGTTGGGTTAATTTTTATTTGCCTATAAATTCAAATTTTGTTTCAGGTAGCTTGAGTATTCACGATAACGTGGATAATCAATCTTGTATATCTGTTAGAATGAGGACTTTTGCTGAAATTGCAAGAGAATTTAAACATGAAAAAATTGACCTGGTAAAAATGGATATCGAAGGAGCTGAATATGATGTTATTGAGAGTATTCTTGATTCAGATATTGAAGTGAAACAAATATTGGTTGAAATCCATGATAGGTTTTATTCTGACGGCAGAACACGCTCAATAAAGATGATTAAAAAGCTTAATGAAAAAGGTTTCAAAATTTTTGCAGTTTCAGATAGCCTTGAAGAAATTTCTTTAATCAAAAATTGAGCACTTAAAGTTTTATTTCTTGAAAATTGTTATTGTAAATTCTTTTGATAAACATGGAGGCGCATCAATCGCAGCCAATCGTTTACATAGATATTTGTTGGAATCAAATGTAGACTCCACAATGGTTGTTGCCTATAAAAGTTTGAAAGATCCTGAAATACTAGGCTCAAGTTGTTATTTTCAAAGGTTATTGATGGTATGTAGGACTTATTTGGATTCGATTTTCAATAGATTTTATTATAAAAGGACTAAACAGATATTTTCAGTTGGAATCATAGGTTCATCTTCGATTGTGGATAAAATCAATAAACTAAATCCCGATATCGTTCATCTACATTGGATTACCGCAGGGATGATTTCAATTTTCGACTTATCTAAGTTAAAAGGTAAAGTAGTTTGGTCATTACATGATATGTGGGCGTTTACCGGCGGTTGCCATTATAATAATGAGTGTTTAAATTATCTAACCGAATGCAATAAATGTCCAATACTTGGGTCCCGAAGATATTCGGATTTGAGTTTTTATAACTTCAAACTAAAACAGAGGTTTTATCCTGATTCCTTGCTATTCATTGGGTTAAGTAAATGGATAACAGATGAAGCAAAAAATAGTAAGCTTTTGGCTAAGTATAATATAATCAATCTCCCCAACCCTATCGATTGCGGTTTATTCAAACCAAACGAATTAGAAAATAATGGTTTAAATAGGAAGAAGAGAATTTTGTTTGGAGCACAAGATAATCGTGAGTTCAGAAAAGGTTTTCATTTATTAAATAAAGCGATAGGCAATTTATCTACAGATGATTTTGAATTTTGTATTTTGGGCTCAAATAATTCCCATGTAGAAGATAATCGATTTACTTATTTAGGGGTAGTTTCAAGAGAAGTTGATTTAGTAGAAATTTATTGTGGAGTTGATTTAGTTGTAATACCTAGCATTCAAGAAAATTTTTCTAATATGATCTTAGAATCCTTATCTTGTGGAGTACCAGTAGTTGCATTTGACATAGGAGGGAATTCCGATTTGATTAGGCATGAATTTAATGGTTATCTCGCTCAGCCATTTTCTACTGATGATTTATTAAATGGGATATTATGGTGTATTGACAATAAGAATTATTTAAATAATAATTCTAGAAAATTTGTATTGGATAATTTTGATAAGTCTAAAGTGATAAAAAACTATTTAGACTTTTATGAATCTATTTTACATGCATAACACACCCAAGGTTAGTATCATTACGGTAGTATACAATTCTGAATTATATATATCAGAAACTATAGAGAGTGTTATTAATCAGGATTACAGCAATTATGAATATATAATTATTGACGGAGGATCACACGATTCAACTATTTCAATAATTGAAAAGTATCGCGAAAAAATTCATCATTTCATTTCTGAAAAAGATAATGGGATATTTTTTGCAATGAACAAAGGGTTGAGTTATGTAACAGGAGAATGGGTTGTATTTATAAACTCAGGAGATATGTTTTACAATAATAAAACTATCTCAGATGTATTCTCACAAAGCGATTTTAGTAATATTAACTTGATTTATGGCAACGTAAATTTATATAGTAGCTCAGATAATTATTTTTTTAGCTCTAAAACTAATAAATGGAAAATCAATTTAAACGCTATCTGTCATCAATCAGTTTTTATAAGGAGAGAGGCGCATCAATTGTTTGATACAAAATATAAAATCGCAGCAGATCACGCCCTAATTTATCAATTAATAAAAACGGGAAAAAAATACTATTTTGATAGGGTCATTTCTAGGATTCTAATCGGAGGAGTTAGCTCTAATTTATCGCTTGCTAGAAAGGAAAAGTTTAAAATATCTATAGAATATGGTTCAATAGTGGATGTTTTATTGGCTAGTTTAATATTAACATATAATTTACTTAAAGAGATCTCAAAGTTACTTTTGGTGAGATTTTTGCCTTATAAGGTATTTCAAGTAGTTCGTCATTTTAAAAATCAAATAGAACAGCTATAATGTTTAGCCTTAAAAATCCAATTGTTTTATTTGTTACAACTTGGATTTCAGTTGTACTTCTCTATAACCTACGATTAAGTTATTTGATTGAAAAATTGAATTTTCAAACGGTCTTATATTTAATCTTGGTTTTAATTTCACTTATCCTATCCTTTTTTGTGGTACTTTTTAATTTTAGGAAGTATAAGTTTTATCGGTATTCAGAAACAGTTATAATAAATCAAAATGCCAATTTTCGATTAAAATTTTTATTCATTCTTTGGTTTTTTTGTTCTGCATTTGAAATTTATTTTTTTAAAGGGGTTCCGCTTTTAGCGTTTTTTGGAGGATCCGAAATGAGATATACAGAATGGGGAATTCCAAGTTTACATGGTTTATTGAACGCAATCATTTTAACTATCTCAAATTATTCCTTGTTTAATATCCTGAAAAAAAATAAGGACTATAAAAAGTATTTATTGTTGTACATCTTATGTTTTTTGTGGCCAATATTATTGGTTACTCGCCAATTATTCATGAGTATGAGCATTCAGTCTCTTTTTCTCTATTTTATGTTAGTCCGAGTAAATAATAAAGTAATATTTAGAGCCATATTTTTATTTTTAGTAATAGTTGTAATTTTTGGGATTGTTGGTGATTTAAGAACAGGGGCGTCTTCATTTATTGAATTAGTCCAACCTACGGAATCATATCCATCTTGGCTACCATCTGGTTTTTTATGGGTCTACATTTATATAACATCGCCATTTAACAATGTGAATTTTAATATTCATAAATTTGATTCTTTTAATTTGGATTTCGAGCCAGTGGTATCTCAACTTATACCTTCAGTTATCAGAACAAAAATATTTGGAGAGTCAAATTTGAATTTTGAACTCGTAAATGAAAATTTAAATGTTTCTACTCTTTTTCCGAATTATTTATTTGCATTCGGTTATTGGGGTTCTGTACTTTTTTTCTTCATACTAGGTTGTTTTGTGAGTATAATTTATCTAAAAACACTATCTAAAATTGTAAATATTGCTTGGTTGATGATTTTAGTAGTTATACTACATAATACAGTTTTTTCTGTTTTTGTCGATTTTTATACAAGTCTAGTATTTGTATTTCAAATACTCTTACATTCTACTTTTCTATTTAATGTAAAAAGTGATTCAATTTAGCATAGTAATTCCTTCTTATAACTCCCAGAAGACTATATTGAATACAATCAATTCTTGTCTCAATCAAACTTTATTGCCTCTTGAAATTATTGTAATTGATGATTGCAGTCATGATGGCACATTTGAGCTAGTAAGTGACTTTAGTAGAGATAAGAGTCTCGTGAATATTTACAGAAATGAAACTAATAAAGGTGTCTCTTATTCTAGAAATAAAGGATGGTCGGTTTGTAAAGGTGATTATGTTGCTTT
>JACCDH010570717.1_pt1 | contig 18646 bp, 14 predicted proteins | sample 7442481 | NCBI WGS metagenome assembly JACCDH01 (sample SAMN15323433, study PRJNA562643) | freshwater metagenome | isolation source: river surface water | place: USA:Blue River Watershed | collected 2017-08-15 | reverse complement strand
AGCTAGTGCTTGCTAAACGACTATTCTCGGAAGCTGCAGGCTCAGGATTAGTAGCGCTCGTATTTGGAACGCCTGCCGCATTCAGTGCCGCCGTTCGAGCTGAAGGGGTCGCAACTTCCACCGATCCCGATGTGACAGGTACAAAAGCAATGGCACGCAATAAAGCCATTTCAAGGCCTGTGCGCGGATCGGGTGCGTAAGGCAAATCTTTTTTGCCAGATAACAACAATTGGTAATACAGCTGGATCGCTTCAGGGCTCTGTGATTTAGCCACAGCACGAACGAAGGCAGACTCCGTCATCGCCAACTCTGCTGCGTTCAATTGATATTGGGTTAACGCGGCCAAGTGTAACAGTGCCAACATGTCATCTAGCACTGACTGACATTGCGGATGACTGCTTAATAATTGATAAAGATGGCGCTGCATCGCCGGTAAATCGCGGTTTAACACCGATTGCAACAGGATTTCGGCCCAGCTTTGCTCTAAATAGCCGAGCATCTCACGCACAGCGCCTAAAGTGATCTGCCCACCTGTTTGCGCGATGGCTTGATCGGTCAGACTTAATGAATCACGTAAGCTGCCTTTGGCAGCACGCGCCAGTAATGCCAGCGCATCTTCTTCTGCCGGGATCTGTTCTTTGGCGAGCACCATAGTGAGATGCTGCTTAATCTGCACTTGGGTCAGCGCTTTCAAACTAAATTGCAGACAGCGCGATAGCACTGTAATGGGCAATTTTTGTGGATCTGTCGTTGCCAGCAAGAACTTCACATGTGGTGGCGGTTCTTCCAAGGTTTTTAACAATGCGTTGAAACTATGTTTCGACAACATGTGCACTTCGTCAATCAGGTAAACCTTATAACGGCCCCGCGTCGGAGCATACTGCACATTGTCCAATAAATCGCGAGTGTCTTCGACTTTGGTGCGACTGGCGGCATCGATTTCTAGTAAATCGACATAAAAACCGGCATCAATTTCACGGCAGGTACTGCACTGACCGCAGGGTGTCGCGGTGATCCCCTGCTCGCAGTTTAAACTTTTGGCAAAAATACGGGCGATGGTGGTTTTACCAACACCGCGCGTGCCGGTGAACAAATAAGCATGATGTAAACGGTTTTGGTTCAAAGCATGGGTTAACGCTGATTTGACATGCTCTTGCCCAACCAGTTGGCCGAATTGTTGTGGCCGCCATTTCCTTGCTAAAACCTGATAACTCATCTGTTCACCCTTGCTGCCAGTCATCGTTTACAGGCATTGGCTGCGAGGCAGATTAATGGCCGGCAAAATCAATCAGGCTATACACCTTCAGACCCAGCGCTGCTAACCGTTTATCGCCCCCTAAATCAGGGAGATTGACAATAAAAGTAGCATCTGCAACTTGACCGCCTAAACGACGAACCAATTTGGTTGTTGCATCAATAGTACCACCAGTTGCCAACAAGTCGTCAACTAACAATACTTTATCTTCCGCAGAGATGGCATCCACGTGGATTTCCAAGGTGTCTTCCCCATATTCCAACTGATAGCTTTCACTGATCACGGCACGAGGTAATTTGCGCGGTTTACGCACTGGCACAAAGGCAACGCCGAGTGCATAGGCTAGTGGCGCACCAAAAATGAAGCCGCGCGATTCAGTGCCAACAATTTTTGTAATGCCTTGATTGGCATAATGCGCTTTCAGATGGTCAATCACTGCCGCAAATGCAGCACCATCTTGCATCAGGCTGGTGACATCACGAAATAAAATACCTGGTTTTGGATAATCAGGGACGGCTTTAATGACTTGTGCTAACAGTGCGGTCAACGCTTCTTGCTTCATAAACTATGCTCAAATTACTTAAATAACTGACAAAAAAACCGCCCTAAGGCGGTTTTTGTTCATGCCATCAAAAATTAGCCTAAGATCCGAGACCAGGCAATAATTGGTGGCAGGCACAACAGGGATACGAATACTACTACAAAACCCAATAAGTGGAATACATTAAAGGATTCTTTAAAATTCTCATCGGCCATGCCAGTGTTCCAATGCAAAAATAAGGGAATGCAATGATAGTCATTTTTGCTGAATTTTGGAAGGTTGAATGATGCCTTTTTGCGCGAGATCAATACATAAACTTTCTGCCTGTGGTAGCCAGTCACTCATCGGCAATTGCGGCACTAACGCAGCGAATTGCTGGCATAACTCAGAAAACTCAAGTCCTTCATGTTCAGCCAGCAGATTTAACAGGGCGGCAGAGAACGGAGCCAGTTCAATAAAACGAATTTCATCGGCGCTATTGCGATAGACCAACATAAAACAGCCCGCTGCTTCCGGTTCCGTTGGTAAGTGATTCGGCTGGATCAACATCACTTTGTATTGGTACTGCAACACCAAAGCCGTTGACGCCAATCGCATTGGCCCTTGTAAGTTAAAGGGCTCCACAGGATCTGCTGCCAGTGTGCCTAAATACAACTCAACCCATTCATAGTGGGCCAGTTCCTGCGCAAATGGATAACGCTGCGGTTGCTCGCTAAACCAATTTAAAAATGTCTCAGCAATTGACACAAAATAAGGGTTTTCGAAGGTGGCGGTTTGAAAAAATTGCTTCAATAATTGTTGCCAATCTGCTGGCAGGTAAATACTGCGCAGCACTGGAAAAGCTTGATTGACAAAGCCTTGAATATTATTAAAAAATAACTCGCGATAAATCGCCATTCGCTCAGCGTCGACCCCTTGCGGTAAGGGCGATTCAGGATTTCGCACCGCCTGAATAAAGGCAAATTGGGTCTTTTGGAAATCCATTAAACTTCGGCTCCAATGAGTTGCTGCAGCCGCTTAATTTCTGCCACTTCAGCCAACATCACATTTAGGCCTGGCAAATTAAAATCTCGCTCTAGCAATGTTGGAAACACGCCATGCTGTTGGTAGGCAAATGCTAGCAGTTGCCATACCGGATCAGTGACTGCAGCGCCATGGGTATCAATCAATAAGTTAGGGCTTTCTTGGTAGTGGCCAGCAATATGGCCATACACGATGCGCTCAGTGGGTAAGGCTTCAATGAAAGCCTTGGCATCATAATGATGATTGACTGAGTTGACGTAGACATTATTCACATCTAATAACAAACCGCAGTCCGCTTGTGACAATACTTCCAAGGTAAAATCAAGTTCAGACATCTCTTGGCCAGGCGCAGCATAATAAGAGACATTTTCGATGACGAGCCGCTGTCCGAGCAAATCTTGTACTTGTAAAATTCGCTCGGCGGTATATTTTGCTGCCGCTTGCGTAAAAGGGATTGGCATCAAATCATACAGATGCCCACCACTACTGCAGTAACTTAAATGTTCGCTATAGATGGGCACATGATGCTGTTTGAAAAACTGTTTCAGTTGCTGAATAAACTCGAGATCCAAGGGATCTGGGCTTCCTAACGACAAGGAAAGCCCATGACAAACCACAGGATATCGCTCGCTGATCGCGCGGAATTTTTTCGCTAAAGCCCCACCAAAGGGGATCCAGTTTTCTGGGGCAACTTCGAAAAAACTCAGATCAAGTGGGTCGCCTTCAAGCACCTCATTGATCATTTCTCGACGCAGCCCTAACCCCGCACCGATCAAACTCATGTTAGTTCAGACCACCACATTTGCCTTCACCGCACTTGCCTTCACCGCATTTGTGCTCTTGCGCTTTACTGGCATCAGTAGCTTTGGCATCTGCTTTTTTGTCTTCTGCTTTGCCACCACATTTACCTTCACCGCACTTGCCTTCACCACATTTATGCTCTTGCGCTTTATCGGTGGTGGTTTTAGCGGGAGTTGCAGCTTGCTGTGGATCTGCAGTGAGGGCATAACCTGCATTCAACTCAACTGCGCTAAACACTTGCGCTGTTGCTGTTTGGCTAGCCAGTGCCGTCAGTACCAATGCGCTGACACCAAAAGAATTTTTTAACGTTGAAGCTTTCATAGGATTTCCTCTTGAATGAATGAAGTTCACTAGATAAGACCGAACTACTCTCGAATTTATTTCAGCATATTCTAGCAAAACACACAATTGAACGCGCTTAATGGAAATTAAACGCGGTTAACAGCCGTTTCAAACAACAAATCCACTTATTTTTGTCAGTAAAACTGCATCGATTTGATCTGTATCAGGGTGCAATTGCACAAAGCCCCTCACAATAAAGCATCCTAAATTCATGTTTTGGTCGCTATTGAGGTTGTTATGCCCCACTCGATTACTCCGATTTTGCGTGCACAGCTGCTTGATGAATTGCAGGTATTGCAAAATCAGATCTTTAGCTATTTACAAAGCGACCATTTGGATGAGTATGGCAAACTACGAAATTTACTCGAATGCCAACCATTGTCGCATTGGCCAGAGTTATTGCGTCGTTGGTTAACTCCAGAACTTCAGCAAAAAAGTAATCGGCTCGAATTAGTGCAAGCGGCGCTTAGTCAAATGGATATGGGCTTGTATGGGCTTTGCTCTGATTGTGAAAGCCGCATTGAAAGAGAGTTACTGCAAAAAGATCCCGCGCGCCAGCGCTGTGCTGCTTGCGAAAAAATTCATCTCGAACAGAAGCAACCCGCGCATCGTTTGCAATGATGCGCAGTTGGCTTGAACATGCTATCGATTAATCATGATGTAGGGCGGCTTATGCCGTTTTTTCACCTTGCAATACCACTGCAATCGCTTCACCCGCTTCGTTGTGAATGAAGTTATAAGGCAGTAGTGTGCATCCGACTTTGTGAAACAGCGCTGGCAGTTCTGATAACTCATGCTGAGTGAACGCTGCGTTCACCATAGAATGCAAACGCATCGTGTCTGCATTGTGCGCGTCGGCAAATTGCGCAAATGCTTCCGCCCGCGCGGCAACATCGAGCGATAAACCATCCGACCAAATGAACCTGAAAAAATTCATAAACTCAGCGGACAAAAATCTCTCACCAAACTTCGCCATTGCCGCCTGAGTGAATGTTTTGACGGGAGCGACCACAGGTTGAAATTGCACAGCATTTAGGCCTCGCAGCAGCTGCTGCGGATCTTTGACTTGTGCCAAGCCATCAAGCATCGCCTTCAGCTTAACCAACCCGTTTTCATCATCGACAAACTGATTCATCTGGAGCTGCAGTTGGTTTTCACGAATAAACGCCGAATCATAAAAGTGACAAACAAAGCGGAATTGGCCCTGAGGCTTTAAAAGAGTTGCGAGCTGTTGAATTGACGCGTGTCGTTCAATGTACTCAAAACCAAACTGAGAAATCAGCAAATCAAACGAAATGGTGGCTGCGTCTAATTGTAAAAAATCGGTGTTCCCTTGCAACCGAAAGACTTGCGGCAGGCCATTGGTATTGGCTGTTATCACTTCAGCTTCAACAATGGCGGCATAATCAATCCCCTGCACTGTCACAGCCAAATCTTTAGCGAGCAACGCTTGAAAACATAATTCGGTCAGTGCGCCATTGCCACAAGCAACGTCTAACACTCTAATGCCGTTCTGTGCTTGTTGCCAAAATGGTTGCCAATTGTCGGCTAGAATCCCGACATAATTGGCTTGCAGATCACGCCCAAAACTGGTTTTGACGCCATCTTTCCAATAATCCGACCAACTCTGCTGCACAGAAGCCATAGTTTCTCCAAAAATGGTTTTCTCCAATAAAAAGAGGCTCCGAAGAGCCTCTATGTCACTAAACAATGGTTCAATATTAGAACTTGATTGTGTAGTTTACTGTGTACTCACGACCGTAGTTGTTGTACAAGTCTGGGTTCTCGTAGATACCTTCTGAAGACAGAATTGGATCTTCGTCAGTTAAGTTGTTGACACCTAACATGATTGAACCGTAATCACCTGCATCATACTTGTAGCTCAGAGTATGGATGACCCAAGCGTCTAAGTTACCAGTTTCATTGTCTTCGTAAGTAGAAGAAATGTAGTTCACGTTCCAAGATAAAGTGTGATCACCGATTGAGTAAGATGGTGTTAACACTGAACGTAATTCAGGTTGACCAGCCCAACCAGCTGTATCAACAGCACCTTGACCACCTTCAACTTCAGTCTCATAAGACAGAATGTATGAGTTAGTCCAGTTCAAACCAAAAGTACCCATCTCAGTGATGAAGTTACCGTTGATTGCTAAGTCGATACCTTGGATACCTAACTTATCGTTGTTGCCGTAACCAGTACCAACTTCTAATGCACGACCTAACTTGCCATCTGGGCTAGTTGGAGCACGTTTGACATAGAAAGTTTCAGTTGGTGCTAAGCTACCTGCTGCAATACCACGCATAACGTTAGTTACTGAGCGTTGGCTGATTACGTCATCAATTTGCAGGTCGAAGTAGTCTAACTTCACAGCTAAGCTGTCAGTTAAGTCATAAGCAACACCAAAGTTGATGTACTCAGAAGTCTCAGGGCCTAAATCTGGGTTTGCACGGATAAAGGTGTCAAACTGACGTGAAGTACATGCAGAATCAGCGATGCCGTTTGATTGACAGAACGGGTAGTCGATACCGCTTTCAGCACTGAATGTGGTCGCCGCATATAACTGGTCTAATGACGGTGCACGGAAGGCTTCAGAGTAAGAAGCACGAACCACGATATCTTCAGTTAATTGGTAACGAACAGAGGCTTTCGGTGCAACGTTAGAACCGAAGTCGCTGTAGTGGTCGTAACGAACTGCTAAGTTCACTTCTACGTCGTCAATTAATGGAATTTGTGCTTCGTAGAACGCAGCTTTCACAGTACGGTCGCCGCCAGCAGAGTTACCTGCGCTACCACCGATTAAGCCAGCTTCAGATTGCGCATCGTAAATTGAGGCGTAATCTTGTTTGAACATCTCAGTACCGAAGTAGTGAGCAATTGCACCACCGGCAACTTCACCGAAGTCAAAACCGATACCCGCGTTCCATTGATCGAAAGTTGCTTTGTCTTGAGTCAATGTAGTTGCTTTCATGTTCGCAACACCTTCTGGTGAACCCAGATCGATGCCATTTGCGATGTTGTAAGCTAAACCAGCATAGCTTAAGTAGTATTCACCAATTGATTTGTTATCAGCGATGTTGTGGTGGTAGTAGAATTCCCATTCTGCATCGTTTAATGCAGGCAGAGTACCACGTAAGCCCATTAAATAATCTTGGTTGTAGTCATCAACGTTACCGTCACGAGTACCGATACCAACCCAACGCCAGTAACCAGTAGTTACAGCACCAGTTGGGTTCGCTGGGTTATCAGCGGCCATTTTGTTCCAAGCAGCTGCTGGAGGCGCATAACGACCGAATGATTTGTTTTGGGTAACCATGATACGGCTGAACCATTCAACATTTTCAGAAATGTCATAGTCAGCGTCAACATAGACAGTGTTACGGTCTACAGAAGCTTTGTTGTAAGCAACGTTCGCAAACGCATACATACAGTATTCAGCACCTGGAGTACCCCAGTCGTTGTCAGCTTTTACGCGAGCAAATACGTCGTTACCATATTGGGCAATTAAATCATCACAAATTGGTGAAGCGTAAGTTGTGCTGAAATCTGGTGCTGCAACTGTGGCACCGTAGATTGACCAACCGATAGTTTCTTCATAGGCTTGGATTTCGCCGTCGCCGTTTAAGTCAGTCATGCTGGCTTTGGTGTAATCACGGTCACCGTCAGAGATCCCTTTACGGTCTTGGTGATCGAAAGAGAATGTGACTGAGCCTTTGTCAGACTCGTAACCAGTGACGAAAGAGAATTCTTTGCTGGTTAAGCCGTCATCACGGTCACGTTGACCTGCACCTGCAGAAATTTCCAGGCCTTGGAAGCCTTTTTTCATGATGATGTTAACAACACCTGCGATTGCATCAGAACCGTAAGTTGAAGATGCACCGTCAGTTAAAATTTCGATACGCTCAACAGCTGCCATTGGGATGGCGTTTAAGTTAGCAGAAGCGCCACCTAAAGTTGGTGAACCTGGGAAACGTTTGCCGTCAATCAGAACTAAAGTACGTTGTGAACCAGCACCACGTAAGTCGATAGTTGCTTGAGATTGTGCTGAGCTACCTGAACGTTCAGAGAAAGAACCGAAGCTGTTTAAGTTGCTGTTACGCAGGGCGTCAGCAACAGTGAAGTTACCTTCTACTTTCATAGATTCGGTAGACAGGATTGTAACTGGTGAAGCACCTTCTAAATCAGTACGTTTGATGCGAGAACCAGTAACTTCGATACGCTCTACTTTCTTCGCTGCATCTTCTTCAGCAGCAACGGCTGAATTTGCAGTAAATGCTGCAGTTGATACAGCACCAAATGCTAAAGCGATACGAACGCTGTTAGCCATTTTATTATTCATAAACATTGTAATCTCCCTGGATCACCTGGTAGTGATTTTGTTGTCTGTAAGTCATGTATGGCAGTCGACCCACAGGGTGCGCACTGTTATTCCGAGGCGTGTCGGAATCTGACTTCTCGATAATAAGTTGATTTTTTCCCGAGGGTCAACCTGTTTTATCGCAGGAATAATGCAACATACGGCAGCATTGCTGACGAAAAAGACAGCGATACTTGTAAAGGGAATCGAGGGTAATCAACTTAAATTATTGAATTAAAAAGAAAAAAATAAAAATCAAAATGTAAACTTTAGTGGCCAGCACCAAGGTAATCACCGGATTTAACCGCTTAAAATTTACACAAACAAATTGAACTTTTTTCTAAATCAGCAAACATTGTGAAGGCGGAAGCTAAAGAAAAACATCGATTGCTGGATAAGAAGGAGCCCGAAGGCTCCTTCAAATGAACCGATATTCAAATCGCTCAATTAGAACTTGTGAACATAGCTCACATAGTAGAAACGACCTGGTGTCCGGTATGACGGGTCGTAAGTGTTTGCGAAGGCTGAGAACGCCAGTGGCGGATCAGTATCGAAAATGTTACGAACACCAACTGTCACTTGTGCATTCCAAGGCGCAGCCCAACCCACTTGACCATCCCAGTAAATTGTTGGTTTCAGTTCGTTACGAGGCGCTGCAACGTTTGGCGTTTCAACCACTTCTAAGGTACCTGGTTTGAAGTTGTATGAGCTCCAAGTGAAGTCTGGGTCTGAACACAGGCTCTTCAGTGCTGGTTGACCTAAACCGTTAGCTGCAGAAACGATACCGCTACAATCTTCCACTTGCTTAGACAGGTATTGACCAGTGATAGATGCTGACAGGTCGTCTTTGCTCCACTCTAAAGAGATGTTGGATTTCAGACGGAACGCAGTACCACCGCCAGAAGCACCAGCAGCCAGGAAGCCTGCACCGTTACCACCTGAGATAGAACCGTCTAACGTGACATCGCCACGGCTTAACTTGCCTAAGTCACCTGCGTAAATGACATACGCGTTATCCCACAGCGCACGGAAAGTACCGAATTCTGTGGTGAAACGGTAATCGACGTTCACATCCACACCCTCAGTGTGTGAACCACCTTTGAAGTTCATCACTAAGCTGGTGATGTTAGAAATTTCACCAGGGTTGCTGTTTAAAGTACCTGTGAAGTCACGGGTGATCAGCGCACAGTCAGATTCTAAACCTTGGGTGTAACAACGGTTTGCGATTGACTGGGCAGAACGTGAACCGATAGCATTCGCGATTTCAACCTTGTACCAGTCAACACTGACACCTAAACCTTCAACAAACTCTGGGCTGTAAACAAAACCTACCACAGTCGTTTCTGCAGACTCAGGTTGCGCTTCTGGGTTACCACCCACTTTCGCACGAAGCTGTGGATCTTTTTGGTTAAAGGTTGGAGAAACGCCTGCTGCCGCACAGCGTGCTGCCGTACCAGGAATGTTTCTGTAAGCATTTGAACGCACGTCACATGGGTCAGTTGCAGCTGGACGGCTGTCAGACTGGCCTTGGTACAGTTCGGCAATTGATGGTGCGCGGAAACCTTCACCGAAGCTCGCACGGACTAATAATTCATCGTTTGGACGGTAAGTTAAACGGTAAGTATTGTTCGTTACATCGCCAAAGTTTGAATAATCTGAGTAGCGACTTGCCACAGCAACTTCTAAGCTCTTCGCCCAAGCTTGGTCAGCAACTACTGGCACACTCACTTCAGTGTAGAATTCTTTCAGTGAGAAACCACCGCGAGTTGGTGTCGCAGCGTTATCACCTAATACCTGACCTAGCACCGTTAATGGCTCTGGTGAGTTCCAGCCAGATTCACGACGAATTTCAGTACCCATCGCAACGGCCACGTTACCTGCTGGTAATTCGAACAGTTCAGTGCCGATATTCGCGGTGTAATCCCACATTTTTGAGTAGGTGATATCCCGCGGTGATACAGAGACATAATCCAGCATCTGCTGAGTCACACCGTTTGGACCACCAAACATGTTGAACGGCACACAGCCTGCAATCACTGCACTTGGCGTACCGCAACGAGCAACGCCCGTTGAATCAATGAAAGATGGACCGACTGCTTTAGAGAAGCTGTCTGAATGGAAGAAGCCGTTTTTCAGGGCAACGAAAGTGTTGTCAGAGTAGATTGCACCTGCATCCCAAGTGAAAGTCCGATTTTGGAAATCGAACTCACCATCGAGGCTGGTGCCAAAACGCCAAGTATCCACTTCAGCTGCGAATGAACGCGGCGCCACGATTGGACGGAATGACGCACCAGTAATCGCTTCTTTGAATGGGTTGTAGATGCTGTCAGCAGAAATTGCGACACCACCTAAAGGCTGCGCTGCCAACTGAGCTTCTGAAGTACGCTCTGTATAGAGGATTTCAGTTTTCCAGTTCATGGTATCTGTTAACGCGTGAGAACCTTGCGCGTATAAAGAAACCGTTTCTGAAGGCTGTTGAATATAGTTCACTGGCGCAAAGTTATAACCGTCAGTGTTCGGGTCATACACTTTGAAGTCTGCAGCTTTAGATGGCGCACACACTTGATTCGCCACACAGCCTGTTTTGCTTGGATCTAAAGTGTGCGAACGTTTAGTTGCACCGCCGTTGAATACAGAGAACTGACCGTATGGCGTTGTTGGGCTCGCACGACCACCAGCTGCAGAAATGTTGGCTGGTAAACCATAAATTGGTACTGAAGAAATCTCACGATCAGCACCCATGATTGGTTCTTGCTTGACATAGCTGATATTTAACAACATGCCAGTTTTTTCAGTGGAAGTACCGAAAGTCGCAGAATATGATTCGCGCTTACCGTCTTCAAATGAAGTTTGACCGTTGTATACTGCTAATTCAGCGCCATCGAAATCGTTGTTGGTGATCACGTTGATTACACCACAGATTGCGTCAGTACCATAAACGGCTGATGCACCGTCTTTTAATACTTCTAAGCGTTTAATAGCTGCTAGTGGGATTGTTGATACGTCGATTGAACCACCTAAACCGGCAATCCAGCGACGACCATTCACCAGAACCAAAGAACGGTTTGAACCACAGTTACGTAAGTTCACACGAGACTCACCACCAGTGTTACCGTTGTTGGTCTGTAAACCTAAAGACGCACCGTTAGTAGAGATTTCTTTCAGGATATCTGCAGTATTGGTTAAACCAGAACGTGCAATATCTTCAGCAGAAATTGCCAACACTGGTTGTGCGGTTTCCATGTCTGTTCTTTTAATACGAGAACCGGTGACTTCAATTCGTTCTACTTTCTTACCATCAGCACTTGCACCATCAGCAGCTTCTTGCGCGTTTACTGAGAAAGCAGTAGCGCCCGCTGCGGCAAGTACCAGGCTCAAACGAACAGCTTGGTTAACTTTATTATATGAGTACATTAGATTTTCTCCCTGGATCGCCTTATAGCGATTCTGTTCTGGTGTTGACTTGAGTGATGTCAACAATTGTGTCGCGACAACAAAAAAAAATTGTCGTTGCCGTTTTTTAATTGAATTTTTTTTGTTGGTCAACAGCTTTTCGATGGAACTTTTAAAAATTATCTAGGTCGCGGCAAAAGTTGATATTTCGACACAACGAAGAGGACATCTGTTAACATTTGACCTGAAATTAAGTCCAGAGATCCGACCTTATAAAGAGTATGGGCTTTCATTGATTAACGTTTTGCTAAAATTTACTTTCGAAGCTTTATATTGAACAGAGGTGCTGCACATTCACTATAAACTTTATGGCCTAGAGTTGCAGCGATGTACAAAGCCCCTTACACTAACAATAACTGTACATTCATACATAACTCTTATGCTGAGCGCTGGCTTAAAAGAACAAATCAGACAAATTCATCAAGCCATCAAGTTGGCGCTGCCAGGCTATCAAGCCAGACCCGGCCAAAATAAACTGATTGCCGAAATGGCCAACATAGTCGCTGGCAGCTATCACAGCTACGATCGCATCGGTTTGATTGAAGCAGGCACAGGGACTGGGAAATCTTTGGCTTATTTAATGGCAACCATTCCGCTGGCCCTAGAAGCTAAGAAAAAATTAGTCATCGCCACTGCAACAGTGGCGCTACAAGAGCAATTGGTGAACAAGGACTTACCGTTTTTTCAGCAGCATAGTGCACTAAAGTTTGAATTTAGCTTGGTGAAAGGACGCCAACGCTATGCCTGTATTCCCAAGTTGCACCAACAAATTGCTCAGCCCGATTTGTTAAGTAGTTTCGACACGCCCAAGGCAACCTCCCAATTGTCTGAGCTCGCGACCGCGTGGCGTAATCGGCAGTGGTTAGGTGATAAAGATACTTTAACCGAGGCTATGCCAGAAGCACTTTGGCAAAGCATTCAAGCTGACCCATATAGCTGTAGTAAAAATCAGCGCGCCCATCAGCAATGCCCATTTCATTTAGCCAGAGCAGAAATCGAACAAAGCCAAGTATTGGTCGTCAATCATGCCCTGTTATTGGCCGATTTAGCCTCGGGCAATGCTATCTTACCTGATCCGGAAGATTGTATTTTTGTTATCGATGAAGCCCATCATTTGCCGGATGTCGGCCGTGATTTTTTTGCCGCGCAAGCCTTACTAACTTTTGACCTGCAAGGATGGCAAGACAAGCTAATCAAACTCCAACAGCAATTACAAAAATTGCTGCCTGAACATTCGGCTTTGCGCGATTGTCTGAAGCTGCAAGACTTCACTGCAGATTTTTTCAGTCAGATCAAACCGCTACAACACTATATTCAAAAACAAAGCCAATGGTTTAGTCAGGGCAACAGCCAGCGTTTTACGGATGGCATTTTGCCTGAATTGTTTGTTCGCCAAGCAGAACCGCTGACCGAGCTAAGTGGTAAAATCCTCAGCACGGTAGAAAAACTGTTTCAAGCGCTGATCGAACAGCAAAATGACGGTAAAATTCGGGCAAGTCAGCTCCCAGCCTTGCAGCAAGAACTAAGTGCTTTAGAGGCCAAATTTTCCAATCAAAATGAATTATGGCAGGCCTGGACAGTGCCGCAGACCCCGCATGTCAGCCAAGCGCGCTGGTTAGAACTGAAAGAGCAAGGCGTGTTCGGCCATGCATGCCCACTCTCTGTGCATTTTCAGCTGGAAGATTTGCTCTTTTCCAAAGCACATGCCGTGTTGTTATGTTCTGCCACGCTCACCAGCCTAAATAGTTTTGACAGCATTAAACGCGAACTCGGCTTGCTCGACCACGAAGGGCTGAGAACATTACAAGTATCCTCCCCTTTTGCTTATGCCGAACGGGGGCTGATCCATATTCCATCCTTAGCCAACGAACCGACTTCAGAACAGTTTACGCAGGAAATCATCGAAGTTCTGCCCAAGTTCTTACAAAAAGACGCGGGCAATTTGGTGTTATTTGCCTCTTATTGGCAAATGGAAGAAGTCGCCAAAGCCTTAAGAGCTCAAGGCTGGTCCTTACTTGTGCAAGGCGAAGCGAGTCGTCAAGCGCTGTTAGATCTGCACAAACTGAGTATTGAAGGCGGCAAAGGTAGCATTCTATTTGGCACGCAAAGTTTCTCTGAAGGCTTGGATCTGCCGGGTGATTTATTAACCAATCTGGTTATCACTAAATTACCATTCGCGGTGCCCACGTCCCCGTTTGAAGAGGCGATGGCTGAGGCGGTCACTAAACGCGGCGGTAACCCATTTTTATTATTAACAGTGCCGGCAACCGCGCGGAAACTGGTGCAAGCCTGTGGTAGACTGCTGCGCAAAGAGCAAGATCATGGCCGGATCGTCATTTTAGACCGACGTTTAGTCACTAAATCCTACGGTAAAGCCATGCTCGCAGCGCTTCCGCCTTTTCAACGACAAATTGATGGATAAACATGGATTTTTTGCTTGAACCCAGTCTATTGGCTGCGTTATGCCTGGTGGCCTTTTTCGCCGGATTTATTGATGCTATCGCTGGAGGTGGCGGTCTACTGACAGTTCCCGCTTTGCTCACTGCTGGCTTGCCACCGCATTTAGTGCTGGGGACGAATAAGTTAGCTGCAACTTTTGGCTCTTTAACTGCCTCAATCACCTATTATCGCAAAAAGTTATTCGATCCGTATTTTTGGCGACATGCCCTACTCACCACGGCGATTGGGGCATTGATTGGCGTGTTGGTGGTCGACCAAATTAGTAAAGAACTGCTGGAAACTTTATTACCATTAATTATTGTCATTGCCGCTATTTATAGTTTATTTGCCAAGGTCGGCAGCGACAAAATTCTGCAGTTGCCAGAGCCGACGCGCAGTCATCGTTGGACCCAGCGCATCCAAGGCTTCATTTTGGGTTTTTATGACGGCATTGCCGGCCCAGGCACAGGTTCGTTCTGGATGGTTTCCAGCATGGCGCTTTATAAAATCAATTTATTACTGACCAGCGGCGTTGCTCGGACCATGAATTTTGTCAGTAACGGCTTTGCGCTAGCCACTTTTGCCTGGCTTGGCCATATCCACTATCAATTGGGCATCGCCATGGGCTTGTGCCTGATGTTAGGTTCGTATTTAGGCGCACATACCGCCATTAAATTTGGCAGTAAACTAATCAAACCGTTATTTATTATCATGGTGATGGCGATTGCAGGGCGCTTACTCTGGCAACAATGGGGGGCCTGATGGAGCAATCAACACCATTATTTGCCCAATTAGAACAGCAATTGTTGTTGTTAGCGAGCAAAGCCAGCCAAATTGACCGACAAGCGCCGAGCTGGCACCAACGCGATTGGTTTGATTCGACGCTGTTTCAATGCCACTCCCCGATGTTGCTCGATTATGTGCAAGAGAGCATGGGGTTGCTAAAGCGGTTAGTGCAAATGCCCACACAAACTAGAGAAGCCTCATTAGCTGCTGTTTTCGCGCAGAATCGCCAAGCTTTGGCCGAGAAATTATCAGCACAATTAACTGCTCTCACTCGTGCTTTTGTCAATTTAGAAAATCGCGCCAACGAACAAAGCTATCGGCAATATCGCAATCGAAATAAAGCATCGCAGCCATCCAAGCAGCAACAAGCAGCAGGTCGGCTGCTCGCCGAACTCGGCGGCACCAGCCAAGCCATGTACCAAAAATTGAGTGAATACCATCAATTTGCCCATCGCTTACAACAGATGGTGCATGAAGCAGCGCAACGACAAGATGAACCCGCGACCCAACTTGCCCTCCATGCTCGTTTAGGTCGTTGTCGCAAAGCCATCAGTGAACTTGAAGCGGAAATTCAATGGTATGAGCAACGCAAAGCCAATTCCTAACCAGTTACCGCCACTGGTGTACCATGAGTGCTATAGCGAATTAGTCCTGCCGCCCAATCATCGTTATCCCATCGGCAAATACCGAGGGTTGTATCAAACCCTGCTGCAGGCTGGCGTGCCTGCATCGCAATTTCTACAAGCGCCCGCTGCCACCCCTGAGCAACTCGCACTGGTGCATGATCATCACTATATTCACGAGTTGTGCCAAGGCACGCTCGACGCCAAAAAAATGCGGCGTATTGGTTTTCCATGGTCAGAACAATTGATCCGTCGTTCGCTGCAATCCACCGGCGGTACGATTTATACCGCACAGCTCGCCATAGATCATGGCTGCGCTATTCATCTCAGTGGTGGCTATCATCATGCGTTTCCAAGCGAAGGCAGTGGCTTTTGTTTATTCAATGATTTGGCCATCGCCGCGAAAGTGCTGCAACAACAAGGCGTGGGGAAAATTTTAATTTTTGATTGTGATGTCCATCAAGGCGATGGCACCGCGGTCATTTTTGCCGAGGATCCGCAAGTGATCACCGCATCATTGCATGGTGAAAAGAATTTTCCCGCCCGCAAACAATATTCAGATTGGGATATTGGTCTGGAAAACCAGCTCAGTGATGCGCCCTACTTAACCGCAGTGCAAGAAAGCCTCGACTTTCTGCTCCAGCTGCATCAGCCCGATTTAGTGATTTACGATGCTGGAGTCGATATCCATCAACAAGATGATTTAGGCTTGCTGAGTATCAGCACTGCAGGGGTATTTGCCCGTGATTTATTGGTGTTAGGCGGTTGTTTGGCAAGAAAAATCCCTGTTGCAGCAGTAATTGGGGGCGGCTATCAACGGGATATTGCCGCCTTAACCTCAGTGCATTACCAACTTTTTCGAGCCGCATGGCAACTTTATGGTCAGCAATGTGGTCAGGAGTTACCTTGGCCCATTCCCAGTCAACCGACGTGAGCGAACACGTCGGTTGCACAATCTCTTAAGCCTGTTGCAACGGATGATTGCTGTGTGGTTTATTCATTGCCAGTTATTCATTGCCAGCAAAATAGAACCCCAGTTGACGTCGCACCGGAGCCGGTAGCAAAGGTAAGCTCGCCTTGGGGACTAAAAATGTTGCCATGTGGAATAAATCGGTAAAAATTCGATTTTTCTCTGTGGTCCGTTTTAAATAGTCGTGACCAGAAGAGCCACCAGTGCCAATCTTGGTCCCCAACATCCGCTGCACCATCATGGCATGTTTATAACGCCAAATTGTGAGGTTTTCATCGATTTCAGTCAAACACGTCAACACTTGAAAAGGCAAGTTAAACACGGGTTCTTCTTGATAAAGGCTGATAAATAAAGCCGCTAACATCGCTTTTTGACTTAACCGAAAACTGCCCTGCGCTTGCAATTCTTGATACTTGGCGGCATCAAGCAAGGCCGTAAATTTCGCCCGAGTTTTGTCAATTTCGCCTAGTTGTAATTCCCGTTCATGCTCCGCAATTTGCACGATGCCGCGCACTGTCAATTCATCTTCATTTAGCATCTGCTGAGTGGTCTGCTGGTACATTTGCCAGAAACTAAAATCACCAAATTCTAAAAATGGCATGCGCTCAAGCCATGCTTCTACCAATTCAAACAAACTAGGCTGATGCTCTAAATCTTTTAAAAACTGCTGATCTTGCTCATTCAAGCGGCTATAAAACGAGTTTTTGTCAAAGTCGATACGAAAATCGCTTTTTAGGCCTAAGCCAATTTCCAGCATCTTAAATTGAATGGATTGAAAACCAGAGGCAGGCACTAAATAGTCGCGAAACGACATAAAGTCTTGCGGTGTCATCGTTTCCATCACGCCAATTTGTTGATTCAACAATTGCTGAATACTAATCACCCGCTTCAGCTTGTGCACCACGCCTGTTAACTGTTGATCTTTGACGACATCAGCACTAAACACCTGCAACACCGATTTGATCTCATGCAGAATTTGTTTAAACCAGAGTTCGTAGACTTGATGCACGATAATGAACAAAGTCTCATCATGCGCTTCGTTGCCATATTTGGCACTTTCCGGCGCTTGCGCCGTTAGAATTTTGGCTAACTGTAAATAATCGCCGTAATAGCAGGGGGTCGTATTTTTTTGCATTGTGAATTGTTCCGACACTAAACCTCAAGGTTGACGGTTCAGTCTACCTGCTTTTGCTGGGAATTGGCAGTCAGCGGCCGGCTGGTCGGTCAGGTAGCTATTTTTACTAAACCTGTTTATGCTGTATTCACTCGGCCAATGAATATCAGTACAACCCATTCAAGTGTTGGAGCTTTTTTATGAAATTACATGACGACATCCACAATTATTACGAAAAACTCATGTTGGATCATCTGCGTGAATTAGGCCTTGATGAACTCAAGGATCCAGAATATCTCGCCGATTTATGCTGTATCGTGCTCAATCAATTACCTTGCAAATATATCCGTTATGAAGTGGATATGGCATTTTATCTGCCACAGACCGAACGTTTTGAAATGGTGACACGCGTCAAAGATGCCGTGGCCAAAGGGATCGCGTTTTTAGATAGCCAAGATACCAAAGGCAATTTTGATAGCCTCGCATAATCAACATTGATGCATTGATGACAGACAACGCGCCAATCCCTCCTTTATCACAGGCGCCGCCAGAAATCCAACTGGCGGTAGACTTGATTTATCTGCTTGAAGAACATCAACTTCCGCCCGAACTGGTGCTGAAAGCTTTAGCCATTGTGCAACAAGATTTTCAACGGAAAATATCCACCGCATCCCAATAGATACAGCGCCATGTTGATTAGCATCATTTCAAGCGCAAACAACTAGACCATCGGTCAAACCATTGACTCAGATTCGATATCACAAAGATAAACATTTGAGGTGTTAGCAAATTAACGAGGGTGAAGAATTGCAGTAGATTGAGGTGGCGAACCTTACCAGCCACATCCCGGCACATAGGGCATACGCTTTGGCTGCTTCCTTCCGGACCTGACCAGGTGAACGTACTGCTATTGCGGGAGGACCAATAAGGCCGCCATAGTGTCT
>JACCDH010770267.1_pt1 | contig 18649 bp, 20 predicted proteins | sample 7442481 | NCBI WGS metagenome assembly JACCDH01 (sample SAMN15323433, study PRJNA562643) | freshwater metagenome | isolation source: river surface water | place: USA:Blue River Watershed | collected 2017-08-15 | reverse complement strand
CCAGCTTGCGCGCCTGCATCAGGGCTTGCTTGTGGGTGACGCGGCCGCCTTCGAGTTGCTCGATCAGCGCGTCCAGAGCTTCTTCGTCTTGCCAATTTCGGCTGAAACGGCCGTATTGGGTGGGTTCGCCGGTTTCCGGGTCATCGAAGGTTTCGATGGTGAAGGTGAGCGAGGACTTTGAGTGATCGGGCTCAGGCTTTTTGCGGGGCATGGTCAGGTACGGTGGGGTCAGAAACAGCGGTGGCCTGACCGGCTGGGGTGCTGGGTTGGCCTTCGGCTGACTGCGTGGCGAAGGTCTTAGTGGTGTAGGTGCGGCCGTTGTGGGCGATGTACCGGCGCATCTCGGGCGCCATGGCCTCCGGCACGATCAGGACCGTCATCCCCATCGCCTCCGCCATGCGCTCGATGGACGACAACCGCGGATCGCGCTTGCCGCTCTCAATCTCCGACAAGTGCTGCGGTGACATGCCCACCTTGGCAGACAGGTTCTCCAGCGTCAGACGACGCTGATTGCGCTGGCGGCGCAAGAAGACGCGTTGGTTGAAGCTCTCGAAGAAGAAGCCACGATCATCGCCGAAGACCTTCGGCTCCAGAATGAGCACCTCTGGAAGATCGGTTTTAGTGACTGTGTAGGTCATCGCTGACCTCACTTCAACAAGCTGAGCAGGTACTGCCCGTAGCCGTTCTTCTTCAACGGATCGGCCAACGCTGCCAATTGCTCGGCATTTATCCAGCCTTGGCGGAATGCAATCTCTTCGGGGCAAGCCACCTGCAAACCCTGGCGTTTTTGTAGCGTTGCGATGAAACTAGCGGCTTCCAGCAGGCTGTCGTGCGTGCCGGTGTCCAACCAGGCATAGCCGCGACCCATGATCTCGACGTTCAACTGACCTTGGTCCAGATAGCGCTTGTTGACGTCGGTGATCTCCAACTCACCTCGGTGAGATGGCTTGATGTCCGCTGCAATGTCGCAGACCTGTTGGTCGTAGAAGTAAAGCCCCGTCACCGCATAGTTGCTCTTCGGCGCCTGCGGCTTCTCTTCGATGCTGATGGCTCGGTGTTGGGAATCGAACTCGACAACGCCGTATCGTTCTGGGTCGTGCACGTGGTAGGCAAAAACCGTCGCGCCATTCGCACGGCTATCGGCACTTTGTAACTGCTTGGCCAGGTCGTGGCCGTAGAAGATGTTGTCACCTAGTACCAAGGCACTGGGGTCATTGCCAACGAAGTTTCGCCCAATGACGAAAGCTTGAGCCAGGCCGTCCGGGCTGGGCTGCACGGCGTACTGGATATTCATGCCCCAACGCGCACCGTCACCCAACAACTCGGCGAAGCGCGGGGTGTCTTGCTGGGTGCTGATCAGCAGCACATCGCGCATGCCACTCAACATCAGTGTGCTGAGCGGGTAATAGACCATCGGTTTGTCATACACTGGCATGAGCTGCTTGCTCACCTCCTGGGTCACGGGGTGAAGCCGGGTGCCGGAGCCCCCGGCCAGGATGATGCCTTTACGAGTCATGAGTTTGTTTCCTGATATTGCTTGGCCACCCATTCTCGGTATGCGCCACTCTGCACGTTGGCAACCCACTCCGGGTTGTCCAGATACCACTGGACGGTCTTGCGGATACCGGTCTCAAACGTCTCGGCGGGCTTCCAGCCCAGTTCACGCTCGATCTTGCGCGCATCAATCGCATAGCGCCGGTCGTGGCCAGGGCGGTCTTGCACATGCGTGATCTGCGTGGCGTAGCTGCTACCGTCGGCCTTGGGACACAACTCGTCCAGCAAAGCGCAGACGGTGTGCACGATCTCGATGTTGGGCTTCTCGTTCCAGCCGCCCACGTTGTAGGTTTCACCCAGCGTTCCCGATTCGAGCACGCGGCGAATGGCGCTGCAATGGTCTTTCACGTACAGCCAGTCGCGCACCTGCATCCCGTCGCCATAAACCGGCAGGTTTTTACCGGCCAGAGCATTGACGATCATGAGCGGGATCAGCTTTTCAGGGAAGTGGTAGGGCCCATAGTTGTTGGAGCAGTTGGTGGTCAACACCGGCAGACCGTAAGTGTGGTGCCAGGCGCGCACCAGGTGGTCGCCGGCGGCCTTGCTGGCGCTGTAGGGGCTGTTGGGCTCGTAGGGGTTGGTTTCAGCAAACGGTGGATCGTCCTTGGCCAGAGTGCCGTACACCTCGTCGGTGCTCACGTGCAATAAACGAAAAGCGTTTTTTTCTGCTTCTGGCAAGCCGCTCCAATAGGCGTGCACCGCTTCCAGGAGGCGGAAGGTACCCACGATGTTGGTCTGGATGAAGTCTTCGGGGCTGAGGATGGATCGGTCCACATGGCTTTCGGCTGCAAAGTGCAACACAGAGCGGGGACGGTGCTGCGCCAGCAGAGCGTCCACCAGGGCTCGGTCGCCTAGGTCGCCTTGAATGAAGATATGACGCGCATCGCCCTTCAGGCTGGAGAGGTTTTCTAGGTTGCCGGCATAGGTAAGTTTGTCGAGGTTTACGACGGGCTCATCCGATTGGGTCAACCAATCGAGTACGAAGTTGCTGCCTATGAAACCTGCACCTCCGGTCACGAGTAGCGTCATTTTTATGAATCCCTCGAGCCGCAAACATCACGTATCCATTGGCGCATCGTATATTTTTGCCTTACTTCTTCAGGTACTGCTTGGTAGGGGGTTTGCAGAAAATCCTGGTCCAAGCGAGGTTCTAGACGATCAACTATTTGGATGTTCAGGGGGTTATAGAAATCGTAATCGCGCAACGACTTGTTGGTCGTCACCAGCTTGCGCTTGCTACCAAGGGCCTCCATAGTCCGCATGGTCGCACCACGCTGATTCACATGTTCAATATCGAGCACGGCTCTCGAACTGAAAAAGGTGGCCTGAACAACATCTTTGCTCAATGGTACGAAGCGGAAGTCGTCACGTTTCGCTCCATCAACTGTCTCGGTGAAGAAACGACGGAGGTCGTACATCCAAGGAGCTTGTAGGTAGAGGTATATAAAAGTCCGTGCGTCTGTTGGCAATTGTTCAAGGACTGCACGCACAATCTTGAACCGATCAGAATGCACTGTCCCAATGAAGGACAGGTCATAGGCGTAGGTCGTATCGATGGGCCGATCGAAACCGTCCGAAAAAAACAAAGGCCGAAAGTTCAAGCCGTACTTCTTTGCATCAACCGGGTCAAATGTAGAACAATAGTCATACAAAGATAGATTTCGCTTAGAGAATGGCTTATTCTCAATCGAATCCCATGTGTAAAAAACCATTTTCGCCTGCGGGTATGCATTTCGAAATGCCTTTAGGGTGCTGGCTGTAACACCCTCACCCTGAATTACGAGGATAGTCGAATAGTTATTTCGCCGAAGCTCCTCCAAACGCTGCGCGAAAAATTGATCGCATGCGCGATGCCCCCCCAATTCAGGCCGAAAACGCATAACTGCTTTCATGAACGGATTATTAAACGGTCGGTCTGGCAACATATCGACATCATGGCCAGAACTCTTCAGCGCTGATGCTATCTCTTGTTCGTAGCCAAAAAATCGAGGTGCAATCAGCAACACACGAGGCGACGAAGGTAAAGTGCTCATTCCTCCAACTCCGTGCAAGCGCCATCTCGGCGCTCACTTTTTGGCAGCAGGGTTTTTGCAGGTATGCCGATAGCTACGTGACCTGGAGGAACATTCTTGAGTACCACAGCGTTAGCCCCAACCACGCAGTTGTTTCCTAACGTCAGACCGCCGAGCACCTTCGCCCCAACCCCAATGACCACACCATCACCAACAATGGGACGTAATGCCGGCGTGTATGAAAAATCCATGGCTACAGCACCTAGCGTAACTTGATGATAAATGGTTACATTTCGCCCAATCGAGGCAGCACCGAGAACCGTTCCCTGCGTGTGCATCAACACAAGTCCGGGAGCGATGGGAATGCGAGGCGGCACCTCAATGCCAAAAAGAACGAAGTTAACCAAAGCAGGCAGCTTAGCTAAACGTAACCAGCCTGCCGCATACAAGCATTGTGCTGCTCGGATTAGGACGACCGGTGCAAATCGGGGCGAAAGAGCATGCCGGAAGCCTCGGGGTCGTAGTGTCATGTTGGAGAGGGCAGCTAGCTGGGCCCAATCAGCGTCAAGCAATTCAGATAGTTGGCCCATCAGTTGGTAAGCCCTCTTTTCTTCAATTCGGTCTCGGCTTTAGCGGATAGATCTTCATGGACAGGCTGTGTAACTGCCCAGGCACAAAAACCTTTAAGGCCATCCTCAAGTGATACATTTGGGCTGAAGCCTAAGTGTTTGGACACCTGAGTTAAGTCTGCGAAACAATGCCGAATGTCACCGAGGCGATATTGGCCCGTTACTACAACGGGTACATCGAATCCAGATACATTCAACAACGTTTGCGCGAGATGGGAAACGCTGGTCGGTATACCCGAACCGACGTTCATGATTATGCCGTTGGGCAGTCTGGCTTCTATGGATGCGGTTAGAGCGGCAACTACATCAGTAATGTGCACGAAGTCCCGCGATTCAAGCCCATCCTCATACACCGGAATGCGCAGCCCTTGACGAGCACGATTGAAAAAGATTGAGATGATTCCCGTGTACGGGTTACGCAGGGATTGTCCTTCGCCGTATACATTCTGGAAACGAAAAATTGTCGCTCTCATTCCCAGAGCAATACTGGAAGAAATTAAAAGCAGCTCTTGTGCAGCTTTTGTGGCCGCGTAGATCGATCCAGGGGCAAAAGGGAAGCTTTCTGGAGTAGGGACAGGGGTTAATGACCGACCGGTTTCGTCTAGAGGTTCCCAACGACCATTGTCCAGGGCCTCACGAGTGCGGACAACCGCGGTCACAATTGGGCCGGGACTTTCAGAAGGCGTGTATGCACCTTCTCCGTAAACACTGCGACTAGAACCTAGGATGATCTGTTTTGGCCGCTTCGTGCACTTAGCGATGGCCTCCAATAGTGCAGTAGTGCCTTCACAATTGACGCGCGTATAGTGTGACATCTGATACATTGATTGTGCCGTACCTGTTTCAGCGGCCAGATGGAAAATAACATCGACACCTTCGAGGAGCTCATAACGATCAGCAATGTGACAAACATCCATTCTCACAATTGTTGCACCCTCAGGTGCGTGTACTGCAGGCAACTCACCATGGATCTGCGGGGACAGCGAATCAATCAGCAGTACGTCGTGGCCTATGGCTAATAGTTGGCGGCACAGATGCTGGCCAATGAATCCGAGGCCTCCTGTAATTGCAATTTTCATATTTACATACTCCAAGTGGATTGATATTCAAGAATGGATCAGACGTTGCTGAGCCTTCGCCTTAGGGCGGTGATGATTACGCGACGCACAAATTTAATCAGCGAGTATGAGACTGCAATTGCAAGAATTCCAAAACTACAATCTCCTCGACTGAATGTACGAAAGATGTTTCGCAACTCTCCCTTTTCCATCGCGATCAGGTTAGCGCTGAGACCACTGGCTCCAAAGCCCTGTTTACCGCCTCCATAGTCAACAAGTAACTCAGGTAACAAGATTGACTTGTAGCGGGCTGCTATCCGATTAAAAAAATCGCCTTCTTCCGCATGCCGCTGATCGCTAGGAAAGGGACCTACAGACTGCACTACATGCCGCCGCACAATCACCGTAGAGGTCTGAAAATAATTTTTGAAGAGTTGCTGACGAAGACTGATGATCCTGAAATCAGTACCTTTGACGTAGCGAAACACGCCTGTTTTACCCATCGTGGTGAGGCAGCCAACCATGCCAACTGAGGTATCAGCAAAAAACGATAGCTGCCGTTCGAGCTTGTTACTCAGCCAAGTATCGTCCGAATCCAAGAAAGCATAAAGGTCGCAACTGCAATTTTGCATACCATGGTTTCGCGCATTAGCGGCGCCGCCATTTGGCGTGCTGAGAATGCGAACTGGAATGCTCAAATCTTGGCATGTCCTGCGAAGAAAATCGGCACTATCGTCGACAGATCCATCGTCAACAACAACGATCTCATGAACCGAGACATTAGTCTGTGCTACTACAGACCTTATAGCATTGATTGCCTCGCGGCCAGAATTATAAACAGGAATGATGACACCCAAAGTAAGTGCCTCGGATGAAAAAATCTCTCCCACTTTTACACCACCAAATTTTGAGAATACTAGTAAATCAATTTATCGGCTTTCTTATAACGCCAAGTTTTTGATAAGAAATCTCAGGCGTTAAGCCGACATGCTCGCAAAACTCTCGATATGCTTGTCCAGCGCCGTCATAAATAGGATGCAAAGGATCGCAATCATCAACAATTATTATTCCACCCGGAATCAAATTATCATAAAGAATCGGTAAAACTTCCTTTGTAGGAAGGTACAAATCAACGTCAAACAAGCAAAATGCAATTGGACCGATATTATGATAATTTACATTTTTGCAGTCAGATTCGATAACAACTGCATCATTTATGCCGTGCGCCACGAGCGTCTTTTTAAACCACTCTTTAGAATTTGATTTATAGAATTGATAATTGCTATTTTTCCCTCTAACGTTATTCTCATATAAAATATCTTCATTTGTAAATCCACTGAATGTATCAATTGCTATGTACTTTCGCTTGGGATCTGTGTATTTTATTGCATGGTTTATCATTACTGATGTTGCCCCACCACCCACTCCGATTTCAAGGACCACCCCATCACCACTTACTCCTCGCATGCTCTCAATAATTAGATTTAACTGACCCACGGTCATATCGAATTTCATAACCGGAAGAAAGTGCTTGTATAAAGGCGTATTAAAGAATAAGGATTTGGCAATTCTTATTGCGATAGTTCTGATATTCATTATTGAGTTCCTTGAGTAGAGTTGTGAAAAGAAGTGACTTGCGCGAAATTAACCAATGCCATTAAAAATAGCAGGCGGCTTATGCATTTTGGTCGACCACAGGAAGGCAAGCAAATATTGTATTTCGCTTGTACCATTTGCAATTAAAATTACAAAATTAACAGTAGTCGCCATGATTAATGAAGGCTTGACTGACAGCCTTCATGAATATCGAACGCACCGTTTCAGGATGAAATTGAAGACTCGATTTTTTTGAGTTTCGCCCCAATTTTAATCGCAGAGTCTGATTTGTTGCCAGTTGACGCAAAGCCTCAACATAACTTTCAATATCTCCCTCTTTCACTAATCGCCCCGATATCCCATCATCAACTATATCACGCGGACCGCTTGGGCAATCAAAACTTATACACGGAATGCCAAATGCCATTGCCTCTGCAAGGACCAAACCAAAACCCTCAGCTCTAGACGTAAGCAAAAAAATTGATGATTTAATATATTCCTCTTGAATTCTTGAGGTGGGCCCGGCAATAACAACACTTTCATTCAAACCCAACGCATCTATTTTCATCCGCAAATCAGACTCGCATTCGCCTTTGCCAATGATTTTAAGTTTCCAACCGTGACGATGAATATCAGACAAGTTCCAAATATCAAGCAGCAGGTCATGGCGCTTATCAGCAGTAAGTCGGCCCACGCACAACACCCTCTTTCCCGATAAATCTGCTGATTCGTTTGGATAAAATGAGAGGGGGTTAGGGACGTAAGTATTACGGATACCGCGCATGGAGTAGCCCTCGCTATCCATTTTAGTTGGTACCGTCAACAGACCGACGCGTGGGTAAAACTTGGAAATAATTTTTTTGTAGATCGAGTTATATGCCGAAAACGATGAATGTTCTGTTACAAGTATTCGACGCCCGTTCATTCCAGCCAGCAGCACCTCCAATAGATTGAGAGGTGATGCAACATAAACAACGTCAGGATCAAGCTTTTTGAATTGACGCCGCAGTGCTAATATTGTCCAAAATAGGGAAGTCAAAATCCTGGCGATGCGACGCCATCGGGACTTCATATCCATCGTAAAATCAACATCGAGAGACCCTCTTCCAACTGCTTTCGGCAGTGGAAAAAACGATGCTTTCGAGTCCTTTGTTACCAACGTCACATGACAAGTCTCATTCATAAATGTGATGTGACTAGCGATCACCCTCTCAATTCCGCCGGCTGCCGACATGGAATTGAAGTAAACCATTACTTTCATGATGATGGCCGATTATGAGAAAATAAAGTTATATTCATAATAAGGGTTGCTCGCATATCCAAGGAGTTTATAGAAGCTTGCGGCGGAAACAAACATCGCAATGGCGATCCTAGTTGATAAACTTCGAGAATTAATTACTGCCAATCCTATCAAAAGCGTATCGAGTATCGTAAAATATGAGCTCATACGAACCCCGATATCTGCTGATAACGTATAAAATAACAAATAAATTATAAGTCCAAAAATATACAGATTTAATGTGTATTTAAAATACGAATTCTCTTTGAGATCCCTCCAAGCCATCCAAACAATACCTAAGACAACTAGACGCCTGAGGCTCCCGACAAAATAATTAGAAAGCAAGTCATCTGATACCTCAATTCCATCTAAATAATACATAGCATTTTTCAGAGTGTTCTCAGTAATAAACTGCGCGATCGACTCCAATGACTTAAAAAAAGCCATCATCCCTAAAAGACCCCATATTAAAATGGGCCATTTCGGTCGGCCTCTGGGGATGAAATAGGCTATAAAAAACACCACCGCCGACAAGTGAAAAGATGCTGCTAAAGCAACTAAAGAGAAGAATGGCATAGGTTTCTGATTTATTGCATATCTCAATGAAAAACAAGTTACTGAAATAGCAATGGCCTGCCGCATACCACTAAGGTTTAGATATAGAAAAAGATCGGAATAAAACACCAACACAGCGGCTGCGCTCAAGGCACTCGCGTGTTTGAAAAAAGATGAAATTAGTACAATGCTTATTGAAGTTAATGCAAGGAGAAATAAGTTGTAATGCAGGCCAAGGTGACTAAATAAATTATTAAAATACGAATAGCCGATCTCGATCCGGCTTGATTCTTCCGTATTTTGATAAAAACTTAAATACGCATCCCAGTCTGTTCCTACGCCATTTCTAACCGAAGCCAAACCAATCATTAGTAGAAGGGCCAGATAGCACCCCTCTCGCGAAAGTAACCTGAATTGCTTATCGGTCTCTAATAGAGTAAGGATGATAAGAAGGCTCCCAATTGCGATGTAAATCATCTTTATTGACTACCCGTTCTAAAGGGCAGCGTGTGAAGCTTAATGGATACAGTCTTCAAATAATTTGTTAGAGCATCTGTTGCTGCAACAATATCGGGAAGGTTGCGAATTTCCTCTAACCGCTTAATACGAAGGATGATCAGAATCCGGCTTAATGCACGCCTTCGTATGAAGCGCTCAATCGGACCAGTTACGAATGCACAGGCCAGTTTCAGGATATTTGTGATAGTTGCTGCGTGACGAGACTTCATATGAGTAAGGCAAACATTGATCGATTCGCGGTTGGCATTGATAATGTTTGCGTACATTCGATACTGGCTAAACTTACTAAGTAAATCCAGACGATTCATGTCTCGAAGTGCATGCAATGCTGAGTCAGTCCAAAGCGCCTCAACACAGTAGATAGGTGGGACTTCTTCGCTCCAGACATATCCCGGGTTGCTCCTGAAGTGAGGGGCATCTTCCAATCGTCGAGAGTGATTTTTTATTTGTCCTTCGACGACAGAACTGCTTTGTGGGCATACACCAGGAATGGTTAAGGGATAGTCAATTATTACGAGTTTTCGGATAACGCATGCAAGCGCCACCGAAAGATAGATATCAGTGCTTAGGCCCCTGATATACGCACCGTTGCGACTTAAAAGTTCATTCAGTCTATCTCTCTTAACGACCCCATGATAAAGCTTAGGCAGGGAATATTCTAGATAATAAGTATACCCAGCTCTTCCAAAACGTTTCAAAGACTCTTCTAAGTCGACATGATTCACGTGACCAGTGAAATGTGTCAAAACTAAAGTACTGTCCGTCATCTTGGTGAAGAGAGTATCAGGCGCCCCGGTCCCAGCCCAGCGATAATTTGCAGTGAGACTACCAACTATTGCATCGATATCATTCACACGAGCCCATTCTGTTGCTGCAACAATATCAGGATTAATACCGTCATCGTCACCGATCATGCATACATATTCTCCAGTCGATAATTCGATAGCTTTATTGAAGTTGCCAACAATGGACAGAGGTGGCGGCGTGTATTGATACTTTAATCTGGAATCACCCAAGTGAACTTCAAGTGCGGTGACTAATGACCCTTCGTCGCTATTGTCCTGGATTATTAATTCCAGCCTTGGATCTGGTATTCTAAGAATGCTTGCTACGGCTGATTCAGCATATTTTTGTCTATTTTTTGTTGCAATAATTATGCTTAATAAAGGACGTTGCTCCACATCCTCGGAATTTAATTTTTGATTCATGGAAGAGGTCCCAATTTATTTGAGCGTTGACTAACTTCACTGCATTTTTTTCGCTGTATTGCCTTCATATACAGCACATAGTGATCTGGACATTGCCTCGCTGTTTAATATAAGTGCTCAGTCGAATTCTCAATGTCGCATTGCGCAAGTTTTGGACTGGCATGGGAACTTTTTAGCAGGATGTCCTGATCCAGCTTTGAGTACACTGCGTAACGTTATCGCTCATGGTTAGCCTAGCTTTTCACGAACATAGGACAAGGTCATTAGCAAATTCTTGACCTGTTCAACATTCAGGCGATCGGTATTATGCGATGTGTAGTCATCCACATCATTAGCTTCTGGAGCTCCTTCCAGAATGTATTTGTCATAGTTAAGATCCCGGTTATCTGCAGGTACACGGTAATAACGACCTCGATCTTCGGCCTTAGCCATCTCTTCACGCGAGACTAAGCTTTCATAAAGCTTCTCGCCGTGCCGGGTTCCGATAATTTTGATGTCGCCAGTGCCGCCAAACATCTCAGTAAGTGCAGTAGCCAAATCTGCAACCGTACATGCGGGTGCCTTCTGCACAAATATATCGCCCTGTTGACCATGCTCGAATGCATGGAGCACGAGATCGACAGAGTCCTCCAGCGACATCAGGAATCGGGTCATGTTGGGATCAGTGATTGTTAACGGTTGTCCGGCTTTAATCTTATCGATAAACAGGGGGATAACCGAGCCACGGGATGCCATGACGTTACCATATCGAGTGGCGCACAGAACAGGACCACCATCGGGTACGTTGCGCGACTTGGCGACCAAGACCTTCTCCGCCATAGCCTTGGTTATTCCCATTGCATTAATCGGATAGACCGCTTTATCAGTGCTCAGTAAAACCACGCGCTTTACGTTATTTGCGATGGCTGCGTTCAGCACATTTTCTGTGCCGATTACATTGGTTAGAACAGCCTCCATGGGATAAAACTCGCATGACGGGACTTGCTTTAGTGCCGCTGCGTGAAAGACAAAATCAACGCCATGCATTGCTTGCCTTACCGATTCGTAATTTCGAGCATCTCCAATTACAAAGCGGATCTTTGGGTTTCGCAACTCGATCCGCATATCCTCTTGCTTTTTTTCATCTCGGCTGAAGATAACGATTTGTCTGATGTCGGTGTCTAGAAATCGATTTAGAACAGTGTTACCAAAGGAGCCAGTACCTCCAGTAATCATGAGAACTTTGTCTTTAAGCACTTTTAGATCCTTTTCTTGAAAGCAATTAGTGTAAATTTGATGCTACGAATGAGATAATTACTGTGGTGCCAGCACAGGCTGTAATCAGAGCAATCGCAAAATGCGCAGAACGGGTAACGTAGTTGTCCGAGGTTGTAGCTACTAAATAGGATGCGCGCCACCAAGTAATAACGGCTGAGAGAGTGTGGTAGCTCGCATAGATCCAACACACAGCTAATATGCTGCCAAATGCGGCTGCCAATGCGGTGGCCGCGAGTGTGATGACGGTCATGCCTGCAGACAAAAGCGAGTGTGCACGATAATCTTCATGCGCAACAAGAATGTTATATGGCACATAGCCAAGCGCACCTAATGCAATGCCTGGCAACAGAATTTCCACGTATCGCACCACTTCGAAAGAAATGGGTTGCTGATGAAGCCAAATATTGATAATCGATTCTCGCCAAAGCCATAAGACCGCAGACGGAATAGCTACAACCACGCAGATGACAATGATTAATATCTGCAGGCGTTTGAGCGTCTGTTTAGCGTCCTGATTGTTGATGCTTTCGATAATTCCTGGAAAAAAATACTGATTGACCGGGCCTGCGAGCACGCTTATTGGGGTAAGACATAGTGCACTCGCCAAGAAGTAAGGCGCCAGAGCTGCGGGGGAAACGAATATTGGTATGATGACTTTATCTAGCTGCAGGACTGCTGCCCCTGAAAGTCCAAAGAGTACAAGTGGGGTGCCACGCCTGCCGAGTTCCCCGATGCGTGTTCTAAGCACTCTGATATCTAGTGGCAAATTTTCCGGATCTAGTGCTTGTCTACAGAACCAAGATGTAACCATCATCTGGACGACAGAAGTAAGGGCTTGAGTGAACAGAAATGTTTCGAGCTCAGCGCTGACATAAGTAAGCGCAGTAAGTGTTATCGCGGCCCTGCCCAAAACCCCAACAACCTGAACACTTCCTGAGACTGCGAACTGTCGTTTGGCTAGCAAAGCCGATTGCCCAACATTTTGAACAGTGAGAGACCAGAATAAGACCAAGCATAGAACCACTTGCAGAGGCGCCACTGGAGTGCCGAAGAATAAGTTTACGAAAATAGCGACAATTAGAAATCCAGCATAGACAACATGCAGAAGCGACACGGCTGCACGCCAAGTTATCAAATGCCCTCGAGAATTCTTAGAAGCGGCAACGTCTCTTCCGACCAGTGTGGATGTGCCCAGGTCAAGCATGAGCAAGAACGCCTGGAGCGAGAGGATCAGGGCCACTACGCCAAATGCATCCGGCCCTAGCAGCCGTTGGTACCAAGGAAGTACGAGCACGCCAACGATGACTCCACCGGATTTGCTAGCGTAGAGGAGACCTAAGTCAACCAGTCGCTTCCAATTGCGTAAGCGAGCCGAGTCATCTTTCTTTAACGGACTATTTTCAGGTTCATCCGACACCACTTTAGAGTTCACTTTGCGCTGAACTTGTAGAGCACGTTAATCATATTTTCAACTTGTGTTTCGGTTAGCCACCAACCGCATGGGAGTGCAAGTGCTTGACCCATAATCTCTGTAGTGCCAGGTAAATCAACGCGTTGCGTACCAAAACCCGTATAACAGTCGTTCCGTTGGTGAAAGATGGATGATTTGATGCCATTACCCCTAAGATGTTCGAGCAAAGCATCACGATGCTCGGTCAACACTAGAAATCCCCAAAATGCAGGTATGGCACTTGGCACTGGCTTAACAATACGCAGACCATGCACGCCATCTAGCGCACTCGTTAGGCGTGAAGCGATCGCACGCGTGCGCGCTGTCCTGCTTGACAAAGTGGCGAACTGAGCCAGTGCAACTGCAGCATTGAGATTGTTAAGCGCGGCTGACCAACCAATCTCTGGAACATTTGATTCTGGATTGATCTCTCCCCTAGCATCCCTAAAGGTTTTTGCATCAATACCGAAGCGGCGCAGACGAATAGCACGTGCTGCAGTTAATGCATCTGGAGTTGCGAGAACCCCGCCGTCGATCCCATTAATTTGTCGATTTGGATAGAAAGAGTAAACGGCATACTCGCCATGAATCCCGATGGGTTGATTATCAAGAGTGGCACCGATCGCATTATTGCAATCCTCAATGAGAGGAATTCCAAGATCTCGACACAAGGCAGAAATGCTTATCGAATCCGCTGGGTAGCCAGCAACGTGATAAACCATTACAGCTTTAACTGTTGGTTTCAGCTTTGCAGCAAGATCTTTCACAGACATTGACATAGTCGTTGGATCAATATCGATCCAAACAGGGCGTGCTCCTAGACGGGCGATGGGTGAATTTGACTGCAGGCAGGAAAACGCAATGGTCGCTACCTCGTCGCCAGCTCGCACTCCTGCTAAATGCAACGCTAATGTCACCGCGCTGGTGAGGTCGTTTGTGGAGACAATGTGTTTTCGCCCCGAGACAGAAGCGAAAGCCTGTTCCAATTCAAACACTTTTGGGCCACTTGCAATTTGCCCAGATCGCAGCACCTCAAGGGCTGCAGCTTCCATTTCTGGCAGCTGGACAGGGTGAAATAAATCGATTGTCGTTGAGTTCACAGAGTCAACCTTTGCGCAATGCATCAACGATGCGTTCACGATCTTCATCCGTAACCCACCACCCACAGGGAATATGAGTTAACCGACGATAGTATGTATCCAGCCCCGGCATTGGACGGCGCATTGGTTTAAAAACTGAATGGTAATGATTCGGGCGGTGCAGCTTAGAAGCCGAAACACCGATTCCAGCCAAACAGCGCTCAACTGCGTCCGAATCCTCGCTCAACAACGTGTATAGCCAGTAGGAAGGTTGGCATTCAGGATCAATGCGAGTGACAGCCAAACCAGGAATGGCGCTGACTGCTCTGTCAAAGAATCGTCCGTTGTCTATGTGTCTATTAATGCGGGATTGAATTGCTTTCAACTGCGCAAGACCAATTACGGCAGAAACGTTGCTCATGTTGTATTTGAACCCAATCCGCTGGATGTCGACTTCGGTACGAGGGACACCCTTAGCCATACCGAACCAACGCAACTTGCGTGCTTGTGCTGACTGATCCAGGTCGCGCATCGTTAATATGCCACCATCAACGGTTGTCATGTGCTTGATAGCTTGCAAAGAGAAAATCGCGTAGTCACCAACCGTACCAATGCCTTGTCCGGCGTATTTCGCACCTAGGCTGTGTGCAGCATCCTCGATGAGTGCGATTCCATGTTGGTCAGCAATACGGCGAAGTGCCGTCAAATTCGCTGGAAAGCCTGCGTAATGAACCACGACAATCGCTCGCGTGCGTGGCGAGATAAGGGACTCAACGGAAATTGGGTCTAGGTTTCCAGTCTCTCGATCAACGTCGGCAAACACGGGTGTTGCACCGCATTGCATAATTACAGTGTTGGTAGGTTCGGCTGTCATTGAGGTCGAGACGACCTCATCTCCGGGGTTGACGCCAGCAAGGAGCAGTGCAATATGAAGCGCCCCCGTTCCGCTACTGGTGCCTAAAGCCACCGGCAAGTGGAAAATTTCAGCAAATTCGGATTCAAACCGATAGACGTGCTCGCCTTCCGCAATCATTCCGCTGTACAAGACTTCTTCCAAAGCTGGGATTAGAAGTTCCCGGGGAGGCATTGCGACTTTAACAAGTGGAATCATATTTATTTTGGATTAGATGCGGTCAAGGATTGAAATATATGGGATGCATACAGGCGAACTCAGATGTAGAACCATGCGCTTGGCACACGGCAAGGGCGCATAAAAATATCCGCGTCTGTTTATCTCGTCAAAGATCGGGGCGTCCGCAGGAGCGTTCAGGTTCCATGTTGATGGGAATGCTGTTTCGATCAAATCAAGTACCGCAGGGGGAGAACCAGTCCACTCTGCAAGAGCCATACCCTCTGCAGTTTCCACTCCAATAAGTTCTGCAGCGTCGCTTTCGAAGCGAATCAGCTGCTTTCCAAAAGGCGGCAACCCACGAGAGGTTCCGGGATAATTTCTGGAAAATTTCACTTGTGCGCGAGGGCGCAAGGAATTGACTGTAACTTGACCGAAAGTGTCACAAGTTTCAGTATTTGATGTAAACCCATGCTTGCTGTACACGCCAGGTTGTGTAGTCCACAACAGTAAGGAGTTAATTTGCTGCTCGGCAGCAAAAGCAAGTGCATTAGAAAGTAGCCGTGTGCTTAGCCCCCGGCCGCGCCAGGCTTGGTTTACGCATACCATGCCAATCATGGCACAGCGACTTTCAGAGGGCAGATCGAGTTCGCGCAACACAAGCGTGGCTACTACAGGCCCATCGTTTGTTTCGGACAACGTTAAGCAAGATGTGCCTATGGTCTGCTCAATCCATGGGAAATGAGTTGGGAGATCAATGCCGCGCTGGCGCGATGCAAAAAACACATCCCAGATCAACGCTCTTGCTGCACTGGGCACACTAGGGAACATTGAAGAGATCATTTTCTTGGAATACGCAATACTGTTATTCATTGCACGTACAGCCAAAGATGTTTGCTAAAAGCATTGGCCTGAATGCATAACCATAATGAATTGCAGAGTGCCTGCATTGAGAATCCGCTTCGCTTTTCGGCCGTTGCTGAGCATCCAAAGCACAGGAAAGAACGACAGAAGTGGCGCAGATCAAGCTTTTTGCACTTTCTGGCTCGACTTGCCGTCATCCAATTCGGACTTAAGCGCCTCAATCTCCACCTTCAACGCGTCGTACTCTTCCATCTTGCGTTTCAAGAACCGGCTGGTCAGTGCCACCTTTTCGGCAATACCCTGGGGCGTGAGCAGGTAGACATACTTGAACTTGTTTTTGCTCTTCTGGAAGTTGCCCATCTTCACAAAGCCCTTGTCGATGAGGGCGTTGAGGCAGTAGTTCAGCCCACCCACGCTCATGCCGAGCATCTCGGCCAACTCGCGCTGGGTCAGGTCCGGGTTATCTTGCAAGATGCGCATGATCCGGAAATGGGTGTCTTCTTGGATCTTGGCTTGTCGGCTGGTCATAACTGTGCGGTTTTTTGGCTTGTCGTAAGGTCTGTAAACGCTTTGGGCACGCTACCGCCATGCCGTGTCACGATCGGCTGGCGCGGTCTAGGGGTGTAACGGGAGTAAAAAAGGCGTAGCTCACTTCCGTAAGAAGTCGAACAAGTCTACCGCATAACCGCCTTCCGTTCGAGGCCTGAACGGAATTAATTTTCGAATCAAGAACAGATCTGGGGCTGCTTGGGGGTGGCACCCCGTGTCAGAGCCCGGTGGTGGCCTCCTCCAGTGCTGCTTCGGCGGTCTCGGCCTGCTGCTGTTGGACGGCTTCCTCCATGCTGACGGTGTTCACCACCAGTTCCAGGTGGGTCAGGATTTCGGGCTCGTGGCGGCCGATGTAGCTCTTGACGGCCTCGTTGGCCAGCAGCTTGGTGAGGTAGCCCTTGGCCACCACGAGGTTGAGCAGGTCGGATCCGTAGTTCTCTTCTGCCTGGGTGTAGGACTCTTGGACTTGATCCATCTCTTTTTGGAGCTTTTCGATCTGCTCGATGGGTGCGGTCTTCTTCTCCCGCTCGGCCGGTTTGACGTCGGTGCGCTGCTCGGGCGGCGTGGCCTTGAGCAGGGCCTCGGCATGCGCCACGGTGATGGTGTTGCTGGCAATCATCAGCTCCACCGCCTCCACCTGGCGAGCGGCCTTCATGTTGCGCAGGATGCGTGTTACGTCTGGCGTGAACTGCTTGTCTTGCAGCAAGGTGATAGCCTCGGGGCAGATGCCTTCAAGCAGGTTGATGCGCCGGTTGATGGAGCTCAGGTTGACGTTGAAGGCCCGGGCCAGCCGCTCCTTGCTCACGCCCCGGTCGATGGCGCGGCGGATTGTGTTTGTTCCCGGTCTGCGTCCATTTAGGCCGTCCGTTCCTCGATCCAGTGCGAGCCAGGGCCGTAGGCCTCGTTGAAGGCCGCGACTTGATGGTCGTAAAGATCGCGTTGGGATTTGTCCCCTGGGTTGGGGGAGCCCTTGCTGAGGTTGTCGGTCACCTGAACAATGATTTGGCTCGGCGTCAGGAATTCTGGATGGTGCAGGTGTCCGAGGCAATCAGTACATTGCAAAAAAGATCTGGGCTCACCGTGGAAGAGTTGATGAAAAACGAAGCCTTTACATCTTTTTTGCTCCAGGCAACTCCAATTGCCCTGCGCAGTCATCAGAAGGCAAAAATCTCAACATTGAGGAATGCCCTGGCCTCAGTGGGTGGCTCTGAATTCACGATGAAGACTTGGCGTTCCAGTTCCTGCGGTACATCGATGAGTTGACGGTTTCGCACGTCAACATCTTGCGCGTCATCTCGAACAAGGCAGATGCGTTCAAAGAGGTGAAATCCATGCAGCAGGTTTTGAGTATTTTAGGCAGGAGGAGTCTGCAGACATTTCTCCATTAATTGCCCGCACGTACCTCCGCGATCTGGATGCCAGGGGCTTGGTAAATGCTATTGATCTGGAGGACCTGCCAGATTTCGAGTCCAGAGCTGTTTACATTGCAGCAGAACAAAGCGATCGGCATCCGTTGCAGTTGACAGAGCTTGGCCAGAGGTTTTTGGCGTTTGTTTCAAGCCAAACGGTGGAGTGATTTTGGCGTGATCCCATGCCTGGCTACAGACCTTTTCTGGCATGCCCCAGACTGCGAATTGATCCGAGTAGATGATGGGAACGACAGTACCGACCGCCGACTGTGGTCGGGGGTTCAATGTCCCAGCCCGGATTTGAAGTTGAGTCCCTTGTAGGCGTCGATGTAAGATTTGCCTATCGGTTGGGGCCAAATCTCTACCTCTCACTCACGCTCTAGTACCCGCTAGCATGATTGAGTGCGAATAGAAAGTTCCTGATTGGTGAACCACCCACCACCACACACGGGGGACAGATTTTCTCTGTCCCCCTTTTTCTTTCCCGGAAGGCCCTGTTTCTGCGGGCTTTCGCGTTTTGCCTTGTGGACGCGACGGGTCAGATTTCCCTGGTTTTTGTCCT
>JACCDH010465986.1_pt1 | contig 18649 bp, 11 predicted proteins | sample 7442481 | NCBI WGS metagenome assembly JACCDH01 (sample SAMN15323433, study PRJNA562643) | freshwater metagenome | isolation source: river surface water | place: USA:Blue River Watershed | collected 2017-08-15 | reverse complement strand
GTTTAATTGGCACTATCAATGCGCAAGGGATACCAAATTTAGGTATGTTTAGTAGTATGGTTCATATTGGGTCTGATCCTGCATTGATTGGTTATATCAATCGTCCGATTGCCGCCGCACCGCATACTTTAGCGAATATCAAAGCAAATGGGTTGTATACGATCAATCATATTCATGCTTCATTTGTAGATAAGGCACATCAAACAAGTGCTAAATACCCAGACGAGGTCAACGAATTTACAGAAGTTGGATTGACCGAAGAATACTTGGAGGGTATAAGAGTACCCTTTGTAAAAGAGAGTCCAATCAAGTACTTACTTTCTCTTAAAGAGATTATTCCTATTGCATTGAACGCCACTTTTTTAGTGATTGGTCAGTTAGAGCAAGTATTGATTGACCCATCCCTTCAACCTACTGCAGATGGCTTCTTAGAACTTGACCAAATAGGCTCCATTTGTAGCAATGGTTTAGATGCCTATTATACTACTGAATTATTAGATCGCTATGTTTATGCAAGGCCAGGTGTAGCGGTGCAAAAAATTGCTATAAAAAATAGTTAATCCATTTTAGTGACATTTGATTATTAGTTTCATTTAGTTGATTTGGCTATTTTTTTTAATCATAAAATCATATATTTATCATACTAAATTATTATTCTATATCAGCAATATGTGTTGAATGAAAAAATTATTAATACTTATTATTTTTCTTTTTCCATTACTATCCTATGCACAAGATGGATTTACTGTTACAATGCGTATTAAAGGGCTTGGAGAACATCAAATTAAAGCTAGTATTCAGAGAAATGGAAAGTATGTAATTGATACTCTTACTAAAATAGATACCGACTTAGTGGTATGGAAGGGAAAGACGGTAGATCCGCAATTAGTTAGGGTAGAAGTCATAGATACAAGTCTCTACCTTAGAGTAGGGAAAGCAGTTATGGCCCCTCCTGCACTTTCATTTTTATTAAACAATACAGAGATTGAGATCGAAGCAGATGCTAAACAAATTTTTACAGGAACAATTGAAAGTAAAGATCCCGAAGTACAATTATATAATAGTATTCGCAAGGCAGATTTAGAAGATGCAAAAGAGAATTGGGCATTACAACAGATCCAAAATAGAAAAAGAAATTTAAATGACACCATTGGTAATTATGATATTACCCAGCGATTACAATATTTAAAAAAGAAAAATCAGGCTCTGCGCATACAATTTTTGAATGACCATCCTGCCACTTTTACTAGTTTATTAGTATTACAATCCTTATTCTTGATTTTGCCAATAAGTGAATCCGAAGCAAAGTTTTATGCATTAACAGAAGAGCAAAAAAATTCGAAGACGGGGAAAGCTTTAATATTAAAAATTGAAAGCAATAAAAGTACCGCAATAGGTAAGCCTGTTATTCCTTTTGCTCAAATCGGGATAGATGGAACGATGGTAGATATAAACGCATATAAAGGAAAAGTTATTTTAATTGATTTCTGGGGTAGCTGGTGTGTGCCTTGTAGAATTAGTCATCCAGCATTAAAGGAATTGTATGATCAATACAAATCAAAAGGTTTTGAAATCATTGGCATTTCTAATGAGATTGCTAATAGCAATAGGGATAAAAAAAAGCAAGACATCGCATGGCGTAAAGCTGTTAAGGAAGACGGGCTTACTTGGCCTCAGATCCTATACGATCCAGCTATTAAGGATATTGTAAAGGAATATGACATCAATGGGTATCCTACTAAATTTTTAGTAGACCAAAATGGCAAGTTTGTAATGCGTATTCTTGGTAATAGTGAAAAATTACACGCAGAGCTTGCTGCAAAATTAGCGTCATTGATGCCTGATTAAACCTCTGACCATTTTTCATAAAATTGATTTTGACTTAAATATCTTTTTTGGTAAATTACATCAAATCGATGTATATGAATCCTTGTCAATTTGATGGTGCAAGAAGGGGCTTTTTTAAAAAATCAGCCGCGGTTGCAGCACTTTATTTAACCCCATCTGTTCTAGTGAAGACTTTTGCTGCAGATAGCCTAGTGCCGATGCCTATTGCAAAAGAAAAATTAAAATTTATCCTAAACGGCAAACCGGTTGCATTGGAGATTGATGCAAGAACAACCATGCTCAATTTATTAAGGGAAGAAATTGGATATACTGGTACTAAAAAAGGATGCGAGATGGGTCAGTGTGGCGCTTGTACCATTCATGTGAACGGCAAGCGTTTAAAATCATGTACCCAATTGGCATTGAATCATCAGAACAATCAAATCACGACGATAGAAGGTCTCGCGAAAGGAGACCAGTTGCATCCAATGCAGGCTGCGTTTTTAAAGAATGATGCTTTTCAATGTGGCTATTGCACATCGGGACAAATCATGTCTGCAGTGACTTGCGTTAGAGAAGGCAAAGCAACAAGCAGGGCAAGTATTCAAGCCTATATGGATACTAATATTTGCAGATGCGGTGCTTATCAAAATATTGTAGACGCTATCGAAGAAGTAGCAAAATCTGGTGCAAAAATTTAATCCTTTTAATTTTCTTTTATGAACAATACGCATTTATCCAAGAACAATCTTTCTCAAATTAACTTTGCTGACGAAAGAGTAGACGGCGCAGATAAAGTAACTGGGAAGGCAAAATACACTGCAGAATATAATTTACCGAATATGGCTTATGGCGTATTCGTAACAAGTACCATTGCGAAGGGTACGATCAAAAATATAGATACCGCAAAAGCATTGGCAGCACCTGGTGTCTTAGATGTCATTTATTATGCAAACTGTCCAACAGTGCCTGGTTATTTAACCAATGCGGCAGAACGTCCAAAAAATGTATTCGAGTGGCGAGGACACAAAGTGTTGTACGATAATCAAGTTCGATTTTTTGGTCAACCCATTGCACTCATTGTAGCAGATAGTTTAGAAAATGCCAACGCGGCTATACGTTTAGTACGCGCAGAATATGATTCACAAGCTTTTGAAACCAATTTTGATGTAGTCAGAAAAGACCCTACAAAATTAAAAGGAACGGTGAACTATAAAAGAGGTGCAGAAAATGCATTTAAAACCGCCCCTGTATTTGTTGAAGCTGAATATACAATACCTGCCGAAGTGCATCTACCAATGGAGATGCATGCTACCATTGCATTTTGGGAAGGAGAAGATAAAGTAACATTATACGATAAAACACAAGGACCTAAAAGCACTCAAACAACCATTGCACGTACTTTTGGTTTACAAGATAAAAATGTAAGAGTGATTGCAGAAAATGTAGGTGGTGGATTTGGTAGTGGTTTAAGAAGTTGGGCCAATGTACCAGCCGCAGTAATTGCTGCTAAAAAATTAAACCGTCCTGTTAAAATTGTACTTACTCGTCCACAAATGTTTTCTTTAGTGGGCTATCGTCCACAGTCTTGGCAAAAAATTGGGATTGGTGCAGATGCAACTGGTCGTTTTATTGGTATCACACACGAAGCCATTAGCGGTACTTCTCGTTACGAAGATTTTAGAGAAGGGATTGTGAACGTTTCTAAATTTTTATATGCTTCTGAAAATGTAGATACAAAATACAGTATGTTACCATTAGATATGAGCACACCTGTTTGGATGCGCGGTCCAGGAGAAGCAACAGGTTCTTATGGCTTAGAGTCTGCTATTGATGAGTTATCTTATCAATTAAAAATGGATCCGGTTGAATTAAGATTAAAGAACTTTACAACGGTGAATCCTGAAAATAAAATGCCTTTCTCGGATATCAATTTAAAGGATTGTTATGCCTATGGTCAACAAAAAATTGGCTGGAAAAACCGTCCTACCACACCTGGTACTTTAAAAGAAAATGGTTGGTTGATTGGTTATGGCATGGCGAATGGTGTATTTGGTGCAGGCAAGGGTAGTGCATCTGTTCGTGCTTTATTAAATAAGGAAGGCAAATTAACTTTAGAGTGCGCTGTGAGTGATATGGGTCCTGGCACCACCACTTCGATGACTAAAATTGCTGCGGCTGCAATGCAGATGCCGATAGAAAAAATTAAATTCAAATTAGGCGACTCTGATTTACCTCCAGGACCTTCACAAGGTGGATCAGGCACCACGTCTACCGTAGGATCTGCGGTGGATTTAGCTTGTACGACTTTAAAACAAAATTTAAAAGACCTTGCGATTAAGTTAGTACCTTCTTTTGCCAATCTTAAGTCGGATGCCCTAGAGGTTAAAAACGAAATGGTGATGGCAATTGCAGATCCAACGATCAAAATTGCTGTTGTTGATTTATTGCAATTGAGCCCTGATAAACAAATTGATTTGACCATTGCTTCTTCAGGTAAAACTGCAGAACAATTAAAATTTACAAGTAACTCATTTTCTTCTCATTTTGTAAAAGTAGCCGTGAACCCTAAAGATGGCACCATTAAAATTTTACAAGTAGTTACTACTGGTGATGCAGGGAAAATTATTAGTCCTAAAACTGCAAGAAGCCAAATGATTGGTGGTGTGGTAGGAGGGATTGGTATGGCCTTGACAGAACAATTAGAAATAGACCATGTGTCTGGTCAAATTATCAATGCAAGTTTTGGTGCTTACCATGTGCCATTGCATTCTCAAATTCCGCCAACTGATGTTTGGTTTGTAGATAAGCCAGATGTGAATATGAATGCTATTGGTGCAAAAGGAATTGGTGAAATTGCTTTAATTGGTTTTGCAGCCGCTGTAACCAATGCGGTGTACAATGCCACTGGAAAAAGAGTAAGGGATTTACCTATTACGCCTGCTAAACTTGGATTTAAGGCAAAAGCGTAATACCTATTTTTTTGCCGTGAACTAGATACCACCTTTTTATACACTTTCTATAAAGAAGTAATCCCTCTAGATTATCATTTATCCATTTTATTTCTTTTTTTGAACTTTTTACTTGTAAGTTTAATACATGAAATACTTTAAGATATTATATGTTCAAGTTTTAACAGGCATTGTTTTAGGTATTATTGTAGGCCTTTTATTTCCTGGATTTTTTCAAACAGGTAAAATAATAAGTGATGTTTTTATTAGCTTAATAAAAATGGTCATTGCCCCAATTATTTTTTTCACAGTTGTTCTAGGGATTACGGGAGCCGGGAACATGAAGAAAGTTGGCAGGGTTGGAGGCAAAGGGATTATTTACTTTGAAATTGTTTCTACAATTGCTTTATTGATTGGATTATTAGTGGGCACTTTTATTCAACCTGGTAAGGGCGTTGTTTTAGCAAATACAAATACTGAAAAAGTAGCTGCCTATGTAGATCAAGGGAAAGAAATGAATTGGGTAGACTTTTTTACACATATCGTTCCAGATAATATCATTAGCGCATTTGCTAAGGGGGATATTATACAAATTTTATTTTTTAGTATTTTTTTCGCAGTTGGCTTAATGATGATTAAGAAAGGCAATGAAGGGATTATCAATACATTTGATGTAATTAATAAAGCCTTATTCAATATTTTACATATTGTCATGAAATTGAGTCCTATTGGAGCTTTTGGCGGTATGGCGTATACAATGGGTAAATTTGGAATTGGCAGTTTATTGATTTTAGGAAAGTTCATGCTCACTTTTTATTGCACGGTTTTAATTTTTATTTTTTTGATTCTAAATGTTATCATGCGCTACTATGGTTTTAGTTTAATTAAATTATTAAAATACCTGAAAGAAGAAATTTTTATTGTCATAGGTGCAAGTAGTAGTGAAGCGGTTTTACCTTCTGTCATGGAAAAATTAGAACAAGCAGGATGCGAAAAATCTGTGGTTGGATTAATTATACCAACTGGCTATAGTTTTAACTTAGATGGTACCTCTATTTATTTAAGTATGGCTATCATATTTTTAGCTCAAGTATTTGATGTTGAATTTTCTATATCACAACAATTAACCATTTTTGGTATTTTACTAATTACGAGTAAAGGGGCTGCCGGTGTTACGGGAAGTGGGTTTATTGTTTTAGCTTCTACTTTAGCTGCTATTAAAGTCATCCCCCTTGAAGGACTAGCCTTACTCATTGGCGTAGACCGTTTTATGAGCGAAGCAAGATCGGTTACTAATTTTATTGGTAACGCTGTGGCTACGGTAGTTATTTCCAAACATGAAAAAGCTATAGATATGGATGTCTTCAAGAAAGTTGTAGGTGTTTAATTTAAATTAAAAGTATTTTGAAACTATCCTCACAAGAATTACTCTATCATCAAAGCAAAGTGGCTTATTATAGGGACGAACAGTCCTATAAGCGCCTTTTTCTTTTTTTTCATCCAATATTATACAGATTTTCATTTAATATTCTGCAGGATAGGTCTGTTAGTGAAGAAATAGTTTCGGACATAATGTTGAAAGTTTGGGAGATGGGCAACAAGCTTTCACAGATTCAGCATTTGAAATTATTTCTCATCACATCGGTTAAAAATGCCTGTTTTACTTATTTAGCTTCTAAAAAACACCAACAATCCCTAATCGAATCAATTGAAAATGAGGATATTAGTCCTTGTGCTGGAGACAACCCAGAGCAACTTTATATTTTTTCCGAAGTGACCCTGAGGGTGAATAAAGTGATTGCTTCCTTGCCTTTGAAGTGTCAAATGGTCTTTAGGTTAATCAAGGAAGAAGGGCTTAGCTACAAAGAGGTCTCAAAAGTCCTCGAAATCTCACAAAACACCATCGAAACACATATGAGGATTGCACTTAGGAAAATTAGAATGGATCTGCAGCAATTTTTAAATTAGCAGTTAATTTAATAAATAGTATAAATAAGTGGATTTGTCTTCACGGTAAGACCCGATAATTCAGTCTTAGTATAGTAATATCATGAATAAACAAACCGAACAATATTTTTTTGACTTGTTAAGCTTAAAGCTTTCTGGTGATGCTACTGAATCGCAGTTGGCAGAGATTTCTACCATGTTGAAAATCAACCCTTCTTTGCAGTTCTTATATGACCAAATGATTGAGCCTGTCTACTGTGAGAAGGATGCTGCTTCTAAAGCAGATCAAGCATATGCCACTCATTATGTTAAAATGCAATTAGCAGGTATGTTTGATTCGGCAAATGATCAAAATTTTGAGCCTGTGGTAGAAAAACAGACTGGATTCACAAAAAGGAAACTTGCATTTATGGGTATTGCAGCTGGTATATTTACAATCTTCTTTATCAATTACTCATTACGTTTGGATAAAAGTGTTATCAAGCAAACTAATAACGCTTTTGTAAACGAAGTAGTAACCAAAAGAGGCTCAAAGTCTTCTATTAAATTACCAGATGGCACTTTTGTCCGTTTAAATACGGATAGTAGATTGACTTATTTAAACTTTACTGCAGGTAAGAATAGAGAAGTGACCCTTATTGGGGAAGCCTATTTTGATGTAGCACATGATAGTTCAAGACCATTTATAATTCACACAGGGAAGATTAATATTAAAGTGCTTGGTACTTCTTTTAATGTCCGAAATTATCCACAAGATAAAGAGCTAGAGACCTCCTTAATTAAAGGTAAGATTGAAGTATCTCTAGAATCAAGACCTGAAGATATTATTACATTAAAACCAACTGAAAAATTAATTATAGCTAAAGTACAAGATGAATTAGCTACTGCAACTAAGGTAAAAAGCAGTATTGAAAATAAAGTTGTTTTGACTTCAATCACTTATTTGAGACATGATAGCTTAGTTGCAGAAACATCTTGGTTGAATGACAAAATGGTTTTTGTGAATCAGCCACTTGATAAAATTGCAATTGAATTAGAAAGAAAGTATGCAATTACGATCAGTTTCAAAGACGAAAAAGTAAAAAAATACAGGTATACTGGCGTTTTTGAAAATGTGAGTTTAGAAAAAGTATTTCAATTAATAAAGTATTCAAAAAATATTAACTATAAAATAAATGATAAAAATATTGTAATTGAATAAAGAGAAAGTAATTCATAGGAGTTGCTGATTTGATTATAAGGTTGACAATAATTATTTTTTTAAAACGGACCTAATTAGCTTAACAATAACCAATAAAAGAAAACCTATGGAAAAAAAAGTCTCTTTTCCAATTACAAAATTTCTCTCCTCTCTAGGTAGAGGGATTAAAATTGGATTTTTATTAATTATCATTTCTATTCAGCTTTCTGCGAAAAATTTTGCACAGCAAAAGATTTCGTTGAATTCAGAAAGATCTGATATACATACTGTTTTTAAAATGATCGAAAAACAGTCATCCTATCGCTTTTTTTATAGCAACGATGTATTGCCTGCAAACAAAGAAGTAACTGCGCAGTTCAAAGATGCTTATGTGGAAGTTATCTTAAATAAAATACTAGACGGCCTTCCAGTTACCTGGAAATTAATAGATGATAAAAATATTGTTATCTCTAATAAGTCAAGTAATTACACCTCGGCCTCATCTTCAGCCTTGGCTGATACTGTTATTTCAGGCGTTGTTAAGGATGCCGAAGATGGTGAGTTACTTAAAGGAGTAAGTGTGACTGTGAAGGGTAGTCCGCTTAAAACAATCACGGACGAAAATGGCATATACCAATTAAAGTTAACATCAGTTAACAATACCTTAGTTTTTAGCTATGTTGGCTATTTAAATAAAGAAGTAATTGCAAGCAAGTCTGGTGATTTAAATGTAGCACTGAAAGTGAATTCAAAGGCATTAGATGAAGTCGTAGTTGTTGGTTATGGTAAACAAAGGAGAAAAGAAGTGACTGGTGCCATTGCTAGTATAAACGAATCTCAATTAAAAGAGATTGCGGTTAGTAGTTTTGAAAATGCCATTCAAGGTAGAGTTGCAGGCTTAGAGGTTTCAGTACCTTCTGGAGAACCTGGTGCTGCTCCGGTGATTAGAATTAGAGGTTCTGCATCTATTTCTGCAGGTAACGATCCTTTATATGTAATTGACGGTTTGCCAATTTCAAGCAACATAGGTCTACAGCAAAGTATTGGTCAAAGAACAGAGGCTTTTTCTGTTCCAAGAATTAATCCATTTACTACTATCAATCCTAATGATATTCAGTCTATTGAGGTATTAAAAGATGCATCTGCAGCAGGTATCTATGGATCAAGAGGTTCAAATGGTGTGATCATGGTGACAACTAAAAAAGGTTTAAAGAATAGAAAACAAGTTTCTTTTAATGCTTATACTGGTTTCAATGAAGCAATGAATTTACCTGAATTAATGCAATCAGAAGAATTAATTCAGTATACTAAAGAAGCAAGAAATAATAACTATTTGCAAACCAATGATCCTACAAATCCTGCAAGTAAAACGTACAATCCGCTTTATAATCCAAATACAAATGCTGGTAGAGGTACACAGGCAAATTTCTTAATCCCAGAAAAATACATTAATTGGGATGGTACGAATACGGATTGGTTGAGCTTAGTGCTTTCAAGAGGCATGGTTTCAAATTACAATCTATCTGTTAGTGGTGGAAAAGATAATATGACCTATTATACTTCAGCTGGATATTATACAGAAGAAGGAACAGTAAAGGGTTCAAAATTTGATCGTTATACATTTAGAGCAAACGTGGTAGATGATATTTCTTCTAAATTCCAAGTTGGGTCTAGTGTAAATATCGCTTTTACAGATAACAATCGTTTACCAGCGAATGGACCTTATTTTGCTTTACCTCCTGGAATTATTTATGATGCAATGGTGCACTCTCCTGTAATTAAGCCTTATTTGCCTGATGGAAGTATCAATCAGTCTGATAACCAAAATCAATTAGGGGCTTATATGACAACTGCTAATAATCCATTGGCAACAATGGAAGCTGTCAAAGAAAATATAAGAAACCTTCGCATTTTTGGTAATAGCTATCTTAAGTATAATATCATGACTGATTTATCTTTTAAAACATACATCGGTATTGACTTAGACAATTACCAACAGTCATATTATAAAGGTGTTACCTTATTGTATAGAGGTGCAACAAGACCAGATCCATTTGCAAAAGCTAGTGCTTCACAAGGTTTAAATTGGATTTGGGAAAATACCTTAGATTATTCTAAAACATTTAATGACCACACATTGACATTACTTGGTGGTTATACTGCTCAAAAGCAGAACAATGATTTACAATTTATTCAGGCAAATAGTTTTCCTGATGATCAAGTAAAAACAGTGAGTGGGGGTATTGTTACAGGTGGTTCTGCAGTGAAAGAACAATGGACTTTGGCTTCTGCATTAGCAAGAGCGAACTATTCTTTTAAAGATAAATATTTATTGTCTGCGTTAATTAGATCTGATAAATCATCAAGATTTGGTACAGGAAATCAAACCGGTGTATTCCCATCTGTATCTGCAGGTTGGAGAATTGATCAAGAATCTTTTATGACAAATGTTGAATTTGTGAATGAATTGAAATTAAGATCAAGTTATGGTTTTACTGGTAACTTCCAGATTCCAAACTACGGTTCAATCGGTTTATTAAATAATGCTAGTTATGTATTAGGTAATACATTGGTAAATGGTATTGGAAGATCTACATTAAATAACGATCAATTAAGCTGGGAGTCAAAAAAACAATTAGATATTGGTTTAGATTTTGGTTTATTCAACGATCGCATTTATGGAGGATTTGATTATTACCATAGTGTTACATCTGATTTATTATTGAATGTAAACATTGCATCTTCTTCTGGCTTTACAACTGCATTAACAAACGTTGGTGAGGTTGAAAACAAAGGGGTTGAGTTTACTTTAAATACAAGAAATACAGTTGGTAAGTTTCAATGGTCTACAGATTTCAATATCAGTGCTAACAGAAATAAAGTATTGAAACTTGGCCCTACCGGTGATCCTATCTTGAGTGTAGGTAGTGCTGGTGATATTAGACATATTACCAGAATTGGAGATCCTGTAGGTAGTTATTATGGTTATCAAGTAGTTGGAGTATATCAAACAATGGATCAAATTAAAGCTGCACCAAAAGATTTATTGGTTGGTGCTGGTGGCGCAAGACCTGGTGATTTACAGTTCAAAGATGTAAATGGGGATGGTCAAATTACTCCATTGGACAGAACCACACTAGGAAACTATATGCCTGATTTTACTTACGGTATCACAAATAAATTTAGATATTCCAATTTTGATTTAAGCATCTTCGTTCAAGGTGTAGAAGGTAGAGAAATTTTAAACTTAACACAAAGACACCTTTTCAATGGTGAAGCTAACTTTAACTCTTACGCTGCATACAATAACAGATGGGTATCTCCAGAACAACCAGGTAACGGTAAAATTCCAAGAGGAGATAGTAACTCTGGTTTGCATGGGTTTAATATGAGACCATCCTCGTTCCAAGTGGAAGACGGCTCTTATGTTAGATTAAGAAATGTAACATTAGGCTACGAATTTCCTGTAAAAGGACTTTCTAAAAAAGCAAGAGTATATGCAACGGGAACGAATTTATTCATATGGTCTAATTACTTAGGTTTTAATCCAGAGGTTCAACAACAAGCTACAAATAACTTAGTTCCTGGAGAAGATTATGGTGCGTATCCAATCTCTAGAACTTTTATCTTAGGCTTTAACCTTACATTTTAATAAAAAGAATAAATAAACGAATATGAAAAAATATATATTATATACCTTATTAATTCTTGTACATGTATCTTGTAGTAAAGAATTTACTGAGTTGTCTCCAATTTCAGAAAGGAATATAAAGTCGGCTTACAAAACCGAAGCTGATTTTGCAGTTGCTATTAATGGCTTGTATGATGCACTTCAACTGCGTGGCACTTATGGTCAAACTTATTTGATATTAAATGAAATGAGATCTGACAACACATTGAATGGAGGAGGTTGTAATGGTATCGCGCAATCACTATGCGAAGTTGAGCTCTTTAGAGAAATCACGACTGCAAACGAATTATCAAATGCATGGTCTGATTCTTATAGAGGCATTGCACGTTGTAATATCTTTTTAGATAAATTAGATGGTTCTTCTGTTCCTGAGGCTTTAAAGAAAAGGTACAAAGGAGAAGCATTGTATATTCGTTCTTTAATGTACTACAACTTAGCTATTATCTTTGGTAATATACCTTTACAATTAGTGGATGTTGCGTCACCTACAGATGTTGACTTAAAGCAATATCCAGCAAACGAAGTGTACAATCAAATTATCACTGATTTGAATATAGCAGAGCCTTTGTTACCAGCTAAGTATGCAGCAGCAGACCTTGGTCGCGTAACAAGCGGTGCAGTGAATACACTTTTAGGTAAAGTATACTTAACCAAAGGTGATAAAGCATCTGCTATTACAGCTTTGAATAAAGTAGTAGATTCTAAAAATTATAGTTTAGTGAGTGACTATGCAAGATTATGGGGTGCGGCAAATGAAAATGGACCAGAATCAATTTTTGAAATTCAATATAAAACTGGTGGACAAGGAGAAGGAAGTGGCTACTTTGAATATTTTGCTTCAATAATTGGTAGAGCTGGTGGAGTGGGTGGAGGAAATACACCAATGAACATGACCCCAGATTTATTAGCTGCATATCAATCAACTGATTTACGTTTTGCTAAATCTGTGTTTACAAACAGAAGAACACCTGATACCACTTATTCTTTAAAATATATCTCAACTCAAACGACCACATTTGATGGTGATAATAATTGGTATGTTGCAAGGTATGCAGATGTTTTATTAATGTTAGCAGAAGCTTTAGGAGAGTCTACACAGGCTTACGCATATATCAATCAGGTAAGAGCAAGAGCTGGGTTACCTGCAATCAGTGCTACTACTCCAGGAACTTTTACCCAAAAATTACTTAATGAAAGAAGAATTGAATTTGCTTTGGAGAATCAACGTTGGCAGGATTTATTGAGATTTGGTGTTGCTAAAGCTACTATGGCAAAGCAATTAGCAATTCCTGAAGCTGATGTTCGATTAATCTATGCAATTCCTCAAAAAGAAATTGACGTCTCAAATGGGAAACTGGTTCAAAATCCTGGTTATTAATTAATTCATAAAAATTATTAAAATGAAAAAAGTATTTATCACTCTTGTAGTATTTGTTTTTGCTTTCAATTTGAATTCAAGTGCTCAAACAGCTCAAGATAAGAGAATTAGAGTCGTTGCTGTATTTGCTCATCCAGATGATGCAGATTCTAAGATGGGTGGAACAGCTGCTCTTTTAGCTAAAATGGGCGTTGCTGTAAAATTTGTCGCATTAACTAATGGTGACGCAGGTCACTATGCAGAAGGTGGTGGTGTTTTAGGACAAAGAAGAAGAGAAGAAGCACAACGTGCTGCAAAAAAATATGGCATTGATGAATATGTTGTATTAAATAACCATGATGGTGAGTTGTTGCCAGATTTGAATGTTAGAATGCAAGTGATTCGTGAAATAAGAAAATGGAATGCAGATGTAGTTTTAGGCTTACGTCCTAATGATTATCATCCTGATCATAGAAATGCAGGAAAATTAGTTGAAGATGCATCCTATATGGTTGCTGTACCAAATGTAGCTGCAGATGTACCTGCTTTAAAAAAGAACCCTGTTTTTTTATATATGCAGGATAATTTCAAAAAACCGAATCCATTTAGTCATGATATTGTAATTGGTATCGATGAAGTATTAGATCAAAAAGTAGATGGATTAAATGAGCATACTTCTCAAATGTATGAGTGGTTGCCATGGATAGGAAATGGTGGAGAGATTGATCCTAAAGTACCAAAAGACCCAGCAGAAAGAAAAGCTTGGTTAAAAAGCCGCTGGATGAGTAGAAACATGTCACCTGCACAAAAAGCTGGTTTAACTAAATGGTATTCTCCTGAAAAAGCTGCAAGTTTTAAATATGCAGAATCTTTTGAAATCACTGAATACGGTGCACAACCTACAGAAGCTGACATCAGAAGACTGTTTCCTATGTTGAATAATAAATAAGCTAATTTCTATCAATTCCTAGTCTTGATTTCAATCAAGACTAGGAATTTAAACCTCCAATGTGAAAAAGAATTACTTCATAGTAGGCCTTGTATTGCTGACATTTTTTGTCATCTCATTTTTAACCAATATTATTGGGCCACTCATACCGGAGATTATTCATTCTTTTAAGTTAAGCCTAACCTTAGTTTCTTTTTTACCTTTCGCATTTTTTGTAGCCTATGGATTTATGTCTATCCCTGCTGGGGTGATGACCGAAAAATTTGGTGGTAAATTTGTTATGCTTTTTGCCTTTATAGTTGCTTTTATTGGAGCATTACTTTTTGGACTTTTTCCTAAATATGAGATGGCTATCATTTCTTTGTTTTTAATTGGATCAGGAATGGCTATGTTACAAGTAGTTATCAATCCATTATTAAGAACTGCAGGTGGAGAGGCAGAGTTTTCATTTTATTCATTATTGGGGCAATTATTTTTTGGGTTAGCTTCCTTTCTTAGTCCATTAGTATATACTTATTTATCTCAAAATATTAAGACAAATAGTAATTTTTTATTATTCACCTTAAATACGCTGGTACCAGGAAATTTGACATGGGTATCCTTTTATTGGGTTTTTGCTGTTATTTCACTAATCATGATATTGGTGATTGCTGTATTCAATTTCCCAAAAATTGAATTAAAAGAAGACGAAAAAGCTGGTGCACTTAAAGTGCATATTGAACTACTTAAAAATAAAACAGTACTACTTTATTTTATAGGTATATTCTGTTATGTTGGTTCTGAACAGGGCGTAGCTAATTGGATTTCACAATTTTTATTTACTTACCATACTTATGACCCTCAAACTGTTGGTGCTCAAGTGGTTTCTTGGTTTTGGGGTATGATGACTGCTGGTACATTCGTGGGTTTGATCTTAGTTAAATTATTTGATTCCCGAAATATATTGATTCTTTTTACAGCTCTGGCAATTCTTTCTTTATCTATTGCTTTATTTGGCGGTACTAGTATTACTTTATATGCCTTTCCCGCAGTAGGCTTTTTTATTGCAGTGATGTACCCAATTATAATCTCTCTAGGTCTTAATTCTGTTGCAAAAAACCATGGATCTTTTGCAGGCATTTTAATGACTGGCATTTGTGGAGGGGCAATAATTCCTTTAATAGTTGGTGTTCTTGGAGATTATTTCACACTTAAATATGGCATGCTTTTTTTATATATCACTTTTGGCTTTATTCTTTCCATTGGAATTTGGGCCAAGCCTTTAATTAATAACAGTCAAATAAAATAAATCATATCCTTAAACTTTTATATTTAAAATTTTACAATGAAAAAAATTATCTTAACTCCACTATTTTTTTGTCAATTTTTTTTGATTAATAGTTTAGTTGCGTCAGAGAAAATTCCAATAGTGATTGAAAAGAATGTACCTGGTGCGCCACAATTACTAGGCATCCCTTTCCCAAAAGATAAATTACAATCTAGTGATCAAGTGAAGGTGTTGAACTCATTGGGACAAGAGATTCCATCTCAGATTACGATTGTAAATACTTGGGAGCCTGTTTCTAAAAGTGTTAAATGGATATGGGTCTTTTTCTTTTCTGATGCTCAAAATAACTATAGTGTAGAATATGGGGCAGGTGTGGTTCGTAAGGAATTTAAGGGAGATCGAATCATTGTAGAAAACAACCAAAGACCTTATGGTAGAGTGCGTGTAAATACAGGTCCTTTACAGTTTACAATTAATAGAATTGGTGGTGGTTTTTTAGATAAAGTAGAATTAGACTTAGAACGTAATGGTTTTGATGATAAAGACTTAATTGCGGAATCTAGTAAGTCTAGAGGTACATTTTTAAATATATTAGATCAATCAGGGATTGATACTTCTTACGTTAAAATCACACATACTGTTCAAGAAAAAGGATCTGGACCTTTGCACGCGATTCTTAGAATTGAAGGCGACTATATTTATAACAAGAAAGACAATAATAGTTCACCATTTGTAATGCGTATTCATGCTTATGCTGGTAAATCCTATATTAAAGTATTACATAGTATCGTTTATACAGGAGATCCAGATATGCATAAAAAAGCCGAAGGACAATATGCTTCTATTGCCACACAAAATAAAAGTATTGTAGATGAAAATGCATTAAAGAACGATCCAGGATGGATGATACCTAATGATCAAATTAGTTCGGCGGGTTTTCAGATAAAATATTTCTTGAATGGCGACAAGCAATTTAAAACAGGACATTTTGATGGAGCCTGGTCAGCACCCGGTGTTGAAAAAACTATTGAATTAAATAATCTTAAGAATGAATCTATTTCACTCTTACAAACTGGTCCTAATTTAAATAGTTTGCCAGCGTTAAACACGACTACACCGACAGTTCAAACCAGTGGATTTGATGCTAGTCTGAAATTAAATCAGAAAGAAATCTTTAAAAAAGAGAAAGCATCTGGATGGATTACAGTTTCGGATAGTAAATGGGGTATTGGACTTGGTATTCGCAACTTTTTTGAAGAGTACCCTAAAGAGATTGCAATCCAAGGTGATAGTAATTTCTTATACGCTTATATATGGTCTCCAAGTGTGACACCAATGGCTTTTGCAAGGGCAACGGGAATGCCTGATAGTGAGATGTTAGGTAATTTTGCACAAGGATTAGCAAAGACTACAGAATTTGTATATGATTTTTATGATGCCAAAACACCGCATTCAGAGATACTTAAACAACTAAATTATTTTATTGATCCTCCAGTTTCTCATGCAAATGCAGATTGGTATTCAAAAAGTAATGTATATGGAGATTTTTCGGTTCGTTCTGAAAAAAATCCTGAATTAGAACGTGCTTTAGATTATAAGTTTGAATGGATGAAATTCAATCAAAAATGGGAGCCTTGGTATGGAATGTTAAATTATGGTGACTTCCAAACCTATTATATCAAAAACAAATGGAACACTTGGACTAATAATGAACCAGCGAATGATTTCATGTGGTGGATGGAATTTATGAGAACTGGTAATAGAGATTATTACCTTACTGCTCAATCAAATTCTGCACATGCAATGGATGTGGACAATATTCATTGGCCAGCACCAAAAAGATACCTTGGAGATACTAATAATTCAATTGACTTTTTTGATAACAAAGAAAAAGGCAGTATTGGCGCAAGTCCATACCTTGGTATGGGAAGAAGACACGCTAATCAACATTTCACTTCTTTATTATCTGCTCACGTATGGGTGCAGGGGTGGATTGCTTCATATTTATTAACGGGTAATCATAGAGCACTAGATGTAGCAGAACAAACAGGTGATTTATATTTGAGAAGAATTTGGGGAGATCATGATTTACGCGGAAGACGATTGTATTTGTCCGTTTGGAATTTATCGGAGATTTATGATGTAAATAAAAAGGACAAATATTACACCGAATTGAATGATCGTGTAAATATCATGTTAGAATTACAAAAGTCAACAGATCAGGGTGGAAGTCTAGTGATTGACAGATATGGTTATTCTCAGATTTATGTTTCACATGGTTTGTATAAGTATTATCAAATGACTGGAGATAATAAAGTTAAAGAAGCTTTAATCACCCATGCAAAATGGCAGAGAGACAATCCTTCCATCAATCACCAAATGGAATCTTTATTAGCAACATTACATGGTTTGTCTATTGGTTATGAGTTTACTAAAGATCCATCTTTTATTAAGGAGGGTATTAAGCGTGCACAAAATTTGATTACAGATAAGTTGCCACTCAATTTTAATGAGTATAAAAATCAAAAAGATTTATCTGACGCTTTAGAGAAAGTAAGTCACTTGCCAGATGATAAAGAAAGTTTTAGAAGAGAAGCGATCTGGAAAATCACCAATGGACTTAGAATTTTTGGATGGACCCATATGTTTGGTATTCCTTATTTACAAAACAAAATGGATAAAGAAAATTTGAATATCAAATCAAAATAGAAGTTGAATCCGGTTTTTAAGCATTAAAGAAACAACTATGGTTTAATACCATAGTTTGTTTCTTTTTTTGCCAAAGTGATAATCAAATTCCATAAAGCAGTCCCTACAATTGGAAATCAATATTTAAACTTACTTATAACTTATATCCGTCGTCTGCTACTAATTGCGCACAGATTGTTCTTCTTGCTTCCTTAGTATTATATGGATCCACTTTTGTGAATCGCTTTAAGCCAATATGCATCATGCGTAATTCATCTCCATCTGCAAAACTATTTAATGCATCTTTACCTGCTTTATTGATTGCATCTGCAGCATCATAGATATATGTTTTTACAATCGCAGTTTGTACAGCTAGTTCGGCTTCTGATTTTGTTTTACTTAATTTCTCTAACCTTAACAAAGCAGATTCAGCATGATACGTAATGATAGACATATCTGCAATATTCATTAGGATTTCTTGTTCTTTACTCAAGGTCATCATTAATTTTTGTACTGCTGCGCCTGCTACCATCAAAATACATTTCTTAAAATTAGCAATTGCTTTATGTTCTTTTGCAAATGGTGCATCGTCTTCGTCACCAAAATCTGGGATACTCATTAATTCTTTTTGCACATTCATTGCTGGACCCATTAGATCTAACTGACCTTTTATAGCTCTTTTTAATACCATGTCCACTGTTAGTAAACGATTGATTTCATTGGTGCCTTCGTAGATTCTATTGATTCTACTATCGCGGTATGCTTTTGAAATTTCATACTCATCACTATAGC